>Ga0307479_10001075_pt1 | contig 24706 bp, 17 predicted proteins | sample atmos_gasesECM4C_FD_203743 | JGI IMG/M metagenome (GOLD analysis project Ga0307479, IMG submission 203743) | Hardwood forest soil microbial communities from Morgan-Monroe State Forest, Indiana, United States - atmos_gasesECM4C_515 | ecosystem: Environmental > Terrestrial > Soil > Temperate... | reverse complement strand
GTCGCGGACCAGGTTAACCCTGAATGGAAACGCGGGATTAGGGTGAACCTGGGGCGGGCTCGTTTGATTCCTGAGGGTGCTCACATTCATCAAAGCGTTTTTGATCGAATGAATGCCGTGCCGAACTACAAGCCGCGGAATCTGCCGCAGCAATATGTAACAGAGCCAGAGAATTCCTGCGAATTAGCACAGCGATCACTACACGGTCAGGAGGTTGCTCCTCTGCCAAAACCACCCTTGCTCAGACGGCCGAGCGTCGTCAGTGCAATGGCATTTGCAGCTCTACTGACCCTGGCTTTGCTGGTAATTGGGGTTTTTACAATCATGCACAGCCTGGAAGTTCCCAACATCGAGAGACCTAAGGCCGTTGCCTGGCTTGCGCAGAATTGGACCGACGACCAACGCAATCGGTTCTACCATCTTGCGCAAGGCAGTGATCTACTACCGTACGCCTGGTTTTTGGCGATCGAGCAGCCTCGACTCACGATTACGGGGGCTCCACTGTTCAAAGAAGCCTCATATTTGGAAGGCTTCGGCTTTATTCCTGACAGCGCCAACGGACAAAATCCAGATGGACTGCCGGTGGGCTTCGCCCGCGACGATCGCTTCGTCGATCCGTACACGGGACAAAAGAATGTCGTCCTCGGTCTTACATGCGCGGCCTGTCACACGGGAGAATTGTTCTACGGCGATAAGGCGATCCGGATCGATGCCGGTCCTTCGTTGGTCAATCTTCAGAAGTTCACCGAGGCACTCGGTCTCGCCGTAGTCTGGACTTATTATGACCGGCTTCGTTTCCGCAGATTTGCTGACCGAGTTCTTGGACCCGACCACACGCGCGCCGATCAAGTTCGCCTGCGCCAAGCACTCAAATATTATCTCGATACCAGCTATGCCGAGTACAAAGCCAATCGGCACTTGTTCCCGACAGACGAAGGGTACGGTCGTACAGACGCACTGGCTCGGATCGGCAACTTTGTTTTTGGGACAGAACTGAACAACAGAAAGAATATGGTGGTCGGCGACGGCCCTGTGAACTTCCCGCCCATCTGGGACGCTTCGTGGATGGACTGGGTGCAGTACAATGGCTCAATTCGCCAGCCGATGGGGAGGAATGTCGGAGAAGCGATGGGTGTGCGCTCCCCTATCAATCTTCTTGGCTATCCGGGGAGGCAATTTCGGAACACAATCCATGTAACGAATCTTCACGAGATCGAAACTTTGCTGGGCGGCGACGCAGTTGGGAGCGGTGTGTGGTCGCCAAAGTGGCCGGAAAATATCCTGGGAAAGATTGATCGCGATAAAGCCGCCCAGGGCGAAAAGCTCTACAACACATTGTGCTTGCACTGTCACCAACCGCCCATGCTTTCGGAGGAGGGGCGCAAAGCTGAGCGCTGGGTCAGCGATGCGAACAGTGTGGGAAGACAGTTTTTCAAAGTTACCATGATTCCGTTGGATGAAATCGGCACCGATCCAAAGGAAGCGCAAAATTTCGCTAAACGGACCGCAGACAGTGGCCCGCTCGGAATGGGAATCGTTTCCGCTCGCGCAGGGTTGCTGTACATCTCACAAAAGATAATCGGTCAGGCATACGCCGATCTGAAGCTCACACCCGAACAGCAGAACGAATGGAATGGTTTCCGCGACAATGAACTTCGATCCCCGCTGGCCTACAAGGCACGGCCTCATAACGGCATCTGGGCGACGCCTCCCTACCTCCACAACGGGTCCGTCCCCAACCTGTTTGCGCTGCTCTCTCCGGTTTCCGAGCGGCCAAAAGTCTTTTATCTCGGGAACAAGCAATACGACCCAGTAAAACTCGGTCTCAATACAGAGCCGTTGAAAGGTGCGACTGAATTCCACACTGATCTTCCCGGGAATTCAAATGCAGGCCACGAATTCAACGATGGTCCAAAAGGAAACGGTGTGATTGACCGCAAGCTGTCGGAAGAGGAGCGCATGGAGATTATCGAGTACTTGAAGACCCTATAAGCGCCGGTTACGCTTCGTGATATAAGCGGGCGGCGCGGCCAAAGCCGGGAGAGTGTCATGGGCGATCCCGAGTGGCAGGTTGACGAACAAGCAGCGACGCACGCTTAGGAAGTGGCCTAGGGACAAGTTGTGATCACCGGCAGGGCGGATGGGAGGCGAGCCAGGACGCCTGCTTGGCGATGGACTTCGGGTGAAGTTCGGGGCCGTGGTCTAATTAGGGTTGCGCACCCAGTCTTCAAGACTCTTCCAGTCACCAGGATTCGTAGAGTTTTGGCACTCGACAAGATCCTCCATCCGGCAGACGGCCAGCGAATAGACCGGGTGGATCTCCCACACGGATATCCGATTCGGACTCGGCCTGGAAGTTCCCGAACACGGTTTATGGGCGTCGTCGTAAAACAGCGGGCCCCGAATACGTACGGGATGTTCCTTAACGGAATCGACATTCTTGTCGGTCCATGCCTCTGGACGAAAATGGGGAATCATTTCGGCCGTGGTGCTGTTGCAGGGGTCATCGTTGGGATCCCGTACTAATACAATATGGATATCGTTTGTCGAGTTTCCAGGGATGTTGCAATTGACAGCTTCGCCGCTACCGACGTCTGAATAGTGCGCGTCCTGAATAAATGCGATGTACTCGACATAGGCCCCTTCGCCAAGCGATGTGAGCTCATGACGGTCATCCGAGAGGTTCGCGAGCTTGACCTGGGCATTGACGTCCTGTTGTTTTTGCTTCAACTGGTCGTAGGTGATTCGTTGAGGAGAGCCCGTTGCAGCACACAGGTTGTTCTTGGCACGACTCTGCGCTTGCTTAGCGGGGCTCGGGCTTCCTCCTTCCATAGGACACCGTGTATCGAGCTCCGGGTTCTGTGGTCCGCTAAACGGTAAGGGGCAAGCTGTCAAGAACGGACGACCACCACCTCCCGCTCGTCGCGCGGAGGCGGTTCCGTGCGTGGCTGACGCTGTGGTAGGAGTGGGTACAGGGGTTGTCGAGGGGCCACCGTTCATGGCAAGGCCAATCGCCAATGGAAGCAGTGTTGCAGCGTGTGCTAGATTTCGTTTAGCCATGGCGCTCTATTTAGGTTTCTCTTGCATATTGGTTTGAATGGCTTTGCTGACCGTGTAAGAGCTGGCACTGATCCCGAGCAAACCTAGGACTCCACCCGGTACCTCCGGCAGCACAGGGCCAGCCGGGTGGGCCGAATTCGTGGAAGTTTCGACAGTTTTGGCGTTCGAAACAACTATCAAGAAGAAGCTCAAGGCAATGACAAACGTGAAAATGAGCAGCTGAAAGCGAGACATGCTGGCCTCACCTGTTTTTTCGCTGACCAGCAGATTGAGGCTGATTTGTCCGGTGGCAATACGCCAGAGAACCGCAAGAGCGAATAGTCCAATGATTCCGCAAACCATATATCCGAGCAATAACTCGAGTGAACTCATGATTCGATGATTCTCCTTTACCGTAAATTGATCGATCTGCCGAGCAAAGAAGCCCCGAACTTCCCAGTGAGATAGATAAAATGGCTGCCTCCAAAAATTGCCAGCCAACTCGAGTCGACCGGCGGAAAGTGGCTGGGGTCTTTTTGGACGTTGAGTAGGTATTGAAAGGCCGTGCCCAAAGTCACGAGAAGAAGTTGCACGCGCTCGGGACTGAAATAAGTTGTGCCATCCCCTTTATTGCCGTGCAGCAGTCCGCGCATGTTGATCCGGCCTGACAGCAGGGAGGAGACGACTAGCAGGAAGAGAGCACCCAAGAAAACCAAAACCTCTGCACAGACGAGTTTCGTGAGAAGAGTCATGTGGTGTTCTCCCTAGAAGCCATCCTTGCGGGAAGAACTCCTTTGCGTAAAGAGGTTTCCAGCTGAACTTGCTAGCCTCGTCGACCTGAAGCGGCTTAGGCTTTGTCCAGATAGAACGCAATCGAGGTGCATTTCCCTTCGGTCGAATAAACCTTCCACTCTAATAAGTTTGAGCTTCCCGTGATTGATGGTGGCGAGATCTATGTGCCCAATACAACTGAGGTGTGGATCTTTATCGCTGGTGCAATGAGAGCGTGGAAGGCAGCTAGCTCGTTCATTCTCGGGATATTGATGAACTGAAATCGGCTCGCCGGGCTCTGACCCATCCTAACAACTCAACGCTTCGAGCAGCTTTACACCGTCGGGACTTCCCCACCCCGAACAGAAGTTCCACCCTGGCCCGGCCTGATACCCCTTGTTTCCAAACGGATCGTTATGCCCGGCGATGATCCTATGGAAGGTTTGCTGAATTGAGCGCTCCCGATAGAGCCTCGGGTGGAAGTGGCCGAGAGGGGGCAGGCCCCGGCTGCGCAAGCCCTCATTTAGTCGTGCGATTAAGGCGCTCCAAAGAGGCGCGACAGCGCTCGTCCCGCCCACCGAGTTGCGATAGATGCCGTTGACATACACATTGTAGGAATAGCCCGCGGGTCCGGAAACGTCCGGGAGTTGTCTGCCGTCGAAGGCTGGATCACGGCGGCTCGGTAAGCGAGACGAGAAGACTTCGTTAAACTTTGGCTGCCAATTTGGTCTTGGGACTCGGTCGCTGATCCCGCCACCCGAAGCGCTCGCATTTTTAACATTCCACACAACTTCGCCGTTCACCGGAGTGGAAGCCGTGCCTCCACAGGCGAGAACAAAGGGGCTCGATGCGGGGAAGGTCACGCGACAATGGCCATCAAGATCCGTGCCACAGCCGTCGTCCCCGGAGGCCGCACAGATCGTAATACCAAGCCCAGCGGCTGTTTCAAATAACTCGTTCAATGTTTGAATGGTCTTCAATTTCCACCAGTCTTCCGTTGCTCCCCAACTGATCGAGAGCACAGACGGACGATTCTCTTCGTCGTGGATAGCACGAGAGAGGCCGTCGATCCATCCGTTCTCATGGTTATCAGCGAAATAGGTTACGATGCGAGCGCCGGGCGCCAGCGCGCCTGCTACCTGGATGTCGAGCATAGTCTCGGCATCGTGATGGGAGTTGCGATTGGATTGGTTTGCCGGCGAACTGTTTTTGAATCGCAGCTCGGGCACGATCCCAGTTTCTCGTTCGAAAAATCGGACCAGCTCCGAATAACGGGCGCCCCCGCCAAAAGCCAGGATACCGATACACTCGCCTTTCCCAGTGAGGCTCGGTGGAAAGCGGTAATGCTCGGCAAGGACCGCGACGGATGACCGTCCCGGGAGTGCCGCCCAAACTTGAAACGCTCCGTGTCTTGATGAGGGTCTCTGCAATTTCAACGAATTGTCAGTATGGGCGTCCTGCAATCCGCGCCGCTCCTAAAGTAGGGCTGAGCGCCATGGGGCTTGGACGGATTTTCGAAGCTAAGCCACTGATCCAAACCCGCCAGGGCAGCGATGCGATCGAAACATTGAAGCGCGTCCAGATGCTCCTCCAACTCTGGCGTCACAGAGGCGTAACGGACCTCGACATCGGCAAATTCATGGTCCAGGGCTGGCGCATCGAAATCCGACATCCAAGCAGGAGCGGTGGAGCCATCGAGTGTAAACATCAAGTTTTGGGCAAGATCCGCTTCATAGTAGAAGCGCAGCCCCGTGGCCAGGCTTCTGAGCTTGCCGGTCGGAGTTCCAGGAGGCGTCGAATTATCGACGACCTCAACGTCGCTCGGAAGAAGGGGGACGACGATTTGTGGGAGGGGAGCGATGAGACAAAAGTGCGCTAGGTGGAAAACGGGTTTTGCGGCCTTCGTCGCATCCAAAATGGTTTCGTAGGGGTCGTGAAAACGAACTGGCGGAGCCGGATTCGGGGGAGCAAAAACAGGGCCGGTCAGGCGATAACACCTGGAATTACCCATGCGATGCCGGCCGGTGAGTGGTATCTCGTTCTTTGCGGTGAAAAGCGCAGCGGTATGCCCGGGACACTTCGGAGCATAGACTTCCAAGTGGGACCGCGTAAAGCGGTAGAGAAACGGACCGTGGAACGTAACCTGGAGTGTGCTCATGAAACGTTTCCCCCTCTCCGGAGATTCAAATTCTGCCATACACAGAAAAGCCTGCCCAATAGAAGGGATGCGCAAAATCCTTCTGTTGGCGAAGTTTGTGACTTGCTTCCCGGAGCGACGAGGATGTCTCTTCTCCCGATATCAAGTGCGCATAAAAGTCCTTCATCAGTAAGGAGGTTGCCCGGGAATTTACCATCCATCGGCTCGCAACCACATCGAGAATTCCTGCACCGACCAGCAGGCGAGCTAGACTGTCGCGATCATCGAACGCGGCAGTATTCCCGTTGGCGGTATTGCAGGCCGACAGGACAGCAAGCTTCAGGTGGGAAAACTCCGAAGTGTGGACTCTCGCCACATCCATTATGGAGTCCCCGAGAACTAGACCCACGCCGTCGGGGGATGCTGCTGCGTGACCGGAAAAATGAAAGATTTCAGCGTCTCCCACCTGTTTGGCGATCTGCGCCGAACCTACGTCGGTTTGGATCAGTAGTTTGCTATATCGAAATTGATGCGCGATTCCCTTTGCCTCTGCTTCGGCATCGTCTAGGGGTGCCCTGCCCACCGTTTCGGGGTCTCCCGCAATGAGAATGCGACTGTCTTTGGTGATCTTCTGTCCACGCGACGAGGCGGCGAGATAGTCAAGTCCGGGAGAAAACGAAATGGAATAGCGATCGCCGAGATAAATACCCTGTCGATCGAGCAGCGCCTCAAAGGGGATGAGCCAGAGACTCTTGTCAGGTTCAATCACGAGATGCTTGTAGGCGGTCGGGAAAGATCCCAAAGGTCCCATGAGTAACTGATAGAGCTCGCGACTCTCCGTCCGAAGGGTAACCAAGTCAGAATCCGGACGGGAGCAATGGTCCTCGAACCTATGAGCGAGTTGATCGACCTTCGGGTACGAAGCGGAGAGAGAGTAGGGGCGTACCCCATCCTGACTGTAAGTCCATGCGAAGATGCCTTCGGGGAGTACAGCATAGGAAATGACAAGCGTATCTTGAGGAACGACGAAGGAAATCGGGGGTACGCGGGAAGGGTCAAAGGAGATGTTCTCGGAAACGTCAGAACTGTGGGATGTGGAACTACCTCGCAAGGATGCTCCTTTGGACCATTCCCACAGAGCAAGCGAATCTCGAGGAGATCCCGGCAAACTCAGTTGCACCAGAGCGCGGTACACGTCGTCGGACTTCCGCGACCAGATGAGGCGTTCGCGCTCATCGGGGTTATTCCGTAAGGACTGTTCGGCAAGTGCAACAGCTTCGGTGAGATACTCGCTTGCTTCAACCGGCTTGCCGACAGCAAAGTAGGCAAGGCCGAGATCGCGGAAATAATCAAAAACGAAATATTCATCGGAAAAGTGACGGGCGATTAGCTTCCATGGTTCCAGGCGATGGATGGCCGACTCCGGTCGGGAACGGAGCAGTTCGAGTTTCGCCAACTGGATTTGAGCTTCGAATTCGAAATTGTTCTTCCTAGTTCCGTCAGCCGAGTTAAGGAGCAGAGTGTGAGCCTCCTGAAGGCTCCGTTCAGAAGCCGCTAAGTTTCCTGCCATGGCAAGGGCGTTGGCCAATCGATGTTGGTGTATCGCGCGCAACTCCAGATCAGGATGGTCCCGAATGAATTTGTCGGCTTGCTCCAGGATTTGGACTTCGAGGGACCATTGTTCATTGTCCTCGGCAACGAAATCGAGCGCGGAAAAGAGACTGTAACCGCGCATGGCAGTGAAATCGCCTTCCCAGTAACGGTCCAATCCCTCAGCTGAATACCGCCAGGCGGATGAAGTGTCACCCAGGTATTGGTACAAGCCAGCGAGGAATGTCACGGCCCGAAGTTCGAGAGAAGGGTAATGATGGAGTCTCGCGAGAGAAAGAGCTTTGGCGACGAGGCTTCGAGTGGTTTCGTCATTCAAGCTTGTGCAAGCGGCCTCTTCAAGGGTTAATTGAGCCTCAATCCATGGATATCTCCCGGCGAGATGTTGGCCGGCCCCGGCGCGAGCTTCTGTAAGACAATCGGAAACGCGGTGCGTGAGTTGGTCCGCATAACTCAACTCAAAAACAGCGATCTGTTCACCTGCGTAGCTGCTCGAGGCCCGAAAAAGGCCAAGCGCGTCCAGAGCCGACTTGCGGGCGCGGTCAAGGTCCGAGGTTTGAACCAATTTCACGGAGTCGGCGAGCGAGGGCAGAGCCTCTCGAGAAAGAGGCTTTTGCTCAAGTTCGTTGAGGAAATCGGCAAGCCAATGATCCGCATGTTTCGAGACCAGAACCTCGGAAAGTTCGTGGAGAGCTTTGCGTGTGTTTAGGGCATCCGTTCCTGGAGGGCTCCTGAAAGCCGCGGGAACCCATTCGCTGAGGGCAACGTCGAAGTAGCGCTCGATACGAGGGTCGAGGTCTTTGACGGTAGTGTCATGATCGTCGCGGAGCGCGGCAAGAAACTCTCCCGGCCCAAAAATGGGCTGTTCGCTCCGTTTTCTTTGTAGATCGATTTTTTCTTCCAGGTGTTTCAGTCGTTCTCGAGCCTCGTCAGACCACTGAGAACTCGGGTCAAACTCGAGGTAGCGATGCCAGTCCTCCACCGCTTGGTCGTAGAGAAGAAGGCGTTCTAAGGCGATGGCACGGTTGAATCGCGCGACCTGATTCGTGGGGTCCCTCGCGAGGACCTGGCCGAGCAAGTCGACAGCCCGGCCGTAGTCGTCAGGCCGCTTCAGTTCCTCTCCCCTCAAAAAGTAGCTGCTTGCAAGATCGATCCCGATCGCGCGATTTTCCGGGGCATAGCGATGGGCGCGCTCGAGCGAAGACAGCGCAGAAGAGTAGTCATCATTCATGAGATCGGCTCTCCCCTGCGCGTCTAGCCAGAAAGGGTCGTCCGGCTTCGAAGCGAGCTCCTGGGCGATAAGCACTTCTGCTTCGAGAAGAGCTGTTGGGCGACGTAGGCCGGTTGGCGTGTTGCTCCGAAAAGCCTCGACGAAAGCATAGCGGCTTCCGCTCAGGCGCAGATCGTTCGTGCGATGCTCGGAATAGGCGTTCAAGAGCAACCGGTCTACAGCGCGAGTCGGGCTAAGGTAAGTGAACCATGCGACGGCGAAGACCAGCGATGCCACCCCCACCACGGCTGCAGAGATCACGAATCGCGGAAAAAGAATTGGGGCATCGCCCTTTCTTCCATGAGACAAAGGGATAGCTCCCGTGCTTGCAGCTTGCATGCGCCTGGCCATCTGTTGTTGCCAATCCGGATCGACACTTTTAAGACCGGACAGTAAACGTTTCTCTTGTTCATCAAGATCGTCCGCAAATTGCTCGGATGCCTCCTTCAATCGTGCAGAGCACGTCGCGCAATCGATGGCATGTTCGATCTGTTTCTGGGTCTCCAGTGGTGCATGCAGGCCCGCGGCCAATTCCCTCCACTGTTCTTCGGAAGGACATCCGGAGCTCCCTTTGGACAAGCTCAGTTTCGGAAGTCGCCTGGACATACGGAGGAGAATTTCTTCCTGGTCAAACCAATCGCGGCATTCTTTGCACAAGAGGATATGATCCTCAAGTTCCTTGCGGTCGGTCTCGGAGTCTTGGAGCCGGGTTCCTCCGGACAGCTTGTCCGAGGCAAGGAGCGTCAGCTCATAAAGATTCAGATGTTGATCCTGCGGTCTTCCCACCCCTGCCTCTCTTTCCTATAACGAACCTGCTCGCTGAACCCCTTTGCGTCCGCCATCGGAGTTGTCTTTTCCGCCGGTGCTTTCTTTCGGATGTTGCGTAAATGCTTTACGCACGAGGCGGTTCAATCTCAAAATGGTGCTCTCCACCCCTTTCGTCGTGAGCTGGATATTCGGTAGAGCAGCGATCGCTCTGGCGCTCAAACCGCAACGGTAGTACAGCCAAAAAATGCGACGACTGCGTCCAAGTTCCGAAGGCCCGACGCCCTTTCCAAGGCAGCGGTCAATTTCACCGAGAAGGATAGTTTCCTCGATCGTTGACGAGGGAGACCTACTACAGGTGCCCGCGACGTCGTTGCCGTTTCCGTCCGCGTCTTGGAGAGTCGCCAAGACGCCACCTGCACCTCGTTTTGCCGCCCGAGATGCTTTGAAGTGGTCGTGAACGACGTTGGCGGTAACGACTTTCAGGAAACCGAAGATGGCACAGGGATACTGGGAGCGAAAGTTCTTAAGCAAGCGGCAATCATTAGCACAGAGCTTTAGGTAGGTTTCCTGAGTTAGGTCATCGATCAAGCTGGGGATGGGTTCACCCCATTGTCGGGCGGTTCTGAGCACGACAGTCGAGACTAGGGGATGAAAGCGCCGGATGAATTCGGCCCACACAGACTCGTCCCTAGTCGCGACACAAGCCGCGATCAACCTGTCCGGGGGTAGCGACCTGAGGTCCAAGGGGCGGGTCTCTCCCTGAGGGCTAGATTGTACAAGAAACTCGGTTTATTTCCTCATAAAGAGCATTAATGACCAGAACGCAACTCTAGACGTAGCGCAATCATTACGCAGCCCAGCGTTGGTTACCCCCGAGCGGAGATCCGTCGAAGGAAAGTTCTCGGGAATATCGTTTTTATCCTTAGTGCAATAAACACGTGTCGGAATGCCGCCTAGCAATCATCGGCTGGCGAGGCGATTTCTCTGAGTGTGTGAGGAGGTCTATGTCGAAAGGACTCGACAAGCTAAATCATATCGTTGTGCTCATGATGGAGAACCGCTCATTCGATCACATGTTGGGCTCGCTCAAGGCTGTGAATCCTCAGATTGATGGAATTGACGATCAAATGTTCAACCTAGACGACAAGGGTGCCCAAATCAAGCCGCAACTTCTTGCCGACTTCCAGGGACAGCTTAATCCGGATCCCGACCATCATTTTCCCGCCGTCGACTTGCAGATTTTCAATGGGGACAGGAGTGCGGATCGCCAGCCGACCATGAAGGGGTTTGTGACAAGTTACTTCCACCAAAGGCGCGACACGGCCCACTCACAAAAGATTATGTACTGCTTTAAGCAAAGCGATTTGCCGGTGCTCACGACACTGGCACTCGAGTTTGCGGTCTTTAATCGCTGGTTTGCTTCCATTCCGGGCCCGACAATCTGCAATCGTGCATTTGCGCACTATGGGACCTCGTTTGGCCGTGTGGACATGAATCCCTTCGACACCATCGAGCCATTCAAAAGCGTCTACGCTCGTCTGATTAGCGCGACGCCAAAACGGTCCGCCAAGGTCTACTACTACGATACGACGAGTTCGACGATGGAGGTCGTGAACCTGCTACAGAACCAGCCTGAGCTTTTCGGCACATACAAACAGTTTCTGAGCGACTGCGACAACGGATTGCTCCCGGACTACTCTTTTGTCGAGCCAAATTATAACGATCATGAAACGGACGAAGGAGAAGAGGTAGCAAGCGACCAGCACCCGGACCACGACATACGAGCCGGCGAAGTTCTGATCGCTGAAGTGTACATGCACATCAAGCGCAATCCGGCATTATGGCAGAGCACGGCCTTGCTGGTTCTCTACGACGAGCACGGTGGAATCTTTGACCACGTCAATCCACCGAGCTGCCCCCCAGATCAGTTTACTGCGCCCGCAAACAGCACCGGAACGGGCATGGAGTTCAAGTTCGATCGATTAGGGGTTCGGGTACCGGCCATTTTGGTTTCCCCCTGGATTCCGAAAAACACGGTCGTCAACCGGGTCTTTGATCACGCTTCGATTCCTGCCACGGTAACCAGGTTTTTCCAACTGGGTGACGTGCCACGGTCACCGCGAGAACAGAATGCGGACATTTTTATTGAGCCCAACGTCGGGCCGATTGATCCCCAGCGAAATCTTTTTTCGCTCGACGTATTACGAACCGATTGTCCAGAGTTCGGCGTGTAACAAGAGCAGCCGGAAACGGAGTCAGCCAACATGGCCATCATCCCAGTGCCCAAGCCGCCGAAAAAAGCGATGAGTGCGGATCGAGAGGTGAATTGCTTGCTGCGGGCGCAGGTCGAGCATCTGCAGCACGTCGAGCGACGCCTACCGCTGCGATACCGGTCTTCGATCTACACGCATGCCATTCGAACCGAGGGAGAAGCAGCACGGTACATTGGCGAAGTTACCGAGGCGATCCACGAGGCTCACGCAGACGCGGCGAACGAGCGAGTGAAACGTGCGCGTCCAGAAAAGGGCCGCTCTAAGCCAAAAGCAAAGAAGGCGAAAAATGGGAGGGGTAAGTAGATGATCGCAAGACGGAAAGGGTGGGTCGGTTATATTGCCGCGTTGCTACTCTTCGGTATTCCGGTGCTCGCATCGGCACAAGAGACTGAACTTGGGGCTGAACTGCGGCGGGAAGGTGAGCGAGCTTCGGACGCTTGCGGTACTTTCAGCTTCACGTCCATGCCAGGCTGTGCCTACACCCTTTTTACCGACCATCCACTGCATATCGCCGCGGGCAGTATGCCTCCTCAGAACGGATTCGGTTTCGGTGGCTCCTTCGTATGGTCAAAAAACACCAAGAATTGGCGGATGAGCTGGGATGTGGATGCTGTTGGCGCGACGACGGCCGCGTGGCGCGCGGGTGGGTACATGAAGCTCGTCCACACGCCGCATCCCACGGTGGGCCCAATCGTCGTCACGACTCCGGGGCAAACGCTTGATGGACAAGGGACACCCAAGTCGAAGGAACTGTTCTCCCATCCCTACACGGTTTTCGACCTCTACGCGCAATCGATTTCACTGAACCAGATAAACTACTTCGGGCTTGGGAACGACACGGCAGTTTCCGCGAAGTCGGTATTCGGTATGAGCCAAACGATTGTCGGCGGCAGCGCGATCAAACCTGTATACGAATGGGCAACCATCCGCAAGCTGCATCTGGCGCTGCTTGGCGAAGTGAACGGGCGATTTGTCGATATTCGAGGAAACCACGGGGAATCGGTACCGTCGATTGAAGCCGTGTATGCGGAAAGCACGGCACCGGGGTTGACCCGCCAGCCCGGATTCGTGCAACTGGGCGAAGGAGTGCGCATCAAGCCGATCATCGGAAATTTCGAATGGAATTACCTCGCGAAATTTCAGCAGTTTTTTGCTCCGTCCGACTCGCACTCCTCCTTCTTGCGATGGACGGTTGACTTGAATCACACCTACTACCTGTACGGATACGAGCACTCGGCCGGCCCGGCGACCAATACGGTAGGTCCGGATTCGTGCGCTGACGGCAAGTGCCCACCGATCTCCTATACACGAAGCTTAAGCGGTTCGATTGGAGTGCGCCTGCTGCTCTCCGAGTCAATCAATTCCGCAACGAGCGCGGTTCCGTTTTATTTTCAGTCGACGCTTGGAGGCCAGGACATCAACAGCGCCTTGGCCCTCGGCAGTTACCAGGATTACCGGTTCCGTGCGCCAAACGTTTTTCTCTTCCAGGAAACGTTCGAGCATTCGATCTGGGGTCCGTTTGGTCTGAAGCTGACGGCGGATCAGGGAAGGGTGGCTCTGACGCGCAGCGACATCGGTTTTAGCGACGTCAAACACAGTTTTGCCGCAGGACTGACACTTCGGGCGGGAGGATTTCCTTTGGTCACTTTAATGTATGCGTGGGGAGGACCGGAGGGACAGCATACGATTGCAAATATGGATACGTCGTTGCTGGCGGGATCATCGCGCCCATCGCTGTATTGAGCGCACTAAACCTGAAGCAAATGCCCGACGGCCGCTCGATAGACACGGATTCTCATCGAAGACCAGGCTCGACCCTGTCCTGCTAAAAAAATCGCATCCCGACTCCGTTGTTGCCCGAGGTGCCGCTTTGCCAAAGCCAAATGAAAAGCTACGCAAGATCATTCTCCTGTTGGTCACTTGGGGCGTACTTCTGGGGTTCTTTATCGGGTATGAAAATTATTTTGTGGCCGGCCAGAAGGAGTATCTGATTGACCGGGAATTCCGAAATCTGAGCCGGCTGTCTGAACAATTGTCGGCCGAATTTGACCGCGCGCGGCTTTCGGTGAGTTCCCTTGCAAAAATCATCCACGCCGCAAAAGAAACAGGGCGTGACCGCCCTTCGAATCTGGATTGCCGAAACAGGGAGAATATCGGCCAGTGCTTTGAAGAGTACTCGAAGACGTATCTCGGAGAAATCTGGGATGGCAATATCCCTTCCCTGCCCCTGATCCAGTGCCTGGGTGAGAAGCCCGATAAGGCCCGATTGCAACCCGACGGCAATTCCTCCGGCCTTGGTGTGGTTGTCGAATGCCCACAGGACAACCAGCAGCAACCGGGTACGGTGCAAAAGCCAGACAAGCCTGAGCCGGTGCTCCAGATGGATATGAAACCCTGGGTACAGCAGGCGTTTGAAGAATCCAAGAATTCCTTCGACGACATTCTGGTTGCCGACGAGACCGGTCATGTGTTTTTCCAGCAGTCCAAGACCGGGCCGCGGATTGCGGAACTGGACCCGATACTGGCGACGGGCACCGACATCAGCACAAAGCAAAGTGTATTTGGGTTCCTGAATGCAAATACCGCAAATTCCTCAACCGCAAAACAGGCGGATGTCAAATCGCCCGTCGATTCTGCAACTGCCGGGAGCGGGCCAGCCAAAACGACGTCACCAGGAAAGACGGGGCTGCTGTCGCATGGGAGTTCTGCAACCAAGGTCTCGATCGGCGGCAAGGACTATCTCTTGTTCGCTCAGCCCTCACCAGTGGCAATGGGAAGTGGCGCTGATCAAGGAGTACGCTGGCCTCTGGTTAGCGTCGGATTGCGGCTGGCATCGAGCGTTGAAGCGGAGAGCCATGCCCTGCCGTACTCCGTGCTGATCTGGCTTGGTTTGTGCGCGGTGGTGCTGCTGGGCTTTAGTTGGCCATTGTTCAAGCTGCAATACATGAGCAACACGGAAAGATTCCGCCCGCGCGATGGCTGGATTCTCTTATTCACCCTGCTGCTCGTGTCCAGCGGAGTGATGTTGATGCTCTTGAACGGTAGCTATCTGTTGAGGTCGACGGAATACACGGACGCCGCGCTCAAGACCATAGCCGGACAGATCAAGAAGAATTTTGCCCTCGAACTTTCCCGCGCATTTCGCCAACTGCAGGAGATCCGAGGCACCGAGGAGTTCCGGCGGGCCAGTAAAGAGCCGAAGAATCCCGGACTCGTGGGAAGTTATCCGATCGAAAAGTATCCCGGCCAAAGCTATCCCTATTTTGAAATTGCCTTTTGGGCAGATTGCCAGGGAGACCAGGTGGCGAAACTCGATATCCGGAAGGTGGCGACTCCACCAGTGAAGCTCAATCGGTTCCCTTTCTACCGAGCCGTAAGAGCGAAGGTGGAATGGGCTGGGTCGGCCGCTGGCGAGCCGGAGACGGGATGCGCCCCGGTTTCCGCCGGCCTAGATTCCTACGAATACGTCTTTTTCCAGCCGATCATGTCGCCGAATACGAACGAGTTTGCCCCCGTACTTTCTGCACCATTTAGTACTTTGGCCGGCGGGAAAACGACCGGCGAAGCCAAGGACACCGGACAGATCGCGGTGCAGGTGCTGGCGTTTCGCCCCATGTCCGTGATCGACCCGTTGCTGCCACCCGGATATGGGTTCGCGGTGATTGATGGCGGATGCCAGGTATTGTTTCACTCCGACTCTTTTCGCGACCTGCGAGAGAATTTTTGCGAAGAATCGAAAGACACCTCGGAATTGCATCCGTGGCTGGTGAGCGGAGTGGATACACCGCTGAACATCACCTATGGGGGCAGGGGAAAGCGCGCTTACCTCACAAATTTTCCCTTTCCGGGACTTTCGGCGGGCCAGGCCGGTTACTTGCTTGTGTACCAAGAGGGAGACCAGCAGTTGACGCTTGATATGGCGGTAATCGTGGTCTGTTCGATCTTCATGGGCGCGTATTTCTCGCTGCTCTGCCTGGCAGTTGTGGGACATTTCATGCTGCGGGGGTATTTTCATTGGCACTACGCTCCTAGAATCGTGTGGCCCTGCCGGGAATACGCGCTGGAATATGTTCAGATTCTCTTTTTGAGCGCAATTTTATGCTGGGTGTATCGGAGTCTCTATCATGGCTTACACGAGGCAACCCTCATCGCATCGACCCTGGGGGTGGTGTTACTTTCCGTCCTGTTCGCGATAATCCGCTTGTCAATTCGCCCGGATATTGTGTATCGCTGGGGAATCGCCGTTACCGCAGCCGCGCTGCTCTCCCGACTCGTTGTTGAATTCGCCCGGCTAAATTCCGGTGCACGCATTTCGGCTTCGGCTTCTGGGAGCCTGCTCGAATGGACCAAGCTACTCTACCTGCCGTTCACGGCCGGTGTGTTCACCATCGCGGTGTGCTGGCCGATCGAACCGTTGTTGAAGAGACTGAATGCCAGCCCGCGACTTGTGGAAGGCTTTGAGAGACATGCACGAAGGTACTCCAATCTTCTTTACTCGCTGGCGACGGTGAGCCTCATGTTCTGCGTTAGCCTGGTTCCGTGCGCCGGATTTTTCAAATACGCGTATGACGCGGTCAGTGAGCTTTCATTAAAGCATGATGAGGCAGTCCTTTCCGAGCGCCTGTTGGCGCGGCGGAATAGTATCGCCAACTACTACTCGCCTCTCAGGGCTCATCACGTTGCCCACGCACGTGTGGTCGAGAATCTGGATCGTTACGACAAAAGTGGTGAAGCTGAGAACACACAATCAAGAAATACTTTTTTTGGTACCTGCCGAGAACCGGGAATCGACGGTCCGGCAGACAATCGTGCCTGTCCTGTAGCAAGCAAAGAGAATCCCGTCGACCTGGGACTCAACGACTGGATCGAAAAGCGCATTGCCCAGGCGACGCTAAGGTTTCCCTCCAATGAGCTTGGGTCTGAAATCAGCCGGCTCGGAGTTGCGGAAACGGACGAATCCAAATCGTGGGAAAAGTTTTGGCTCGAGCCAAGCGCGACCACTTTCGCGCTGCAATGGAAAGCGGATTCGCGCGCACCCAACTTCAGGGTGTGGGCACAGTATCCGGAGTCGAAGGGACTCCAAAACTGGGCGCGAGTGGCTCTGCTGCTGTTTCTCGCTGTCATGGTAACGTGGTTCACCAATCTGGCGAAAATGATATTTCTCACAAACGTGGAGGGCGCATCTGCGATCGAGATCGTGCACTGGAAGAAAACAAGCGATATCAAGCGGGATTCCCTGGTGATCGGCCTGCCGCGATCAGGCAAGAGCGCGCAGTTAAAGAAACTGCCAGGCCTGGACACACGGGACTTTCGCGATCTCCGGGATCTCAGGGGCGAACGTTCCAGCGCCAGCAAACTGTGTGAATTGGAACGTGCCGACTCCCACAGCGGTGTCATCATCCTGGATCAGTTCGATTTCAATATGCGGGACCCCGTGATGAACCAAAAGCGGCTTGAGCTTGTGGAGACTCTGCTCAACACGGCAAATCACAGGTTGGTGCTGGTGGCGACGGTGGACCCGATGTATTTCCTCGCTGAGGAACGCAACAACGTCCTCCGTGAAGGCAAGGACGTCACAAACACCGAGATTCTTCTAGAACGCTGGGCACGCGCACTCGACAAATTCTCGCGAGTGAAGCTTCCCAATCTGGTAGAAGACGAGTTTGCCGAGGCCGCGGACGAGCTCTTCCAACAAGGACCGCCGCTAGCGCAGGTCGCCAAGTGGATTTGCGAGGAATGTTCCTACACGCCGATGCTGCAGAAAGTCGGAGTGGAGCTTCTTGAGAGATTTCGGAAGCCGCCAGTGCCATCTCGCGAGCAAATGGTGGATATGGTCGTCGACCGGGCAGACGCGTATTACCGCATGTTGTGGGCCGGCCTGACCACCAGCGAACGACTGGTGCTCTATCAACTTGCACTGGACGGGTGGGCGAATCCAAAGAACGCTCCGGCCATACACCAGTTGGAGCAGAAGCAACTCATTTACCGGCAGCCGATGTACAAGATCATGAACGACAGCTTCCGGACATTTATCAGATCCTCGGAGCATGAGCGAGAAATCGCAACTTGGCAGAAAAAGGAGCAGCAGAGCGCGTGGCAGGCGCTGCGGTTCGTCATCTTTGCGGCGATTATCGGCGCTGGCGTGTGGTTGCTGTATGCGCAAGCACAGTTGTTCCAGATAGGGACGGGTTACGTCACCGCGATCGCCACGCTTCTAACGGCCGTTGCGGGTATTTCCGCACGGATAAGGCGCTCGCCTTCACCATCTGCGGGAGATTCACCGCCGGAATGATGATTTTCATCGTGGGCTAAACGTTTCGGACTCTAAGCTGACTGTTGAAGTGAAAGACCAAGTCTTCTGAGCAGAATCTAACTGCCGTAGTGACCTTCTGGTTCTGCGGACCCCCTTGAGAATTGTCGAATCGAAGCGAAGGGAAACCGCGCCCGTTCGCGTTTACATGGAAAGAAGACAAAGGGAACTGAAGCCAGAGCACCCCTGTGGACCGCCTTAGACCAGGGAGCTCGACCGCATGTCCCTCATCGAGGATAGTCCTATTCGCCTCTGGAAGACCCAGCATGGCGTTTCTCGTGAATCTGATCTATTCGCAGACAAGACTGTTTCTCTACGCTCTTCTGACACCGTCTTCGCCAAAAGGAGGAAGCTATGTTCAGCATCCGCTTTTGTTTTTTGCATCTAGTTCTTTTAACTGCTGTACTTACAATATTTTCCATCTCCGGGTCTGCCCAAGATCTCACCCCGAGTTGCGATACTCCATTGTTTCCCGGGCAGGCAGTTGCCATTGATGCCCGCTGCTCAATCCAGGGCGCAGGAGGTAAGGAAGCGGAACAAAATCAGGTGAAGAACAACTTTTGTTCCACGGGAACTCTCGTGGCAATCACCATCGATCAACTCACAACGCTACAGACGAAGGTTGAGCAGAATACGAGCATCAACTTTGGCGACCAGGCTAATCGCGGAGCGCATGGTCCCACGACGGATCGTGCGCCCCTGAAAGACCTGGGTGAAGGCGATCTCGTGCAACTCAAGGCGTTCGTCCTTGCAGCTAAGCAGGAGCAGGGCGAGAGCGTCAACTGTGGGCACGGATTCGACAATGAGAATGAAAAGAACCTTTTTCACGACATCCACATCTCCCTCGTTGCCACCGAAAAGCTCGCCACTCCGGCCGACAAGGTCGAAGAGGCTGCAAACGAATGCCAGGGTGTTGTGGCCGAGATGATCCCACACCACAGACCGCCGGAATGGACCGCGGCCAACGTCAATAAGGTGGCGGCAGCCCACCTCTTGGTGCGCGTGACCGGTCAACGCTTCTTCGACTCGAGCCATGTTCCTTGCGCGGATGGTAAACCCGTCCGTTCGAATCCTAAGCGAGTCTCCCTTTGGGAGATTCATCCGATTTACAAATTCGAAGTCTGCACTGCGAATTGCGACGCGGAGGGCACCTGGCTGCTCCTGGAAGATTGGGTCAACGAGCCATCGGCCGCTAAGGTCAGCCCATGATCGTCGAAGGATCAGCCTTACTGTCTCCAACTCAAGCATCGAACCACCTCATAGTCTGGATAACTGTGATGGTGGGGGCCGTTCTCTTGCTAGCGGTCGCTTTGTACGCATTCCTGCGTGCCGCACGCGCGACCCGCACATCTCTTCCCTCGCTAGAATTCCCCGTCTGGGATACCGGAAACAGCTGGGGCTCGTTGCAGGCGGTATTTCAGGTCACACTGAAACAAGGTGATGCGGCAATCGCGTGGTATCACGAGAATATAAGGGCGAAAAGAGCGGGCTCGCGAATTCTGCGGTCAATCGCAATCCTTCTCGCTTCAGTAGGAGCTCTCTTGCCACTCGTAGTCGCCGCCGCAAGTCGGTTCGCGGGATCTGAGGCCAGAGTGAAGGACCTAGTTGACGCCCAGTGGGGCTATATTGCCTTCGCAACGGCTGCTGCCTGCGTCGCCGCTGACAAGTTTTATGGGTTTTCGACCGGATGGATTCGTTATATGAAGACGCAACTTGCGTTGGAGGGCGCACTGACGGATCTGCGGTACGACTGGGTCGTTTTGGCTTCAAAATTATCGAATCAGCAACCAACTACAGATCAGTGCCAGCTCATGCTCCAACGGCTCAAAGATTTCGTCGCATTTGTCCGCGCGCAAGTAGAGCAGGAAACTGACGCCTGGGTCCTCGAATTTCAGAGCAATCTAGTTGATCTGGCAAACACGGTGAAGTCGAGAGTAGACGCTGTCAAGCCCGGCAGCTTACAAGTAACAGTTTCTAATGCCAAAGAGTTCGATGGCGGGATCAAAGCAATACTGGATCACGCTGACGAGCGCAACGTAGAAGGCGCGCAATGCCTCTTTTCGGCAGTTCCACCGGGGGCGCATGAAGTGCTTGTCCGTGCTAAAAAAGCCGACAAGACTTTCGAGATTGCCACCGTTGTTAAAATCGGTCCGGATTCGCTGGCTTCTCTCAGCCTCGCCATGCCTTTAGCTTGAACCGTATGTTATTCGCTTAATGGTCGTGATAGGTAAAGCTTAAGCACGAAATCGATTAGTTGGTGACCCAATGGCCGATCTGGCTCTTCGTTTGAAGATATTTATTGCCTCGCCCAGCGATGTAGGAGAAGAGCGCGACATCGTGGACAAAGCAATCGACGAAATGAAAGAAGAATGCGCCAGGCATCGTCTTCTGCTACAGAGCTATCGATGGGAAAAGCAGGGTACGCCGGGCGAAGGGGCACCACAGGAGAAAATCAATAGAGACTTGCGAACAGCCGAACTTATCATTGTGATCATCGGTGGCAAAATAGGCTCGATCGTCGACACAGCAAGAAATGAGACAGGAACGCAGCAAGAGTTTCGCTTGGCAGGCGAGTTGGTTTCCAAGGGCCGTGCAGATGATGTTTTTGTGTATTTTCGTGCGCGCGACGCGGGTAAAAACCTACAAGATTCAGGGTTGGAACAGGTCCGCGCTTTTCGCGAAGAGTTAAAGAAAACGAATCATGTTTTTTTTGTCGATTACAAGGGAACTTCAGGGTTTAGGGCACGGATTCGGGAGGACTTCCGAAGATGGGTAGAGCGATGGTACGGGGTGCCGGACATTTGCGATTACACCGCTCATCGGGGCCTGCCGACCGGGGCCCCCGGCGAGCAACTTGCCGACAATCGGGCGAGCGAAGTCGCGCAAGTATTCCAAGTGAGCCCTGAGGACTCGAGGTGCACATTTCTTGGCCGGGCTGCGGTCGACAACTATCAAAACTGTGATCGAACGAATCGCAGTCTTCCGGTCCAACAATGGCACTGGTTCGACGACAAGGAATTTCTACTCGACGGCCAGGACGAGATCGAAGAATGCAGCATCGGCGGGCAGCTAGTGCCAAGAAGGCCTTTGGTGGCAAACCATAGTGAAATCTATTTCTCGCATAGCGAATGGCTGTTCTACTTTTGCGCTGTTGGGCTGGTGTCTAGGATATTAGAGGGTGACATGCAAGCGGTAGCCCGGCGACCCTATTTAAATCCAGTCCACCAATATTTTAAGATTCTTTGCCTTCCTCACCGACCGAAGATCGTCGAAGTTCTCCGCCGTTGGTTGGTCAACCCTGGTGGCATTACCTCCGCGAAACCCATCGTGCGAAACTTCTCCGCCTATGTCCTGGGGACCATAGGGGCAATCGAAGCACAAGATGAATTGGCGGAGGCGATTCGGTTCGACCCTGGCAAAGATGTTAAATATTATGCCATTGCCGCACTTGGGAAATTGCGCGCGCGACGCCAACTGCCAGTTCTGATCGAAGTTTTCAACCGAGCCCTGCCGGAAGACGCACAGTTTCGAGACATCGCCGCGCAGGCCATCTGCCATACGATTGGTTTCCTGAACTATGAGTTTTGATGAACGGAGAAACTCGATGACCACACTTCGGAAGAAAATCGGCCGCAATGGCTTTCACATCCTCCTCTTTTCTTTGCTGATTCCCGGCTTCAGTTCACGGGCGCAAACCGCCACCTCTTCCGAAAAACGTCCCGCAAGCGATGTGGTACTCGTGGCACTCTCGGCGCTGGATGATCCGCGTGAGGAGCATCGCCGCCATGTCCGAAAAGCGCTCATAGGCAGCTCCGACGAAGCGCTCGATCTGGAGAAACGACTGCTCGAGATGCAGATGAACATTGTGCGCGAAACGGCCAAATTTGGACCGGTGCTGCTGTTGGCCCCGGACGAAACTACGAAAAGTGCAGTCTACCAGAGATGCAAAGAATTTCAGATCTGCGAGCTATTTCGGAGCGATCAAATTCGCATGAAGGTCGTGCCTCATGATGGGGTATGGATCCGCGATTTCGGACCGCAAATCGACGCCGTCGGGGATTCCGCCCACGTCGTTCACTGGCGGTACTTCGATAATCGTGCGGAAGAGTCCAGGCGAGAGAAGCTTCAAGAATTGGCCATGGCTCGGCTGAAATTGCTGGAAATCCGGATAAGGCAGGATCAGACTGATGACTTCTCCGCAGAGTCTTCGGCGGAGGACCTGAAAGCCTCGGATTCTGTGATAGACGAGAAAATCACTCTCCTTCGCGAATTTTCTCAGATTCTGGGCGATACCTCTCTCCAGCGATTCAGTGACGAAAATTCTGCATTTGATATCGCGGATGCGGTCCTCATAACTCCTGATTTTGAATATAAGAGCTCCAGTGTGTCGCTCGACGGCGGAAATCTTCTCAAGCTGGAAGACGGCCGATGCCTCACGACACGAGTTCTCCTTTCGCGTAACAAGGATCAGAATACCAACCTTGATCAGGAACTTGTGAAAACCGGCGGCTGCAGAAATGTCACTTTCCTTGATCCTTTACCCGGCCCAGTCATTGAGCACGTCGATATGTTTGCGCTTCCAGCCGGTGGCAAGCGCATCTTGTTACCTTCGTACGACCTGTCAAACCCATTTGCGGAAAAGTATTGGGGAAAAATGAGCAACGCGGAGCGTTATTTGGCCCTGAATGCCGAGCTTGCCATGGATTTGAATGCTGAACGGCTCAAGAGTCTCGGATACGAGGTGGTCCGTGTGGATTCCCCATTCCCAAGAATCCCCGCCAACGGCGATCCCTACTATCCCACCGTTCTCAATGCCCTGGTTCGCGCCGGCGCCGACGGCTCCAGACAGGTGCTCATTCCGGTCTATCAAGACTATGAGGCGGACATCCAAGCCTCTGCCAAGGATCAGGTTGCCGCCGCGTTTGGTCCCAAGGCCGAGATTGTTTCCATCGAAGCCACCGCGGCGGCGATGGCTCAGGGCGCCGTCCATTGTTTGACGTTAACGGCCCCGCTGCGTTTGTCGATCTTCCACAACTCCGGCGACGCTGCACGACGCTCCGCCTACCTCGCCCGGAAAGCCGAATTGGATCGCAAAATTGTCATCGAAATCGCTTCTCAGATACCCGCCACTGGGCTTCAGGGCTCCTGGGTGATTCTGGAAGAAAACGAACAATGGAATGCGGGTTTGCTAGAGCTCTACCCTCGACGAATCTTCTTCGGCACGGAGGCGTTCGAGAAGGGCGTGTACGACCAACTGGAAACCAAGGGGACCTACACCATCGAGAAGAAAGACCTCGCGTCCTGGGCTATCCATCTCCAGTTCCCCGATCAAGACGGCATCCCTGCAATCGTTCAATGGTTGAGCAATGACCAAGCCAAGCTGGTTCTCAACGATGGTGACGCCACCTTGATTCTCCGACGTTTTGATTCCGAGCTCGTCTCGCCGTTTAAACCAGAAGAAATCGTTGCGCAGCAGACCACCGCAACTACCGCGGCCCCAGTCAGGAAGCACGCAAAACGCAGAAAACCGACGACTCCCACCGGACGAGCAGCAGGTTCCGCAGAGCCGTCGCACCCTTAGTGCTGTTCCGTTTGCCGGTTTTAGCATTCCAATCGGCCAAGGACCAACGAGGGGGCGGCAAAAGGGTGCGATTTAGCTTGTCCGTAAGTCGGTGAGAATTCATACAGTGATCGTACGAAATTGCGATCGGCAAAAAGTAGTGGTTTTGCCGACCCTAGGAAAGGAATGCCAGATTGATTCAACCAATAGAGCGAATTCCCTGTGAAGAGACCTTTCGCGAAACGAACAAAAAAAGAACAGATCCTTGAATGAAATGCCCCCTCAACGGCGTTATTACTCTTACCGGGCCAACTATGTGAAACGGCCAATGGAACATCCCTAACTTCGGCTGGTCGCCATCAGTCAAAGGGGTTCAAGCCACGGTGACCCGCCGGACGGCCAACGAAACAGCGGCGGTGGTCGCATTCATCAATACGCAACTTCTCGGCAAGGGGCAGTAGTCGATGCTTGTGCATGAAAATTCGACTGACGGGCGCAGCGCGAAGAGGTCTGGTTTTCGGGAGTTCATTCAGACGTTGGTGGGAGCTATCCGGAATTGCAGAATCTAAGGTCGCATTTCAGTGGATGGCGAGAGAGGCAGTGGCATCACATGCGGGAACGTGTCTTCACCTCAACTCAAACGTCTTCATCTGGTAGAAAGCGTCGCCGCATAGCATCCATCGCAACCGTGCTGCCGTTAACGGCCGCGTTGGCGGGCATTCAACTCCAGAGGGGCCATCCAGATACAGCGACACCTACTAAAGCAGTTCATGCGTCTCAACGAAAAGGTCAGAGCTTTGAGACCGGATGCGGAGACCTGCCGTTCCAACGCATAGCCACGAAGCATTGGATCGACGATCACTGTGGCATTGAGGGCATTACGTCGCCGACAGACTTAGGCAACAAACAGCAGAACAGACAAAAGAACAATTTCTGTCTGCATTCAAGACCGATAACAATCAAACCAGAC
>Ga0307479_10001074_pt1 | contig 24709 bp, 18 predicted proteins | sample atmos_gasesECM4C_FD_203743 | JGI IMG/M metagenome (GOLD analysis project Ga0307479, IMG submission 203743) | Hardwood forest soil microbial communities from Morgan-Monroe State Forest, Indiana, United States - atmos_gasesECM4C_515 | ecosystem: Environmental > Terrestrial > Soil > Temperate... | reverse complement strand
GCGGCGCGCGCGGCGCCACGGCGGCGCCATCTCGCCGGTGGCCGGCCCGTCCCGGCGCCTCTTGCCGGTGCCGCGCTGCCCTGGGCGTGGAGCGCCTGTAGCTACCGCCGCGCCGGCAGGCTCGGCGGCGCCGGCAGGCTCGGCCGCGCCGCCGCTGCCGACCGTAGGCCGCGGTCCTGGTAGGAGAACTTCTTCGCCACCTTGGCGAAGGGCTGCCCGTCCACCTCGACGTACGGGTAGATGAAGTAGTTGAGGGGCGGGCCTGCCTGGCGAGGCGAGAGCACGAGATCGCGGCCGATCGAGAACTGCACGCGGTTCTCGTCCAGGGCGCCGAAGAAGTAGCTCCGCTTGCCGGGGTTCTTGCGCGCTTCCGAGGCGTCCACGGGCACCCAGCCATAGCCGGCGAGGTAGAACTCCGCCCAGCAGTGATAGCCGCCGATCTCCCCCTGGCCGCGGGCGTCGGGCAGCGGCAGGCCGATCTCGAACTTGGCGGGGACGCCGACCGCCCGGCTCAGGCCGACGAACAGGGCGTGGAAGTCGGTGCAGTTGCCGCGCTTGGCGTCGCAGGCCCAGTAGATGTCGCCGTTGCCCCAGCCGGTGCCGCTCTTGTCGTAGGACATCGTGTCCACCACGTAGTCGTAGATCGCCCGCGCCTTCTCGAGGTCGCCACGGCGGCCGCGGGTGACCTTGGCGGCGAGGTTGCGGATGCGGTCGTCGAGCGGCACCAGGCGATCGGGCCGAAGCCAGGCGGCCACCGCCGCGGGCGGCGGCTCCGGGGACTTGGCGCCGCTGGTCGCGAGGTCGTGGCGGAGGTATTCGCGCCGCCGCACGTGGAACTTCAGCTCCACGGCGATCTCCCGCTGGCCCGGCTCGGCGGCCGTCAGGTGCAGGATCGAGTTGCCGAAGCGCGGCTCCTTGCCGATCTCGTACGGGAAGGGTGAGGAGATCTCCGCGAGCGTCACCTCCTGGTTGTCGTCGGCGGCCGGGTAGGGCAGCCAGACGTCCACCCGGCGGGCGCCCTGGGGAAGCTCGCCGAGGCGCGCGCTGTAGGTGAGCTCGAAGTCCCGGCTGTGCGGCGCCTCGGCCGGCGCGGCGGCGAGTGCCGCGGTGCCCGCGAGCAGCGTCGCCATGGCCGTCCATCTCGTCGGCATCGTTTCCTCCTCCTTCGCAGCGCTCATCAACTTGCTATGTCGTGATGATACATCACTTCGTCGGGGCGCTTGGCACCAGGCCTGCCAGCTCACGCTCCTGGATGCGGTCGTTCATCCGGTTCAGCAGCCATTCCGAGGCGAGCATCAGCGCGAGCACGAGCCCGCCGAGCGCCTTGGTTGCGGGCAGCGCGCTCGCCGAGACGCCATGGACGGTTCCGGCCAGCATCACGAGCGGCCTCATCGCGGTCAGCGGGCCGAGCGCCAGGACGCTGGTGGCGGCGCGGATGTCGACGGAAGGAATCAGCCTCAGGGCCAGGTTGAACAGCACCAGGGCCGCATAGCCGGCGAAGACCCCGACCATGCGGGCCGCCGCCCGGTCCAGATCGGCGAGCAGACGGGCGACGTCGTGGGTCGCATGCATGGTCAGGAGCAGGGCGGCCAGCGCCGCCACGCTCGCCAGCTGCGCCACCATCAGCCCCCGGAGCATCCCCCGCAGGTAGAACCGCAGCTGGTGAATGAGCGGGCAGCGGCCGGCGCTGGTGCGGATGCCGCACAGCACTCCATCCAGCGACGCCAGCGTGTAGAGAGTCAGGAGTGTCATTGCTGGTCCCGCAGCTTCTTCCGCCGGCGTCCCAGGCGTGAGATCAGCGCGGGCGCGAGCTCCCGGCGCACGCCCACCAAGGCATGGAACACCCGCGGCAGAGGCGTGCCCCAGATCCGCGCCCCGTAGATCCCGCAGGCAAACTCCGGCGCGCCGGCGCGGGCCGCGTCGAGCAGGGTGGCGGCCGAATGCGCCCGCACCGCCGAGAGCACTCCGTCGTGACGCGCCAGGGCCGTGCGCATGCGCAAGACGTGGAAGAACCAGGAGCCGAGCGGGGCCAACGACCAGGGCTGGAAATCGTAGTGCAGGAACGCCGCCGTGCCCCTCGCGCCTTGCCGGCGGAAGAATTCCACCAGCGCGGGCCCCCGGAAATGGTGCACCAATCCTGTCGACAGGTAGATGTGCCCGCCGTGCTGCTCGGTCAAGGCGTCGCCATGAGAGAACCGGCAGGGCAGAGCCTCCGCTCGGGCCAGCCGGTTCGCCTCCGCGATCAGCGTGGCATTCAAGTCGACGCCCGTCAGCTCCACGCCCTGCTCCACGAGGCCGCCTTTCGCCGCCAGCCAGCGGACGGCGTAGCCGATGCCACAACCCACGTCGACGATGCGCAGCGGGCCGGCGATGCCGGTCGAACGAATGGCGGCGATCACCGGTCTCAGCAGCTCCAGGATGCGGGCCCCGTGGTGGAACTCCTCCGCCAGGCGCTGCATCTCCCAATGCACCCGGAGCAGCAGGCGGTCCACGGCGATCGCCTCCAGGCATCCTTCCCGGTCTGGAAGGCGGGAGACGACCGAGACAGCTCGTGGGTCATCGGCAAGGAGGCTCAGCAGCTCCTGCTTGCTGACCGGCAGCCGCGCGAGCGTGCGTGGATCGTGCGTGGCGATCACGTCCGAGACTTCGTGGTCATGCGCCGTGCGAAAGAGATCCATGTCGTGCGTACCCGAGTGCCCGCTCTCTCTCAGCCTGCCGCATCGCGCAGGGAAGGGTGCAGCGCCGGCGCCGGCACCGGCAGCGCCCCCGGCCGCTCGGGCCTGGCCTGGCAGCCGTCGCGGAACCAGGCTGCCAGGGTCTGCGGGCGACGCTCGAAGCGCGTCGCTAGGAGGAAGTCGCGCACCTCGGCGAGCCAGACCCTGGCGGAGCGGCGGAAGGTCCACCACAGCAGGGCGCGCAGCGCGCGGTCCCGCGGCCGGAGGAGCCGGCGCAGCGCCCTGGGACGGCAGTGCACCACGATCTCGGTCAGCTTGACCAGCGCGAACACCTGCCAGGGCCGCATGTGCCGCGAGGCGAGGACCTGGTGCCGGTAGTCCCACTTGCCGAGGTCCGTCTGGATCACCAGGCGCTGGGGGTTCTCCCGGGTCCAGCTCGACCACCCGTGCGGCGTCAGATACATCGCGTTGAGCAGGTCCGGGTCGTAGGCGACGATCTGGCGGAGCGCGCGCCAGTAGGTGCGCGGGGTCTCCTCGTCGAAGCCGACGACGTGACCGAGCATCGACAGGATGCCGTGCCGGCGCAGCAGGCGGACGGCGGTGTAGTCCTGCTGCGTGGTCGAGCCCTTGCGGATGGAGCGCAAGGTTTCCGGATCGGTCGTCTCGATGCCCATCAAGATGCAGGCGAGACCGGCGCGCCGGTACAGCGGTAGCAGGTCGGCGTCGCGCACGATGTCGCTGGCGCGGATGGTCGCGAACAGCTGGACCGGCAGCCGCCGCGAGGCCAGCGACGACAGCAGCTCGTACCAGAGCTTCCGCGAGGTGGTGGGATTCTCGTCCGCGAGCGTCACAAAGCGCACGTCGTGGGCCCGGTACAGCCACTCGATCTCGTCGGCGAGGAGCCGCGGCGTGCGGTGCCGCCAGTGGACCCAGAACTGGTACTGGCCGCAATAGCTGCAGCGATGGGGGCAGCCGCGCGAGAACTGGACGATTGCCGCGCGGCCAACGCCAAAGCAGCGATAGCGGTCCCAGTCCTCGATCAGCTCCCACCCGACGCGGAGGTCGTCGAGGCGGCGGGTGAGCGGCGCCTCGGGCCCGAGGCATGGCTGCCCGTCGCGGCGCGCGGCGATGCCGGCCATGCCGGCAATACCGCTCGGCTCTTCGCCGCGCGCCAGGGCGCGCACCAGGTTTGCCGCCGCCTCTTCGCCGGCCCCGCGGACGACGTAATCGACCCAGGGCGCGTCCCGCAGGATCTCCGCCGCGTGGTAGGTCGGATACACCCCGCCGTAGACGGTCTTGACGGCCGGTAGCGCCGCGCGCAAGGCCCGCAGCATCCGCAGGCACACCGGATGCGCCGGCGTGGAGCCGGCGTGGCCGGTCATGACGAGGTCGGGGGCGAAGCGCGCCGCGTGCGCCACGATCGCGGCGTCGTCCAGATGCAGCGCCTCGGCGTCGAGCAGGGCGACGGTGTGGCCGGCGTCGATCAGGGCGCCACCGACCAGGAGGAGCCCCAGCGGTACCTGGTGGCCGACGCCCTGCATGCTGGTGACGGTGAGGTACGGCGGGTTGACCAGGAGGATGCGCCAGCCGCGACCGTCAGAGGGCCTCGATGCGTCATCCATGTCAGGTCTCCTTCCGGCGCCCGCGGGCACCGATCAGGGTCCAACTTGAACGCGTTCAAATTATACCGACATCCGTATCTTCGTGTCAAGGCGGGGCGCAGCCGGCGGAGGCCCGCCTGCGGCGCCGGCGAAGGCCGCCTCGCGCAGCCGGCGGTGGCCGCCCGCGGCGCCGTCCCCTCGGGGCGTAGAATACGGTCATGCCCGAGACCTCCTCGCCGCCGCCGCCGTCACCGGCCCTCGCCCCCGGCCGGGAGGACGCGGCGCGCGCCCCGCGGAGCCCGCGCCCCCCCCGCATCGTGCGCGCGCCGCGGGGCGGCGTGATCTCCTGCCGCGGCTGGCAGCAGGAGGCGGCGCTGCGCATGCTGATGAACAACCTCGACCCGGAGGTGGCCGAGCGGCCCGAGGAGCTGGTGGTCTACGGCGGCTCGGGGCGCGCGGCGCGCAACTGGGAGTGCTTCGAGGCAATCGTCGCGACGCTGCGCCGGCTGGGCGACGAGGAGACGCTGCTGGTGCAGTCGGGCAAGCCGGTGGCGGTGTTCCGCAGCCATGCCGAGGCGCCGCGGGTGCTCATCGCCAACTCGCTTCTCGTGCCGCACTGGGCGACCGCCGACGAGTTCCGCCGCTTGGAGGGCCTCGGCCTCACGATGTACGGGCAGATGACCGCCGGCTCGTGGATCTACATCGGCACCCAGGGCATCCTGCAGGGCACCTACGAGACGCTCGCGGAGTGCGCCCGCCAGCGCTTCGGCGGCACCCTGGCCGGCCGCCTCGTGGTCACCGCCGGGCTCGGCGGCATGGGCGGCGCCCAGCCGCTGGCGGTGACCATGAACGAGGGCGTCTGCCTGGTGGCGGAAGTGGACCGCAGCCGCGTCGAGCGGCGCCTGGCCACCCGCTACCTGGACGCCTTCGAGCCCGACCTGGCGACCGCGGTGGCCCGGGCGCTGGCGGCGCGCGACCGGCGCGCGGCGGTGTCCATCGCCGTGCTGGCGAACGCCGTCGACCTCCTCGAGCATCTCGAGGCGGCCGGCGTGGTGCCCGACGTGCTGACCGATCAGACCTCGGCGCACGACGCGCTCCACGGCTACGTGCCGCAGGGCCTGCGCTTCGAGGAAGCGGTCGAGCTGCGCCGCACCGACCCCGACGCCCACGTGGCGCGCGCCATGGCGTCGATGGCGGCGCACGTGCGTGCCATGCTCGCCTTGCAGCGGCGGGGCGCCGTCACCTTCGACTACGGCAACAACCTGCGCGGCCAGGCGCTGGCGGCGGGGGAGGCGCGCGCCTTCGACATCGGCGGCTTCGTGCCGCTGTTCATCCGGCCGCTGTTCTGCCTCGGCAAGGGGCCGTTCCGCTGGGCGGTGCTCTCCGGCGACCCCGAGGACCTGGCGGTCACCGACGAGGCGATCCTCGAGGCGTTTCCCGGCGACGCGGCGCTCGCGCGCTGGCTGCTCCTCGCGCGCGAGCGCATCGCCTTCCAGGGGCTGCCGGCGCGCATCTGCTGGCTGGGCTACGGCGAGCGCGCGAGGGCGGGGCGCCTGTTCAACCAGCTGGTCGCCTCGGGGAGGGTCAAGGCGCCGATCGTCATCGGCCGCGACCACCTCGACTGCGGCTCGGTCGCCTCCCCCAACCGCGAGACCGAGGCGATGCGCGACGGCTCCGACGCCATCGGCGACTGGCCGGTGCTCAACGCGCTGCTCAACGCGGTCAACGGCGCCACCTGGGTGTCGGTCCATCATGGGGGCGGCGTCGGCATCGGCTACTCGCTGCACGCCGGCATGGTGATCGTCGCCGACGGCAGCGAGGCCGCGGCCCGGCGGCTCGACAGGGTGCTGACCGGCGATCCCGGCCTCGGCGTGGTGCGCCACGCGGACGCCGGCTACGCGGCGGCGATCACCTGCGCCCGCGAGCACGGCCTCGACCTGCCGATGCTGGCGGCGGAGCCAGACGCCGGCGGCTGAGCGGGCGCTGCCATGGCGGGCTCCCGGCCCAGGCTCCCATGCCCCTGATGCCCCGTCGCCTGCGCGAGCCGGTGCTGCTCGCCGCGGCGCTGGCCGCGCCGCTGCTGCTGCCGCCGCCCTTCTCCTTCCTCGTCCTGCTGGCCTGCAGCCTGCTCTGGCTCGGTCTGGCGCCACGCCCGCCGCGGCGCGAGGCGGCGTGGGGCCTGCTGCTGGCGGTGGCGTCCGCCGCCGCCCTCGCCGGCGCCGGCGTCACCGCCTGGGAGTCGAGCCTCTCCGACCACCGTTGGCTCGCCGGCCGCGCCGCGGACTACCGGCGCGTCTGGGACGGGCTGCGCGCCGATGCGGCGGCCGCCGCGGAAGCCCTGAAGCGGCGCCCGGCGAGCCCGCTCGACGTGCTCGACCACCCGCCCGAGGCCGCGGTGCCGGCGGGTGCGGCGCAAGCGGCGACCCTCGCGGCGTTCGATCGGTTGGTGCGGCTGGCGCCGCCGGCCGGTGACCGGCGCCGCTCCCTGCTGCTCGTCGACCGCGACGGCAACCCGGTCGCCTGGGCCGGCGAGGGCCTGGTGCACGAGCCCGAGCAGTGGCCGCGCTCCGGCGTCGCCTACCGCGCCGGCTTCAACTCGGTGACCTTCTACGCCGCCGAGCCGCTGGACGAATCGGGCCGGCCGTGGCGGCTGGTGGCCGGGGAGAGCTTCCCGACCGACCGCCTGCCCCGCCCCGCGGTGCCGGCGGCCGAGGGTCCGGCGGCGCTCGCTCCCGCCGTGCTGCTGGCGCGGCTGCGCGGCGGGCTGGACGAGCTCGGGGACGCGCTGCTGCCGCGACGGCCGCTGCGCTGGTCGCTGGTCGACAACCCGGAGCAGGCGCATCCCGGGGCCATCGAGGTGCGCCTGGCAGGCGCGCCGACGCTGGTGGTGGAGCGGCTGGCGGAGACGGCGCCAGGCGGCAACGCCGCTCCCCGGTGGCCGGCCGGGCTGGCGTGGGCGGGGCTGGCCGCGACGCTGCTCGCGCTCGGCGTGATGCGCGGCGTCGGTGTGGCGCTGCCGGCGGTCTCGACCTTCTCGGGCGCCCGGGAGCGGAGCGGCCGGGTGGCGGCGCTGGTCTTGGCGGGGCTGTTCGCCCTCGCCATGTGGAACCACGTCCCCGTGCTGCCGCTGGCCGCCATGGAGGTGGGGATGGGGCTGGCCCTGCTCGGCCTGGCGCTGCGGCGCGGCGGCGCGGCGGGGCCGCGGCGCCTCGCCGGCCGTGCCTGGCGCCGGCGGCGGGGACGGCCGGCGCCGGCGCCTGAGGCAGCCGCGCGAGGCCGGCTCGACGGGGCGGCCGCCTGGGTGATGGCGGCGGGCGCGGCCGCGATGCTGCTGCTGTTCGCGGCGGCGTGGGCGGTGCAGCTCGCCGGCGGCCCCTCGGACGCCGCCTCGGGGCTCGCGGCGCCGGCGCGGGATTGGTGCATCCGATTGGCCTGGTCCGGCGCCGCCTTCGGCCTCCTCAGCCTCGCCGCGCGGCGCGAGGCGGCCGGCGCGTCGCCGGCCGGCGACCTTTCGATCTGGCTGGCGAGCGGCCTGCTGCTCGCCGGCGCCGCGCTGTCGGAAGCCCCCTGGGCCGCGGTGCCGCTGCTCGCCGCCGGCGGCGCCTGCACGGCTCGTTTCCTCGACCGGCGGCGGCGCGGCCAGGGCACGGTGCTGGCGGCGATGACGGTGGTCGCCGCGCTGGCCGGGGGGGCGGTCTGGGAGACCGCGTACCGCGCGCGCCTGGCGACCTGGGATGCCGCCGCGCTGCTCGCCCGCCTGGCGCCGCCGCCGGCGGCGGCGCTCGCGGCGCTCGAGCGCGAGCTCGCGGCGCGCTTCGCGCACCTCGACCTGGACGCGCTGGCGGCGCGCCGTCCGGTCGGCCTCGACCGCAAGGACCTCGCCTACTCGCTCTGGCGCGCCTCGTCGCTGGCGCGGCCGAACGCCCTGTCGGCGGTGGCGGTGCGCTCGGCCAACGCCCTGGTGTCGTCCTTCTCGTTCGGCATGCCACTCACCGGCGAGGGCGACGCCGACCCCGAGCGCCTGCGCGAGCTGCGGCTGCCGGGATGGGAGCCGATCGCCGGCGAGGCGGCGGTGAGCCTGGCCGACGGCCGCCCCGGCGTGGTGCGCTACTGGCTGATGCCCCGGCCCGGTTTCCGGCCTGACGATCGGCGCCGGCTGGTGCGCATCGAGGTCGGCCTGCTGCGCGGCGCCGCCTCGCCGGCGCTGGTGGAGGAGTTGGCGGCGCCGGGCTTGTTCGCGGTCTACGGCGCGCCGGACGGCCATGCGATCCTGTCGCCATGGGCGGAGCGGCCGCCGCTGCCGGCCCGCCTGCGCGGCACGCGCCTGCTCGTCGCGGCCGTCGACACCCCCGCCGGGCGGGCCCGGGCCTACGTGCGGCCGATCCCTGCCGGCGGCGGCGCGGGAGGCGGCGCCTGGGAGGCGGTCTACCTGCCCTACGAGAGCCCGCTGGCGGCGGTCGAGCCCACCGCCAACTGGGCCGTCGGGCTGCTGCTGCTGCTGGCCTGCGCGGCGCCGGCCGCGGCGTTGCTGGCTTTGCCGCGCAGCGCCTTCCGCGACCTGCTGCGGCGCACCGTGCGCTCTTACTCCCGCCGCCTGTTGATCGTCTTCACCGCCCTGCTGCTGCTGCCTCTCCTGGCGCTCAACGCGCTCCTGGTGCGGTCGATCGAGCTCGACATGCTGCGCCGCCAGGCGACCGGAGGGCAGGCGGCGCTCGCCGCCGCCGAGCGCCTGCTCGACGAGGAGATCCGCGAGCTGCCGGTCGGCTTCGCCTTCGATCCCGGCACCTTCGACGCGCGCCTGACCGCCATCTCGCAGCTGGTGCGGCGCCCGGTCAACCTCTACGGACGCAGCCGGCTGTCGGCCTCGAGCGAGCACGAGCTGTTCACCGCCGGCCTGCTGCCGACCCGCCTGCCGGGCGCGGTGTACTCGAGCCTGGCGCTGCGCGACCGCAACCTCGCCTCGCTCACCAACCGCGTCGCCGAGGTGGAGTACCTGGAGCTCTACGCGCCGCTGCGCCTGGCCGGCGACGACCCGGGCGCCGAGCCGCGGTTGTTCCTGTCGGTGCCGCTGCTGGCGCAGCAGGAGGAGGGGGCGCGCCAGCTGACCCACCTGGCCCGGCACGCGATCCTGGTGACCGCCGGGCTCTTCCTGCTGCTCGCCGCGGTGGGCACGCGCCTGGCGCAGAACTTCACCCGCCCGATCACCCAGCTGGTGGAGGGCACGCGGCGCATCGCGGCGGGCGCACGCTCGCTCGACCTGGCGCCCTCGGAGCTCGAGCTCGCCGCACTGGTGGCGGCGGTGGACGACATGGCGCGCCGCATCGCCGAGGGGCGCGAGGGGCTGCTGCGCGAGAAGCAGGTGGTCGAGCGGGTGGTCCAGAACATCGCCTCGGGGGTGGTGTCGCTCGACCGCGAGCGGCGGGTGGTGATGCACAATCGGGTGGCCGCCGAGCTGCTCGGAGTGGCGGTGGGGCAGAGCCTGGAGCGGCTGGTCGCCCGCTCCCAGCGGCTGGCGCCGGTCGCCGCCTTCCTGCGCTCGGCGGGCGGCGAGATGGCGCGCGCCACGGTGCGGCTCGGCGGCGCCGCGGCGGGCGAACGCGAGTGGTCGCTGGTCTGGGTGCCGCTGCCGGGCCAGGGGGAGCCCTTCGCCCTGCTGGTGGTCGAGGACGTCACCGAGGAGCTGCGCGGCCAGCGCTTGGTCGCCTGGGCGGCGATGGCGCGCATGATCGCGCACGAGATCAAGAACCCGCTGACCCCGATCCGGCTCTCGGCCGAGCACATGCGCGAGGTGTACCAGCGCGACCCCGAGCACTTCGCGGCCGTGTTCGAGCGCTGCACCGCCAACATCCTCCACCAGGTCGAGGAGCTGCGCTCGATCGCCTCCGAGTTCTCGACCTACAGCGCCATCCCGCGCATCGATCCGCGGCCCGGGGACCTCGCGGCCGCTGTCGCCGAGCTCGTCGAGGGCTATCGCGCGGCGCCGCCGCGCGGCGTCGCGATCGAGCTCGAGACGCCGAGCGGCGCCATCCCGGCGCGTTTCGACGCCAAGCTGCTGCCGCGGGCGGTGCGCAACCTGATCGAGAACGCCCTGCGCGCCAGCGCCGGCGGCGGGAAGGTGGTGGTGCGGGTGGAGCGCGAGGCCGGCGCCCCCGGGGACGGCGGCAGCGGGCCGGGGGCGCCGCCGGCGCGGCTGGCGCGGATCACCGTGCTCGATCAGGGCCCGGGCGTGCCGCCCGAGCTGCTGTCACGGATCTTCGACCCCTACTTCTCGACCCATGACACCGGTACGGGCCTGGGCCTGCCGATCGCCCGCCGCATCGCCGAGGAGCACGGCGGCTCGATCGCCGCCCGCAACCGCCCCGGCGGCGGCCTCGAGGCGGTCATCACCATCCCCTGCGCCCCGGCGGCCGGGGAGGACGCGGCAGCGGGCCCCCGCATCCAGGCCGCTGCGGCTCCCGGGGCGAAGGGGTTGGGATAGACTTTGAAGAATGAGTGACCTGCGCGAGTCAGGCACGGTTCCTCGTCAGCCTTTCGTTCGCCGGCTGAGGATCAGGAACTACAAGAGCATCGAGAAGTGCGATATCCGGCTGAGCTCGTTGACCGTACTCGTCGGGCTGAACGGCTCCGGCAAGAGCAATTTCCTCGATGCCCTCCGCTTCGTCGCTGACTCGCTGAAGTCTCCTATCGAGCACGCGCTTCAGCTGCGTGGCGGTATTGACGCGGTGCGCCGAATCAGCACGGGTCATCCCCACAACTTCGCCATCTCACTAGAGGTCTCATTACCGAAGAGCGAGTCGGCCACCTATGGCTTCGAGATCAGCGCCAGGGCAAAGGGCGGTTTCGAGATCAGGCATGAGCAGCTCGAGCTCTCAGGACGCGCACCTCGGTTCTATCGGGTCGAAGATGGGAGACTCGCGAAGAGCTCAGAGACCAACATGCCGCCGCTTCTACCCGATCGCCTCTATCTCACCAACGCGTCGGGTCTTCCGGTCTTCCGCCCGATCTACGATGCACTATCCTCGATGGGGTTTTACAACCTGAACCCCGATGCCATGAAGGAGCTTCAGAATCCTGACGCCGGCGAGCTGTTGCATCGGGATGGAAGCAACATAGCCAGCGTCGTTGCACGCCTCAAGAGCGAAAGGCCGGAGATCATGGACCGGGTGGATCAGTTCTTGGGTACAATCGTGCCAGGAATTGTCGGAGCGGAAAGGATTCCCCTGGGGCCGCGTGAGACCCTCCTATTCAAACAGGCAGTCGAAGGCTCGAAGCATCCCTGGAAATTCTATGCGACAAACATGTCGGACGGCACCCTGCGCGCCTTCGGCACGCTGGTTGCCATCACCCAGCTTGCGAATGGACACTCCTCGGTGAGCCTCGTGGGGATCGAGGAGCCTGAGACCGCACTGCATCCTGCTGCTGCAGGCGCGCTCATGGAGGCGCTCCGTGAAGCTTCGTGGCGGACGCAGGTCCTGGTAACGACACACAGCCCCGACCTCCTGGACCAGATGGACGCCTCGAGTGAGGCTGTGCTCGTCGCGAAATCGGACCGCGGCAATACGAAGATAGCGCCTATCGACAAGGCAAGCCATGAGGCTATCCAACGGCATCTCTCGACCCCCGGAGAGCTGCTGAGGCTGGAACAGCTCGAGCCCGACCAAGATGATCTCCTAAGGCAGATGAAGCTCGCGCTCTAGGAAACGATCAAGACCGTGTCGCGCCTGTGCGTGCTGCCCATCGTTGAAGGGCATGGCGAGAATGCCTCGGTCCGCATCCTCCTCGAACGGATCGGGAGCGAGATTCTTCAGGCGGACCACATCGAGGTGTTGAGACCTCTCCGTTGGCCGAAGACCAAGCTGCTCCGAAACCACGAGCTGGAGCGAGCCGTCGCATTGGCGCATCTGAAGCTTGCCGCACAAGCGTCTCCTGATCATCCGCTGATCCTGATCCTCCTCGATGCAGACGAAGATCTCCCGTGCAAGCTTGGTCCCCGTTTGCTCGCGAACGCACGTAGGGCGCGCTCGGACACTGACATCATGTGCGTGATCGCCAACGTCGAGTACGAGACCTGGTTCGTGGCAGCAGCTGAGTCGCTCGTGAAGAAGGGGCGCCTCCGGATGGAGGAAGGAGAGTTACCTCCCGCCCGCCCCGAGGAGAGCCGCTCAGGTGAGGCCTGGCTGCGGAAGCATTTCGTCGGCATCCGTTACAGCAAGACCGTTGATCAGCCGGCCCTCACCTGGGACATGGACCTCGCCGCCTGCCGGCGGCGCTCGCCGTCGTTCGACAAGCTTTGCCGCGACTTGCAGGCGGCCCTGGTGCGCGCCGAGGCCGGGTCGCAGCATGGGGACGCGGTCTGAGCACCGGAGGCTACGTGCCGTCTCCCTGCGAAGTGGACAGAAAGCAACCGGGCGCAGATCCCGATGCCGAACGGCTCGCCGCTTCAAAGAGGCCGACTTGGAAGCTCCCTGGTAAGGTTCTCTCTCGCGCTCTCCATCAGCCGCGAAGCGCTTCGTCATCCTCGTCGGTCAGCTCGAGCTCGTAGAGGAAGCGGGATTTGCGGACCTCTTGCCGGCGCAGGCGGCAGCGGCAGCCGAGGAGAGGCGAGGACGCCCAGCCCTCGGCGGTTGTTGGCGCCTGGACGTAGCCGGCGGGGCCGAGGTGATGGATGGCGAGCTCGGCCTCCGGTCCGCGGACGTCGACCTGCCAGAGCTCGGGGACGCCGGCGCGGGCGTAGAGCGGCGGCAGGCGTCGGCGGTCCTTGCTCTCGGAGCTGTCGCTGACCACCTCGACGACGAGATCGGGGGCGCCCTCGAACTCGATGAAACGGCCCTCCTTGCGGCTCCGCGCCGGCACCTCGCGCACACGCCCGGCCTCGAGCGACTCCCAGAGCACGACCAGGACGTCGGGCTCCACCGACAGGCGAGCGGTCACCGAGGCGACCCGCGTGCAGTCCACGTAGACGCAGCCGCGACCTGTACGCACCACCCGGTCGTAGAGCACGGCGGAGATGGCGGTCTTCACGGCACCGTGGGTGTAGAGATCCTCCGGGCTCAGGTCGACCTCCAGCTCTCCGTCGAGGAAATCGATGCGCCCCTTCTCCGGAAAGGACTTGCCCGAGCTCCAGCGGCGGAACCCTTCCAGGGTGCCGGCGTCCGGCGGGATGTGCAGCGACTCCCCTACCTGGAATGACGGATTCCTGCTCATGTCCGAGGACCTCCCAGGGTGATCGTACTCCTGGACGGGCGGAGAGGGCGAACGGCACAGCGTTAGGGCTGTGGCGCCATCCACTGGCCGGGCCCGCGCGTTGGCGCCGCAGCGGGCGGCAGAAGTCACGCAGCCGCGCCCGCGTCAGCCGGCGCCGCCGGGGACGAGGACGACGATGAGGCGCTTCGGGCCGTGAACGCCGTAGGCCAGGGTCTGCTCGATGTCGGCGGTCTTGCTCGGCCCCGAGATCACCAGGGCGTTCGCCGGGATGGCCTTGGACCAGCCGAGCTCGCGCACCGCTTGCCAGAGGGTGTCCCAGATGCGTGCGGGGTCGAGCAGCACGAGATGGATGGGCGGCACCAGCGAGAGGAGCCGCGGCTCGCCGGGCGATGGGCAGAGAATGAGGCCGCCGGTCTCCGCGATGCCGCCCAGGCAGGTGGTGATGCCGGCGTCGATGGTCGAGAACAGCGACGCCTTGAGCTCCTCGACGGGGCGGTCGTAGAGGACCAGCGCCGGGGCGGCGCCGTCGGCGCCGGCCGCCGCGAGTGGCCCGGCGAGCGGGCTGCCGGCTCCGGCCATGAGCGTGCGCGCCCCGCCGGCGCGGAGGAAATCCCTGACCGCCGCCGGCCAGCCGGCGGCCGTCGCCTCGAGGAATTCGGCCTTCACCGCCTCCATGCAGCGCCGTAAGCGCGCCAGGCGCTCCGCCGGTGGCCAGGTCTTGGCGGCCAGCACCGCGGTATCGACAGGCGCGGGCGGCGCATGGCCGCCAGGCGGGGGCGCATGGCCGGCAGGCGGGGGCGGCGCATGGCCGGCAGGCGGAGGCGCATGGCCCGCCTCCGCGGCGCGCGCCGCCCGGAGGCGATCGAGGATGCGCTCCCGCGCCCCGGCCTCGGTCTCGGCCTGCTCAGGCATCGGGCACCCCGCGCCGGCGGGCGAGCTCGTGGAGGGAGCGGCGAGCGGGCCGCGGCGCCGACCGCACCCTGGTCCAGGCGGCGAGCGGCCCGAGCCGGGGCGGCGGCAGCCAGCGGCAGCGGGTCGCGAGGCGGCTCGCCAGGCGGTAGAGGCGCGGCGAGGCGAAGACCCGCCGCCAGGCCGCCCAGGCGCGCTCCTCCCAGGGCGCGCGCGCCTCGCCCGCCTGCAGCACCGGCGAGCCGGGCTCCGGGTGGGCGGCCTCGCGCCGCAGCCGCAGGAGCAGCTCGGTGATCGGGATCGCCACCGGGCAGACCTCGGCGCAGGCGCCGCACAGGCTCGAGGCCTGCGGCAGCTCGCGCCGCGTCTTCAGCCCCTCGGTCTGCGGGATGAGGATCTTGCCGATCGGCCCCGGGTAGACGGCCTGGTAGGCGTGGCCGCCGATGCGGGTGTAGACCGGGCAGTGGTTCATGCAGGCGCCGCAGCGGATGCAGCGCAGCGTCGCCCGCAGCTCGGGGTCGGCGAAGATCCGCGAGCGCCCGTTGTCGAGGATGACCAGGTGGACCTCGTGCGGCCCGTCGAGCTCGCCGGCGCCGCGCGGGCCGCTGATCAGGTTGGTGTAGGTGGTGATCGTCTGGCCGGTGGCCGAGCGGCAGAGCAGGGCGAGCAGCGGCGGCACGTCCGCCAGGCGCTCGACCACCTTCTCGATCCCCATCAGCGCGATGTGCAGCGGCGGCACGTGCGTGGACATGCGGCCGTTGCCCTCGTTCTCGACCAGCACCAGGGTGCCGGTCTCGGCCACCGCGACGTTGACGCCCGACATCCCGGCGTCGGCCTCCTCGAACTTCTGGCGCAGCACGCGCCGCGCCATCGCGGTCAGCGCGTCGACGTCCTCGGTGTATTGCGCGCCGCGGATCTTCTCGCCGAAGAGGCGGGCGATCTGGCGGCCGTTCTTGTGGATCGCCGGCATGATGATGTGCGACGGGGTCTCGTGGTCGAGCTGCACCACGTACTCGCCGAGGTCGGACTCGAGCGACTCGACGCCGTGCTCGGCGAGGTAGTCGTTGAGGTGCATCTCTTCGGAGACCATCGACTTGCCCTTCACCACGCGGGTGGCGCCGTGCGCACGCAGGATGGCGAGGACGGCGGCGTTGGCATCGCCCGTGCTCTCCGCCCAGTGCACCTGGATGCCATTGGCGCGGCAGCGCTCCTCCAAGCGTACGAGCAGCTCGGGCAGGTGGTCGAGCGCATGGGCGCGGATCGCGGCGCCGAGCGCGCGCAGGGCCTGCCATTCCGCCGGATCGGCGAAGAGCGCGGCGCGCTTCGCCATCAGGCCGTCCATGGCGCGCCGGAAGTTGGCGCGGATCTGGGGGTCCGCCAGCGCCGCCGCCGCACTGGCGTGGAAATCGAGCGGGCCGCTTCCCGGCACCGGCTCAGCCGCCACGCGTCCTCTCCCACAGGAACTCGGCGATGTGCCGCGCGCGGACGGCGCTGCCGGTCCTCGCCAGCTTGCCGCCGATGTTGAGCAGGCAGCCGCAGTCGCCGGACAGCACCTCGCCGGCGCCGGTCGCGGCGACGTCGGCCGCCTTGTCCTCGACCATCGCCGCCGAGATCTCCGGGAAGCGGACCGCGAAGGTGCCGCCGAAGCCGCAGCACTCCCGCTCCCGCTCGAGGCCGACGAGCTCGACGTTGGCGAGCTGTCCCAAGAGCGCCTTGGGCTCGTCGCGGATGCCCAGCTCGCGCAGGGCGTGGCAGGAGGCGTGCCAGGTGACGCGTACCGGCTCGCCCTTGTCCTCGAGCTTCACGCCGAGCACGCCCACCAGGAACTCGGTCAGCTCGTGGACCCGGGCGGCGAGCGCCTCGACCTCCGGCAGGTCGGGCTCGCCGGCGAAGAGCTGGGGATAGTGGCGGCGCATCATCGCGGCGCAGGAGCCGGAGGGGACGACCACCGGCCAGGGCTCGCGGAAGAGCGCGACCTGGGCGCGGGCGACGGCGCGCGCCTCCGCGGCATGGCCGCTGTTCCAGGCCGGCTGGCCGCAGCAGGTCTGCGCCTGCGGGAAGACCACCTCGAGCCCCTCGCGCCGCAGCAGCTCGATGCCGGCCATCCCGGCCTCCGGGTAGAAGAGGTCGACGAGGCAGGTGCCGTAGAAGTAGACGGCGTTTCTCAACCGCTCATGGTCCGGGAAGGAGCAGCGCCGGCGCCCATTCTGGCACAGCCGGCCGGCTTGCGCGGGCGGGGGAGAGCGGCGGGCGCTAGTCCGGCTCTTGTTTCGCGCGTCGGGGCCTCGCTCGCTCGGGGCTCGCTCCGCCCCGCCGCCCAGGCCCGATCGGCCGCCGCGAGCGCCCGCCGGGGAGGCGTCCGCGCCCCCGTCAGGCGGCGCGGGCGGCGAGCACCGGGGCGGCGGCGCCGGCGAGGAGGCCGACGGCCATGCCGCCCAGGCCGGCGAGCCCGGCAGCCAGGCAGCCGGTGGCGCCGGCGAGGACCGCCACGCTCGCCGCCGCCAGCCAGAGGCGGCGGTCGGCGTGGACGCGCAGGCCCATCCAGCCGAGGAGGAGCCCGGCGACGATGCCCGCGGTGAGGCAGACACCGGGCATGGCGAGGCAGATCCTGTCGTTGCAGGCATGGGCGGCGCGGGCGGCGGCCGGCAGCAGGCAGGGAGCGAGGCCGGCGACGAAGCCGAGGCGGGCGCCGCGCGCCCAGGCGCCGCCGCGCCACAGGCAGGCGGCGAGGACGAGGCCGAGCACCGCGGCGCTGGCGGCGGGGCCGCGCGGCGCCGAGCACCCGATGACGGCGACCGCCGCCACGGCAGTGCCCGCGGCGGCGCGCTGGATCGCCCAGCGCAGGCGTCCACGCTCGTAGGCGCGGCGCGCGCGGGCGGCGAGGTCCGCTTCAGCGACGGTCATGGTTCAGCCTCCAGGCGCCGCGCAGGCGCTCGAGGGCGCGCTCGACGCGCTTGCGAAAGGTCGCTCCGGGGAGATCGGGACGCTCGCCGCGGGCATAGGCGAGCAGGGTCTCGGCATCGGCCGGGCCCAGCGCCGCCAGCGCCGCATGCAGCTCCCGCTCGAGGTCGCCGGCCACGGCCGCGTCCTCGGGCGAGCCCGCGGGATCGGGGCGCTCGGCCAGGGCGCCGGCCGGCTGCTCGCGGCGCCGCTGGCGCCGCTTGCGCGCGCTGCGGATCTCGTAGGCGGCGATGCCCAGCGTCCAGGATAGCGCGTCGCGGCGGCGGTCGAACTCGGCGGCGCGGGAGAAGACGCGGAGCAGCGCCTCCTGCGCCACGTCCTCGGCCTCCTCGCGCGACAGGCAGCGGGCGGCGAAGCCGCGCAGCAGCGGCCAGAGGCGCACGAACAGCGGATGGAACGCGTCGCGGTCCCCGTCGGCCAGCCGCTCGAGCTGGCGTTGCAGCGCCTCCCGCTCGACGCGCTCCACCCCTCAGGCCTGCTCGCGCCCTACTTGGGACACGCCTCGTCGCAGCAGTGCGGGCAGCAGCAGGTCTGCGCCTCGGCCTTGCCGGCGGCGCCGCCGGCCTTGCCCTCGCCGGCCCATGCCACCGCCGCGGGCGCGGCGAGCGCCACCGCCAGGACCAACCAGCTCAAGTTGCGCTTCATCTCGGTCTCTCCTTTCCGAGGCGTCGATTCGCCCCGTCGCGGGAGATAGGCGCGAGCCAGGCCCGGCGTGACAGGTGCCGCCGTGACAGCTGCCGGCGGAACAGCTGCCGGCGGGCCGGGTGGGGCGGGCCGGGTCGAGATCAGGAGCCGGGGGCCGCGGGGGCCGCGGGGGACTCGGGCGCCGCGGCGGCCGGCGCCTCGGGGGCCTCGGTCGCCGCCGCCGTGCCCAGGTGCTGGTCGAGCTCCTTCCACTCGGGCAGGGCCACGGCGCCGCCGGGCCGGATCTGCGCGACGCGCTGCACGTGGAGCGGCTCGGAGGAGTAGAGGTCGACTCGCAGGAACAGCTCGCGCTGGCCGGGGGAGTTGCGCACGGCGAAGAGCCACGCCTGGCGGGACTCGCGCACGGCCGGGGGCGCCCCCTGGCGGGCGCTCTGGCCGCGTCCGATCTGGGCCAGGGCCTCGACCTCGCCGATGGCGCCATCCAGGATCACGCGCAGGCCCAGGTCCACCGCCACCTCGGTGCCGATGGTCACCCGCAGGCCGTGGGGGAACCTCTGGCGGCCGGCCGGGAGCGGCTTCTCGACCATGCGCAGGCCGCTCTCGATCTTCGGGGCCGCCGCCTCGGCGGTTGCCGTCGCGCCCCGCCGTTGCAGCCACACGGCCGCGCCCAGGGAAAGCACCAGCACCGGGCCGCCGAGCGGCCAGGGGACGTAGCCGAAGATGGCGCCGGCCAGGGCCACCGCGGCAAGGCCGAGGGCCGCCACGAAAAGGGTGTGCTCGCGGGGGCTCACGGCGTGACCTTACCACCAACCGGCCGCCAGGCGGCAGCCGGCCGCCGGCGGTTTCGGCGCGGCGGCGGCGAGCCGGCGCGCGCGGGTGGTGCTGGGCGATAATCGGCCGACCGCTCTGCGCGGACCGAGCCACGCCTCATGGGTGAGTCAGAGACCGTCACGCTGGGCCTCGACGGCGGGATCACGCCGGCGACGGCCGGCCCGCTCTTCCTGCCGCGCGAGATCGTCGCCAATCGCTTCCGGGTCGTTCGCCTGCTCGGCCAGGGCGGCATGGCGCAGGTGTACGAGGCGGAGGACCTCGAGCTCGGGCAGAGCGTGGCGCTGAAGGTGATGCGGCCGGAGCTTGCCGCCAGCGGCCGCGCGCGCGAGCTGCTGAAGAGCGAGGCCCTGATGGCCCGCCAGGTCACGCATGCCAACGTCTGCCGCATCTTCGACGTCTTCCAGCACGCGGCCGCGGCGCCGGAAGGAGAGCCGCGCCCCCGGCCCGACACGCTGGTGCTGGTGATGGAGCTGCTGCGCGGCGAGACCCTCGCTCAACGGCTGGCGCGGGGCGGGCCGCTGACCCCGATGGAGGCGCTGCCGATCATCCGGCAGCTGGCGGAAGCTCTCGACGCCGCGCACCGCTCGCGGGTGGTGCACGGCGACTTCAAGAGCGGCAACGTGATCCTGGAGCCCTCGACCAGCGGCCCGCGGGCGGTGGTGACCGATTTCGGTCTGGCGCGGCACGCGGCCGCGGGCGGCGGCTGTGCCGGCGGCACCACCGCCTACATGGCGCCCGAGCAGCTGCAGCGGGGAGAGGTCACCGCGGCGAGCGACCTCTACGCCCTGGGGGTCGTGATCCTGGAGATGTTGCACGGCCGGCGCCCGGCGGCCGAGCGCGGCAGCCTCACGGCGCTCGACCACTTCTCCGTGAGGTTTCCGCGGCGTTCGGCGCTGCGCAGCGCGCCACCAGAGTGGCGAGAGCCGCTGCGCAGCTGCCTCGCCCAGGCGCCGCGGGATCGTCCGGCGAGCGCAGTGGACGTCGCGAGGTCGCTGGCTACCGCCGTGGCGCCGCGACCCCCCGCGACCGCACCGGCGCCGCGGCGCCGGCGCCGGTTCTCCACCCTCGCCGCCGCCCTGGTCCTGCTGCCGGCGTGCCTCGCCCTGGGCACACCCAGCCGCCGGCCGGCGGACCGCGCCGGCGCACCGTCCCTCGGCCCGCTCGAGGGGGGAACGGGCGCGCCGGCGGCGCGGCTCGCCGTCGCCATCGGGAGCTTCGCGGACCGGTCGCCGCCGCCGCTCCGTGGCAGCGCCTGGCTGGAGCCGGCGCTGGGCCACCTCGTGCTGTCGGAGATGGCGACCGGAGGCCGGGTCGAAGCCTGGCAGCTCGCGGCCAGTGACGGCCTGGAGCGCCTTTCCGCGACGTTCGGCGGCGGCTCTGGCGCGGCCGGCGCCGCTGGGGCCAGGGCGCCTGCCGGCGCCGGGGGTGGGGCGGGTGCCGCTGCTCCGGGCTCGCGATTCCGGCTGCCGGCGGACCTCGTGACCTCCGGCTGGTTTGCGCTGTCTCCCGATGGCGGCGCGATCCGCATCGCCCTCGAGGCAAGCCGGCTCTCCTCGGCGGGTCGGGGCGAGGTGGTGACGGCGATCGAGGAGTCGGGGCGTCTCGCGGACATCGCCGGCATCGTCGGCCGCCTGGGGACGCGGCTTCGCCGCGTGCTCGGTCTTCCGCCACCGACGCCGGAGGACCGCGCCGGGGCACGGGCCTTGCGTCCGGCGACCCTGGCTGCCGAGGGCTTCTATGCACAGGGAGTTTCCCTGCTCTGCCAGGGGCGCCTGCCAGAAGCGGCCGCCGCCCTCGGGCGAGCGTTGGCTGCCGACCCTGCCTTCTCCCTGTCCCACGCCGCGCTCGCCCGGACCTGGGCGGACCTCGACGAGTACGAACGGGCCCGGCAGGAGGCACAGCGGGCGATGGAGCTGGCGGACCGGCTGCCGGAGCCTCAGCGCATGGAGGTGTCGGCCGTCTCTCGCCGCCTGCATGCCGACCTCTCGGGAGCGGCGGGGCTGTTTGGAGCGTTGTGGCGCGGCGCGCCCCATGATGCCGACTATGGCGTGCAGCGTGCCGAGTCGCAGCTCGAGGCGGGGCTGGTGCGCGCGGCGCTCGAGACCTTGCGGCAGCTGCGCGCCATTGGCATCGACCCAGCGCTCGCGCCGTGGCTCGACCTGCTCGAGGCGCGGGCGCTGTTCCTCGTCCCGGATGTGGGCGGGGCTCTGCAAGCGTCTCTCGCCGCCGAGGAAGGGGCGAAGCGGGCCGGCAACCTCTGGGTCCTGGCGGCGGCGGAGCTGGTGGAGGCCGATGCGCGCGTACTCCAGGAGGATCTGCCGGCCGGAGCCAGGGTGGTCGCCATGCTACGGGACCTGGACCGCAAGCTCGGCCTGCGTGAGCTCGAGGCTGAGGTCTTGCTACGTCAGGGAGTACTGGACATCCGCGCCGGCAAGGCGCAGCAGGCAATCGCCTGGACCGAGCGGGCGATCGCCGTCTTTGACGAGGAGGGGGCCACCAGGCGGGCGGCGACGGCGCGGGCTCGGCTGGGCAGGCTCCATTTCGATCGGCGAGAGCTCGCGGCGGCGACGGAGCCGACGGTGCGCAGCCTGGCCGACTTTCGCAAGATTGGCGACCTCAATGGCCAGGCGTTGGCCCTCGATCAGCTGGCGCTGCTGGCCATCTTCAGCCACGATCCCGCGAGAGCGGTGAAGCTCCTCGAGGACGTGGTGAGCTTGACCACCGAGACCGGGAACCGCAGGGGCCTGCTGGCCGCCCACCTCCACCTCGGCACCTTCGAGGCGGACCGCGGCGAGCTCCATGCCGCCGAGCTGCACTTCGAGGAGTCGGTCCGTCTCTCCCGGGAGCTGGGGCTCAGGTCCGGCGAAGCGATGGGACTGGGCAACCTGGGCGACGTGCGGGCCCTGGAGGGCGACCTCCATGCGGCTGGCACCGAGTACCTGGAGACTCTCCGGCTCGCGCACCAGGCGCACATGGTCGACCTCGAAGCCTATGCGCTCGCCGGCATCGGCGGGGTGCTGCGGCAAGAGGAGCGATTCGCGCCGGCGGAGAAGGCGCTGCGCCGGGCGCTGGCGCTGGTGCAGGACCACGCCGACACGCAGGGGGAGCTGATTGCCACCGTGCTCCGCTTCCTCGCGGAGATGGAGCTCTGGGAGGCGCGGCCTGCCCAGGCCGAGCAGACGCTGCGCCCGCTCGTCGAGGAGCCGCGGGCGGGCGGCGGCGGCCTCGAGCAGGGAGATCCCGGCGGCGAGGCCACGAGCTTCGGCGTTCTCGCGACGGTGCTCGCCGCGCAAGGCAAGCTGGCGGCGGCGCGCCGGGCGGCAGACCGCGCGGCGGCCCTGGCGCAGGCGAGTCAAGGCGACAGCGGCGACGGTTCGGCCCTGATGTGGGCGGCCCTCGCCGCCGCGCGGGTGGACCTGGGAGCCCATCGCTCGACAGACGCCGAAGAGCGGATCGACCGGGCCCTGCACCAGGTCTCGAGCTCGCCGCCCACGGTCGATATGGTCTTCGAGGCCCGGCTGCTGCGGGCCGCGGCCCAGATCGACTCCGGGCGCGCCGGCGAGGCCTGCGCCGACCTGCGGGCCCTGGCCGCTCAGGCGCAGCGCCAGAACTATCGCGCCCTCGCCCATCAGGCAGCTCGCCTGCTCGAGAGCGCGGGCGGCACCTGCCGGATGCCGCAGGCGGCGCCTGACTGAGGGCCGAGGCCGGCAGGCACCGCGTCACCAACCGTGATAGCGGGTCCAGATGCGCACCAGCGCGATCGCGGTCGTGGCCACGCTCGCGCTCGCCAGGGCCGCGTCGAGCCTGGCCGCCGACACCCCTCCAAACCGTCCGGCCCACCGCCGGTTGTAGAGCAGCAACGCCCCCGCCGGCGCGAGCGGCAGGTAGTAGCGACCTTGCGGGCCTTCGATCGAATGCGCGCCGAGGGGCGTCCAGCCCAGGTACTGCGAGGTGCTGACGACCAGCAGCTCCGCCGCGAGCACCGCGGCGATCAGCAGCCGCTGCCCGCGCGAGACGTCCACCCCGGGATCGCCGCCGGTGACCGCCGAGGCCAGCAGCAGGAAGGCATAGGCGACGAGGACGGCGGCGGGCAGCGGCGTGTCGAGCCAGCCGAAGTTGCCGACGAAGCCCACGGCGTAGCGGGTCAGGTGCTGCGCGTAGTCGGCGACCACGAGGCCGAGGAAGCGCAATGGGTGGGCCGCCACGCCCCTCGCTTGCAGGTAGGGCTGCACCGATGGAGCGCGCTGGAAATGCCCGAAATAGCTCCGCGCCGCCCAGGAGGAGTTGGCGAAGCCCGCGACGGTGATGAGCAGCACCGCGCCGATCACCGCCGCCCATCGCCGCCGCGGCCCCAGGCGGCGCGCCGGGATGGCGAGGACCAGCAGGTTGAGCAGGAAGTACCCGCTTTTCGAGCCGGCGACGATCGCCGAGGCGATGAGCAGCCAGGCCACCAGGAACCGCTCCGCGGCGCCGTCGCCCGACGCTGCGGCCTTGTCGACCTCGCCTGGCAGCGCCCTTTCGCGCCGCGCCGGCGCGCCGGGCCCGCCTCGCAACGCCCTTTCGCCCGGCGCCGGCCCGTCCTCGCCGCCTCCGTCCCCGCCGCCGGGCCCGGCCGGCACCGCTGCCGCCCGCGGTCCGCAGGCGAGCGCGCAGATGGCGCTCACCAGCAGCAGGGGCGCGGCGGTGGTCAACGCATCGGGCGACGCCGAGCTGCGCAGGAACATCGCCATCGGGGTCAGGGCGAGAAGGGTGAACGTCCACTTGTAGAAGGGCGCGATGCGCACCGCCAGCCAGGCCAGCGCCAGGCAGGCCGCGAGGTTACAGAGCCTGGCGAGATAGAGGATCCAGAGTGGCCGCAGCTCGAGCCAGCGGCCCACCGCGGCCCCCGCGGCCTGCGGCAGGTATGGCACGGGGGTGTAGGGGGTGAGCTCGATCAGGGGCACGAAGACCTGGCGCGCGGGCGCCAGCGGGATGCGCCGGGCGGCCTCCAGCGTGCCGGCCGGCAGGAGCCCGAGCGGCAGGAAGGGCCTGCCGGCGAGACACAGCCGGATGAGCTCCTCGAGGCTCGCCGGCAGCTCGACCCCGAGGCTGCCGTCGGCCCGCCGCTCGAGCGGCGCGCCCGTGGCAATCTGATACGCGCGCCGCAAGTGCACGTTCTCGTCGGGGACCTGGAACGGCGGGCTCACGAAGGCGAAGAGCAGGCCGCCCAGCGCCCCGACGGCGAGGATGGTGAGCTCGGGCGCGCTGGCGCGCCATCGGCGGCGCTGGCGCCCGAGGGTAGATGCTGGGCCGGTAGTCACCGCGTCAGCGGGTGCATGTCGCGTGCAGAGTGGTCCTGGCAATGTGCCCGCGAGCGGGCAGCTCGAGCTTGCCGGGCGCGGTCCGCTCGCGCCGGGCAGGAAACCGTGCGTGGTGCCGAGCGCAGCCAACCACATCACCCGACCGATCGTCAAGGCGAGGGATCGAAGCTGCCGTGTCAGCTTGGCGCCGCCTGCCGCCGGGCCCGCGGATATACTTCTCGGCGGCGCCCGAACCAGCAGGCCGTGCGTTGCACTTCCTCCTCGCCCACGCCGTCGCCTTCGCGGCGCTGGCCCTGACCGCCTACGTCGCCGGCCTCGCTCTGCTCGGCCGCTGGCGGTTGGCGCCGTCCCCTGGGACGGTTGGCGGCGAGCTGGACGCGGCGGCGCTGGCGCTGCCGCTGGGCCTCGCGGCGCTGGCCCAGGTCGGATTGGTGCTAGGGCTTGCCGGCTGGCTGCGGCCGGCGCCGGCGCTGGCGGCGCTCGCCGCCACCCACGCGCTGGCGTGGCGAGGGTGGCGGCACCTGCTGCGGCAGCTGCGCGGTGCGCTGCGGCGCGCGCGGCCCGCGGCGTGGAGCGCGGCCGC
>Ga0307479_10001073_pt1 | contig 24714 bp, 23 predicted proteins | sample atmos_gasesECM4C_FD_203743 | JGI IMG/M metagenome (GOLD analysis project Ga0307479, IMG submission 203743) | Hardwood forest soil microbial communities from Morgan-Monroe State Forest, Indiana, United States - atmos_gasesECM4C_515 | ecosystem: Environmental > Terrestrial > Soil > Temperate... | reverse complement strand
AATTCACCTTAAAGCGAAAACCAACGAAGGTGTTGACGCCATCGGACGCGGGGAAGCCATTGCGGCACACGTCGTTGCAACGCTCTCCCAGCGGTGATTGTGCCTAGACGAATAGCCGCCTTTCCTGTCTGCGATGGAATCGTGATGACACCCCGCGAAGAAAAGCCAACCGAATGTGCTGCAGCCGTAAATCCCTTCACCGCAGACGACGTGGCAGGAATCCTCCGCCAACACGGCTGGCTAACCGCAGAACCATCCGCGGAGCAATCCGGCTGGTGTGAACGCGCAGCAAATCTGCTCGGCCCGCACGCCGCCGACCGCGCCGCTCTTGCCGGTCTCCTCGCTCTCGTCTTTCATTACGATGCGCACGAGATCATCGCTCGCGTGGATTCCCACGTCGTGCTCTCCCGTTACGCCGCGCGCGACGTCTTGCGCCAGCTTGCCCTGCAGCTTCTCGATGGCGCCCCGCTCACCTCCGAGCGCTTCAAAGAAATCGTCTCAGCCCTGAAAGAAGGTCTCGACCTCCGCGGCCGCGAGCTCTTCCATCCCTTGCGTCTCGCCCTCGCCGGACGCTCCGGCGAAGGCGAACTCGATCGTGTCATTCTGCTTCTAGATGACGCAGCCTCTCTTCCTTTCGCCGTGCCTGTCAAGTCCGCGCGTGCCCGCATCCTCGAATTCTGTGCCGCGCTGGATTGAGTTCCGCCTGGTGTTCGATTTGTTCCCGGCGTTGCTTTCCACTAGGCATGCGCGCCTGTAAACTGTCTCCCTTATGGACCGCCTGACGGGAATTCACGCCGTCCGCGAAGCCCTCGCAGCCGGCCGCGCGTTCGATCGCATTGTCATCGCGCGCGGACGCCAGGATATGCGCGTCGAGGAGATCGTCCAGCTCGCGCGCGGTCGGAACATCCCCCTGCGCTTCGAGGATCGCGCCCAAATCGATCGGCTCGCCGGTTCGAAAGATCATCAGGGTGTCGTCGCCCTCGCTGCCGCACGCGCCGCAGCCACGATCGAGGATATCCTCGCCGCCGCCAACGCCAGCGCTGGCCACGGTCAAAAAGGTCTCATCGTCCTGCTTGACGGCGTCGAGGATCCGCACAATCTTGGCGCTATCATTCGAACGGCGCTTGCCTCCGGCGCCCACGGTGTAGTCATTCCCGAGCGGCGTTCGGCCGGCCTCACGGACGCGGTCGCGCGCGCTTCCGCCGGCGCCCTGGCGCACTTGCCGGTCGCAAAAGTCACCAATCTCGCGCAAACGATGCAGGAACTGAAGGAAGCGGGCTACTGGCTCATCGGCCTCGACGAGGACGCCGGAAAGAGTTACACGGAGGCCGACTACACGTCACCTGTGGGAGTCGTTCTTGGAGGCGAAGGGAAAGGTTTGCACGAACTGACACGCAAGCGCTGCGATTTTGTCGTCTCACTGCCCACCACCGGCCCCGTGAAATCGCTTAACGTCTCCGTTGCCGCCGGTATCGTGCTCTTCGAAGCTCTCCGCCAGCGCCGCGCCCGCTAAGGCCTATGCTTCTTCCACTTCTGCGCTCCACGTCACCTCAAATCCCTTCTTGATGCTCTGGTGCACGGGACAATAGTTTTCATGATGCGCGAGCGCGCGGTCTGCCTCCGCTCGTTTGCCGCGCGGAATTTTCAACCGATATTTCAGGTTGACCGCCGCAATTCGGAAGAATTTGTCGTCACCTTCGATGCGTCCTTCCACGTCGGCTTCAAGATTGTTTGCTGCGGGGATTCCGCGCGCTTCCAGCGCGCCGGCAAGTGTGCCGGTCAGTCAACCGGCGAGCGCGGAAATCACATGATCAATCGTCGTCGGCACAGGCTCCGTGTCCTTCACGCCATAATATTTCGCGTAGCCTCCATGGGTGCCGAATTGCAGCGGCTCCGCGAATCCTTCAATATGCGCTTCCCGGAACGGCCGTTTTTTTTGAACCAGCCGGATTTTCGCCGTGTGAATCACTTCACCCATCGCCCACCTCCAAGCTTCAGATGCTTTTTCGCTCCACCGAGATTCAGCCAATCGAGGAAACAGTCATTTGTCGTATTGAATGAGGGAAAAAACATCTAACCCGGGCAGCTTCGAACGGCCGTTGAGGAAACTCAGCTCCACCGCAAATGCCGCGCCGTCGACCTGGCCTCCGAGTTTCCGTATAAGCTGCACCGTCGCCGCCGCGGTTCCCCCTGTTGCCAAAAGGTCGTCGCACACCAGAACGCGCTGGCCTTTCTGAACGGCGTCTTCATGGATCTCCAGCGTATCTGTGCCGTATTCGAGTGCATAGGAAACTTGCACCGTTTTGGCCGGGAGTTTCTTCGGCTTCCGCACGGGAACGAATCCTGCCCCGAGCCGATAAGCCAAGGCAGGAGCGAAGATAAAGCCGCGGGCTTCGATGCCCGCCACAACGTCAATGTGATGATTTGCATAGTGTCCGCAGAGCTGGTCGATCAGCGCATGAAAGCCATTCTTGTCTTTCAGGAGCGTGGTTAGATCATAAAAGAGAATCCCAGGCTTCGGATAATCGGGCACTTCGCGAATCAGCTTCTTCAGGTCATTCATCCGCACGGCACCTCTTTATTCGTCGTACGTGATAATGAAGTCCTTCGCGTGTTGCGGATCCACCTGCGCCGGCTCTTCACTAACCCGCGTCACGCTGGAAAAGCGGGGACCGCGTTCCAGCGCCGCGCCCATTCCGGCGAGCTGCTCCACCGTGCCCAGCGCGTACACTTCCACGCGGCCGTCGCGCAGGTTTCTCACGTAACCGCTGAGGTGCAACTTCTCCGCGGCACGCTGCGCGTAGAAGCGGAAACCCACGCCTTGCACGCTCCCGGATACGAAATAGCGCCTCGCTTGCGTCGCGTCGCTCACAAACTTGCGAATTGTAGCAGAGACGCTACGCTTCGTCTCATGGAGAGTCCGCCAAGACCTGCGATTCGAATTGCGGTAGACTTTTTGCGTCGCGCAGGCTTTCGGGCGGTTCCACGGCGTCCTGCGCGCATCTAAGCTACTATGAATACCGAGAGACTTCGGTCGCGCTCACGCTTCTACGCCGTCACGATTCGCGCCACTCTTTTTCTAGGCGTCTTTCTGGCGCCGGGCCTCGCGACGCATGCCCAGGACTCTGCTCCGGGGCCGGTTGCGCCGCCGCCCGAACATCGCGTCGCCCGCAGCATCGGCACGGAACCCGAACCGGAAGCCCCGCCTTCTCTTCCGCCCGATGAGATCATCCAGCATTTTTCGCAAAAAGAAGACGAATATCTGGTCGCGCGATCCCGCCATACTTTCCGAAAGAGCATCCGCCTTCAGGAGTTCGGTCCCGACGGAAAACTTTCCGGTGAGTTTCTCCGCGTCACCGAAACTGAGCCGGGGCCCGACGGTCGACCGATCGTCAAGGTCATCGAAAAGCCCCAGTCCACGCTCCAGCACGCGTTCCTGGCTCCCGAGGATCTCGAAGCGCTCGACCGCGTTCCGGCCTATCCGCTCACGACCAGCCAACTGCCGAAGTACAACCTGAAATACATCGGCAAAGAACAGGTGGACGAAATTGATTGCTACATTTTTCAGGTGAAGCCCAAAATGCTCGAGCGCACGCGTGGTTTATTCGATGGCGTCATTTGGGTGGACGCGAAGTATCTCGAGGTGGTGAAGACCTACGGCAAGTGGGTGACGGAACAGGGTGACGCGCCCATCCTGCAGCAGTATCCTTTTGCGCTGTTTGAAACCTATCGCGAAAATGTCGGCGGCAAATATTGGTTCCCCAACTATGCGCGCTCCGACGACACTTTGCACCTGAAAGATCAGGACCTCAATATCCGCTTGGTCATCAAGTGGGGCGACTTCAAGCCGCTCCCCTCCGTTGCACCAACTGTCAGAACGGCCCCGGCCTCTCCCGCAAAGCCCTGACGGACTATCGAATGATCGAAAAAGCCACCGAACACTCGCGGCCATACTCTCTTACCGCCCGTCCGACGTTCACCGTCACGCCGTTCTGATGCAGATCAGAGGATATCTGATATTTACTTTTCTCGTGGTGTCCGACGCACCGCAGGGTACCGGTAAGCAGCCAAGCCTTTACCTTCTTCGATTGTCACAATCTCATCCGCGGCAAGATCGCGAATCACATCGCGCATCCCGCTAGGCCAGGAAATTTCCACCGCATCCACCGGCACATGTTTCCCCAGGCCAAAATAAATCCGGGGATCCTGCGCCGAGCAATAACTCATCCCGCCTCTCGCCTGGTCGTAACTTACAAAATCTCCAGCCGTCACCTTTAACTTCGCGCCAATACCGTCCCGATTGCTCTTCGTTCCCACAAGGTGTACACCCAGCCAATGATTTCTTTTTGCCTCGGGCGACTCTCCTCCATCATTTCTGAAAAGCTGCGCATCCTCGCCGTTGTTGCTCACCAAGAAATCCATCCATCCATCGTTATCGTAGTCGCCCACGGCAAGTCCGCGTCCGACCCGCGCCGCGCGAAACTCCGCATTCTGCGTATTCGTGGCGTCAACAAAGCGTCCGTTCCCGGCGTTCCTGTACAGCTTTTTCTCTTCCGCGTACTTCACGGTCGGATGATACCGCGCAATATTGTCAAGGATGTGCCCGTTCACCACCAAGAGATCGCGCCACCCATCATTATCAAAATCAAGAAATCGCGCCCCAAAACTGCTGTTCAAATAATTCGTCTGCCCCAACCCCGAAGGAATCGTCGCATCTGCGAACATCCCGTCGCCATTGTTGCGGTAGTAGCGGTTCAATTCAAAATCCAGATGGCTCACAAACAAATCATATAGACCAACGTTCCGCACGTCTGCGGCATCCGCACTCATCCCCGCTTCCGGTTTGCCGTCCTCGCTGAACCCCGCACCGCTCGTATAACTCGCGTCGCGAAACGTGCCGTCTCCATTATTGAAATACAAAAAATTCCTCTGCGTATCGTTGGCAATGAAAATGTCCGGCCATCCATCGCCATTCAAATCCGCCAGCACCACCGCCAGACTTTTGCCATCGTCATTCACCAGACCCGCCTGCTTCGTCACATCCGTAAACGTTCCATCCCCATTATTGTGATACAAGCGCATCGAGGTTCCCGAAAAACTGTCCGGATGACAATAGGCCCGATACCCAGGTTTGTTTTCCCCGCAAGAAACCGGATGATCCACGTCGAACTGCACGTAGTTCGTTACCAGTAGATCCAGATGCCCGTCGCGGTCGTAGTCAAACCATCCCGCCGCTGTCCCCCACGCTCCATCATCGCCAACGCCCGCCTTCGTCGTCACGTCCGTGAACGTCCCATCTCTGTTGTTGTGATACAAAACGGAATGCCGGTACCCCGTCATATAAATGTCCGGATATCCATCGTTGTCGAAGTCCGCCACCGCCACCCCAAAAAAGAAAGTTCCGTTCGTGCGTATCCCCGCCTTCTCGGTCACATCCGTAAACGTTCCGTCACCATTATTTCGGTACAACGCCGGCTGTGGCGCCTTTTCAGGATGAAAGAACGGCGTAAATCCGCTGTTCACAAAAAACGCGTCCAGGTAGCCGTCCTGGTTGTAATCAATCCAGGCAACCCCTGCCCCCATCGTCTCCAGATATAGTTTTTGGTCGGAAGCCGCGCGCTCGTGGTGAAAATGAATCCCGCTCTGCTTCGTGAGATCGCGGAATTGCACTCCATACGGATTCGCTTCCGTCGAAGTCCGAGCGCTTGGTTGCCGCTCGCTTCCTTTCCGTGTTTTCGAAGGTCCTTGTGCAGGCCACAGGTCCGCGTTCGCCAATTGAAAGACAACCACGGCGCTCGCGACACCAAGCGCGATACGCTTCCATCGTCTCCTTCTGATTTCACTCGTCACCGCCGCACGATAATAGCACCGGAGGTGCAGACGCGATTCTCCCGCTTTTCTGATTCGGGCAATCCTTACTTTTGTCTTGACAGTTCTCTAATCCCGACGCTAGCCTACGCCCAACGGTGGCAAGTAGGAACTCATGAATTACATCTAGCTACAGGGGCTAATCACGTTTCTTGGAGTTCTGGGGGGGAAGAATGACGTACGTCAGCATCAAGAAGTCTCTGCTCGCAATTCTGTTGCTCCTCGTTGCAACCGCTGGCACCTCGGCGCAAAACCTACAAAATGGCGCGATTCGTGGTTTCGTTTATGACACCACGCACTCAGGCGTGCCCAACGCAAAACTAGCGCTCACCAACACGGGAACCGGCATCCGCCGCGAATTAACTTCCCAGGATGACGGCAGCTACGACTTCGAAAATATTCCCCCGGGCCAATACACGCTGGTCGCGGAAGCGACGGGCTTTGCGGTGACCACCGTCAAAGGCATCGTCGTCAACGTCGGCGCAGCCCTCTCTCTTGACGTGAACATGCCGCTAAAGACGGTTTCGGCGTCCGTTACCGTCACCGCCGATGTAGGCGTTGTGGACACCTCCACCGCGGGCATCTCACAGCTTCTCGATCAAACCAGCCTCGAGAACTTGCCCTTCCCCGGCCGCGATTATCGCGACCTTGCCCAGTTGACTCCCTCCGCTCAAGTCGTTCCCGGTCTCCGCGGCGCAATCCGTCTCGGTGGCCAGCAGAGCGACTACAACGGCCTGGTCATTGACGGCGCGGACACTACCAACAATTTCTTTGGCGAAAATTTTGGCTCGCTCGAAACCAAAAATCTTACCGTTCCCATCGAGGCGGTGCAGGAATTCCAGGTGGTCACCAACGGCTTTGCTCCCGAGTTCGGCCGCGCGACGGGTGGGTTGCTCAACGTCGTGACCAAGTCCGGAACGAATGAGCTTCACGGGGAAGCACACGAATACTATCGCGGCACCAGTCTAACTAAAGACGATGCGCTACATAATCCTCCGAACATCGATAAACAGAACCAGTTCGGAGGTTCCGTTGGGTTTCCGATACACAAAGACCGCCAATGGCTCTTCCTATCCACAGATATTCAGCGCAATAACGGGCCGCTGACGACGAATCTTTGCCATGGCAATGCGGTTTGTCAGAATGATACTGGGCCTGTTATCCCAGTAGCCGCAAATGGCACCGACAAGCTGGGCCCGAGCTGCGCGGGCGCCACGCCCGGAGTCACTCATCTGCTCCCTGGCTGTTATGGTGTGCCTAATCTGGGCGCTTTGGAGGGTGCCCACACGCAGTTCTTGAATTTCTTCACACTTCTCGGGCACTATGATTACCAGTTCAGCCCCGCGAACCACTTCAGCATCCGCGGCTTCGGCACGCGCAATCACACCAAGGGTTTCACTGGCGGACACGGACAATCGGAAACTTTTGACTCCTTTGGCGACACGGAAGACTTTGTTAACCAGGGCATCAGCGGTGTTTTTTCCCTGACCACTGTGCTCGGTCAGAAAGTGAACGAAATTCGTGCGCTGATCCAGGGCGAGACCCGCAAGCGTCACCCGGTTTTCAAGGGTGCACCGGAGATCGATATTTTTGGCGTCGGAGAGTTCGGCCAGCGGTTCTACCTGCCGGGCAATAACGACAATGGCAAGCTCCAGGTGCAAGATAACTTCTCCTACGTTTTCTCGAAACATGACGTCAAGTTTGGCGGCGATGTCAACACCTTCGTCGATCGTAAAGACGTCTTCGCCGGCTGGAGCGCCGGAAGATACAATTTCACCAATCTCTGCGACTTCGATCCGAACCCCACCACCTGCGCGGGTGTAGCTACCCCGCCGGCGGCGTCCACGGCTAACTTTTACCTTCAGGGTTTCGGCTTGAATGGACAAACCCCCTTCCAGGCCAACACCCTCTTCCCAGCCTATCAAACGGGACTCGGTCTCTATTGGCAGGACAAATGGCAGCTTACGTCCCGCCTTACGCTTACCTATGGAGTCCGCTGGGATGGCACATGGAACCCGCAGCCGCAGACGCCAATCCCTGGGCAAAAGGTCTATGTTGGAGTAGGACCCCTGGGGAGTGGCACCAGGATCGCGCCCGTTCCGCAGCGCACCCCGGATGATTTCGAACAGTGGGGGCCGCGTGTTGGCCTGGCCTGGAGCGTTGGCGGGGCGACGCATCCAACGGTCGTCCGCGCAGCCTGGGGTTTGTATTACGCTCAAACGCCAACGATTTTCTTCCCACAAGCCTCCAACGGCGGCGGCTCCAAGTCCACTACCCTGTTCTGTAATCCGGCGTTTGGGTGCGCTCCGCTGAGCGGTGTCCCCTACAACTTCCCGTCGTCTCTGTCGCAGGGCTCGGATCAGTTGTGCGCTTTGGCATCACCGGCAATCGGATGCCCGGCGATTACTTATGCGGACCCGGCCTTCCGCAACCCGAGGGTCTCAAACCTGACTGTTGGCGTTGAACACGAGTTGGGAGGCGGATGGTTGGTGTCCGCCAACTATGCTTTTATGCATTCCTGGCGGCTGAAGACTGGTGGGTTCAGCACCTCGAACTGGCAGAGAAATTTCGTCCCAGCGGGGACCGATCAGTTCGGCCGCAGTATCCTCGCCGCTACCGCACCAGGGGACTGTCCTGGTGACGCCCAGGTCTTCCCTGCCGAGCCTAAGCCCCTGGATTGCTCCCTAACCAACTTCTCGGGTGCGAACGAACTCGGCAGCTTCAGCTACGGCAACTATCACGAGTTTGTGGCCGCCGTGAACAAACGCTTCTCTCACCGCTACCAGTTATTTGGCAGTTACACGTGGTCGCGCAATTATAGCAACGACTCCAGCGAGCGCGACACCGACACCTTTTTCGGAACCCAGGATCCTTTTAACATCAACATCGATTACGGTCGCAACGGGCTGGATATCACCCATCAAATCAAGTCCGGCGTTGTGGTCGAGCTGCCGTGGGGAGTCACCTGGAGCAGCAACTTTATTTATCACAGTGGGCTCGCCTACCCCGCATATTCGAACGTTGACGTGAACGGTGACGCCGTAGTCAACCAGTTCTCAAACAATGACCGACTAACTGTCCAGCTGGGCGGCGGAAAACCTTTCTTGTTGACGCGCTACCCCGCCCGGCAGCCTGATTTCTTCACCTGGGACATGCGCGTCACAAAAGATATTAAGCTGAGCGAGCGCTACCAGGTTCGCCTGAGCGCCGACGTGTACAACCTGACGAACCGGGGCAATCTGTATTCCAACCCGGACAACACTGGATTCATAAGCCCTCCGGGAGCTTGCACGCCCATCGCTGGCAGCGTCTCGTCGTCATGCCCGTCGCTCACCGCGATTCCGACACCCAGCAACACGCCCGGGTACAGACTGCTGGACGAAATTTCGCCGGGGAGTACGCCGTTTGCCGCGCAGTTCGGCGTTCGCTTCCAGTTCTGATGGAACTGGAGGGCAGGGAGCGGACACGCTTCCTGCGGGAATGAGCGGGTTCGCCCATTTGGCCACGAATGCCGGTTGCACTCCCGGCGCGTGGCGCTAGGGGGACAGGGCGCGGGCGGCTTCAAGGGCGCGGCGGTAGTCGGGATCGTCGGGGGCCAGCGAGGCGGCTTTACGGAAGGCGTCTAGTGCGCGGGCGCGGTTCTGCTTCTGCATCCAGATTTGGCCAATTTCGAAGTAGGCGTCGGCTTCCCGGGGATTGATCTGCACTACCTCTTCGAAGGTTGCCAGCGCGGCGTCGGGATTTCCTTCCTTTTCTTCGATTATGCCTTGCACGTAGAGGAAGTCTGGTTGATAGGGCTGGACGGAAAGCGCTTGCGCAATGGCCTGTCGGGCTTGATCGAATCGCTGCATCGAAAAGTAGATTTTCGCCTGCTGCGAGTAGGCGAAGGCATTCTGCGGGTTTTTATCGAGAGCTTGCCGTAGAAGATCCAGGGCTTCGCTGAAATGATTCTGGCGAGCCAACTCGTTGGCCTGCTCGTAGAGATGCTTGGACTGCACTTCGTTCTCCGCTTGGCGGCGGTCGTTCTGGGAAGCGGCGGCAAATTCGTCGCGCGCGTTTTTCGCCAGGTCGACTTGCCCCGCGCATTCGTAGGCGTTTGCCAGAAGAAAGAATGATTGCGTATCGAGTTGCGGCGGATTTTCCCGCGGCCGCAGCACTTCCACCGCCCGTTCACATTTTTTTAAGCGTAATAGGATTTTGGCCAGCAGCGCGCGACCCGCAAGGTAATTGGGGCGTGCCGCAAACACTTTCTCGGCGTCGGCAAGGGCCTTTTCATTTTCGTCACTGTCCGCATAAATCTGTGCGCGCTGAAAATGTGCCAGCTGATTTTCAGGCTCTTGCGCCAGAATTTTCGCAAATTGAGCGAGGGCCAATGGTTTATCTCCTTTGCCAAGATAGGCGGCGCCAAGGAGGTTTCTCGCGTTGGTATCCGCGGGTGAAAGCGCGACGGCAAGGCGCAATGCTTCGATGGCGGCATCCCACGATTCCGCTTCGATCTCGAGGCTGCCAAGCGCGGTAAGAATCGCGCTGCTTTTTGGGTGACGGCGTCGTGCCGCCCGCAGAACTGCTCTGGCCTGATCGTAGTTGTGAACGCGTCGATATGTATCGGCCAGCCCGAGCTCTGCAGCTTCCGTGCGGGGGTCGAGTTGCAGGATATGCCGGTACAGACCAATGGCTTCGGGATAGCGCCCTGCTTTAGTTAGGGACTCCGCTGACTGCAACGCGACCGTCGCATTACTCGCAGTTTGCGAACGCGAATCGAGCGGCGTCTCCTGTCGCGCTGGCAGAGAAGCGGCGGTGCGGGGAGAAGAAAACAGGAGTGCAGCCAGGAGTAGTGCGTGAAGCGATAGAGAATTGCTCATCGGGCATACCGAACAAGGAAAGTTAGATGGTAATGCCAAGAGAGTGTAGGTTGAGTTTGCGCGAAAGCAAAAGTCTAATCTTTGTAGAAACTTTGCACAATTCGCGTGGAGCCTTAAATGGATTGAATTGTTTTCTCGGAATGTCTTACCAACTGAGGAATCGTGAGGGCACGCCGTCGTCGCGATCGAATTCCAGGTCATCAAAGGATGCTGCGATACCATACCAGTTTGGGGTGGCGGCGGGTTCTGCGCGTTGCACATGGGCCATCGTCACCATGACGACGTTGCCGCGCCCCAGCGGCCGGCTCACCAGCACGATCTCAAGCTCGATCGACGATCCCGCCTCCAGCGGCTTTGGGCAGAGGAAGTACACACCAGTTGAGCTGATATCCCGCGTGACCAGCGTCACGGGAAATTCTTCCAGAATATGATTCACCCTGCGCAGCCGCAGCGGCAGTTTCAGTACCGCGCGCGGATATTCGCGCAGCTCCGGATGCACGCCAATCGCGTGCGTGGGCACGCGGACAAATCGCCGCGGCTGCGTGTCCCGCAAGAGAGGTACAACGCGCAGCGCCGGCGCCTGCACTGGCCTTGACGCGGGCTGTGCGGCCCGCGCAGCAGCTACGGCAGGGGTCGCCGCCGATGCATTTTCGATCTTCGGAACAAATATGCTGGCGCTATTCGTCGCCCTCATCTCACCCTCAGAGATGCTACTTCGCCCTTGCCGTCCCTGGTCCGGTACTCCTTACGTCTTGGATTGCCCCGAGCACCCATTACTGCAGAATGGAGCGCTAAAATGCCATCAGATGGCTTGGACGTCAACCTGTGGAAAACTACCGAAGTGTCGTAACCTCAAATACTTGGTTATAGTACTCGCTCAGGAATCCCCGCTCTCATAACGCCTTGTGAGTTTCCTCATCCAATATGGTGCTCGACACACTGGCTGCGAGCCTCTACCTTCTGATCTTTGGGCTATTCCTCATGTCTGCCACCGTACTCGAAACCCCTCGCAATGCAGCAACCGGCGCCAAGCCGCTGACGCATTATGCCGCGCCGTCACCTACCTTGATCATTCTCGCTTTTGCTGCCATTTATCTCATTTGGGGTTCGACCTACCTCGGAATCCGCATTGGCATTGAGTCTTTCCCCCCTCTTCTGCTCGCGGGCGCGCGCCATTTCCTGACCGGCCTAATCCTCTATCCGATTCTCCGCTGGAAGACAGGGGTCCGACCCACGCCGGCCCACTGGCGCACTGCCGTAGTCACGGGGGTTCTTCTCCTATTCATCGGCAACGGCGGGGTCTGTATAGCCGAAGGGACGGTTCCTTCAGGTGTCACGGCGCTGCTGGTGGCCACCGTCTCCCTATGGATCGTTCTCATCGATTGGCTGCGGCCGGGCGGGGCACGCCCGCTTCCGCGCGTGGTGGCAGGCATCCTGATGGGCTTTGCGGGCCTCGTTTTGCTGGTGGGACCGGCGCACCTCGGAGGGTCGGGCCGTATAGACCCTAAGGGTTCGGCCATCCTGGTCATTGCTTCACTCGCCTGGGCCTCTGGCTCACTTTATTCGAAGCATGGCAGCCTGCCCAGTTCGCCGTTCCTCGGGGTCGCCATGCAAAGTCTCGCGGGCGGCAGCGCCCTTTGTATTGCCGGCCTAATCACCGGTGAAGTCAGCGCTTTCCATTTTGCGGCAGTTACTCTGCGTTCCTGGCTTGCGCTAGGCTATTTGATCGTGTTCGGCTCGGGCCTGGGTTTCACCGCTTACATCTATCTTCTGAAAAATGCAGTTGCCGCACGCGTCGGCACTTACGCGCTCGTCAACCCCGTTGTCGCTCTGTTCCTCGGATGGCTTTTTGTCGGGGAGTCGATCACGCTTCGCACCGTCCTCGCTGCCGGGGTGATTCTCACGGCCGTGCTTTTGGTTATCACGGCGCCGCATCGCGACGCTGTGCCCGCCAAGCTCACTCTGCCCGAGTCCGGCGAGGCCTGAACGGGTTACATATTTAAACGCCGTGTCGCGCCGCCAGTTTTGCTCGGCTCTCTTTGTAAACTTTGCGGTACCTTTCCGGATAGAATTGTTCGTCGGTCTGCGCTATTTTTGGCGTGCTGACGATGACCATCATGAACATCAAGAGAACATTCGCCCAATCAAGCATTTCTCCACGCCTCGCCGCCCGATTCTGGCGCGCCACGCTCGCGCGCGATCCTCGGGCCGACGGTAGCTTCGTTCTTGCAGTGCGCTCGACGCACATCTACTGCCGCCCCTCGTGTCCCGCGCGCCGGCCCTTGCGCCGAAACGTGCTCTTCTTCAACACTCGAGAAGAAGCTGAAAAACACGGTTTCCGCCCCTGTCTCCGCTGCAAGCCCAATGAAGCTTCCGGCGCCGTCGTTCTCGTCGAGCGCGCTGCTCGTCTTCTCGCCGATGCTGGCGAAGAGGGACTGCGGCTCAAATCCATCGCCGAAAAATTGAATACCACTACGGCAGCGCTTCGCCGCGCTTTCCGGCAAGTCACCAAGCTTACGCCGCGGGATCTCGCCGAAGCGTTACGCCTCAAGCGGTTCAAGAAAATGCTCCGCGCTGGAGCCCCCATCACGGAAGCGCTGTATGAAACGGGTTACGGCTCATCCAGCCGCGTCTATGAACGCAGCAATGCGCAGCTCGGCATGACACCCGCAACCTATCGCAAGGGAGGAAAGGGAATGAAGATTGGATTCAGCATTGCGAAGTCTCCGCTCGGAAAAGTTCTCGTCGCTGCCACTGAGCGCGGCGTTTCCGCCGTGTATCTCGGCGATTCGGAAAATAAGCTCCTTGCCGAACTTCGTGAGGAATACCCTCATGCGGAAATCTCGCCCGCGGCGGATTCTTTTCAGCGCTGGGTACGCGAGATCGTGCAGCGGATTGAAGGCAAAGAGCCGCATTTCGAATTGCCGCTCGATCTTCAAGCGACGGCATTCCAGCGCCGCGTTTGGCAGGAGCTGCAGCGAATTCCCCGTGGCGCCACGCGCACGTACTCCCAGGTGGCCAGCGCCCTGGGGCGTCCCCGCGCCGTCCGCGCCGTCGCTCGCGCCTGCGCAACGAATCCTGTCTCTATCGTTGTCCCGTGCCATCGCGTCATCCGTGTGGACGGCAATCTCGCCGGCTATCGCTGGGGCCTCTCGCGCAAGGCACAACTCCTCGCGCAGGAACGCGCTTCCAGCGGCGCTTAACCGTCGTCGCTCGGTTTTCGGGCAGAGTGGATTTTCCGGTCGCGAGAGAAATAGAGAAGAGCGCTGCCTTTAGACCACAGCAATCTCACCCGCGCGGTTTTACGCGGGTTACGCCCTTCGGCCAATCTTGCTTGAACTTCGCATCGCCGATCTTGAGATTCTTCATCAAGTTCGTGTAGTGCAGGATCAAATAATCGCCGGAACCCGCCTCGTAAAACTTCAATTGAACAGGTAGCCATGAGGCCTCGTCGACCCACATCAGTATCCGGGTGATTTGCGCGCGGACTTGGTCCGACTTAGGCGTCAGCTCGATCACGACTACCTTGCGCCCGTCGAATTGGTCTTCATTATCCGCGGAGACCAAATAGCTTTTCTTCAAGTTGTCCGCGCGCGTACCGAAACCAAGCAAAAGGTATTGATCGACCATGGCGCGATTCTTGCCCAGGTCATATTCCTCCACGCGATTGATCTTTGGATTGAAGATGAAGAGAGAATCGCCACTGCGCAAGATTGTCCTTGGGTCGGGCGTCATAATTTCAATGCGCATTTTTTCGTCTTTGCGGATCCACATCTGACCAGTTTCCGTGGAAGTGTCGTTCACGACGGCAGTATATTTCGCGCGTTGTACGTCGGCGGTGAGGCTGTGAAAATCGCGCGCTGATTTGTCCATCATCGCGAGCACGCCCTCGACAGTCCATCGCTGAGAATTCTGGCGGGCGACCGCGGGCAGCGAGCAGGCCAGAAAACTAACTCCAAGAAAAATCTTGAGAAATCCCGTTGGTTTCAATATTGGCCCCTGCCGGGCAGACCCCACCGAATCTCTATCGCTCCATCGAATCCCGACAGGCTGATGTTGTCCAGGCCTGATCCGGGCGCACTTCTAAGGGATTGCTTCGCCTGCCCACATCTTATTAGGATGCGCGAGTTCGAGCCAGCGTTTCGTGAGGGTGGGCTCGGAATTGCCAACCAGCTGAAACTAGCGATGGATCTCCACCTGGTACGCGATGACCGTTCCCTGGGCGTCGCGTTCCGGTTCGATCTTAGCTATTGCGAATCGCCCGTGCCGTAAGTCCGGCAACGATTTCTGCAGCGCATTGTGGAGATCATTCTCCAGCGCAGGCGTTTGCTCCGGCGGGGCGAGCACTCGCGCATCCACGCGATAAATCTGTTGCTTGCCGTCATCCTTGACCAATTGCACCTGGCCCGGTGCTGCCGGTAGTCCCACTTGCGGTTGATCTTGGAACCAATTCCGCGGCGTCGCCAGCACGAAGATCAGAATCAAGACAACTGCCAGATCGTATTGCCACGTGCCGCGCTCATAGGACCAGAAAAAAATGCGCGAAAGCACTTGCCGCAGACTCGGCATGTCAATCCGCCGGAACGCCATCGACAATGACGCCGTCGCGCATGTGCACAACGCGGTCGAAATACACAACCGCTTCCGGATTGTGGGTGATCATCACGATTGTTTGTCCCAGGTCCTTGTTCAGCCGCCGCAGCATTTCCAGGACGATTTCCGAATTCTTGGTGTCCAGGTTTCCCGTCGGCTCGTCCGCCAGAAGGATTTTCGGCTCGTTGATGATCGCTCTTGCGATCGCCACGCGCTGCTGCTCGCCGCCTGAAAGCGCGGATGGCTTGTGATGCAGTCGGCCCTCGAGCCCCAGCATTTTCGTCACCACGTCGAATCGGTGCGGATCGAAACCGTCGCCGTGGAGGAACTGCGCAATGGCGATGTTGCCCTTGGCCGTCAGTGTAGGCAGGAGGTTAAAGCGCTGAAACACGAACCCAATCTTGTGCCGCCGCAGCTTGGTTCGTTCTGCATCGCGCATCTCCGTCAGGTCGTTCCCGTCCACCAGGACCCGCCCGCGCGATGCTTGTGCCAAACCGCCGATTATGTAAAGCAGCGTGGATTTTCCACACCCTGAGGGGCCCATCACCGCGACGGACTCCCCGGGCTGCACTTCGAAATTCACCCCGCGTAGCGCTGGAACTTCGACCTTGCCCGCACGGTAGAGCTTCCACAGCCCTTCTGTTTTAAGGATCGGCTCTGCGCTCATTTGCCCTTGAAAGATCAGCCTTTCGGCAGGCGCCCGTATTGTAGCTGCGATTGCCATCTCTGCCTAGCCGCGCTGCCCGCTTGCTGCGTTCTTCCTTTCCACCCCGCCCTCTCACTTGTTCCTTGTAGTTTCCGGTTTTTTCTTCCTTCTTCAGTCGTAAGACAAAGCCTCCACGGCATCCTTCCGGCTCGCCATCCACGCTGGATAGCTCGCACCAAAAATTGTCCCCACTAGCGCGATCCCCGCCGCGCGCAGGAGCCATCCCGGCGTGATCAATATCGACAACGTCGGAAACCCCGCCAGAAATGCCCCGCGCACTGCATAACTCAATCCCACACCCGCCAAGATCCCCAGCAGGCACAACGCCGCCGACTCCGTCAAAAGAGCCCGCACGATGAAAAGGCGGTCCGCACCGAGTGATTTCAGCACTCCGATATCGCGCGTCCGTTCAATCACCGTGGTGTACATGGTCAGGAAAATAACCAAAAGGCCGATGGATACGGCCAGCGCGATCATCGAATCGATGAAAGTTTCCAGTCCGGGGATATTCGTCGAAGTCATCAACGAAAGAAAATCCTTCAACGGACGCACCGGATATCCTGGGAACATCTGGCGCATCTGCGCCATCACGTCTTCCGTGTGTTCCGGCCGAGTGCATTTCACCAAGAAGATGGACGCCTTGTCGTGTGCGCCAACGAGGTCCTGCAGCGTTGCCATCGGGACAAAAAGCCGCGCGCCTTTTCCGTGCTCGATAATCCCCGAGACATACCAGTTGTGGTTAAGCAGATTGTACGTATCACCTACTTTGATGTGCTTCGCCTTCGCTGCCCAATCGTCCGCCAACAAGTCGTCCGGCCCCTCCATGTCTTGCCCTTCGAGAAACACAAATCCACCCGAGACCGCGCGAAAGCTTTCCTTTTCGATACCGTAGATCACCTCGACGCCGCCCGTGGAATTGAATTGCAAGAGCGCCGGCGCAACCGCCCGCACGTGCTTCAGCTCCCTTAACTTGTCGGCGATTTTAATCGGCATTGGGGAGCCACTGAAGGCTAGAAATACCTGAGCGGAAGGTGACTGCAACATGATATCCGCACCGATGCCTTCGATGCGCTTCGCCGTTTCCGTGAGTAGACCCGTGGTCAGCCCCACGATCAGCACAACCAGCGCCACTTCCACCGCCACTGCCAGCGCACCGATCAGCGTGCGCAGCGGCCGGTGAAGCAGGTTGCGCGCAATAAACTCTCCCATCATGGCCTGGGTTCCTTCTGCGCAGGCTTGTCTTCCGGGCCTTCGCCCACGTTCACCAACTCCGTTCCGGGCGGCTGTTCCAGCTTGAAGCGATCCGCCGGAATCTCCTGGTTAAGCAGGAGCTTTGTGAACCTAAGTTCCAGCCGGTAATCGTCGTGCGGTCGTTCGATTCGAATCTCCCTGGGAAATGACGTTACGCCACTCACTGTCGCAGCGGCCTGCACTTCATCCCCCAAAATCGGCTGCCAGTCGGAAAAGTGTGAGTCGGAAACCAAGACGCCTCTGGGTCCGTAGCTCTGCGTCTGCGCCACCTGAAGGTCCGCGCGGTCGAACCAGATTTTTCTCAAGATCTCCGTTTGATAGCCTCCGCGCAGAACTGTCAGCACGTAGAACCGTCCACTCTCGTCATTGAATTCTTCAAACAGAACGGCTTCTTCCTTTCTTACCTCCGGCCATAAAAGAGCGTCCAGCAGATGCTGCGGCCGCAAATTCTCAATCGGTTTGCTGCTAGCCCGTTCCACGGCGACCGGGCCGACGAAAAACTTGTTTTTCGACGGAATCGCCACCCGGAACGTCTGGCCGTCGCTGACCATATCGAAAATCGTCTTTCCAATGACCGGCGCCTGCCCAATCATCCGAATTTCCACTGGCCGCGCCGCTAATAAGAACGCCTTTACTTCGTGATATTCCTCGATGACGCCGCTGTAGTTCGAGCCCGCCGTCGGTTTCAGCTCGACGGTTGCATTGATGCTCTTCACCCCGTGTACCGCAGCATTGTATTTTTCAAGCAGCTCTTCCCGCGTAGCCTCCAGCGCCACGGGCCGGGATGCTGCGGGGATATTTTTCTTCGTGCTGACACGCGCTTCACAGCCGCAGCAAATTGCAGCCACTGTCGCCACTACAATCCATACCTGTTCACGCCTAATCAATAATTTTTTCCTCGCACATTCACCTTAAGCAATCTTAACAACCACTGGGGCACGCCTCAACGCAGCTGAGTCACCGTGCTTGGCGATGTGCTCAGTGCGGGCGTGCTATGTAGATGTCAAACGGCTGCACAGCCGGGCGTGCGCGCCGGATCACTTCGCTGGCCCAGAGAGTCTCGCTCAGCAGCGTCACCCAGCCGTCCTTCAGATCGCAGACGGCGCAAAATGTGTAACGCGCGTACGCCGCTTGATACGCGTCCAGCCCGCGCCGCGAAAGCTCACTCTCGAGCGCCGCATCGGCCGCCGTTGTAGCAGCGCCTGCTCGCGCTCCAAATGTTTCTTCCTCAAATCGCTCGAAGAGCTGCCGCAAATGCTCTTGGGAAAGCTGCGGAAGGACCAAGCAGCGTTCCGCCGCTTCGCGAAATGAAATTTCACGTGCTCTGCAGAATTCCCGCACGCGGTCCACGTGGCTGAAGAAATCCACCACGAAGAAATCGCCGCCAGCCAGCGCCGGGAACAACGCCGACCAGATCTCAGCCGATTCCTTTCCTTTTACCGGCTCTCGGCTCTCGGTTTCCAGAAGCTCGAGACCCACGGCCTTCACATCGGCGCCAAGATCCAGCGCCTGCACATCCAGGGAGAATGGCGGAAGCTCGAGCGCACCGCTCTCCGGGCCCCCATTGCCTGCTGCGTTCATTCCTCGTCCAAGGAGGGGAATTTTTTCTGGAATTCCTGCGATTGTTTCCGCAGGTCAAGCCAGTCAAAGAACGCGTCTGGCGTTTCCAGCCAGATTCGAAACCAATCGGCGATCTCCTCTTTCTCGGCGCGCTTGTGCGCATCCACTCTGCGGTTCCGCGCGATCATCTCCGCGCGCCGTTTGCCTAGCCTGGCCACGTCGAGCACGCGCTCCACGGCCGCCTTCTCGCCGTGGGTGCGAAACTTTCGCATCAATTCATCCAGCCGCGTCAGGCTCACCTCGGCATCCTCCAGCGTTTTGAAATGCAGCAAATCCTCGAACTCTTCTTCGTATTCCTCTTCCGCCTCTTCCCGCTGCGTCAGCACCACCTTCCAGCCCTCGCTCTTGAGCACTTCCGCGATGTAATCGGCTCCCGTCTTGCCCGCTTCGCCATGTTCTGCGAGCAGCTTCCTTCGCAACTGTTCGATCTCCGCGGGCGTCCATTTTGCCGCGGCAATCTCCCGCGCCGTGTCCAGGATCAACACCTTTTTCGTTTTCAGGGATTCGTTCATCGGGCTGCGCCCTTGCGCTTCTTTCCGGGTGATTTCTTCTTGCTGGTCGTTTTGGTGATCCTTGGCGGCGGCGGGTCTGCCGGTTCTCCCGCCAGCAGCCGCCGGTACTTCATCACATTTTCGTTATGTTCCTCCAGCGTCGCGCCGAAAAAATGCCCGCCCTGCGTATTGGCCACGAAATAAAGATAATTCGTTTTCGTCGGCTCCATCGCCGCCCGCAGTGACGCTTCGCCTGGATTCCCGATCGGTCCCGGAGGCAGCCCCGAGTGTTCATAGGTGTTGTACAGCGAATCGAAACTCAGATCCTTCCCCATTAGCGTGCCGTTATATTGCCCGAGACGCTCCATCGCGTAAATTACGGTCGGGTCGCATTGCAGCCGCATCCCTTTGCGCACGCGGTTTTCAAAGACACCTGCCACCAGCGGCCGCTCATCGCGCTTCGGCGTCTCACGCTCCACCAGCGACGCCAGCGTCACTACCCGCGATACCAACCGATGGTCGCCTTCGTCCCTCTGCCCTTTGCCCGCCTGCGGCACAACGCGCTTCCACTCCTCCTTGAACTTGTGCACCATCTGCGCAGTCAGTTCGCTGGCTGCCGGATGCCGCGGAAGTTCATAAGTTGCCGGGAAGAGAAATCCTTCGAGCGTCTGCGCCTCGGGTGAGAGATCGCGTATCAGTGCCGGATCGCCCGCGGCGTACAGGAAATCGCCCGCGGGCATGAATTTTCCGGCTTGCAGTTCGCGCGCAATGTCGAACATCGTCTCGCCTTCGCGCACCGTGAACGCCACTTCATACACTTCGCCGTTCGCCAGCTTCCAGAAAACGTCGCGTCCCGTAATGGCGCGATCAAAGAAATATTCGCCTGCTTGCAGTGTGCGCTTTGGATGCCTGCGCGCGTAAATCTCAAATGCCAGCGCACTCCTCACCACGCCGTTTTTTTTCAGCAGGTGGGCGACGAACCGGCGCGAAGCCCCGTGCGGCACATCCACAAAAACGCCTTCGGCCGCAAATCCCTGGTACGGCTTCGTGATGCCGTACCACATCCACACGGCCATGCCCCCGGCCGCCAGCAGCCCCAGCAAAAAAATTCTCAGCAGATATTTCGGTGGTTTGGCGCTCTCTGGCCTCATGCCTCAACTCCGCACTTTTCCTTGCTCGCGCGTTGCGCTTCGAGATATTCGCCCAAAATCACGGCCGCCGCGACCGCATCCACTGAATGTTTCCCTTCTTCTTTCTTCTTCCCTCTTTTTTGGTTGTCTTCTCTGCGTGTCTTGAACCGCGCCGGCGCTTGAATGGTTCTTCCCTCGAATTCTTCCAGCAGGCGTTCCGCCTCCCAGCTCGTCAGCCGCTCGTCGACCATTTCCACTGGTATTCCTATTTGCTTCCGGACGCGTTGGGCAAACCTCTCCGCCTCTTCGGCCATCTCGCCGCGCGTGCCATCCAGCCGCAGCGGTAGCCCTACGACAATCTGCTTCACGCTGTGCTCGCGGGCCAGCTCCCGCAGACGGCGCATATCCTCATTGCGATTGATGCGCGCCAGCACTGCCAGCGGCTGCGGCAACCCCGCGCCTGCATCCGCGATCGCCAGGCCGATGCGTGCGCGGCCATAATCCACCGCCAGGATGCGCGCGACCTTGCGGTCAGTCTGTGGATTCGGTAACTGCGTCACACCTTCAGTATACCGGGAAGCGCTACGCGAGACGCGCTGTGTGAACGAAGAGATGCGTTTTCGATTAGCTCAGGGTGCGAACTTGCGCTCCTGCAAGATTCCTTCCGATCTTCAAGCTTTCTCCGTCTCGGCGGCTAATTCTTCTTTCTTAGGGCTTGCGGCCCCGGGCGCCGGATTGCCACGCATCCCAGTAGTCGAGCAGCTTCAGTTGCTGATCGAGGCCGGTTTCTTTCATCAGCAAGTCGAGCTCCGCGCGCGTCAAGCGCTTGCCGAGCGGCTCGGCGCGGTCAGCGATGCCCCACGCGGTAAGCGCAGCGATCGCGGCGTGGAGCTTGAGCTCGCGGATGTCCACTTTATCCAGGGTGTCGGAAGCGGCGTGATAGTTGGGCAGGTAGTTGGCCTCTTCCTGGTTGGCCACAAGCGTTGGCACGCCTTCAAGGAGAAAATCAAAGTTGTCGGTTCCGAAGGATGCGTCATAGGTGTGTCTATTTGCGTCCCAGGATTCGAGCGGCTTCAGCACTTCGCGCACGCCCGCTTCGGTGTCTCGGCGCCCGCCAAGCGAATAGCCGGTGACACGGCCGATTCCTGCGTCGAAGGTGATCATGGCGCGAATCTTGTCCAGCTCCGCGCGGTGCGCCTTCACATATTCGTAGGAGCCGACCGTGCCCTGTTCTTCGCCGCTGAAGAGCACGAAGCGGATCGTGCGGCGCGGCAGCAGGCCGGTGGCCTTGATGGCGCGAGCCGCTTCGATCACCATCGCCGCGTTGCAGCCATTGTCCAGCGCGCCGGTGCCTAGTTCCCACGAATCGAGGTGCGCGCCCAGGATCACGCTCTCCTCGGGCTTCTCGCGGCCGCGAATTTCGCCGACGACGTTTTCCTGCTCGATGGGCCCGCCGACTTTGTTCGGCATGTCGAAATGAACGCGCACTTTTCCGGGATACGCTGCGACGATGCGCGCCAGGCGCATGGCGTCCTCGCGCGCCACGACGGCTTGCGGGATTTTGTCGATCTCGCCGTTCAGCGAATTGGTATGTCGGTAGAGAAGCAGCCGCTCGCGCGCGCCCATCCAGAAAATCGCACTCGCGCCGCCTTTCACGGCGCTGGAAATAATGTCCGGCGGGCGCAAATACTCGTTAAAAAGGTCCGCCCACGTCGAGCCAATGTCGCTGTGTACGAGCAGAATCGCGCCCTTGATGCCGGGGCCCGCGCGCGCGAAGTCGTCCGGCGTGCCGTAGGCTACATCCACGAGATTGGCTTCGATGCCGCCTGCGGGCACGGGTGGCGACCAGCCCGTAGACACGAGGCGAATGGGAAATTTCACCGGCCCGAGAAGTTCCAAATGAGTTTTGCCCTCGCTCCACGCTACCGGCAGCGTGTACTTTTCCGTATGCACCTCGATGCCAGCCGCGCGGAAGGCGGCCAGAGCCCACTCGACGGCCTTGGCCATTTGTGGCGTGCCGGTAACGCGCCCGCCAATTTCGTCGGTAAGCCGACGAAGGTTTTCTTCCATCGGGGAGGGGCCCATCACCTGAGGCAGAATTTTCGACGCTGCTTCCGCACAGGAGGAAGCCTCTGTTGCCGAGCACGCACTCGCCCCCTGAATGCCACTTACGGGCTTTTCCAGGGGATCCGTTTGCACTGGCGGGAGCTGCGCAGCGATGGGAGAAGACGACATAAAGGGGCAAAGGAGCGACCAAGAAACGAGAAGCAGACCAAGACGCATTGAGACTTACTCCTGCGGAAGAATTGCCCGCCCATGCAGGGCTTGGCGATCGAGCGGGCGGATTATAGCGCACTGGGGTGCGAGCGGGCGGCTGACGAGAATTGAGAGTAGTTCTCGGGGAACAGCGGTAAAGTGCCTTCGTACTTACTCCACTGAAAAAAGCGCGCAGACGGGATTGCCTGTGCCACACTACACAAGTTTTGCTGGAATCGAGAGGAGAATAGGCTGCGACCATGAAGAGCACTCGAAAGCGCCCATGCCAATGTGGCCATCCAAAGAGCATTCACGCGCGGATGTACTTCAAGGTGGAACCGGTGAAGCTCCCAAAGCCTTGCAACTTCCCCGATTGCAAATGCAAGAACTATAAAGCAGCCCCGAGGGGGCCGGGCTAAATGAGCTGGCGCGTCTTAGGAAGCTTCATGGAGACAAAATTCCGCATGCAGGGCGGCGAGGGCGCGCTGCGTGGAGTTCTGCTCGACGACTAAGGAGATGTTGTACTCCGAGGAGCCCTGGGCGATGGCGATGATGTTTACGCCTTCGCGGCCGAGGGCGCCGAAGGTGCGGCCTGCAATTCCCGGAATGCCCCGCATGTTTTCTCCCACGACGGCAACGACAGCGACATGGGAATTCGCGGATACATGTTCGACGGTTTGCTCGGCGATTTCAGGCGCAAATGCATTTCGGAGAGCCGTCAAGGTGCGTTTCTCGTCGGCGGAAGAGATTACAAAACAGATGTCATTCTGCGAAGAGGACTGCGAAACAAGAAAGACATTCGCGCGTGTTTCCGCAGTCGCGGCGAAGGAGCGGGCCAGAACATCGGGAAGTCCGACAATGCCCGGTCCGCCGACGGTAACCAGAGTGACGTCGCGAATCGCTGTAAGCGCCTTGACCCCCCCGCCGGTGGGCATTCCTTTCGCGGTGATTTTCGTGCCGGGCTTCCCCGGGGAAAAACTATTGCGAATCCAGACAGGAACACCTGCCGCAGTTACGGGCCGCAGGGTGTTGGGGTGCAACACCTTTGCGCCAAAGTAGGCGAGTTCCGCCGCCTCGTTGTAAGAAATTTCGGGAAGCGTGCGAGCTTCAGGAACCAGGCGCGGGTCCGCCGTTTTTACCCCATCCACATCCGTCCAGATCACCGTCTCTTGCGCGCCGAGCGCAGCGCCGAGAATGGTGGCCGAATAGTCCGAGCCGCCGCGTCCGAGCGTGGTCTGAATGCCCTCGAGCGTCGCGGCGATAAAGCCAGTGACGACGGGAACAATGCCCTCGTCAAGGAGCGGACGTAAACGAGCTTCAGCGCGCGCCCGCGTTGGCGTCATCAGCGGCTCCGCGCGGCCGTGATGTGAATCGGTGACGATCACCTCGGTGGCGGAAACAGCCACGCTGCGCAGGCCGAGCTCGCAAATCGCGCCTGCGACCAGAAGAGCCGAGAGGCGCTCGCCGATTCCGGAGATGGCGTCGAGCGCGCGCGGCGTCAACTCATGAATCAGAGACGTTCCCCGCAGGAGCCGGTCCAATTCTTCCAGGATTTCCCGGCAGGCTTCCGCGATCTTGGAGCGTCTTTGCGGCTCGCTGACCAGAGCTTCGAGAGCTGTTGTGTGTTGCATGCGCAGCTCGCCGACGAGCTGAGAAAGTAGTTCCTGTTCGCCTGCCTCGGCGTCATGAGCGGCCTGGATTAATCGGTTTGTGACTCCGCTCATGGCCGAAACGACGACCACCACTGGCCCTTGCGCGGAAGCAGACTGGACAATTGCGGCAGCGCGGCGCACGCAGTCTGCGTCTCCCACGGAGGTGCCGCCAAATTTCATGACGCGCAGAGAAGGGCTCATTCACAAATTCCAGAGGTGGAATGCGTTCCGTACGACGATTTCGAGGTTCTCAGAAGCATCCTAGATAGTCGCACAATCGGCTTC
>Ga0307479_10001072_pt1 | contig 24738 bp, 19 predicted proteins | sample atmos_gasesECM4C_FD_203743 | JGI IMG/M metagenome (GOLD analysis project Ga0307479, IMG submission 203743) | Hardwood forest soil microbial communities from Morgan-Monroe State Forest, Indiana, United States - atmos_gasesECM4C_515 | ecosystem: Environmental > Terrestrial > Soil > Temperate... | reverse complement strand
AATCCGCACCTTTCCGTGCATCTGGACTACATCTTTGTGTTCAACGGGCGGTTCGAAGAACGGTCAGTCCACGCAACGACCACTGAAAGCTACATCTGTCCACGGATCACGTATCGCTTCTAGAGAGGACGGCAATGGCAAAACTTGATGCTAAGCGTCGAGGAGGGCAACGATCTAGGTGTCGATCCGTCGACCCGTCTTCCGGATTTTGACGATTCAGCTTCGTAACAGGCATCGGCTCTTCGCCGATGGGGGCACTCCACAGCTATAGAAAGGAATACATCATGCAAGCGTTCACGAAAGTTGGCTTTGATGCTCTTCTGACGCCGGAGAATTGCGTCCTTCTCCTGGTTGACCACCAACCTTTCCAGTTGGCAAACGTGCACAGTCACGAGCCCACAATGGTGATCAACAACGTCACAGCTCTGGCCAAAACCGCGAAGATATACGGCATTCCGACGATTCTCACCACAGTCAATGAGGAGCGCGGCGGAATGATTTTCAAGCAGGTGCAGGCGGTTTTTCCGGATCAGAAAACGATCAACCGCACTTTCATCAACTGTTGGGAAGATCGGCGGGTCGTCGAGGCAGTGAAGAAGGCGGCCCGTAAGAAGCTGGTCATAGCCGCACTCTGGACGGAGATGTGTCTGGCAATGCCCGCGATCCACGCGATGGGGGATGGCTACGACGTGTACGTCGTCACCGACGCCTCTGGCGGCGTCTCTCCCGAAGCACACGATATGGCAGTCCGCCGCATGGTGGCGGCCGGAGCTCAACCCATTACCTGGCTCGGCCTGGCGGGGGAACTTCAGCGAGATTGGGCGCGCACTGAGCGCCTCGGAGAAGTCGCTCAACTTTTTATCGACCATGCTGGCGCATCTGGTTCTGTATCCTTGTGGGAGACGCAACTGCTAGCTGCGCCCCGCAACGGTGCTTAGAACTCTCCTGCCGGATGAGGCTAATCTCGCCTGCCCTCGTCCAGGGCATCGGCTGAAAAAAGGAAGGAGAACGAATGGTTGCGAATGATCAAGAGAAGATCAAGATCGCTCGCGAATATTTCACGAGAGCTGACCAGGGACGCCCGAATGTTCTTGAACTGTTCCATGAAGATGCGGAAATTTACTTTCCTAAATTTGGATTTGGATTTGGACGGAATTCGTTTCTTGAAATGGTTAAAGGATTCGAAGGCGTCTTGGAACACATTCAACACGACTATGACCGTTTGAATTTCATTCCTTCAGCCGACTATCTCATCGTTGAAGGCACGTCACAGGGCAGAATGTCTGGCAAGTCGTGGACAGGCGGCAAAACTCCTGGCGGGCGTTTCTGCAACGTATTCAAGTTTCGAGATGGCCGAATATCGAGCCTGCACATCTATCTTGATCCTGACTACGCAGGCGAGGATGAGGCGAGGTTTCGATGGGGTAAGAATCGTCAGTGGTGAGAGTGATGACCATGCATCGGGCGATTTTTGGGGGGCTGATTAAGAATCGAGGAGGCAACACATGTCTAATAGCATATCGAACTTACTGATCCGAAATCTTCGTGACGTCTTCGGTGAAAACGATCCTGCGCGTCGGCGCGCGGCCATCGACGAACTCTGGGCCGAAGACGGCGTGTTCTCGATCCCAGCAAGGGCGCTATTCGGGGCCGCGACGAGATCGATCGCGTCGCGGGCGCGGTCAAGGCGACTCATCCTGACTTTCGGTATCAAGTGACTGCCGCTCCTCAGGAATATTGTGATGCAGGGATGGTTCCATGGATATCGGGACGCCCTGGTGAAGTGCCGGCTTACTCCGGGAGGGATTTCGTCATCGTGCGGGACGGCCGGATCGTTGCGCTTTACATGTTTTTCGACAAGCGGCCCTGAGTTCGTGTCTACCGGGGGCCATCGTGTGGTGGTAGATGCGCAGCGCCAGGGCGCGGATGTCCGATTCTTGAAACCTGAGCCCCGGCGCTACCCCCTGTTCCTCCGCTTGGCAGGCGAGCTGGCCAACTGAACTACCCCTCGCAAACCTAGGCCAGCCTTCGACACGAAATGTTCGGATTAGTACCCGGAACTCGGCTTGTGGAACGTGATCTCCGGATTGCTCCTGGTCACCCGCAATCGCCACTAAAGCTTCTGACAAGCCAACTTCCGGGTAACGATCCGTGTGTCCCATTGAGCCGTACTGGCGGCGCAATCCTTACTTATGAATTGAGAGCCGCGATCATTGATCGCATAGCACCGCGAAGCCACAAATGACGCGGATCGGAGTTGAGCCTCGGATGCCAGGCCATGAGGAAATGAAACGCGTGCAATCCTTGGGGTGCCTTCACAAGCCGCAACCTTCGATCGTTTTTGATAACAGATGTCATGCCGCTGGTTAGAGTAAGAACCAGGTCCGTGCCGGGAAGGCATTGCAGCGCCACGCCGAAGTAAGGCACTCGAATACAAGAACTGCGTTTTGCACCGACGGCCGCCAGTTGCTTGTCTGGAATTGTTTGCACCCCCTCATAGGTGGCAACCACGATGTGGCTTGCGGCTAGGTATTGCTTAAGTGTCAACCGATCGCCAAAGTGGCTGTCGCGCGCCACGGCGCAAATCCAATCCTCCTTGTAGAGCCTTTCTGACTGAAAATGCGACGGCAGGAGCCCGTCATCAATGTGGAGAACGAGATCCAGCTGCCCGTGTTCCACGAGTTCTGCGATACCACTCCGCCAAGGCCAGAATTCAAACTTTACTTGATAGCGTCCGTTCGCATACTGCCGGCACAAGCTCGGAAGCACGACTGTACAAACATTATCCGGACCTGAAATGCGGAAATGGCTTTTCTCGCGCATGGGATCAAACAGAGCCGGCGAAACGAGATCCTCCATCCTTGGTAGCAGTCCCTCAAGCTCGTCGAGAATCTTTCGACCTCGCAATGTGAGCTCGAAGCCATTTGGCGATCGAGTCAGAAGATCATCCTGAAACATCGCGCGTGCGCGCTGCAGAGCCCGGCTCACGGCTGGCTGGCTGAGCAATAGTCGGGATGCTGCCGCGGTTATGCTTTTCTCCTCGGCAATCGCAGCAAACGTAACCAGAAGATTCAAATCTGCCTGACGCAATTTCTCTAAACGCATAGACATCATGCCTATTATGCATGATTCGCATGCAGGTGTCTGCTCATCTGAACCTCTGTACGTCGCCAGAAACTGCACAGACGGAGAATTCAATGTCACGACAAAACGGTTTCGAGAACAAGAAGGTGGTCATCGTGGGCGGGTCGTCGGGAATTGGTTTGGCAGTCGCCGAAGAGGCGGCATCGCAGGGAGCCGAGGTGGTCATCGTCTCCAGCAACGCAGCACGAGTTCAGGGAGCCGTTAAATCAGTCGGTGGAAAAGCACAGGGACGGGCGGTTGACGTCTCGGACGAAAAGGCTATCGAAAGCTTTTTCACGAAGGTTGGTGCCTTTGATCACCTGGTTTTCACCGCAGGTGACAGCCTGCAATTGGAGGGGCTTGCTAAGACGGATCTCAAGCAGGCGAGACACGCATTTGAACTCCGCTATTGGTCTGCACTTGCCACGGTCAAATATGGAAGTTCGCAGATTCGAAACGGCGGCTCGATCGTTCTCACGACGGGAGTCGCCGGCCGGCGCCCACAGAGTGGATGGGTGATTGCCGCAAGTGTCTGCGGAACGATCGAAGCGTTAACACGTGCCTTGGCCGTTGAGCTGGCACCGATCCGGGTTAACGCTGTGTCCCCTGGAGTCGTCCGCACGAACCTGTGGCAGAACATGAACTCATCAGAAAGGCAGCAGCTCTTTGAAAGCGTCGGCAAGCGGCTGCCTGTGGGGCGAGTCGGCGAAGCTCATGACATTGCGCAAGCCTACCTATTCTTGATGAAAGAAGGTTTCGGCACCGGCCAGACCGTTGTGGTCGATGGCGGCACGACCCTGGTTTAGCACCGTAAACGCAACTAGGAACGAGACACAGTCCTGAGAGATGTAGATGAAAGGAGATCAGGGATGAGTCAATCATCAATTCAGACGCTATCGCCGCAAGGAGTCGTATCGGCGGTGCTAAGGCAGCTAAACCACGAACAGATTGAGGACGCTGTCGCTTGTTTCACCTCGGATTGTCGGTATAAGGATCACGGTATTGGATTGGAGTTTACCGACAAAGAGCGCTTGAACGAATTCTTCCGGAAAACACGGGAGCTTTATCCAGATTACTTTCTGCAGGCCGACCAGATGTTCGTGAGCGAAGAGCACGTGATCACGCAGTGGACACTTCAAGTCACCATCAGCGAGCCTTTTTACGCTGGACTCACCGGAAGGATTCCTATTTCGATAGCTGGAGTCTCGGTCGTACGTACTGATAAGGGCATGATTGCTGACTGGGCTGATTACTACGACGGTTTGACCTCCCGGCGCACGCTAAACGGTAACGCCACATACCTTTTCGATTTCTCGAATGGACAGGGAACCGCGATGGTGAAGATCGATCCCGCAGTTGGCACGGGAATTTTTGCGGAGGCAACTGGCGTGCTTTTCATCAATCTCCTCAAAAGCGACACGGTAGGCACTGGACTCTACCACGAGGTGCTTGGAGGGCAGATCTGTTTCGCACCGGGTCACGAACCTTCGGACGAAGAGTAACTCTACAACTGAAAAGAGACAGACGGTAGATGGGTTGCTCATCGAGCACTCCGCGATAGCGTCAGATGTGGCCCGGCAGTACTGCGGATCTGAATTGGTGTGCGAAAAAACTCTGGCTCAATTTCCCGACTTCTTTGCTCCGCGCAACGCTTGTTCAGTCGGGACTTCCTTTCCCGCTAGATCCACGCAGTGCACATCAAACGGGCCGTAGTAAGTCGCCTTGTCGATGATCTTGTCGGGATCGAACACCGTGATGTCTGCATCGGCTCCGACCCGAATCCTTCCCTTGTTGCGGAAGATCGGAGCGCGTTTCTCCAGCCTTTGGGCGGGGATCAGGGTCATCTTGCGCAGCGCGGTCATCAAATCCAGAGCCTTTTCTTCTCGCACATAGTGACCCAGCACCCGTGAGAATGTTCCTTGGCCTCGCGGATGAATCTTCGGCCCGGTCATCGGCACCCCATCGCTCGCAATCATGAAAATTGGATTCGCAACCGCCGCTCGTGCTGCCTCGTCAGGAATCTCAAAAATCACGACCTCTCCGCTCACCTTCCGGTACTTCGCAAAGGTCTCTGCCGTCAACCGCTCCCCGGTAGCCGACCATTGCAGATCCTTATACGTAATCCCCATTTTTTCCTGCCAGCCGTCTTCGAACAGAGCCGACGCCAACTCCGTGCTCGCCGCCGTGTAGGGATAGCACTCAGTCGTGACATCGAGGCCCCACTTGTGCGCATCGGCTACCATCTCGATCAGTTGTGGCGTGTACTTCAGACCCATGCTGCTGATGTGCACAACATGTAGAGGCGCACCCGTCACCGCTGCCGCCGCAATCACTTCTTCGATCCCCGCAACACCTGTCTCCGGCTCCTTTAATCCCGCGTAACGAAGATGAACGTGGACCGACGCACCGTACCCGGACGCCAGTCGGAACATCTCGACTATCTCCCAGCGGGTCGCCGCTGGCGTGTAAGTTATCCCCATGCCTAAGGCCAACGCGCCTTGTTGTAGGCCTGTTTCTATTCTTCTCTTCATCTCTGCGAGCTGCTCAGCTGTCGCTTCACGGTGGGCAGCATCCCCTCGCGGAAGGAAGTCCCCTGGATCGCCTATAACCTTCATGCGCACAGGGATGTGGCCGATGCTTACGCCAAAGTTGATTAGTGTTTTTCCTTGGCGCCCCGTGTACCACTTTTCTACGTCATCTGTTCCGACCTCGAGTTCTAGTGACGTTGTCACGCCATCGTGCGCCTGATACTTGTAACTTTCCGCTGTCTGAGCATGTTCGTGCAAATCAATGAAGCCAGGTGCGACGACAAAGCCTTTCGCATCGAAAGTCCCGATTCCGGATCCATCACGCGGCCGTTCGAAATAACACCATCAAAGTTGCTTTGGGCGCCGATCGGCACAGCAACAGGTAGTGAACATACGAGGAGAACTAGGCCACAAAGACCGACGTGCCATAGATCGGAAATTTCATAGCCCACCTCCTAGATTTCGACCTTGACGTGCTTCGATGGTAAGGAACCATTTCACAAGCAGGGATCAAACGCTCCATACACCATGCCTATCTCACCCATCCCCGAGCTTCTCCAGCGATAGTGGGAGATGGTTTGTCCAATCATCGCTTCATTTTCCGGTCGGCACGCGGCGCTTCAATTCCTCGAACCAGTTCTGCACGATGTTAATCTGAGTGATGGATTGCGTCGGCTCGCTCTTTAACATTAGAAAACGTTGGCCGTCGGGAGACAAGTCATAGCTGGGACTCGTCCCCAGGAGTGACAGGTAGGCACCCTCAAAAAGCATCTTGGGCTTGCCGACCGTAAAGTTTGGCTGAGTCGTGATGTCTACGGCCATCATCTTGTCACTACTGCGGTAAAACAGTTCGCGGCCATTGGGATTCCATACCGGCTGTGTGCCGCCTTCGGTGGAGATCTGCCACTTCCCTCCCGGTCCCGGATATGGCTGAACGTAAACCTCAAGGCGGCCCGATTCATCCGACACATAGGTTAACCAGCGTCCGTCAGGAGAAAATTGCGCGCCACCTTCATAAGCCGATGTTCGAAGGAAGGGCTGCGCTTTCCGGTCACTGAACCGTAAGACCCATACGTCCCAGCTTGTCGTGGGGTCATTGTCCATATAAACAAGCGCCTGCCCATCTGGACTCCAGGAACTTGGATTTTGCTGATTCTCGCTCGTCGTCAACCGCTCCGCCTTTCCACTGCCATCAGCGGCTTGCCAAAACATACCCGCGGGAGAACCCGTGTTAAAAGCGACGCGCTTACCGTCTCGCGTCCAAGCAACCACAGTTGCTCCGCCGGACTCAAACGTCAGTCGGGTCAAGGCGTCTCTGCCAATGTCATAAATCCAGACATCTCCTCCTAAATCATTGAGCACGACAGCCACACGCTTACCGTCCGGGGACAGCCGCGGAGTTTGGTAGGCGTGGGGTGGTGCGGGAAGGGGTTGTTCCGCACCGTTGCGGTTTACCCACACCAGTCTGCTCTGGCTTGCCTGCATACCACCTGTGATATAAGCCAAAGAGCCATTTTCAGAAACACTATACTGGGCCATTCCATTAGAAACGGATTGCAGCAACCCTTCGACCATAGGTATGGGTGCGCCCGTAATCTTCATTTGCTTGATATCGAACGGCACAGCCATCAAAGTTGACGCCTGCACATAGAGCAGATGCCCGGTCGGCGAATAGTTGGGACGCGTGCCGGAAATCAGAAAATGTCGTTCGCCAGTGTCCAGCCGATAGAGGTCAACCTCAGGGGCAATCCAGCCCCCCGCCAAGCTTGACGCGAAGAGAAGGGCACTTCGGGCAGGCAAGAATACTGGCCAGCGGTTGCCAGTTTCTGCTTTGGTTAGCGTACTTAGGCGCTTTGGGGTGCCTCCCGCGGAAATCTGCGATAGCCCCCCAGCAACGAGGTTTTGGTAAACAATACTATCGTCGATTCCCCACGATGCGCTCGTCGCTTGGACATTCACTGGGGTGCTAGCGAGGCTGACCGCTGCCCCGCCATTGATGGAAACTTTCTTCAGCTTCGCATCTGCAAAAAATCCGATCCATTGGCCATCAGGCGAAAAGAATGGCGCAACTGCCCCATCCGTTCCAGCAATGGGTTTGGCTTCAAAACTATCCATTGCATGCAAATAGAGCTGCTGGGTGTTCCCTCGACTAGCCGCATAAACCATGTGCCTTCCATCAGGCGACAAGGCCATAAGAGGTAGATCGAACCGAGCGAGCCGGTCGCCGGCAGGCAGAGAAAATACCCATCGGCTTACAGGCGCAGGAGGCAGTGCAGGTGGCTTCAGATTCCAAACGGCTAGTCCCACGATGGCAGCAACAATGAGGCAAGTCAGTCCTGAAATGAGCACCCAGCGCCGGAGGGTAGGTCGCGGGATAGCAGCAACCATTGAAGCTGTCAGAGGAGTCTCAAGAGCCTCCTGAATTTCGATGCGAATGTCGCCGGCGGATTGCATGCGTAGAGTCTTGTCTTTTTGCAGGCAACGTCGCAGTAGACTACGAATTGATACAGGAGTTGTTGATGGCAATGCCTGCCACTCCGGATCGCCCCTCAACACCGAAGCCAAGATTTCGGTTACCGTCTCTCCCTGAAATGCCTGCTTCCCTGTGAGCAGTTCATACAGCACGCAGCCAAAGGCCCAAATGTCCGTGCGCTTGTCTACTGATTTTCCGCGTGCTTGCTCCGGACTCATGTACGACGCCGTGCCCAGAATCACTCCGTGCATCGTCGCCGCAATACTCAGCGTCGGCGAATTGGAAGGATCTTCGCTCGCTCCATCACCCGCGAATGCCTTCGCCAACCCAAAATCCAGGACCTTGACCTTGCCTTCTGGCGTCACCTTCACGTTGGCAGGCTTCAGGTCGCGGTGAATGATGCCTTTCTCGTGTGCCGCTTCGAGCGCTTCGGCAATCTGCTTGCTAATCGCCAGGGCTTCTTCTACCGGCAGCGCGCCTTCTCGTTTGACGCGGTCCGCCAATGTTTCCCCGGCTACTAGCTCCATCACCAGATAGTGTGTGCTGTTCGATTTTTCCAGCCCATGAATTGTGGCGATGTTGGGATGGTTCAGAGAAGCCAGCATCTTCGCTTCACGCTGGAAGCGCGAGAGCCGTTCAGCGTCGTGGGCGAATCCTTCCGGCAGGACTTTGATGGCCACGTCGCGACCGAGCTTGGTGTCGTGCGCCTGGTAGACCTCGCCCATGCCGCCAGCGCCAATTTGCAAGAGGATTTCGTAAGAGCCGAGATTGGTGCCAGACGCGATGGTCATTTCTTCAACCCGGCGGTCCAGTTGACCACCACGGTTATCGGCACGCCGGCAGACTGTTCTGTTTGGGTGGGGATGAGGAAGCGGCCGTCCTTGCTGACGTCGAAAAAGGTGGCGCCGCGGGTCTCAAACAATGGCTTCGGCACCCCAGCCTCGAATTTGGCGCCGCCGTTCACCTCCACCGCCATCAGCTTTTGATCAGAGCCAATGAAGAACAGTTCCTTGCCGTCTCTGCTCCAGACGGGATAGATACCGCCGCTGGTGGAAACCTGCCACTTACCCCCGGACCCAGAGCGTGTCCCGGAGAAACCCTGGACGTAGACCTCATCTCGCTTCGTCTCATCCGAGACGTAGGCTAACCACTGGCCATTGGGTGACAGCTTGGCGAAACGCTCGTTGAAATCATTCTGCAAGTAGGGAAAGGGCTTCCGGTCATCGAAGAGGGGCAACACCCAGATGTCATAGCTCTTTGCATCCCTGATTTCCTCGATGATGTAGCGGCCATCACGGGACCAATCCATTGGCCGCTTGTCACGCGCCGCTTTATCTAACGCCTCATCCTGGGCGGCGCCGCTGGAGGCCTTTTGATAAAGGTTCGGAACCCCGTCCCTAGTTGACTGAAAAGCGATATGGCTGCCATCGGGAGACCAGACCGGATTGATGTTCGATTTCGAATTGAAGGTGAATCGGGAGGCGCTGCCGTGCGCCAGGTCGTACAGCCATAGGTCGTAGAATGACGTTTGTGTATCGAGGCGGTAGAACACCACCCTGGTCCCGTCCGGGGAAATCGCAGGCGTGCCCAGGTCGCCCGGCATTCCAACAGTACCCACGACCTTTCCAGATCGATCGAACCAGGTAAGCTGCCGATCTTGCCCGGCTCCGCCCGAGGTGTATGCCAGGACGCCATTTTGGGACGCGGAGAACTGGCCCTGACCGTAAACAAGCTTGGTAACGGAATCGACCCGTTCGGCAATCGGGACTGCACCGCCGATGGCCTGGGCGTTGCTGGCATCGAAGGGCTGGGCCATGAGCGTTTGCTCGCGCACGAACAGCAAGTAGCCGGGTGGAGAGTACACGGCGTTGGAAGGTGCGACCAGGACGCGGCGCCGCGTATTGGAGTCCAGGTCCGCGACATAGACCGCGCTCTTGTCACTGTCCGCATTCCTGTCCGTATACAGGAAGTGCCGGCCGTCCGGCAGGAACCAGGGAAAGCGATGAGAAGTTTCCCCCGACGCCTGGTCGAGTGCGGTCACAGGCGTGGCATCCCCGCCTGCGGCCGGGACACGGAAGAGACCGCCAGTCGTAGTGGGTGCAAACACTATGACGTCGCTCCTACTCCAGGATCCGCCAATGCCGGAGCCCGCATCACACAGGGACAGAGCAGGGCCACCGGCCACGTCGATCTTCTTCAGTTTCCCGCCCGCGAAAAACGCGACGAAGCGGCTGTCCGGCGACCAGAAGGGGTCATTCGCGCCCTCCGTTCCAGGCAGCGGACGGGCGGCCAGCGAATCGAGGTTGCGTACCCAAAGGGTCCCTTGGCCGTTCACATTGGCTACGAAAGCCAGCCGACGCCCGTCAGGCGAAACGGCCGGAAGGCTGTCTGTAAGCATTGCCTTTTCCGGGGGCAGCACGGTCATTTTGAGAATTCGCGTTTCTTCGGTGGGTCCGCGGAAATGAACGAATGCCAGGGCTAGTGCGGCAACAATCGCAATCGCCGCGACCGCCCAGGCAACACGAATATTGCTCGAAGGCCCCTTGCGCTGAGCCGCGACCATCTCAGCGGGCAAGGAGCCGGAGAGAACATCTTCGATTACGATGCGCCCCTCGCCAACGTGCTGCAGGCGACGTTTCAGGTTCTTTTCTAGGCAACGGCTCAAAAGAGTCCGGATGGCGGGTGGGATTTTCGCGGGCAGCGCGTCGAAGGCCGGCTCCTTCATGACTACCGCAGCCAGAATTTCCGTTACGTCCTCACCAGTGAAAGCCTGCTTGCCGGTAAGTAGTTCATACAGCACGCATCCAAACGCCCAAATGTCCGTTCGCTTATCCACGGCTTTGCCGCGTGCCTGCTCTGGGCTCATGTAGGCCGCCGTGCCTAGGAGCACACCTTGCATAGTCGCCACGGCACTCAGCGTTGGCGACTGGGAAGGATTGCTGTCCGTAGTGTCGCCTGAGAATGCCTTGGCCAAGCCGAAGTCCAAAACCTTGACCTTGCCTTCCGGGGTCACCTTCACGTTGGCTGGCTTCAGGTCGCGGTGAATGATTCCTTTCTCGTGAGCTGCTTCGAGCGCTTCGGCAATCTGCTTGCAAATCGCCAGGGCCTCTTCTACCGGAAGCGCACCTTCTCGCTTGACTCGCTCCGCCAGCGTCTCGCCGGGAACTAGCTCCATCACCAAGTAATTTCGACCAGCGCCGTCTTCCAGGCCGTAGATCGCTGCGATGTTTGGATGATTCAGCGATGCCAGCATCTTCGCTTCGCGCTGAAACCGTGAAAGTCGCTCAGGATCCTGCGCAAACGCTTCAGGCAGGACCTTGATGGCCACGTCGCGACCGAGCTTGCTGTCGTGCGCCCGATAGACTTCTCCCATGCCGCCCGCGCCAATCTGCGCGACGAGTTCGTAGGAGCCAAGCTTGGTGCCAGCTGCAATTGTCATCACTTCTTTCCTGTGGGAACCTTCTGCTTCAACTCTTCAAACCAGTTCAGAACGACATTGATTTGCGTCGGCGCCGATTCTTGCTCATTTGTCTTGATCATCAGGAAGCGCTGGCCGTCCGGTGATACGTCGTAGTTGGCTCGTGGAATATTCGAGTTGTACTGCCCCTCAAAGAGCATCCGGGGCTTGCCCGCAGCAAAACCAGGCTGAGTGGTGATTTCCACCGCCATCATCTTGTCCCCGCTGCGGTAGAACAGCTCCCGGCCGTTCGGGTTCCATATCGGCTCGGTGCCACCCTCCGTCGAGATTTGCCACTTGCCTCCCGGACCGGGATACGGCTGCACGTAAACCTCATATCGCCCGGATTCATTCGACATGTAGGCGAGCCAGCGCCCGTCGTTGGAAAATTGTGGGGCCGCTTCGTCAAACCGTGTTTGGAGGAACGGCTGCGCCTTGCGGTCGCCGAGCCGCAGCACCCAGATCTCAAGGCGCTTGTTCGAATTGAATCGAACAAAGGCCAGTAGTTGACCGTCGGGTGACCAGGAACTCGGAGCCTGGGGGTACGCGCTGGTGATCAGCCGCTCGAGGCCTCCACTGCCATCAGCCATTTGCCAGAAAATGTCCGACGCCCCTTCATTCGTTGACTCGAAGGAAATCCGCTTGCCATCTGGCGTCCAAAGTGGACCGCCATTCTCACCTCCCTCAAACGTGAACCGGGTCTGCGTCCCTCGTGAGAGGTCGTACAGCCAAACTTGGTCGCTCATCCTCACGGCTAACCGGCGCCCATCGGGAGAGAGCCGGGGGGTCAGGTACTCGTGTAAGGGGATGGGCAAAGGCTGCCCTGTCCCATTGCGACTGACCCACACCAGGCTCCGTTGCTCTGTGGCCTGGGCAACTCCGGAAACATAGGCGAGAGATCCCGTGGCGGATAGGCTGTACTGGGTGGCTCCGCTGGTCGTCGATTGCAGAACACCCTCCACCACGGGGACCGCCCCACCCGTGACCTCGAGCCGCCGGAGATCAAAGGGCACGGCGATCAAATTCCCACCTTGCGCATAAACCAACTGCCCGGAGGGCGCGTAGTGGGGGTGCGTCGCCCCTTGCATCAGATTGTGCCGCACCCCCGTCGCGAGCGATTGGATGGCAACCTGCCCATTGGCCCGATCATCGCCACTGGCAGCGAAGAGTACTGTCTTGTCTCCGGGGAAGAACTCCGGCCAATCGTGGTCGGTCTCTCCTTTCTCGAGATGAGTCAGCGCCTGCGGTGTGCCTCCAGCGTCCGAGACTTGCAGGAGAACTGAGGCTGGTTCGGAACCGAAAGCGATCATGCCCTGGCTGCTCCAACTCGCTCCTTGGGGGTTCATAGCATCGCCGAGGGTTACCGCCGCGCCCCCGCTGACCGAGACCTTCTTCAGTTTTCCGCCAGTAAAAAATCCCAGCCATTGGCCGTCGGGTGAGAAGAACGGGTCGGTGGCTCCTTCCGTACCAGGGATCGGCCTAGCATCGGGACTAGCCATCACCCGAAGGTAAAGCTGTGGGAGGCCATTGCCCTGAGCCGCAATGTATGCGAGCCGAGTTCCGTCCGGCGAGAGAGCGATCGCCGGGGTATCCAACCCCACTAAACGCTGGCCCGCGGGCAGAGATATCGTGAAGCGAGTGACTGGCCGTGGCGGAGGCGAGGATGCTAGCCTCAAATTCCAGACGGTGAGCCCGACAACGATGAAGCCAGCCAGGACGGTTGCGGACCATAACATCACTTTGTTCCAGTTCCTCGGGGCTGGAGTCATGTGATTCGTGCTTAGGCCCGACTGCGAACTGCCCTCAGCGATCCACTTCAGCTCATCCGTTATATCGTGCGCATTCTGCCAACGCTCTTCAGGCTCTTTACGCAAGCATTTCTTCACGACGCGGTCGAGCGCGGGCGGAGTCATCGGCTGCAGCGAGGATATAGGCGGCGGGTCTGTCTCGAGTATCTTCGCTATTAAACTGGCCTGGCTTTTGCCCTCGAACGCCTTCTTGCTCGTCGCCATCTCATAGACAACCACGCCGAACGCAAAAATGTCTGTGCGAGCGTCCGCTTCTTTCCCTTCCAGTTGTTCCGGCGCCATGTACTGTAACGTGCCCAGAATGGTCCCTTGAGCCGTGAGGCTGCTTCGTTCGGTTGGCAGAGCCGACAGATTCGCTACCGCTGCTTGTGGCCCCCGCAGCTTCGCCAGCCCAAAATCGAGCAGCTTCGTGCCGGACTTAGTCAGCATGATGTTGCCCGGCTTCAGATCGCGGTGCGTGATCCCCTTGCGGTGCGCCTTGTCCAGCGCGTCGGAAATCTCGATGGCGTACTGCAGGACCTGATCGAGAGGCAGTGGGCCTTTTTTCAGGCGCTCGGCCAGCGTTTCGCCTTCCAGATATTCCATAACCAGGAAATCAGTTCCATCCTGTTGGCCGATGTCGTAGAGAGTGCAGATGTGCGCGTGATTCAAGCTGGCAACGGTCCGTGCCTCGCGCTCGAATCGCTCGCGCAATTCGGCTCTATCGGAAAGGTGATCGGGAAGGATTTTAACGGCAACGATGCGGTCTAGGCGTGGGTCCCGGGCGCGGTACACCTCGCCCATCCCGCCCGCACCAATTGCAGAGAGGATTTCGTAGGGCCCGAGGCGCTTGCCACTGAGAACCGCCATGGGTCTCCCGCTGAATTGGTGCCAATGATACCGTGCTGGTGCTTAGGGGAGTTAGTTTTCTTGTGCGCTTCGAGCGTGGCGAATTGATGGTGGTGTGTTCGTCATTGGTGAAAGCTTCAGATAAAACACCCAAGACTACCCTCGAATCCTTGTTCCACTCTTCCATCCGGCCAGACCACTATTGGAACCACGTCGCCGTAGGCTCGGGCTTCGTCCAGAACTGCTTGGCTCAACTCCACCCGACGTTCTTCATATGCGATGCCTTCGGCATCCCACTTTCGGAGCAGTCTGACACACGCATCGCACCCGCGGATGGTGTACACAACGGGAAATTGCTTGTCCATACGCCTCGTTTATCCGCTGTCCGGCAACTTGAGGGCAGTCGACAGGAGCACGCGCATCTCTTTGATTGACTCTCTCCGCCAATCCGGGAATCGGGGCGTAATCCGGCTGATCACTTCTCGCAGGAATATTTGTTTGTTGCTCTCGGGCACTGTTGCGAAGGTCGTTCCCTTGGGTAAATTCAGTTCGGATCTAACCTGATCTATGATCGCAGCAAGCTCAGCATGGGCGCCTGCGGAGCGTTCCGTGAAGTGCGTAATATATCGTGTGTCGTTCGTGTAAAACACAAACACAGGTATCGCGCGGGCCTTCCCCTCATTGCTGAGAAACTCGTCCATAATGTCGGGGTTTTCGTCACGGAGAAAGACCCGCAGGCTCATGCCTGCCGCCTCGGCGATGCGCGCGACGGTTGGGAGTTCGCGGTACACATCACCGCACCAAGCCTCCGCCAAGGCGAGGATCTTCCCTGGGCCGTTTGGTAAAGCAGCGGCCTTCTTGAAAAATGAAATGTCCTCATCGGACAGCGGGGACTCTTTGTAGTAGAGCTCAAGTTTGTCGCGATTCACAGTCGCTTGCGCCAGGAAATCCGCATAGCGGAGTCCTTGCTCGAAGCGAGCGGGTGTGACAACGGTGGTTGTCTGCAGCACGTTCCCTCCCGAATCGGACCAATGAAAGCAAATTTTATCATGTGGTGATCCGAACTGTTGTCGCCGCGTATGCAGCTGCCGTTAGAGGGTGGCTCTTCGTTGCGCCGCAGGGAGAACGATGCCATGGAAAGCTGGTGTGGGCATTGCATTCCGAGGTATTCAAGTTGATCGGTGCTGGTGATCTTCACGATCCGAGGTGATCAGCATCGCGTATTGTGAAGAGTGCGCCAGAAAACTCGGCAAGCTCTGGTGAATTTTCCGCCGAGTCACAACGCTCTTTGCAAGCCTCGACTTCGGTCCAACTCAGTATTACCCTTTGACGAACAGGATGTAAATCATCCGGGCACCGGAGGCCGTATGCGGCGATCAGTCTGGGCCGTTTTCGGTGTTTTGCTCGCGTTGGTTGCTTTTCCCCAAAGCCAAACCTCTACACCTCAGATTCCACAAGAGAGCGCGGGTTCGAATCTGCGCGATGTTCAGGACCCGAGCGCGACCATCATCAGCCTTGTGCAACAGAGCCATGACCTAAACTCGAAGTCGGATGTGAATTCACAGGTTTATCTGTTGGAGAGACAAATTACGCTGATCTTACGCCGGAATCCTGAGTTGGCCCGGCAATGGATCGACGAACTATTCGCGTTATCGTTTGAGCAGCGGAAAGGGTCGCCTGTTGTTGTGACTCAGCAGATGGCCATCACTGATTTGTCTCAAATTGATCCCGATGCTGCCCTCAATCTGCTGAATCGGATGAGTACGACGAATGCTAACCAAAAGCAAGCAATGATCTCAGCCAAGTCAGCGGCAGCAAGCCCGATATTCGCCGCGCTAATCGCACGCGACGGTGTAAATGCGCTTCCGGTCGTGGAGCATGAGGCTGAGTTGCTGGCTATTGATGATACATATCCATACGGTGCTTTGGGCGCAGCGGCAAATGCAGCCGCGATGAAAGACTGGCGCAGTAACCGAGATCGGGCGGTTTCACTTATCCAAGCAACTTTCGAGCGAGCGTTTGCCAGGTATAGAGACCGACCGGCGAGCTATTCCGAGGATTACGCTTTCGGAGACATGCTTATCCACCTTGGAGGATCGTTGCCGAACGAGGTCTTGCGGCCCGCTTTGGACCTGCTGGTGCACAACCTACTCATGACGGATACGAAGGCGTATCAGGTTCAAGCGCAGATGTTTGCTTGTGATGGCCGCGAAGTTAAAGCGGACAATGCCATTGACGCGGTGCTGCTACGGCTGGCTTCGCTGATGAATCGGGTTGAGCCGGAACTAGCCCAGCAGCTTCAAACGGGCCGTCCAGCGTTGCGGTCAGCAATAGAAGAGACAACGGCTGGGTGTCAGCGCGCTCTAAAGATCGGACCAAATCCCCAGAACACCCGACTGAGGAACCCGAATGTGCAGTTGCAAGCAGACGCTATGCAGTTCGAGCATAGCAATACGGATGCCGCAATTGCGAAGGCTCAGCAGATAACAGATGAAAACCTACGGGTCCAGACGCTCCTGCGAATCGTCGGGGACATTGCTGACCATGAGCCGCAACGAGCGGCCAAACTTATCACCGAAGCCAAAACGAACGTGAAAAGCGGTGACGTTCGTACGCAATTAAGTTTGATTACGTCCGAGGCCTCTGTGGCCGCGACTGAGAAGAAGAACGACGATGTGCGCGAACTTTTGCAGCGCGGTTTTGAAATAGCAATGACAGATCATGTCGAGGGCGGCCTAGGACCTTTACTTCAGATTGCGATGGAGAATGATCCTTCGTTCGCAATGATGTTTCTCCAGAATCTCGCTCCCTCTCCTGAAAAGGCGCAGCTACTCGTGGACGCGGCTTCTGCGTTGGACGTTGAAAGTTCACGAAATCGATCACAAACGCGGCAGATGCGTCAGTAAACTATTCATCGACGATATGCCGGAGCAGCGTGTTACTTAGCTGTTTTTAGCTACGGAGCGGCACGTTTGGAGGCCGTTCTGACCCGCATTAACGCTGCGAAAATTTCGCATCCTCGCAAGCCGCTGATGTTAGCTGGGTTGCCGACAGCTATAAACAGCAATAAACAGCTATCTACGACAATGTGAATCCCACCCTCTCCGCCAGCTTACTTTCTTCTTTTCAATCGAATAAGCAAACGCTCAAGGGGCACCTAAGCGACTTTTCGAAGACAATGCGAGACGAACGACTTTGCCATGCGGTGCGGACGAGAATTGGTCAGCGGAAGTGTAAGAAAAAATACACCAGGGCCCCTGCGACGAGCACCAGAAGCAGAAAGCGGAAGACCTTGCTGCTACTGCTGGCTTCGGGCGCGATTGGGGTGTTGCTGATTGTTCCGCCAAGCCTGCCGGAAATGCCGTCCGTCGGTGTGGCATTGGCAGCTTCAATTATCGTCGTTGTATTGGAAATGGAAGTCGGGGCGGCGAGATTTCGTGCTAGCCCCAGGCTAAAGGTGTGCGAGCCTGTGTTAACGGTGACACCCGTCTTCCGGTTCACGAAGACCTTAATGTCCCCCGAGTTGCCCTGCGCGGCCAACGCCTGCGACAACTCGGGTGTTAAGTGTTTTCCCACAAAGCCGATAATCTTTTCCGCGAAGTGACTCTCCATCTCATTGTGGGTCAGTACTTCAATCGGCTCTGCATTGGGATCGGAAGAATGGATGACGAAGCCGCCTTCCGGCTTGTGCTCGATGTGAAACGCGAATTGGACGTCCTGATTTTCCAGCGGCAGCTTCAAACCCGGAAATTGCACGCTCAGGCCGGCGAGAATGTTTTCCTGTATCTTTTTCTGCAATTCCTCGCGCGTAGGAGCCTCGAGCGGAGCGACGCTGGGATCGGAAGGCTGGGCAATGAATCCACCGCCCGATTTGGGCTCAATGCGATATGTGAAATGCGAGATCAGGCGTTTGAGTTCCATGAGAAGCGATTGTAACGTCTTTTCTAAGACCTGATCCTCATTACCTCGGTACTGTGTTTTGCAAGGCAAGATCGCGCAGCCTTACAAGAACTTAAGTGCAACCCCGCGCGGTTGTGACGGGGTTGTGGGAAGTGAAAGACTGAGGTTCTGGACGTATCGTCGGCCAACCGGAAGGGATCGGATCCTCACCATACTCCCGCTCTCATCAAAAGCCAGGCCCACTGAGAGGCGCCTCCTCACCGGAGAAATGCGCGATGTCTTGTTCGACGCCGTCCTCGAGTAAATGAAAATCTTGTTTTTGAAGTCCTAGAACGAAGCGATTGACGGAATCAGTGACCGCTACCGGAATCTGCACCAGCGTCGTTTCCACGCGCAAGGTGGGTCCAGTATCACCTGCATGAACTGACTCCGAGGGCTGAGACGAGTCTAGCACAGAGATGCCAAGCGCAGTTTCTGCGCTCGCGGGAGAAACCAATGATTGTCGCCGGGAGGTGTAGGTGCGGGTTGGACGGCACATCAAGTAGTAACAACGTGCTGCTTCCGCGACGCGACGCGCACGCGGCCGCTTTTTACAAATCCCACAAACCTGCGCGCTAATTCTGCTATTCGGTCGCCTTGTCGCTGGCGCAGCGCTTCCGATGGGATCAGTTCACCGCCGATCCCGAGCGCAACAGCGCCCGCGAGAACGAAATTGAATGCATTCTCCTGGTTAACGCCGCCGGCGGCGATCAGTGGAAGATGGGGAAACATCCTGTGAAGAGATCGAATGTAGGTCTCGCCGCCAAGCTGAGCGCATGGGACGACCTTGACGAAATCGCAGCGTCCTTGACACGCGGTGATAACTTCGGTAGGAGTCAGGGCACCCGGAAATACGACCAGCTCGTGGAGTTGGGCAAATTCGACTACCTCGCGATGCAGTCCGTCGCTGGTGAGAAACTGCGCGCCAGCGTCCAAACTTTGCTGCGCAGCCGTCTCGTCCATTACTCCGCCAGCACCAACCACCATATGGGAATTTTCTTTTCTAAGCTGCGAAATTAGTTTTATAGCTCCTGGCACGGTCAGCGTGATCTCAGCAATGGGAATCCCGCCTTGCGCGATTGCTTCAACGGCGAATAGCGCGTCCTCTGGCGAACGTACCCGAACCGCCGGAATCACACCGATTTCCTCGATCCAGGCTCGCACCTCGTGTTTCTTCACGGGGCCAGCTCCTCACATGTGACGACCAACCTGTCACCCGCTACATTTTCCCGACCGTATGAATATCGACCGTGGCGACTAGGTTTCAAAGGATTCCTCCGGTCGTGGCAACGTATCATCGTCGCTCGCAAACCAGACATAGAGCGTGGGCAGAATGAAGATGCCCATCAACAGGGCCGCGATCAGTCCCCCCACAATCACAATGGCAAAGGGGCGCTGCGAGTCCGAGCCGATCGCGTGGGACATCGCAGCCGGTAAAAGTCCGAACGTAGCCACGAGCATGGTCATCATGATGGGTCGAAGCCGCAGTACGGCGCCCTCTACGGCGGCATCGACGATCGTATATCCGCGCGCACGGAGCTGGTTGATGTACTCGAGCATGATGACGCCCGTCTGAACGGATACGCCAAAGAGGGCCAGGAAACCAATACCGGAGGAGACGCTAAGGTGCGTGCCCGTGAGAAGCAATGCAAGAAGCCCACCGACAGGCGCCATGGCGACGACAGCGAGGATCAGCAGTCCCCATTTCGCGGAACGAAACATGCTGTATAGGATGATGAAGATAATCAGAATCGTTATCGGTATCACCACAAGCAATCGAGCTCCAGCTCTCTGCTCACTTTCGTACTCTCCTGCCCACTGTATGTGATAGCCGGTCGGAAGTTTTACTTTCTCGGTAACCTGCGTGATCGCGTCGCGGACCGTGCTGCCCAGGTCTCTCCCTCGCACGCTGAACCGTACCGCAACGTACCGCGAATTCCCTTCGCGGTAGATGTCGTAAGCACCGTCCTTAACTTCGACCTTCGTCAGCTGCGCCAGGGAGATTCGCTCTCCCGTAGGTGAAACGAGCCGAACTTTTGCAATGGCCTCCGGGGTGTTCCGGTACGGTTCCAGATACCGAACCGTGACGTCGTACCGCGCTTCTCCTTGAAGTACTTGGCTCACGGCGTTTCCGCCCACGGCGGTTTGGATGGCGTCTTGTATGTCCGAGACGTTGATTCCAAAGCGAGCGGCGGACCGGCGATCAATCGTGAAATCGAGATTGGGCTGGCCGGTATCGCGCTGTATCCCGATATCTTGTATGCCGGGAATATGCTCCATGGCGGCCACCATTTCGTCGCCCTTCTGTTCAAGAATGGTCAGATCAGGACCGAAAATCTTGACGGCGAGTCCGCCTTTCGTGCCGCTGATGGTTTCGTTCACGTTGTCTTCGATAGGCTGAGAGAAGTTCCAGAAAGCGCCTGGTAGCTTTGAAACTTCGCGGTTCATGGCGGCAATCAGTTCGTCCTTATTTTGGTGAAATATGGGTCGCCACTGTTCTTTCGGCTTCAGGTCAACGAAATATTCCGTGTTGCCGAACCCTCCGGTATCGGTCCCGTCGTCGGGCCGGCCCACTTCCGACACCACCGTGGTTACTTCGGGGAATGAAGCAAAGATTATGCGTTCCTGGTCAGTAAAACGGGAGCCGTCCGTAAGACTTGTGCTGGGTGCCAGCGTGCCGCGCGCCCAGACGGCGCCCTCGTCAAGGTGTGGCAAAAACTCGCTGCCGATCACTCCGCTGAACATGAGAAACATGGCGAGACCAAAACCCATCAGCCCGACGGCAGTAGTCAGCCAGCGATGTTCGATCGCGCGCCGTACTGCCTTGCGATACCAATTGGTTAAGGCAACCATGACAGGGTTGCGCCACTCCTTCACTCCTTTGCGGAACAGCCAACTGCTTAGGACCGGCGCGAGCAGGATTGAAAACGTCAGAGCGCCCAGCAGGGCGAAGGCTACGGTCAAGGCCATGGGCCGGAACAGACGGCCCTCCACTCGCTGCAGCGTGAAGATCGGCATATAGGCCGTAATGATGATGGCAATAGCGTAGAAGACCGGGCGCTGCACTTCGTGGCAGGCTTCACGAATCGCCTCCCCGGGGGATTTGATAATCGTTGTAATGCGTCCCGGAGTCGAGGAGCCACCGGCGGCAGGTCCGGAACCGTTCTGGCGATGAGCCAGATGCCGGACGATGTTCTCAACCATTACTACGGCGCCGTCCACGACCATCCCGAAATCAAGCGCGCCCAGGGAGAGGAGGTTTGCTGGGATCTTGCTCAGATCCAGCCAAATGGCGGCGAAGAGCAATGAGAACGGTATCGTGCACGCCACGATCAGAGCAGCACGAGCATTCCCGAGAAATAGGAAAAGGATGATCGTTACTAGGATCATTCCCTCGACTAGATTGTGCTCCACCGTGTGCAGCGTGAAATGAAGCAGGTCGGCACGGTCCAGCATGGGAACGATCTTCACGCCCCGTGGCAGGATGGTGTCATTGAGTTCCTTCACCTTGGCATGAATGGCATCCAGCGTCGGGCCCGCGTCCGCTCCTTTGCGAAGGAGCACAACACCCTGGATGACGTCACCCTCATCGATGATTTTTCCATTCTCCATATGATTCGCCCGAGCCATGTGACCAAGGCGAATCTTGGGGCCCTGCGTCACTTCCGCAATGTCCTTCACCCGAAGCGGCGTACCGGATTTGGTTGTCAACACCGTCTGCTCTATATCCTGCACATTTTTGAAAAGGCCGATGGCGCGAACGTTCATCTGTTGCTGGCCTACTTCCACAAAACTGCCGCCGGCATTGATGTTGTTGTTGCTCAGTTGCTGCTCCACCTGGCCGATGCTCAATCCGTACGAGACAAGCCTATTCGGGTCAACACGGACCTGATATTCCTTGACCGTGCCGCCGAAGTCGGAGACGTCAACCACATTCGGGACGGACTTGAACTCCTTTTCCAAGGTCCAATCCTCGATGGATCTTAGCTCCATCAAATCGTACTCAGGATTCGCGCTTCTCAACGTGTACCAGTAGATCTGCCCGACGGTGCTCCAGTCGGTCCCCATCTGGGGCTGTAAACCTTGCGGGAGCGTGACTTGGGAGAGCCGTTCGAGGACTTTCTGCCGGTTCCAGTCGTTGTCGGATTGATCGTCAAAGATCATGAGCACATAGGAAAGACCAAAAATGGATTCGGATCGCAGATGCGAAAGATGAGGAATTCCGTTCATTTCGATTTCGACTGGTATCGTGACCTGTTGTTCTACTTCCTCAGCCGACCGGCCCGGCCACTGGGTGATGACGGTCACGTAATTGTCAGCGATGTCTGGATAGGCTTCGACCGGCAGGTTGTGAAAGGAGATCGCTCCCCAGGCAACGAGCAGGACCGCAAGTGCGATCACAACGAACCGGTAATTGAGTGCGAAATCTACAAGCTTGCGAATCATTTTCTTTCCTTGGTTGGCGCCAAAATGATTTTCCCCAGGTCGCTACTGGTTCTCGACGGTATTCTCGAGGACCAGCGCATTTGAAACGACCTGCTGGCCCGGCTTCAAGCCGGATGTAACTTCTTCCATTTGGTCAGGCAGGAGAGCACCGCTACGGATCTCCATGCGCTTGAACTTGTGGTCGGGCGCGGGCACAAAGACCCAGTCGCGATCGTGAAGATGGATAATCGCGGCGGCTGGAACCTCTGTGTGCACCTCCTCCTTCTGCCCACGGAAGGTAGCGGTGGCGAACATTCCTATGCGTATAATCCCCGGATTGGCTACCTCAACGCGTACCTTTGCCGTGCGAAGATTGGGGTCCAGAATCGCCCCGACGTTGCTGACCCTGCCCTTGAATACCCGGTCAGGATAGGCATTTAAGCGGATATCGGCGCTATCGCCCCTGTGAATACCTGCCAAGTCGTTCTCGTACACGTCGCACACAATCCAGACGTGCGTCATGTCCGAAATCGTGAACGGGTTTGGAGCTGACAGGGCCTGGACGCCGGATTGATTCGTGATCTGTTGATCGGTAATCACGCCGGAAACTGGAGCGGAAACGTCTACGATTCCCGAAGGATGCTCAAGGTCCGATCCAAGCAGGCGTAGATGCTCGCTGGTGGTGTCCAGATCGACGTGTGCGCTCTCTTCAGCATTTTGGGCCACTTCCAAGGAGCTCTTCGGAATGGCTCCGTGATCGAATAGGATTTGGGCACGATTCAGCTGGATCTTGGTCAGCTGTTCATTCATTACAGCCTTGCGATAGTCGGAGTAAGCACCGGCGATGTCAGTGCTTCGGACTCTAAACAACAGCTGGCCCTGGCTAACTTCATCTCCCAGCCGTGCATCGATTTCGATGACTCGCCCCGTGGCCAGCGACGGCACAGGCACCTGCCGCGAGACGTCTGGGTTGACCGATCCCGTTACATTCAATTCCGGTGCGGCCATGTGCTCAGTCGCAATCGCCAAGGGAAACTGCTCGGGGTGATCCACACCGAAATAGCTCGGGTCGAAACCAGGCACCACTTCCGCGTTCGTGGATGTCCCGCTATTTTCGTGCGCGGTGGCGTTCCGTTCGCAGCCAGTGATCAGAAGAACCAAGCCTATACAGATCGTTAACTCGAAGAGCAACAAGCGCTTCATTGCAAAACCTCCTTGCCCACCGCCATATTCATTTGAGCGGCGGCGGTCAAATAAGAACCAATTAAATTTAGGTAGGCCAGGCGCGTATCCCGATACGATTTCTCGGCGTCCAGAAAATCCAGCAACGACGCGCCTCCGTTCTGGAAGGAAAAGGTTATTCGGTCGCGAACGTCTGTAGCCAAGGGCAGGTATTTGCCCTTGTACGGCTTCAGAAGATTTACGTTTTGGACCAAGGTCCAGTAAGCGGAATCGACATCGCTCAGCACCTGGGCTTCAGCGGCATCACGCAATCGTTCGTTGCGGCCGATATCGAGTTGCGTGCGCAGCTTCTCGCCTTGATTCCGGTCGAAGATTCGTAAGGGGATGCTCACGCTGACGCCCACGGTGTTGAGCGCGTCAGGGTTATTCCATGAGCCGTTGTGGGTATACCACGCGCTTACGGTTGGATCGGTTGAGCCTGTCGAAACGGCGAGTCTGTGGGTGATTTTTGCCAGCTCAACATTTTGTAGGGCCGCCTTCAAGTCCGGCCGTGCCTCTATAGCCGTGTCGCGGAATTCCTGCAGGCTCGTTAACTGTTCAGTGAAATCAAACGTTCCGGTAACATCAAATTGCTCGATAGGCGTCCGATCATTCAAGAGCGTCAGAAGCTGGATTTTCGCTGTTCGAAGATTCACCATCGCCGTTTCGAAGTCGGATTCGAATTGAACCCGTTGCAGTTCCAGACGATTCAGATCCGCTTGAGACAGATCGCCGGCGTTGAAGCGGGTGCGATTCACGTCCAGTTCACGGTCCCAGTAATCCAGATTCTGTCGTGCGTTCTCTAGTACGGCCTTCGCCTGCAGCAGCTGAACGAACCCGCTTCGCAGATTGAAGAGCAGACTACGTTCCTGATCGGTGTAGGTCGATTGCGTGATGGCCGTGGTCTCCTTTTGGCTCTCAAGGCGCAATCCTCGC
>Ga0307479_10001071_pt1 | contig 24748 bp, 27 predicted proteins | sample atmos_gasesECM4C_FD_203743 | JGI IMG/M metagenome (GOLD analysis project Ga0307479, IMG submission 203743) | Hardwood forest soil microbial communities from Morgan-Monroe State Forest, Indiana, United States - atmos_gasesECM4C_515 | ecosystem: Environmental > Terrestrial > Soil > Temperate... | reverse complement strand
TTGGCGTTGAAATTTCCCACCTTGATGCGTGTGATCGCATTCGTTGACCCATTGATGACCGCCAGTTGGTTGCCATCAACGGCGGCAGCAATCTGGTTGGTCGAAGTATCGACCGCCAGTCCCAGGAACTGCTGCCGGTCCATCCTTATGTGGCCTATGACTGTGTTGGTATAGCCATCGATCACCTGGACTCGGAGGTTGTTATCGTCGGAGACATAGATCCGATTGCTAACGGGATTCACCGCGATTCCTTGCAGGCCAATCCCCTCGGTAGTGAAGTTGAGCGGAATTGTCGTGATCACGGTGTCGGTTGTGCCGTTGATGACGGTCACGCCGCAGGTGAATGGGGTTTGTGCGAAGTTGCATCCGGCGGTGTAAACGCGCCCATTCGCGGGGTTGGCGGCGATCACGAACGCTTGAGGAGTCGTCACTGTGGCGATGACAGTATTGGTGTTGCCGTCGATTACAGCCACCGCAAAACCCGTAGACGTGCTGAGGCTGACGTAGATGTGATTTTTGTTTGGATTCACAGCAACTCCAGAAGGCGTGCCGGAGACTGAAATGTCAGTGACAAGCTGCTGCGCACTGGAGGGGCTTACGCAAGCACACAACACGAGGGCGAGAAGAAACCCGATTCGCTGCGAAATTTTTCGATAAGACGATATGGCTCGATAAGACATGGGGCCCTCCTAGGGATTGAAGATGAGCACTTCAGGGCGGAGGCTGGAGTTGCGCAATTTGGATTTCCGCGGGCAAAAAAGGGTTGTCTTAAACTCCGCGCGGCGTCCATGCACCCACTGGGCCTGTTGACGCATCTTAATTTTGGCGCTTATCATCTTCGTTTGGCCTTTACCTTACGGGCGGCTCCGTGGAGCCGCAGGATGTAGAAGTGACATTATGGATAAGAAGAAGTTAGAAGGATTTAAAAAGCGGCTTGAGACCCGCCAGCAGGAGCTGCGCCGCACGGTCTCCCGCACCCAGGCTGACGGCCGCTCCGCCGACGAAGACACGGCACAGGATATTGCCGACCGCGCCGCCAGTTCCTACACCAAAGAGTTTCTCTTCAGCCAGAGCAACAACGAGCGCCAACTGCTGCAAATGGTCGACAAAGCCCTGGCCCGCATCCGCGAAGGCAGTTTCGGCGAGTGCATCAACTGCGGTAAAGAAATCAACGCCAAACGTCTCGAAGCCGTTCCCTGGACGCGCCACTGCATCGAGTGCCAGGAAAAACTCGAACAGGGATTGCTGGAAGAAACTTCGCGATAAGCAAGTCGGAATCCGAGATACACGAAGTATCACAAAGGGTCCGTTAGAAAGCTTTCCTTCGTGTGACTTCGTGTCCTTCGTGGTTTATGGACTTAACTTTCCTCGACAAATTGACCCCACCAGTCAACGGCAAATAGTGTCCTAATTTAGTTTTTTCACCACAGAGTCACAGAGAAACCCTCGGGTCTGTAAAAACCCAGAGGGACACTGGTTTGCCATGCGGTTGGTTTCTCTGTGTCTCTGTGACTCTGTGGTGAAAAACCAAATTAGGACAAACAACGGCAAGCGGCTTTGACGGCCTCATTTTCATCCTGTTAAACTGGTACTTTGCCATATTCGTTTCACCCTCCATAGCAGACAGCAGAAGGGATCCTCGTGCGCGCAGAGACACGCCATCAACTTAAGCAGGACGCATTCAGCCGGGTAACCATCGGGGCTGCCGAAAAGACCGCTCACTGGAGCGTGGAACGCCGGAGTACCCTGACCATCGCCGTCGTCGCGGTTGTAGTGATCGCCGGAGCAGCAGCCGGCGGATGGTACTACCTCAGCGCGCAAAACGAGAAAGCCAGCTTCGAGATGACGCAAGCGGTGCGCACGCTGGAGGCCCAGCTTCGCCCCGCCGGAGCACCCGCCCAGCCCGGAGTTCCCAGCTTCACCTCCGCCAAGGAACGCGCCGAGGCTGCCAAGAAACAATTCCAGGCGATTGCGGACAAGTATCCTCACACGCGCTCGGCGGATATGGCCCAGTACTTTCTCGGGGTGACCTCGGCCACCGAGGGCGACAACGCCAGCGCCGAAAAATATTTCAAGGCCGTCGCTTCCAACGGAAACAAAGAGCTGGCATCAATCGCCAAGCTGGCGCTGGCCACTCTCTATGGCAACACCAACCGCACCAAAGATGCGGTCGCGCTCTACCAGGAGTTGATCAACAAGCCCACCACCTCGGTGAGCAAAGTGACAGCCCAGCTGCAACTGGCCGAGCTGTACCAGACCACCAACCAGCCGCTCGATGCCAAACGCCTCTACGAGCAAATCAAGAAAGACAATCCCACCGGAGAAGCGGGGCAATTGGCGACCCAAAAATTGGCCGAGCTGAAGTAGACTGCGTCTTTTCATTTCTGTTTCCGCCGGGCATAGGCCGAAAATCATGGGCCAGGGTTCCAAGAAGAAGCATCCCGACGCAAAGATGGCTCCGGCGGGCACCCACTCCCCCGACGTCTTCGGCTGCCTCAGAGATGAGATTGAGATCGTGGGAGACCTCCTATCTTCCGGAGTACCGGCGGAGGACTGGGAACTGAAAAGGGTTAGTCCTCGATCCAGAGCAGGGTAAGCACTGATCCGTAGAGTGTCAGCGGACGGGATTGCTCTGTAATCGAGTCGTTCATGGACTCGCCCTCGACCCAGGCATTCCTTGGAACTGGCTGCGCTTCCAGCATCTCGCGCGCATCCGGGCCTTTATCAAAAAAATCAACCGCGTAAGAGTGACCACGGAGTTCCTCCCCTCGCTTGATCCAGTAGTGAAACTCCGGACTTGGCCAGCACCAGTCGATCCGTCTGTTCGAGGAACAAACGACAGCGCACTTTCGACCACAGAGCTGTACGTATCGAATGGCGGTTGCGGTTAATGTGGTCTGGAAGTCTGACGCAATCAGTTCGATCATTTCGAAGCTGGGGCCTGTGCTGGTCGCCCGCGGAGCGAAGAGAGACTCGGGCATGATAAGTTCGGCGGCGAACACGTTAGCCTCCGCTTCCTTGTCGCTTTGGCCGCTGTACCATCTAAGGAACTCTTTTTCGCTGCACTCCGTGGGCTGGCCTGGATCGTGCTTTAGCGTGAGATGACCCAGTTCGTGAGCGATTGCGAAGCGTCGTTTTCCCAGTGGGGATAGAGTCTTCCTTACCCTTAGCCTCGCTGGGCCTGCTCCGGGCGTGTGAAGAAGTCGGGCATCGCATCCGGTGACCCCGTCGTCTATTACCAATGCTCCTTGGCTCCACGCGATATCTTCAATTGATATGTCAGATGGCTGGGAGATTTTTAGTTCCTTGATGATCGCGCGTGCCTTTACTCTCGGCCACCACTCGCGCTCTTCTCGGCTACTCATCGCTCTTCTTGTTCTTCATGGCCTCGTATTGCGCCTGAAGGTCCTGCAACAGTGATTCTAGGTCGGCATCGGTGGCCCTCTGAAACTTTTGGTGGTACGCCCTAGCGGTGTCTGGCGCTCCCAATTGCCGCATCGCCTCGACGATTTCCCGTATCCCTTGCTCAATCTCGGCCCGGGTCCTCGATGCCATCGCCTTGCTCCTTGAAAGGGCCTCGAGCTCAGATTTTCTCTCCCGCTCGGCTTTTTGTTTCCAGGTTGGCGCGTGCTGCTCCAAGAGCTGGCGAAGATCATGGTCGAGTCGATTCGGATCGAGTCCATCTTCTCGAAGGCTCTCGGCCAACTCTTCCCCTGCCAGATCAGCTCCGGTGAGGATAGATTCCAGGTTGTTTAGGAACCGTGCCGCGTCCGAGTTCTTCTTGTTGTTCGGCTTCATGATTTTTTCTCTTCGCGCGCCTCTCGGATGACTTTGGCGAGGGGAATCTTGCGCACGATGCGTTCCAGTTCTCTGCGGGCGGAGTACACTCGCTGAATTGTAAGTCCAGTTCTTGCGGATATCTCAGCCAGATTGTCTGTGTCGCACAAGGCTAAGACGTAGCGTTCTAGGTCGTTGTTCCCTTCGACCGCCCGTAAGACGAGAGTCATGGCGGAGCGCATCAAGTTTTCCTTTTCTGTCGCCAGCAAGTACTCCTCTGGGTTAAGCTCGTTCGGGTTCGTGGATGGAAACGAGTCGGGGTGCGTTCTTCCCCATCTGCTGAGAGGGTGTTGATCGGCTCCACAAGGACCCCCTCCAGTTTTTCGTACAGGTGCCCAATTTCGCTTCGCACCATTCCTTTTAGCGCATTCAACAGTGACGGCTCCTTGCCCTCATCCCAGCGTCTAACGCCGGTTAAGACCTTAACCACAATTTCGTGGGCTATCGATCGCGGCGAAGCACCCTCGGGCAGCGTACCTCCAGATCTCCACCCGTGCAGTCGCGCGATCAAGCCGGCGTACCGGACGAGTTGACGGTAAATCTCCGTCCCGTCCGGCCCATGGAGGATCTCGCCCGCCCGCTGCTGGCTTCTATCCATCGTCATATTTGTATGCCGGTGGTCTGGCCTTCCTAGCCATAAAACATTTATGGCAAAAGATCCCGAGTTCCCGGCACTAACACCTATGCAGGCTTGTATGACGCTGCTGAATTAGAGGAAAGGACTTCTCACCATGCCAGACTACGCCATTCGAGTCGAGCTTCGGGGTAACCCGTCCGCCGACGAGTATCAGACACTCCACTCCCTTATGGGCTGCAAAGGCTTTGTTCAAACAATCGCGGGCGTAGATCGCTCGGGAAATCGGAGACAATTTAGTCTCCCGCACGCAGTCTACTACGGCCCCTCTTCTTCCGACTGCGCGGCGGTGAGGGATTCGATCCTAAGCGCAGTCAAAGCCGAAGTTCAGCAGGACGTGATTGTCTTTGCTGTGCAGGCGGAGACGTGGTCCCTTGGCTCCTAGTTTGTCCGTGATTTTGTAGCTGCTCGAATTCGTGGTTCAGGAGGAGAACAAATGTTACGTAATCTAGCGCTGCTTGTGATGGCTGCCACGTCGCTGATCGCCCAAACTGCCCAGGGTCCTGTGGGTATTAGGCAACACTACAAGCCTGGCGACACCCTTCGGTATACCGTTACCTTCGACCGCGACCCCAATTTCGACAATGTCAGTATCTACTTTGCCGCCGGAGAAGTGCCACCGGATCAGTCAGGGCTAACGAATAGTTTCGGCGTGGGGCGCTCCAAGAAGACCGGACCGGGGAAGTTTGAGGTTGAGGGAGAAATTCCGAGCAACGCTGCAAGCGGCACATATCGGCTTTCCAGCGTCCAAACCCGGATCGCTCCTAATGGTGCAAAGAACTATGATGCAAGTGACTTCCATGAAACAGTTGAAGTTGATAACGGGGCCAGGTACGAATTTCCTCCCCTAAAATCGGTTGTGCCTAAGTGAAGTCTCGCTAGGCAGTGAACATCCGACCCTTGTGCAAAAAACCGCGCCAGGGTAGCACTAGTCAAATCAAGGCAAAAAAATCCGTTCTACGACGAGGCTCTGGAGGCTGGCTCAGGTTTAGGTTTTGCCTGCATGACCCAAACAAAAGGTCTGCCTCCAGCTTTGCTTACGTTGCAAAGCCGGGCACAACGGACGACTGTATCAAGGTCCGTCCTCGATTTTATCCACAGCCCCATTGTGACATCTGACCTTGCGCCCGCAATTGAATCGCGTAATGATGGTTGGTGGCGTAACGCTTGGCACAAGCCAACTCGTTGCGCCTCGAAGGGCTGGGCTCCTTGAAAAACGTATCTTTAAAAAACGTACCTTGCCGGGAATTTCCTGCTAATGCGGCGAATCCAGGATGTGCCTCCGCCGAAACGTGGCATGCTAAACCGTTGAAACGAGAGATTTTAAGATTTAAATCCTTTAGAAACAATATTTTAGACAGACTAGGGCAGGGGTCCTCAATCGTAACTCCTTATTCCTCATTCCTCAAAGATTTGGACCTCAAATCCGGCAAAAAAAATTGATCCGGATCGATCCCTCGGAGAGGATTCCAATTGGACGGCACCTGGGAGAGCTTAAGAAGAAGGCACGTGTTGGACTGCTTGTCAGGCGATGTTTTCCCCAGGCTTCCTGCGCTCCGTCGAAACGCGTGCCATTGAAATCAATCAGAGTCGACCCAAATAAATTGCCAAACCCCTGAGAACTGGCAACTGATCACTGGCAACTGATCACTGGCAACTGATCACTGGCAACTGCCCACTGCTCCCTTCCTTACCTTCGTAATTCCAATCCCTACTTAAGCAGTGTTTTGCCCACTTGACTCAAGCAGAATCAAGGGGCGTGCATTCCCGTCTTTGAATGAGGGCTGATGAAAGCATCCTGGCGGCGCTGCCTACTCTTTGCGATTTTCCTTCCTAACTGGTTCGCGATCCCGGCCTTCTGCCAGCAGAACGATTCCGGGCAGAGCCTGGGCGACGTGGCCCGCAAACTCCGCAAAGACACCACCAACGAAGTCAAAATGACGGACGCGGATACGAAGAAGCTATTCGAATCCGTGGACAGGATTTTCGCCTTTACCGCCGAGGACACCGGCATGCCAAAGCGCGCGACGGTAAAGCGCCGCCTGGTCGCCAAGGCCGACGTAGAGAAATACGCCGCCGCGCAAATGGCGAAAGAAGAATTCGCCAGGAGCTTCGCGCAGGAGGAACTCAGCATGAAGAAGCTCGGCTTCCTGCCGCGGGATTTCAATTTGAAGGAATTTCTGGTGAAGTCCACAGGCCAGGGAATTGCCGCGTACTACGATGACGAAACCAAGGTCATCTCCATGCTGAACTGGGTGCCGCCCGACCAGCAGGAACCGATTCTGGCGCACGAACTCACGCACGCCCTGCAGGACCAGAACTACGATCTTGCGAAGTGGAGGAAGGCGGCAGCGAAGGTAAATGGAAGTCAGGCCAGCAACAGCGGAAAAATTAGCGGCGACAGCCAGATCGCGCGCAAAGCCGTGATCGAAGGCCAGGCCATGGTGGTGTACGTAGATTACCTGCTCAAACCCATTGGCCGCAGTCTCGAAGACACCCCCGGGCTCATCTACGAGATGGAAGAGTCGGCGGTGAAGGCAGTGGCCGATTCACAACTGATGCACGATGCGCCCATGATCCTGCGTGAAACCGGAACGTTCGCTTACAAAGAGGGCCTGATCTTTGAAGGTGAATTACTGCACAAAGGCGGAAAGAAGATGGCGTTTGCCGGAGCCTTCGCGCGTCCTCCGCAGAATTCGCAGGAAGTCTTGCAGCCGGAAACTTACATCAAGAACGAAAAGCCACCCTCTGTAGGCATCCCGGACATGAGGGTCGCTCTGAACGATCAATATGCCATCTACGATTCCGGCGAAGTCGGGGAGTTGGATGTGCGAGCGCTGTTGAAGCAATATAACGAGCGAAAAATTGCGGATGAGGTTTCCTCCGAGTGGCGCGGCGGAGCCTACGCAACATTCCAGAGAAAAGACAGAACAGTTGCCGAGATGTCGCCGGGCACAGCGGATGTCGCCCTTTTATACGTCTCAAGATGGAAGACGCCGGCGGTGGCGGATTGGTTCGCGCGCTTCTACGTGCGTTCCGTCTCGCAACGCTATCGCACCGCGACCGTGCAGGAGTCGCCCGCTTGTTCCGGAGCAGACTGTCCCGTATGGAGCGCTCAGATTGCCACCGAAGAGGGTCCGGTGATCGTGGAACATTGGAAAGATAACAGTGTCGTGGTCTCGGAGAGTTTCGATGCGGCGATGGCAGCCAAGATGCGCGCTGCACTTCGCGATGGAGCGGGTGGGATGCAAGCGCAGCGTCTGCCCCAGGAAGAGATTGGATTACGCCTGTTCGAGATTCCCGCGTTTCAAGCTTTTGCAGAGCAGGTTGGAGAACGCGTCGCGGTGGAGATGAGTCACCAGATTGGGCGTTAGCCGATATTCGATGCCGTTCGGGAGAAACAGAGCGTTATTTCCCATTCCGCAAGGATTGCTCAAGGTTGAGGCTTCGACAGGTGGCCCGCAGAATTTCCTGAACGGCGGGCGACTGCACGAATTGGAAGCCATAGCGAAAGGCACTGCGTTGCCGCACCACCGCGTAAACCACCACATCTCCGAACGGCAGCGAAAATTGCAACTCCACAAATTCACCTACGGGAACCTCAAGCCTCAGCATGGCTGAGATTCCCGATTCGCTGATGTCGACCGTGTGACCTTTCAGCACTCCGCAGGTCTTGGAATCGATCCTGATATCAACCACAAGTTTGAAACGTGGCTGGCGGCGCGCGTCGGGCACGCCGTTGAAGTAGGCGCCTGCGAGCTGGTCTTGAGGTTCCATATTTACTCCGACTAGATGCCGCAGGCACTTGCAGGATCTGAGTCTCACCGCGTTGATTACATGGCGAGACGATCTTTGGATCTTATCGGCACGGACTCAGGAAGGCTTTAGCGCGCCCGGTCGAGTCGCGCCCATTCCACTTTTCCCGCGGGTTGGATAGGATGATTGGGTCCAAGTCCCAATTGCGTTTCTTAAAACCTATGGCTGACATTACCTTGCGGGTGAACGGTGGCGAGAAAAAAGTGAGCGTTGCCCCAGAGACTCCGCTGCTCTGGGTATTGCGGGATACGCTTGAACTTACCGGAACCAAGTTTGGCTGCGGAGCCGGGCTGTGCGGGGCCTGCACCGTGAACGTGGAGGGCGCGGCAATTCGCTCGTGTTCCACGCCCGTATCCCAGGTCGCGGGGAAATCAATCACCACCATTGAAGGATTAGGCGCCAACGGCTTGCACGTTTTGCAGCAGGCTTGGATTGCCGAAGAAGTGCCGCAATGCGGCTACTGCCAGACTGGGCAGATTATGACTGCGGCAGCGCTCCTGGCAGCCACTCCGAATCCCAGCGACGAACAAATTACGCATGCGATGAACGGCAACCTCTGCCGCTGCGGAACTTATGAACGAATTCGCAAAGCAATCCACCGCGCTGCGACCGGGGCTGCGGGAGGTGCGCGATGAGTCCGCTGAATCGGCGCGAGTTCGTGGCAGCGGGAGTGGCGGCAGGGGCAGGACTTGTCGTGGGCTTCTGCCTGCCACACGGGGCAGGCACGAGTAAGCAAGCTTTCTCCCCGAACGCTTATGTGAGGATCACTCCGGATAACAAAATAACGATTGTGGTGGCGCGCTCGGAGATGGGGCAAGGCGTGCGCACGGCGTTGCCCATGATTCTGGCGGAAGAACTGGAAGCGGACTGGAAGAAGATTGAAATCGAACAGGCGGGAGCCAGCACGCTTTACGGTGACCAAGGCACAGGCGGCAGCGCCAGCGTGCGGACCACGTGGGATCCGATGCGCAAAGCGGGTGCCGCAGCGCGAGAGATGCTGATTTCGGCCGCGGCGCTTACCTGGGGCGTACCGCGTTCAAGCTGCGCGGCGGTCGAGGGAAACATTCTGCACGCCGCGACCAAGCGCCAGCTTAGCTATGGTGAGCTTGCAGAAAAGGCTTCCATGTTGCCGATTCCAACCGATGTGCCCCTGAAGCAGAGCAAAGACTACAAAATTGTCGGCCAGCGCCTGGCGCGTGTTGACACGCCTTCGAAAGTGAAGGGTGAGGCCGTGTTCGGCATCGACTTCCGCATGCCGGGGATGAAATACGGGCTGCTGTCGCGGTGTCCGACCATCGGCGGCAAGATACTGAACTTCGACGATAAAGAGTCCAGAAAGATTTCTGGTGTGAGTTACGTGGGTAAGATCAGCGACTCCGCCGTGGCCGTGGTGGCCGACAGTGTTTGGGGGGCGATGGAAGGCCGCCGGTTGCTGAACGTGAATTGGGATGACGGTCCCAATAAAGATTTGAACACGGCGATGGTGATGGAGGGACTGAAGCAGGCTGCCGGGAAAAAGGCGACGAGTCTGTACTCGGCGGGTGATGTCTCGAAGGCCGCGGGGCGCAAAGTTTCTGCCGAGTACCTGTTGCCCTTCATGGCGCACGCTCCCATGGAACCGGGAAATTGCACAGCGCATTTTCAGGGAACGTCGTGCGAATTGTGGGCTCCAACGCAAGTGCCGCAGGATTGCCGCGATTCCGTGGCGCAGGCGTTGGGCTTGGATCCCGATAACGTGAAGGTGAATGTCACGCTGATGGGTGGAGGATTTGGAAGGCGGCTCGAACACGACTATGCAGTGGAGGCAGCTCTGGTTTCAAAAGCAGCTCTGGTGCCGGTGAAGGTTTTGTGGACGCGCGAAGATGACATGCGGTCTTCGACCTATCGTCCGGCAAGCTTGCATCAGGTGAGTGCGGTGGTGGATGGAGCTGGCTGGCCCGTGGCATTCACGCACCGGATCATCACGCCAACCATCGCGGGACAAAAAGGTCAGCCGGTACCGGGCGGAGTCGATCCCGATCTTCCGGATGAGGCCGCGTTTGTTTACGGCGTGCCGAATGTTTCGGTCGAGACCGTGATCGCGGAAACCCCGGTTCCCCTGGGATGGATGCGCTCGGTCTACGCGCTGCAAGCGGCTTTCGCGACCGAAAGTTTTATCGATGAACTTGCGAGTGCGGCGGGAAAAGATCCGCTGGAGTACCGGCTGCACATGCTGGCGCAGAATAAAGATCAGGACATTTCCTTCTTCACGACTACGTGGCACACGGCAAGAATGCGTGGAGTTCTGCAACTGGCGGCCGACAAGGCGGGATGGACCAAGCCCCTTCCTGCCGGGCGTTTTCGCGGAATCGCCTGCTTCGGATGTTTTTCTTCTTACGTGGCGGAAGTAGTGGAGATCAGCATGGAGAACAGCGCCCCACGAGTGCATCGCGTGGTGGCGGCGGTCGATTGCGGTCAGGTGGTGAATCCCAGCATTCTCGAGCAGCAGATTCAAGGTGGAGTAATTTTCGCGCTGAGCAATGCACTGCGCGCCAAGATCACGATTGAAAAAGGCCGTGTGGTACAGGGAAATTTCGACGACTACGCGCCCGTTCGAATGGAAGAGACTCCTGTCGTGGAAGTATATGCGGTGCCGAGTACGGAAGTGCCGACGGGGATTGGAGAACCGTCTGTACCGCCGCTGGCGCCGGCATTGTGCAGCGCGGTGTTTGCAGCGACTAAGAAGAGGATTCGGGCTCTGCCGATTTTAAGTTAGGAGGCGGGGATCGCCGAAAGCTCTTAACGGCAAACGTCGACAAGGGCTTGCGAAGTTCGCGAAGAAATCTGCATCAGATATCTATTTAGTAGCGGGCGTTATCGGCTGGCCTACGGTGAGTTTAAAGATTTCTATGTTCTTGCCGAACGATTCGAAGTACAGATCGTGGAATTCCACGTAGTGCTGCTGCAAATCTTCTGGGAGACCCACCCCCCATCCTGCCTGAACAATCCAAACCGTCTGCCCGGGTTTGAGCCCATAGGCCTGCACGAATCGCTGCCATTCTTCAGGGAAATTGTCCGCCCAAAACTGCCAACCCTTGTAGTCCCTTGAAATCACGCGGTGTCCCGCACAGGAAAACTGTTCAAAAGTGGCGGGAGCGGCTTCGAACACAACTGGCTCCTGCCGGCAGAGATAGTGGGCCAGAATAAGATCAGTCTGGTAGTCGGTAAAGATGAGATCGGACGGCGCGACCTTCTGCTGTATAAATTCCATCGCCGCGGTCATGTGGGTGACGCTTTGGTCGGCGCGCTCCATCCTGGGAGGACGCGGTTTTCCAAAAGCGATGCATGCCACCAGCACAACCGCCGCAATCGCGAACCCGCGTCTCCATTTGTCCCCTGCCAAACGCGCCAGCGCCACGCTGACGCCAGCCACGCCGGGGATCACTAGAAACGCCACATGCCGCGTGCCGCCGTAGGGATAAGCGTGCGCCAGGCTGGCGCAGGCGGCAACGGCAAAGGGCAAGAGCAGGAATATTCCTAAGCGGCGGGAAGAAGGCCGGCCCTCGACCGAGATCTGGCCACGAATCAGCAGCCCTACCCCCACCAGGAACAAGAGAGTCATTCCATCGCCCACCGCAAGCTGTCCAAAAAAATATTGAAAAACTCCGAACGTGTGCCCCACCAGGAACAGCAGAGGGTTGTCGTGAGCGGAATCGAAATAAGAGCGGCGAAGAAAAAATTCGCTCATCCAACCTTGCAGCACGGTGCGCGATTCGCCTGCGCCCAGTTTCGTAAGATGGGTCTCGTACAGGAACGCGGCGAGAGCGAGCGCGCCAAGTTGTCCTGCCACCCAGGCCGCCGCAAGGCCCACGGGCGGGCGTTCTCCGAAGATTCTAACGAGGGCGTAAATGCCGAGTGCCGCGGCAAACAGGAATGCCGAGTAATGCGACAACATCGCCAGGTAAAGGCACAAGGAGAACGCCGCCATCTTCGCGACGGATTTCGTCTCGAAAGCGTCATCGACAAAATAAAGTGCGCTCGCCAGGAAAGCCAGAAGCAACGCATACTGCCTGATTTCCGTGGAAAGCAAGACGACGGGCGGAAGAAACGAGACGAAAAGAAGTCCGATCAAGCCTGTCAGTTTGCCCGCGGCGTTGCTGAGCCAGCGGTAGAACATCCAGCAAAAAGCTACGCCGGCCAGCACGGAAGGAAGCCGCAGGCACAGTTCCGATGTGCCAAGCGCCCGCCAGAAATAAAGTACGCACGTAAGCAGCGGAGGATGCTAAGCTGTAAGGCTTTCTTGGTAAGCGAGCGCCAGCGAGAGTTGATTGGCGAGGCGGAAGTGCAAGCCCTCATCGGGATTGAGGAAGGTTCCGGAGGCAGTCCAAAGGCGCGCCAGGAAGCCGAAGACGCAGATGGTGACTGCCATCTGCTGGGTGTGGCATTCGAACCGCTTATACTTTCTATCTGGCGGCACCATGTTTCTGCTACGGCATGAATGCGCCCAGCCATTTTACCGGCAGCCGCAAAGCCAGCGCATTCGCCAGACGTTCGTCGGCAGTGATCATCTGAGTCTTAAACTGAACGGCCAAAGCAACGTAAAGACAGTCGTAGACGTTGCGGTGATGCGAGAGAGCTATCTTAAAAGCCTCCGGTAGTAGGGTGAGCGATGAGACGGTCGAGAAATCTTGGGCCGTCATCTTTGACACAGCGGCTTCAGCCACGGCCTGCGGCCATCTGCGCTGCCGAACGCCCTTCCACAGGACGTTTGCTATCTCAGCCCAGAAAATATCTGGGACGATGAAGTTGAGTTCGCCCTCGATAAAGCGTTCCAACAGGTCGAGAGACTGGGCGGTAAGAGTCTCTTGCGCCGATGGGATTGCCCACTTCACCGCAACGCTGGCATCGAGCACCAGTTCAGTCAACGATTCCGGTCCTCGCGTATCATCTCCTCCGAGCTCGGGAAGGGCCCGGAACTCGCAGTCTGGCTGGCGCGAAGCTCGGCCATCTGCGCATAAAACTCGCGTCGCCGCTGCAACTCTTTTGCCGTAGGTATGTTGCGCTCCAGCAACGAAATTACTTCCGCCGCAATTGATTTGTGGTTCTGGCGAGCGCGTTTGCGGAGCGCCAAGTAAAGGTCCCTGGGAATATTCTCGACATATAGCGTTGGCATAGCGATTACCTATGAATATTATAGCATCTGCATTGGTCCTAGAATATTGGGTAGTGTCCTAATTTGTGGAACACTACCGTGGGCGCACCTTGACACTCCTCTCTCCCCCCTTTATTCTTAAGTCTTGCTCCTTGCGGTACTTACGTCTTCCTGACGTGCTTCCGCGGGCTTCAGGCGGCCATTGGGCGCGTCGCGGAGGTTTCTGATGTTCTTCGAAGTCAAAGATTTGGAGCTTCATCCGGTTGAGTTTGCCGAGAAATTTGGTCCCGAGACAATCGATCTGGGAGCGGATTACCGGCAGATCGCACCGATCGAGAGCAGCGGGCGCGCCGACCTGGTCGAAGAGCATCACGGTAAGCACAAGATAATAAAAGATATACGCATTCAGGGCCAGTTGACGACGCGGCTTGAATCGAACTGCGCGCGCTGTCTGGAACCCCTGACGCAGGACGTGACTCGCGAGTTTGACTTGTTGTACCGTCCCCAGGGTGCAGATGCCGGCCGCGACGAGATGTCAGTAACCGACGCCGAGGCGGAGATCAGCTATTATGAAGGTGAGGGCATCGCACTGGACGATGTGGTCCGCGAGCAGATCCTGCTGGCCGTCCCGCTGAAGCTCACGTGCCGCGATGATTGTAAGGGACTTTGTCCGCAGTGCGGGAAGAACCGGAACCTGGAAGAGTGCTCGTGCGCGGTCGCCTTCGAAGAACCGCGATGGGCGGCGTTGAAGGAAATCCGCGGCAAGCTGGCGCATTAGGGAAGATAGCCAGACGCGCCCTTCGCTCGCTTGCGCTCTCTCAGGGCAGGCTCCGAGGATGCGCGGCCCGCTCAGATTCCCTCGGCAAGCTCGGGACAGGCTCTTCGCTGCGCAAAGAACGCTTGTTCAGGATGACAATTGACTGAGATTGATTCATACGGGGCCGAAGGCCTTCGCGAGAGGAAGTTAGACCAATGCCTAATCCGAAACGACGACATTCGCAGAAACGCACCTCCACAAGGCGGGCGCATGACGCCTTGAAGAGCCACTCGCTCTCCGAGTGCCCGAACTGCCACGAAAAGAAGATGCCGCACCGCGCTTGCGTTAAATGCGGCTACTACAAAGGCCGCGAAGTTCTGGAAGTGAAGGAAGCCAGCTAATTTCCTGCCACCATGCCTAGCGTGATTGCGCTGGATGCGATGGGTTCGGACCGGGCGCCCAAGCCTGAAATCGAAGGCGCGATCCATGCCGCCCGCAACTACGGCGTGCGCGTGCTGCTGATTGGTCCGGAACCTGTCGTAAGAGCGGAGCTTGATCGTCACCCCACAGCCTCCCGCTTGCCCATCGAGATCGTCCACGCCAGCGAAGTCATCACCATGGAAGATAAAGCGGTGCAAGCGGTGCGCGCCAAGCGCGACTCCTCCATGCGCGTGGGCCTGCGGCTGGTGCGTGAGGGACGAGCGGCGGGATTTGTCACTGCCGGCAACACTGGCGCTGCCATGGCTTCCGCCAAAATGGTGCTCGGCGCGCTGCCCGGCGTGGATCGCCCGGCGCTGGCCGCAGTTTTTCCTACCGCTCCCGGCACTGCGGCGATCCTGCTGGACGTCGGCGCGAACGTGGATTGCAAGCCGCATAATCTGGAACAGTTCGCGGTGATGGGCGAAATTTATTTCCGCGCCATGTTCGGCGGCTCAAAATTCGGGGACAGAAGTAGCCGGTCAGGGTTTGGCGCCGCGAAGTCTCCCCGCGTGGGATTGCTCTCCATCGGCGAAGAAGAAACCAAGGGCAACGAACTGACCCGCGAGTCGTTCCAACTATTGAAACGTCTACCCTTGAATTTCGTCGGCAATGTGGAAGGCCGCGATTTGTTCAATGGCCACGTCGATGTAATCGTTGCCGACGGATTTGTAGGGAATGTGGCATTGAAGATTTCTGAAGGCGTGGCCAACCTGGTACGCACCGTTCTGAAAGAATCCCTCAGATCGACGATTACGCGGCAGGTCGGATATATGCTTTCGCGAAGCGCATTTTCCGATTTCAAGAAGCGCATCGATCACACCGAATACGGCGGAGCACCGCTGTTAGGCCTGAAGGGCGTTTGCATTATTACGCACGGTTCCTCCAACGCGAACGCGATTAAGAATGCGGTACGGGTGGCCGCTGAGTTCGCGGAACGGCGCATCAACCGATCCATCGAGACAGGTCTTGCGGCGCTTCGTCCCGCGCCCGCGGTAGCCGAGACTACGCCCGTGCACTGATATTTTCAAATCCGATCTTTCAACCATGACGCAATCGCCAGACACACCCAGGATCGCATTCATTTTCCCAGGCCAAGGCTCACAGACCGTGGGCATGGGCAAGGATCTCAGCGAAAAGTTTCCCGTCGCACAGCAGACGTTTGAGGAAGCCGACGAAGCGCTGGGCTACAAATTGTCGCAAGTGTGCTTCGAAGGCCCCGAAGAGCAACTGCGGCTGACGGAGATTACGCAACCGGCTATTCTTACCGTATCGATTGCGGCGTTTAGAGTTCTTGAGGGGCGCGCCCCAAAGCCGAGCTTTGTGGCAGGGCATAGCCTGGGCGAGTATTCGGCGCACGTGGCTTCGGGGACAATGATGTTTGCCGACGCGGTGCGCACCGTGCGCAATCGCGGAAAGTACATGCAGGAGGCTGTCCCGGTTGGTGTGGGGACTATGGCGGCGATCCTGGGTATGGAGCTGGAAAAAGTTGCCGCCGTCTGCCAGGACGCGGCGCAAGGCGAAGTCTGTTCGCCGGCGAACATTAATTCGCCAGAGCAGATTGTAATTTCTGGTCACACCGCGGCTGTGGAACGCGGGACCAAGCTGGCCGATGAGCGTGGAGCGAAGCGGGCCAAGGTGCTGCCTGTAAGCGCACCCTTCCACTGCTCGCTGATGAAGCCTGCGCAAGATCGTCTGGAAGCGGATTTGAATTCTTTGAAGACGCAGAAGCCGGTCTATCCAGTGGTTTGCAACGTGGAAGCGTCTTTGGTCGAAGATGAAATGCGGGCGCGCCAAACTCTGCTTGCGCAGGTGACGGGCGCGGTGCAGTGGGAACAGAGTATGCGCTTGCTCATCGAGAAAGGCGTGCAAACTTTCGTCGAGATTGGGCCGGGAAAGGTGTTGTGCGGGCTAATGCGGCAGATTGACCGCTCGAAGATTTGCCTGAATGTCGGCGATGAGGCATCGCTGATCAAAACCTTGGAGCAGTTGAAAAGCTAGGGTAGAACTCCAGGGGCCAAAGCCGGAAGTCTTCTCGCTCTGGGCGGCACGAGTGGAACTCATGCCCACCGAAACCTTCGTCGCCTTAAATCGTCCCTAGTGAAATTCCAGATCGCAGGGCGGCGAGCTGATCGTCTTATCGCTCTTGTCCACGTACAGCTGGGCGTGCTGCGCGCGATCGTTCACAATCAGGTCGATCACCACTCCACTTCCGCCTCCGGGGCAGTTGCTCTCGCCATAAATCTGATAACTCTTGACCAGGCCCCACTGCCCCCCGGGTCCCCAGTCCTGCCTGAATTCATTAAACGGATACTGCGAGTGATTCTGCGGATGCTGCTTCCAGTCAGGGTCGTGGTAGTAGATGCCGTAGGCGGCCTCGAAGTCTTGCTTCTGCAGCGCGGAGAAGAATTTATCGGCAATGCGCTTCTCCGGCCAGAACCGATTCCACCAGCCCACGAAAGCCAGCACAAGAACCAGAACGATTGCCGAAATAATTCTGGTCTTCTTCTTCCGCTCTTGTTCGGGCCGGTACTCTTTGGCGTCCAGGAGAGTCATGCCTCTCTAGGATAACGGACGCGGGCAGTAAGTCAAAAGTTCTGGGATCATTCCACCGCCGAGTACCCAGAGAGCGCCGAGAAATTCATAGGGAAACCAGCGAAAGGGCTAATCCCTGATTTTCTCGGCGGCCTCGGCGTGCTCGGCGGTGGACGTCTTTTACAGCGTACGCTTGAACAACGGTATCGCGATCCCGAGAGTGACGGCTGCGAAGATGCTCAGAAACAGCATGTCGCCCCAAACCGCCGTCAGGGTCGTCTCTTTCAGCAGCAGGCACTTGAAGCCATCCACGGCATAGGTGAAGGGATCGACCCGGGCGATGGCGCGCAACCACGGCGGAAATGCCTGAATCGGATAGATGGACCCGCTGGGAAAAAACAGCAGCGTATTCAGAATGCCGAACATGGCCCGCGGCACCAGCGGATCTTCGATGCGCACCATCAGCAGGAACATCATGGTGTTGAACGCCAGCGAAGTCAGTACGATCATCACCAGCAGGCCCAGCATTGTGACTGGATTGAAGATCGTACTCACGCCAGAAATCAGAGATCCAATTACGCAGATGATTACGCCCGTCATTACCGCCTTGATCGCGCCCGCCAGGTTGAGGCCGAGCACCAGTTCCAGCTTGGTGATGGGGGTGACCAGATAACCTTCGTGGACGCCCCGCGCCTTGTCGTCGATATACAGCATGCCGCCGCCGATCATCACGGAGACAAACATCGCCAGCGTCAACGAGCCCGGCAGCAGATATTTCATGTACTCGATGTAAGGATAAAGTTCGACGATTTCAAGTGCGGTTTGCTGCAGGATGCGGGGCTCGACCGCAGGCTGGTTCAGTGCGTTCGTCAGCTCGGTCAGTTCCGATTCCAGCGCCGAACTCATGAAGTTATCGCTGTTATCTACAACCAATGCGATCTGCGGACGATTGTCTTCATACACGCGCCGCGAAAACTGCGGCGGAATAATCACCGCGCCCTCGAGCTTGCCGTTGCGGACGTCTTCCACGGCCTTCTTTTCGTCGTCATAGTAAACCGGCACAAAAGTGCGGATATTCGCCCGAACCGAATCGAAAGCCTCGCGAATCTTGAGCGCCTGGGTGCCACCGTCCTGATCGACAATGGCGAGGCGGGCATCGCGAATCTTTCCGCCAAATGCATTGCCCAAAATAACGAGCTGCACGAGGGGAAAGATCATCGAGGCGAGCATGAGCGCGGGCGAACGAAAAAACTTGCGCATCTCGCGCTCGACAATGGCCATCATCCGGTTCATAAGCTCAATCTCGCGATCTTTCCTGGACTCATGAGTTACCGCCCATTGCTGTCATCCCGAGCGAAGCGGGGAACCTTAGGTTCTCGCTTGCACGACATTCAAACTCATGGCCGCAGCCCCGGGCTCTGCGGCATCACGAAGGCGTAAGCCTTCTGCAATTCATCGCGCAACTGGCGTCCCGTGTAGTGCACAAATACATCGTCCAGAGTGGTGTTCTGCACTGAGAGCGATTTCACCGCCACGCCCGCTCCAACTGCCATTTCCACCAGTTCAGTCGTGGTGCGGGAGCCATTGCCGGTAAGCACGCGATACATCCCGGCGCCTTCATGCTGCACAGAAGTGACCTCGTCAAGCGTGTGCAAGCGCTGCTCCCAATCGCCGGGAGGATTTTCGAACTGCGCTTCGATCACGTTCGATCCCGGGACACTGGCTTTCAGCGCCATAGGCGCGTCGAGTGCGACGAGTTTGCCGTGATCGACGATCGCGATGCGATCGCACAATCGGTCGGCTTCGTCCATGTAGTGCGTGGTGATCAGGATGGTGAGCTGCCGCTGGCTTTTGATGTTGCCTAACATCTCCCACACAGCGACGCGCGACACCGGGTCCAATCCGGTGGTCGGTTCATCGAGGAAAAATATTTTGGGATGGTGCACCAGACCGCGAGCAATCTCTAAGCGCCGCCGCATTCCGCCGGAAAGCGTCTTGGTCTGCGCGGCCCGCCACTTGGTTAAATCCACCAGTCCCAGCAACTCCTCAATCGAGCGCTTTCGTTCTTTCGCCGGCACATCGTAAAGCTTGGCGTAGATGTTCAGATTCTCTTCCACCGTGAGATCGAGATCGCTGGTCAGCGCTTGCGGGATCACACCAATCAACCTTCGTGCTGCATCCGGTTCTTTTGCCACATCGTGACCTGCGATGCACGCCGTCCCGGCTGTGATCGGAATCAGCGTGGTCATCATGCGGATCAAGGTCGACTTCCCCGCCCCATTCGGGCCGAGCAGGCCGAAGATCTCACCATCTTTCACATTGAAGGAAACATCGTTCACCGCAGTGAAGTCGCCATACTTCTTCACGATGTGCTGCACTTCGATAGCGTGAGGAGCATCGGCCGCGGCTGTAGAAGACCCAAGGTTCGTTTCAGACTTTACGTTGGCCGTCATTGCTGCCCTGCCGCCGCGCTCTGCGGGCTGCCTTCACCCTTCATCTGCTCCGGCGAAACCAGCACTTCAGCCGTCATTCCCGGGACAAACGCGCCCTTAGGATTGTCCAGGCGAATTTTCAAAATGATGGTTTTGATATCCCGCTTCATCCGGCTGACATCGCGCTGCGTGGCGAAATCGCCTTCAACTCCTTTGAAGAAAACCTTCCCGTTCGTGATCGTCCCGCCGGGCAGGCGCACGCGCAGCGCGTCGCCGTATCCAATGTGATCGGCATAGGTTTCCGGAATCGCCGCCCGCACCCATGTGTCGGTTAGATCGACGATGGTCACAATAGGTGCCCCGATGTTAACCACTTCTCCCTGTCGAGCTGCTCGCACTGAAACTGTGCCGGTTACCGGCGCATAAACATTGGTGTAGCCCAAACGCACCGCAGCCTGATTTTTCTGCGCCTCCGCACTCTTAAGATCGGCCTGCGTGGCCGCTACAGTGCTCTTAGCCGCATTGGCCTGCTGCGTGCGCGCAATGGCGGAGTTCAAGTCCGCTTCCGCCGCCTTCACCAATTCTTGTTGCGCCTGCACTGTGGCTTGCGCCGCCTGCAAGTTGGTTTCGGCCTGCACACGCTCCTGTTCGGAAGCGACGCCAGCCGTCGCCAGTTCGACCGTGCGCCGGCTGTCGCTCTCCGTGCGATCAAGTGTGGCCTTCGCCTGCTGGAGTTGAGCCTTGGCCGACGAAAACTTGGCGCGGGCATTGGCGACATCGCTTGAAGTGGAACCGGAGGTGGATTTTTCCGTGTGCTGCATCTCCGCTACTTTGTGTTGCAAGCTCGCGATGTTCGCGGCCGCCGCGGCTTCCTGCGTTTGCAATTCGGAAGGATCGAGTACGGCGATCAAGTCGCCGGCCTTTACCGGCGTGCCTTCGTCCACCAGCAATTTCTGGATGCGTCCCTCCACCTGGGCGCTGACGATGACCTGGTTGGCGTCGACCGTACCAATGAGCACCAAATCTTTGGAATGGTTGGCGGAGAAAATATAATAGATCAGCGAAATCACAAAGATGATGCCGAGAAGAATGAGAAACCGGTTGCGAGCACTCATCTGTGAACTCCCGATTTGCCAACTGACGCGGTCCTGCTGGCTTGAGGTACAAACAAGGCGGCAGAAATAAAATCCAGAACCGCGGCGCGACGTTCGGCAATCCGCTCCGCAGCCAGTGGATTAAAGCGCACGATCCGCTGCATCACTGGGGCGCTGCTGAAATAGAAAACAATCATCGCCACCATGGAGGGAACGAAGTGTGCCGGGTCCACTTGCCGGAATTCGCCTTCCGCAATTCCCTTGCGCAACAGCTCGCTCACACGCCGGAAGATGGGCTGAAAGTAAGTCTTGACCAATCTGTCGATGTGCTCAGATTGACCCTCACGCGCCCGCATCATTTCGCGCTGCATTAGCTTGGGATAGATCTGGTTGGAAGCAATGAAGTCGAAATACGCGCCCACGTAGGCCATGATCTTTTCCCGCGGCGGCAGTTCGCTGTCGAGCACCTGGAAAACCTTTGACTTCATTCCTGAAAAAGCATTGTCGAGTACCGCGCCGTACAGCGTTTCTTTGTCCTTGAAGTAGTAATAGAGCAGCGCCTTGTTGACTCGAGCCTGGCGCGCAATTGCGTCTGTGCGGGCGCCGGCAATACCGTGGGCAGCGAACTCCTCTGCCGCAGCCTGAAGGATGGCGGCGCGGCTCTCTTCCGGCTGCCCGCGGGAACCCATGCGGGGAGTTTGAGAGCGATAACGAAGTGCCTGAACCATTACTAATTAACCAGTTAGTTAGATTATAGAATCACTTCCGAAATCACGCAACCTCGTCCCTCGTCAGATCCTTTTGAGCATTTTCTGATCCGGTCTTTTCACGCCATGAAAGTGGTCCAATCGCTGAGCAAGAAAAACACCATCGTTCGTGTTCTAATAGCCGGTCTGCGCCAACAAATCCCGCGCGCAGGAGGGCTGCCTTGAAACCGCTCCGTATCCTCGTCATTGTTCTCGCGTCATGCGCCGTGGCAGTGCCCGCTCATTCCCAGGCCACTAAACCAGATCGCCAGGTTGCCATCACCATCGACGACCTTCCCGCCGGAATGTCCGACCGCATGCCCGCTGCGGCGATCACCGCGATGACAACCAAGTTGTTGGGCACGCTTCGCGACCAGAAGGTTCCAGTGGTGGGCTTCGTCAACGAAAAGAAACTTTTCAAGATGGGAGAGGTGGATGAACGAATCAAGGCGCTCAGCCTATGGCTCGATTACGGCTTCGAGCTGGGCAATCACACTTATAGTCACGCGTCTTTGAATCAGGTGGGGCTAAAGGCTTGGGAGGACGACGTCATCCAGGGCGAAAACGTTACTCGTCTGCTGCTCGCCCAACACAAGATGAAGCTACGCTACTTCCGCCATCCGTACTTGGATACGGGCCGCGACTTGCTGACCCGGCGAGAGGCAGAGGCGTTTCTCGTCGATCGCGGCTATCGCATTGCGCCCATCACGCTCGACGCGTGGGATTGGATGTATGCCGGAGTCTACGAAGATGCCAAGACTCGAGGCGACGCCGCACTGCAACAAGAGCTGGTGAAGAGTTATCTTGCCTATCACGACGCTGTGTTCGCTTATACTGAGCAGCTTTCCGCGAAAGTCGTCGGCTACGAGCCCAAACAAATTCTGCTGCTGCACGCCAGCCAACTGGAAGCCGACCACATCGGCGAGCTGTTAGATGTCCTGCGCAAACGGGGATATCGCTTCATCACACTCGAAAATGCCCTCAGCGACTCCGCCTACAGCATGCCTGACACCTACGTTGGGGAGGAAGGAACGGGATGGATCGACCACTGGGCAATTACGCAAGGCAAGCCTCCGCAAGGCGCGCCGGTGTTTCCGCAGTGGGTGATCGACCGGTCGAAGGAATTGCGTCTGCCTACGGGCCAAGTCACCGCGCCCGCGCCCACGCCCTAGAGCCTATCTCGCTCCGCCGGCGATTGACGGCACCAGCAGAACTTCGTCTCCATCGCTAAAGATGTACTCCGTCCCGCCCAGAAAGCGGATGTCTTCCTCATTCACGTAAATGTTAAGGAAGCGGCGGAGTTTCCCGGCCTCATCGCGAAGGTGAGGCTTCAGCTCGGGAAACTTTTCATCGAGGACGGAGAAGAGTTCCCCCAGATTGGTTGCGGAGCAAGCGATTGAGCCGATGCCTGCGGTGTGGCGCCGGAGTGCGGTTGGGATTTGTACCGTGATCGCCATTGTCTCCTCCTTTACGCGCCCACCGTGGCCGCAGCTTCTTTCGCGACCTCGACGGTGTCGAGCGTCTCGTGCAGATACTTTTCGAACTCAGCGAGCTTGGGCGCGATCGGTCGCTCAATCTCATACACTCCAGCCAGCACATCGGTCGTCTTCAATCCATTTCCAGTGATGCAAAGCACAGTCGTTTCCTCGGGCAGAATTCGGTCCTGACGATAGAGCTTGCCCGCCGTTCCCACGGTCACGCCGCCGGCTGTTTCGGTGAAGATGCCTTCGGTTTCCGCCAGCAGTCGGATCGAATCGATCACCTCAGGATCGCTCACGTCCTCGCTCCATCCGCCGCTTTGCTTGATGGTCTTGATCGCATAATGCCCGTCGGCGGGATTGCCAATGGCGAGCGAACGCGCGATGGTCGCGGGCTTCTGCGGGTCAATTTCCGAACTGCCTATCTTGACCGCGGTCGAAATCGGAGAGCATCCGGTAGCCTGCGCTCCGAAAAACTTCACCGGCTTTTCTTCGACCAGGCCGAGCTTGCTTAATTCGTCGAACGCCTTCTTGATCTTCGTAATCAGCGAACCGCCAGCCATGGGGACGACCACGTTATCCGGCAGACGCCAGCCGAGTTGCTCGGCGATTTCAAATCCAACCGTCTTAGATCCCTCAGCATAATAAGGACGCAGATTCACGTTGACGAATCCCCAGCGCCGCTCTTCCGCAATCTGCGAGCACAGCCGGTTGACCTGATCGTAGTTCCCCGCAATGCGCACCACGTTCGCGCCGAAGACTTGTGTCCCTAGAATTTTTGCGGGCTCGAGGTCGGACGGGATGAAGATCCAGGCTTTCAGACCGAGCCGCGCAGCATGCGCCGCCACAGCATTGGCAAGGTTTCCCGTGGAAGAACACGCGACCGTGTCGAAGCCGAAAGCCTTCGCATTCGCCAGCGCCACAGCCACCACACGATCTTTGAAACTCAACGTGGGCAGACAGACCGCATCATTCTTGATGTAGAGATTGTCCGCGGCAGTCCTTGCGTCGCCATTACCAGCCAATCGCGCAGCCAGTAGCGGCGCCTGGATCAGCGGCGTGAATCCCACCGGCAGCCGCGGCTCAAAGCCCGCGGGCAGCGGCAGCAACTCCGAATACCGCCACATGTTCGGCGGCCGCTGCGCAATGCGCTCGCGGATCGTCTTCCGCGGGTCAAGGGTGCCCTCGCCCAGCAAGTACCGAATCCAGTCATAGTCGTAGGTGATTTCGAGAGGAGAGAAACACTCGTCGCACACGGAGCGGGGTTGGTTCCCCCAGCGTCGTCCGCATTCACGGCAACGCAATTCGTAGTGAGCTTGACCGTATTGAGTTTGACCGTCGTAATTCGACATCGGGCTACTCGCTTTCCGTCGTGATTTCTTTCACGGCAGCGAATAGCTGGGGACGAGCCGCAAAAGCGCCCTAAAATACGAAGGCCTCTTTTCCAGGAAATGGGAAAAGAGGTCGAATGCAATAGAAATAAGTTTCGCATCCGAATCTCATGTTCCCCGTTTCCGGGCGGGAGTTGGCACCTGGCGGTCGGGATATATGATCCCGATCCGGTTGCCGTGGCGTCACAGGGCTCGTCCCTCAGCCACTCTGCATGAAATTCCGGTTTGCCTCGAAAGGCAAACTTGTCTTTATGATGCTACACACGGAGGAGGGTGTCCGTCAACAGGAAGCTGGCGAGGGGTGATGTCAAGCGGCTTGTGTAAAAAGCTTGAGGGTGCGGTTTTTCCATTCCAGGTTGAATCTCTGGAAGATGGAGTAAATGATGCGGTCCACGCTGGCCACATTGACAAAGCAGACCA
>Ga0307479_10001070_pt1 | contig 24761 bp, 20 predicted proteins | sample atmos_gasesECM4C_FD_203743 | JGI IMG/M metagenome (GOLD analysis project Ga0307479, IMG submission 203743) | Hardwood forest soil microbial communities from Morgan-Monroe State Forest, Indiana, United States - atmos_gasesECM4C_515 | ecosystem: Environmental > Terrestrial > Soil > Temperate... | reverse complement strand
CCGCCCTCCACAGGTTTTCGACGCGGCCCGTCGCCGCTTCCACGGTAGCGATGCTGCTGTCTCCGCCCGCGTACGCCGCAAAGAGGATGCGCTTCCCATCCGGCATCCAGGCAAGCCAGCTCGGCGACACTTTGATTCCCGGGGCGATGTTCCGCGCTTCGCCGCCGGACGCGCCGATCGTGAAGATGTCGTTTCCGGTCGAGCCTTCATCGCTCATCAATCCGGCGATAAACGCGATCTGTTTGCCATCCGGCGACCACGCCGGATTGGCGATTTGCAGCGGCGCCTTGTAGATGGGTTTCATCTCCCCGCTCGCCGCCTCCAGCGTATACAGTTCGGCGATGTACCAGTTGTTGTCACCGTTGCCGTGCGCCGCGGTCACTGCGAATCGTTTGCCGTCGGGCGACCAGTCGTATTCGTAGACGTACATGTCCGCGGGCGAAATCTGCCTCGCTTCGCCGCCACCCGCATCCACCACTGCGAGGCGCTGTTCGAAGAACGCATCCTTGATCTCGCCCGTCTCCGGCGTTTCCGCCACCAGCGGCCCGGCCGCTCGCGTGGCGTTCTCCGTGAAAAGAAACGCAATGGACTTCCCGTCTGGCGACCATCCCGGCGTGGAGAGAAATCCCCTCAATTGCGTCAATTTTCGCCCGGGACCTCCCGCTGCGTTGCTCACATACAATTGCAGTTGGCCTTTCTTCGCCACATCGGAAAGAAATGCAATCTTCTGGCTGTCCGGCGACCACGCCACGCTGCTTTCCGCATAAATGGCGTCGCCTACTCCCGCGCTGATTCGCTTCCCGGCACCCTTCCCGTCGTTGTCCGCGACGTAGATAACCGTGTCGCCCGTGGGCGTGCGGTACTTTGTTGAAATCTCTTCCACCCACGCAGCCTTCTTTCCGTCCGGAGAAATGGCCGCTTGCCCAAAAGCATGCGCGGCGAAGAGCGTTTTTGCGGCTTCGCGGTACGGCCCTGCCTCCTTTTGCTTTTGGCTGCCCTTCGGACTCGCCTTAACTGCCTCTTTTGTTTCCACTTTCTCCTGGGCCAGAGCGTTGTTCCACCCCAAAAAAGAAAACAAGACGGCGGCGATGCTGCCGAGCCATTTCACGGAACGCATGTTAAGGATCCTTTCCACCGCGTCTGGGCTGCGCCAACATAGCCCGCTCGAGGCCCTTCTGCAAGCCCGCTTTAGATACGACTCGGTTGTCGTGCGCGCCCGGGCCGGATAAAATCCGCGCAGCCAAGCGTGCCGGAGGTGCCCTGATGGAACGTCGTGGCTTTCTTTCTTTTTTTGCGGGCCTCACTGGTGCTGCCGGTGTAATGCCCCTCTCCTCGAGTTGGCCACGGCTCTTCGAACAAGCCCCAGCGCCACTCCCGGACCGCGCTCTTTACGATTCGAACGAAGAAGCCTACTGGACCGCGCTGCGAAGGCAATTCCTGATTCCAGAAGACGAAGTTTATCTGAATAACGGCACGGTCGGCTCGTCCCCCGCGCCGGTGCTGCGCGCGATTTTCGACGCGTATAACGATTCCGAGCGAATGGCGCAAAGCGATCCCGAGGACTATCCCATCTGGGGCTACGCCTCCTGGAACGAATTCCGCGATCCACTGGCGGCCTTTATCGGCTGCACGCGGAACGAATTGGCCCTCGTCCGTAACGCCACGGAGGCCAACAGCTACATCGCCAATGGCATCGATCTGAAGCCTGGCGATGAAGTTTTGATCACGGACCAGGAGCATCCCGGTGGCGAACATCCTTGGAATCTCCGTGCCAAGCGTTACGGCATCGTGGTAAAGAGAATCACCCTCCCCAAGCCGGCGCCAAACGCAGCGGACGTTCTCAATCGCTTCAGCGATGCCATCACGCCGCGCACGCGCGTGCTCTTCTTCAGCCACATCACCACGGTCACTGGTGTGGTGCTTCCCGCGCGCGAACTTTGCGCTCTGGCGCGTTCCAAAGGCATCATCTCCGCTGTCGACGGCGCCCACGTTCCCGGCATGATGCGCCTCAATCTTCACGAACTCGGCTGCGACTTCTATTCTTCGAGCCCCCATAAGTGGCTCCAGGCGACCAAGGGTTCGGGCTTTCTTTATGTGCGCGAGGAAATGATCGACCGCCTCTGGAACACCATCGCTACCGAAGGATGGGACGATCCGAAGCTCCGCGCCGAGCGCTTCCAGCGCATTGGCAGTTCGAATGTGCCGGCGCTATGGGGGCTGCGCGCGGCAATCGATTTCGCCAACCACATCGGAATGGAGCGAATCGAGCGGCGTCACCGGCTGATGGCTGACTACATTTTGAAAGAGATGCAGCAGCGCGGCGCGGAGTCCTGGACGTCGCCTGACCCGGCCTTGCGCTGCGGCATTGCCACCCTCAACGTTCCCCCCATCCAGCGCATGGCGCTTGAGACCTGGCTCTGGAAAGAGAAAAAAATCCGCATCCGCGGCGGTGAACCCTCCAAGCTGCGGCTCTCCACACCCTATTTCGTCCTGCGAAAGGACATTGACCGCTTCCTCGCCGCATTCGACGAATATAAGACGGCTAAGCGGCCCGCATGATCCACAGTGCAGCGTGACACTTTACCTGTACCTGCATTTGTAGAGGCCGGACTTCACTCCGGCCTCTTATCTTTTTCAGCGCCCTCTTGAAACGGCTTGTTCATTTCTCTCCGATAGTCTATAAAACAGATAACCCCCTCCCCTGCTACAGGTTTGTCGTCTGACGCGATTCGCGTCGTCTTGGATGAGGTCCGCTGATGAGCCGACTGCGTGCGCCACGCTGGTTCTGCCTGCTTGTTCTCCTGTTCGTGGTACCGATTATCCCGGCCGCCCTTGCCCAGCAAGAATATTCGCGCTTCGAAGTTAGCGGGCAGTACTCTCTCATTCGGCTCTTGGACGCCTCAGGCAACGCGCAGTCTCACTCAGGCTTTGGCGGGCGCTTGGACGTCAATCTCATGCGCCGCCTTGCGCTGGAATCTCAGCTCGACTTTTTCCCTCACCACGCCAGCCCGTTCCTTCAGCAACAAGGCGATCACGCCCTGCAAGCGCTGTTCGGCATCCGCGGGAAAGTGATCCAGTCGAAGCATTTCACCGTCTACGGTTTGCTCCGCCCGGGCCTCATCCATTTTGAAAAAGTTGCTGTCTTCTCTTCCGCCATTCCGTTGTCGTTCACCACCCACCCGGCCACCTACTTCCTCGTGAACCTGGGCGGCGGCATAGAGTTCTATCCCACTCCCCGCGTGGTCACTCGCTTTGAGATCAGCGGCAATCCCTACCGCATTGCAAATTCCACCGCCCCTGCCGCTTCCGGCTTTGTCACCCGCCCCGGCGAGATCACCGACCACTTCGGTATCAGCGTGGGTGTGGGCTATCGCTTGGGTGCCCTTCACGAAAATGCTTCGGAAGCACCGGTTTCCGGCAAGCTGGAATTTGGCCCGCAGTTCACCACCCTCATCGTTCAAAGGGAAAGTGCTCTTGATGGCGTTCGCACGGAGCCAGGCATCGGCGGATTCGCTTCTTTCGAAGTCTGGCGCTTTTTTTACGCGGACTCCGCCGTGAACTTCTTCCTGCGCGACACGAATTCGTCGGGCGTGCATGACGGCGGCCGGATTTTTCAGGGTTTGTTCGGGCTCAAAGGCGGTATAAGCCGCGACCATATCGGCATCTTCGGAAAAGTACGTCCCGGCTTCAACAGCTATTCCCGGGCCTTCACCGGTGTTTCGCAAATCTCCGCTGGTCCGCCGCCTCTGTTGAAAGACCTTTTCGACCGCTCCACGAATTTCGTCCTCGATCTCGGGGGCGTCGTCGAGCTCTATCCCTCTCGCCACACTACTCTGCGCTTCGACCTCGGCGACACGCACATCTACTTCGCGACCAAATCCGTAGTCTCGGCAACCGGAACCCGAGTTTCTGTTCCCGGCGGCCAGCGCCTGCACTCCATCGAGTTCAGCGTCGGCTACGCATGGCGCTTCGGCGGTCAGCCCCGCTGACCGTCCCTCCCCCGGCTCCTTCCTTCCGAATCGACAATCAAGCTGCGCCCCGTGACGAAGGAAGCCCTGTTGGGGCCACGCTCTTGAATAGCGGGTCCGAAGAAAGCCGCTGAGCTCTCCCGAGGAAAAAAACTCGGTTGGCGGTGGCGAAACGCCACTGCCAACCGGCTGACGTGAGTCTGGGAATGTGAGTCTGGGAAATTGGTTAGTCGCCGATCACTACGGTCTGGCGGTTGCCCAGAGCAAGTTCCTTCGCTTCTTGCTTGGAGTACAAGAATTCATGACCTATAGTGCGCCCCGGATAGAACCAGGTCACTATAGCCTGGGGGTGCATCGGGTCTCTCTCGGCGAATGTGATCTCGGTTTTGTCTGCTGGCTCCTGGCGCTCAGCAGATGCCATCACGAGCGTCGTAACGAGCACCGTCTGGTCAGAGTTGTAGATGTGAAGAAGAAAATGTTGGGAAATGTCGTTGGGCAGTACGAACCAGTAAGTTCCTGCAGGCAAAACGCGCCCTGGAACCTGAACGTCCTGGTCAAAAGTGATCTTGGTGGCCTGATCGTTCTCACTTGCTCGTGCCACAGGCAGCAGAAGTAAGAAGGTAAGCATAAGACCGAAAGCTGCAAACGTTTTTAGAAGATTCATCCTTTTCTCCAGTGAATTTGATTGTTGATTATGATCCATAGTTCTCGGGCACCGATTCAGACGGCCCACGGTGCCTCACTAATAAGATGATCGAAGTTGGAAAAGGTTTCATCCGCCGCATAACACTTCATGTGTGAACTGATGTCTTGAAATTAGGCCTTTTATCTTGGTTGCGACAATCTTGCTCTTGCCGCCTAGTTTCGCGATCGCCAGCCGCACGTGCTCGTTCCGGCTTGGTCAATATGTCCGGAGTTTTTAATCGCCTGCCTATTTGTGTCGAATGTTCTCGGGGGCGCGGGTCCGGTCCAGGGGAAACACCTGCAGTTGCCATTTGACCGGGACGGACGTTGGCGTGTAGCAGATGGTTTTGTCGCAAGCCTGATACTCAAGTTTTCCCGTAATCGTGAAGATTTTCCCATCCTTCCCAAGCGAGCCCCAGAACTCTGCGCCGGAGTTCACTTTCACATCCTGGCTGATACGGAACGTGTCCTCGAAGACGGGTACGCGCTCTTTGATCGCGGGCAAATAGAGCGTTTTGGACGACGGGTAAACTGCCGGCTTGAACTCCATCTGCGGGAGAGGCTCAATCGCGAGCTTAATAGGCTTATAACCCTGCGTGCCGGGCGCATACACGTGCACTTCCGGGGGCAGCCGCACTTCGGCAACGAGGGTGACGCGAGTACCGGGAACGCCCGTGCGATCGGATTGTTCGAGGGCCAGTTGAAGATGCGGGGCTTCGACGGTTTCGGTTACTTCTTGGCCTAGTTCCGGAAAAAGCTTGGAAATAATGCTGTTTCCCGTAAGCCGCTCCCGGTATTTCGCTTCGAAGAACTTTTCTCGAATGATGCCCTTGGGATCAATAAAAAAATATCCAGGGCGCGCAAAGCCTTTCTGCATCCCCGTGGCTTCCTGATTCAGGACGCCATAAGCCTGGATGATCTTCGACTCTGGGTCCCCTAGCATTGGGTATTCGATCTTGTGCCGGTCAGCAAAATATTTCAGGATTTCTTCTGAGTCGTAGCTGATGGCCGCCAGCTTGACCCCCTGCTTTTCGAATCGCCGAATGGCGCTTTGCAGCTGGACCAGCTGCCCTTTGCAGAAGGGTCACCAGTCGGCGGAACGGAAAAAAAGAAGAACCGCGCCTTTCGTTCCTTTCAAGCTATCGAGAGTTTGTACCCGGCCAAACTGGTCGCGAACCGAAAATGCGGGAGCCTTCTGACCGACCGCGAGCCCAATCGACATCGCCTCGACGGAAGCCACCCGAATCGTATCGCCGTCGAGTGTCCCCCGGACCGTAACACTATCTCCCAGGTGAGCGGTTACCGATTCCTGCGGCTCGAGGCCGTACATCACCCTGTTTGTATCGTCATAGAGCGCGAGCTTCGCACCCGGCACGTCCTTGATGCACTCGGAAGATTCGTTAAAGGCTTCGTCTGCGTTGCAGCTGCTGGACACCAGGGTGCCGGACCACGCTCCGGAATTGGTTGCGGAGTTTGTTGCCGAATTGCCTGACGAGTTGCCTGACGAGTTGCCTGAATTGTTCTGCCCAGCCGCCGCGAAAGAGGCAATAGAAAAAAGCGCTGCCAGGTAGAGGAAGAAGCGTTTCACCGTACAATCAGCTCTGGCCGGCACCATCAATTCGAAGCCTTCCATTCATTTTTGTATCCGCCCGTACTGTACCCCGGCCAGTCTCGTCACACAAGGTCTCCGAGTCCGAGTGAAATCTGCCCGGCCACGGCGCCAAACATTGACGCGCAGTTTGGGGCGGTGGTAGACTCCGCCCGGCCTTTTCGGATCAGTCCGGGTCCTCACATCTAAATCTTTCAAAACTTCAGGAGGCAAACATGAGGAAAGCGCTGTCGGCCGCAGTCTTCGTAGCTGCTCTGCTGGGTGCCATCCCCGTATTCGCACAAAGCCCAAATTTCAACGTCGGTCCTGTCTGGCGTGTCACTTATTTCCGCATCAAGCCTGGACAGGGAGACGCATTCTGGAACGACTTTCGCCAGCATGGGAAGCCTGTTTTGGATGAAGACAAGAAGCAGGGCTTGATTACCGATTATAAATTGTTCACCAATCCGGTATCGAATTCGCCCGGCGACTGGGACGTTGCGATTGGGATTCTTTATCCAAATTGGGCGGCCCTCGACCAACTCGCCGCCAAAGGCGCGACGATCGCGATACAACACTACGGGTCGCGCGAAGCGATGCTGGAGGCAGGTCGCAAACGGGACGACATCCGCGAGGTTGTTGCAAGTCATTTAGCCCGCGAGGTCATCCCCAAGTAGTTTTGATTTCCGCATTTGGGGTTTTGAGTTAAACCTCGCTCAGCGTCAGCTGCGCCTGGCGCTTCCCCAGCCCCCGCGCTGAGGTTTGTAGCGGCGAGGGCATTTATCCCGACCAGGTCGGGATCTCGCCATCTTTTCTTCTGCTCCCGCCGCGTCGCCACGAAGCTCGACCCTTCACGTTTGCCGGACGCGCTCCCCCACCGCGCCCGGCTCCTTGTAGTGGCGGGTCTTTAGAGTTTGTGTGACAACTCTTGCTTTTGGGGGTCGGAGCTTAAGCTCCGACATAACCGCCCACCCCGACTTTCGTCATTTCGAACGGAGCAGGCCGATTTTTTCTTCCCCTTCACTCCAGTGAAGGGTCGGCCTGCCCAGAGAGAAATCTCTCTTCGCCCTGCTTTCAGCAAGCGTTGCCTTCCTCTACTTAGCCTGAATATTTTAGAATCAAACGTAAGCGCTGTGCGCCCGTAGCTCAGTTGGATAGAGCGTCTGCCTTCGAAGCAGAGGGTCGGGGGTTCAAGTCCCTCCGGGCGCGCTTTTTGCGTCCCGAATGGTTCTGTGGGGCGCGCCCTTAGTATACGGTGCTCAGGAATCCGGCACGGATCGCTATCAAAGCTAGCTCGCATAGGAGGAGAAGCAAAATGGACGTCGGTAACAAAGATCGAACAAAGCCATCAACCAAGTTGCGCAAGCTTCTTTCTGAGCCCGGGCTCATCAAGGGCGTAAATATCTACGATCCTCTAACGGCGCGCATCGCCGAGGATATCGGATTCAAATTTATTGCAATGGGCGGATGGCAGGTTGGGGCGCAATTGTGCGTCACGGAGCCGCTGCTCACAATGACGGAGACCATCGAGTCGGCTCGTCTAGTGACAAAAGTTGTCGACATTCCGCTTAAGGTTGACTGCGATGGCGGATTCGGCGAGCCGATCCATGTGGCGCGGACAATCCGTGAGGTAGAGGCTGCGAATATCGCCTGCATCCATCTTGAAGACCAATATTATCCGAAGCGAGCTTCCTATCATCGTGGGGTAGAGGAGGTTATTCCTCTTCCTGCAATGCTCGACAAAATTAAAATTGCCGTCGAATCAAGACGAGATAATGACTTGGTGCTGGTCGGACGTACAGACTCGTTGTTAACTCATGGCCTGAGCGAAGCGATTAAGCGCGGCAATGCTTTTCTCGAGGCGGGCTGCGATGTGGTCGAAGTATTCCCCAACGCTGTCGATGAAGCTAGGCAGATCGCTAAAGAAGTCGATGGACCTCTTCTTCATGTGAATGCTTCTGGCGATCACGCTGACCTTGGCCGTCCTAATTTCAGGTGGGATGAACTTGGGGAGATGGGCTTTAAGATCTGTATCGATGCAACCACGGTCATTCTGTTGGCTATGCAGGCTGTGCGGAAAGGTTTGGAACATTATTTGAAGCACGGATTTCCGCCGGAATATGTTGTTAATGACCGGGAGACAAGAAAATACGTAGAACGCGTCATTGGCCTCCCAAAGCTCTACGACATTGAAGCGAAAACAGTATTTTCGGGTTTGGATCAGTCGTTAGCAAAATGAATCCGCGCAAGACGGTCGGCCCTTGGCGCGCCTTCGCGCGTCGTTGCCGCTGCGTATTCTCGGCGATATGATAGGTCGCGCGAGTGGGGTGTTTTCAGCCCTGAGAAGACGGCTGCTTATCAACGGCGATGCCGTCGTTGCCGTCGCGTCGGTCAGAATTGCTCACTCGCCGTCGATTCATGCCCAGGACTATTCGAAGGAAAGCCATCCACTCCCGGAGGTCGCTCGATGAATAAGTTTCGATTTCGCCCCCTCCTTATGCTTGTCGCGGCCGCGCTGCTTGTTCATCCTCCCGTCCGCGCCGCATCTGGCGACCCCATCCGCCTCAGTGTCGATGCCACTCACGCGCCGGAGCGCCTCTATCAAGCCCACATGGTCATGCCAGCTGCGCCCGGCCCGTTGACCCTCTATTACCCGAAGTGGATTCAAGGCGCGCACGCACCCGTCGGCCCGATTAACAACTTCACCGGCCTGAAAATCTCCGCGAACGGCAAGACCATTCCCTGGAAGCGCGACTCGCTGGATGTTTTCACGTTTCACCTCGACGTTCCTTCGGGAGTCCAGCAAATCGAAGTTTCTCTCGATTATCTGGAACCCGGCAACGACTCCGGCTCGGTCACCGGCAAACTTCTCGTCTTGAATTGGTTTCAGGTGCTTTTGTATCCTGCCGGCGCTCCTGCCGCGCAGATCCATTTCAAGCCCTCGTTGCAACTCCCTCCGGGATGGAAGTTTGGCACCGCTCTTCCCGTCGAGAGCCAATCCGCTTCAGAAATTATTTTTCAAACCGCCGCGCTCGACCGTCTGCTCGACTCACCAGTGGTCGCCGGAGAATACTATCGCGTCATCGATCTCACGCCGCCGGGCGAACCCATTCATCACGAGATTGACATTGTCGCTGATAGCAAAGCCGCGCTCGCCATGAGTCCCGAAGTCCAGCAGGGCCTGACCAATCTCGTCGCGGAATCCGGAAAACTCTTTGGTGCGCGCCACTATCGTGAATACCATTTTCTGCTCACTCTCAGCGATCACACTCCGCATTTCGGCGTCGAGCACCACGAATCCAACGACAGCCGTCTTCCCGAACGCATTTTTCTTTCGCCCACGGCCGCTGTAGATGTTGGCGGCCTGCTCGCCCACGAATTCGCCCACTCTTGGAGCGGCAAATTCCGCCGCCCCAAAGACATCAGCCCTTCCGATTTCCAGACGCCTTTGCAAACCGCGTTGCTCTGGGTCTACGAAGGCAACACTTCCTATCTCGGCGACCTGCTCGCCCCTCGCAGCGGCCTCTGGAAGCCCGAGGACTACCGCCAGGCGCTGGCAAGCTATTCCGCAAGCCTTGGCCTGGGGCGTCCTGGCCGCGCTTGGCGGCCCCTGGTCGATACAGCCACGGCCGTAGCAGGGACTTTTTCTGGCGGTCCAAGCTCTCCAGGATGGCTAAGCTGGCGCCGGGGTCTCGACTATTACGAAGAAGGCGAATTGCTTTGGCTTGAGGCGGAAACCATCATTCGCGAACAAAGCCATGGCCAGAAATCGCTCGAGGATTTCTTCCATCTTTTCTACGGCGGACCAAACAACGGCCCCGAGCTCAAGCCTTACACCTTTGATGAGCTGGTGCAGTCGCTGAATCAGGTCGTAAAGTACGACTGGGCGGGTTTCTGGAACGACCGGCTGAACTCCACTTCCACGGAAGCCCCCGTCGGCGGCATCGCCGCGAGCGGCTGGGGATTGGCCTTCACGTCCGAGCTCCCGCGCGGTGGCCGCATCTCTCGCGGTATTTCCATCACCACTTTTTCCATCGGCCTCAACCTCACCGGTGACGGAGTCGTCACCGACGCAATTTTCGGCGGCCCCGCGTTCAAGGCAGGCATCGCACCCGGAATGAAGATTGCTGCCGTCGACGGTCGCGTCTTCACGCCGGAAATTCTCGACGACGCCATTAAGTCCAGCAAAAACAATGCACGCCCCATCGAATTGCTCGTGATTGCCAACGATTACTACAAGACCTCCTCCATCGACTACCATGACGGTGTGCGCTACCCGCACCTCATTCGAATCGCCGGCAAGCCCGACACTCTGGAGTCCCTGCTGAAGCCCGAGGCGCGCTAACAGTTTGCCCGGCCCTAGGCGTCGAACTTGCGCGCCGGGATTTCGGCGCTTTTTCCAAAGCTCATTCGAACGAAAATGGGCACGCAACTCCTTTAGAATCCGCACTTCCAAGAAACAGGGGCGAGGGGGGCTCTCTCCGAGTGGCACAGCCATTCCTGGCTGTGCTCCTCCACCGATCACAGGACACGGGCCACGCCAGTACACACTCCCGTTCCGCCCTGTTATCCTTGGCGGGCATCCTATGAAGCAGGCTCATCGCGATTACGACGCGACGCTCCCCTCGAGTCCGCTGCCTGCGCGTGGCTCTGTAGGACGAAGGGCTTCACGAGTCAGGATCCTGCCCGTCGTGGCGGGTCACGAGTCACGAGCTTGCCCCGGGTGGAGTTACGGGGACACAAACTATGTTTGAGAACCTAACTGAAAAGCTCCAGCGCACGTTCAAGAATCTCCGCGGCCAGGGCAAGCTGACCGAAGAGCATCTGGACGCCGCTCTCGCTGAAATTCGCGAAGCCCTCCTGGAAGGCGACGTCAACGTCGCCGTGGCCGATGAGCTCCTCGCCAACATTCGCAGCAAAGCCATCGGCAGCGAAGTCATGCTGCAACTTTCTCCCGACCAGCAAGTCGTGAAAGTCGTCCGCGACGAACTTACCACCCTGCTTGGCAAGCACGCCAAGCCGCTCTTCGCTTCGCGTCCGCCTTCGGTTTGGATGATTGTTGGTTTGCAAGGCTCCGGCAAAACCACTACGACCGGCAAACTGGCCAAATGGCTCGCGCAGCACGGCCACCGCCCCCTCGCTGTTTCCACCGATGTCTACCGCCCCGCGGCGCGCGAACAGCTCGCGCAAGTGGCTAAAGCAGTCGGCACTTCTCTCTGGCCCGGCAAGGACACCGACAAACCGCTCGAAATTGTCCGTGGTGCCATCAAGGAAGCCAAGCTCTCCGCCAGCGACGTTATTCTCGTGGACACCGCTGGCCGCCTGCACATTGACGACGATTTGATGAACGAGCTGAGCATGCTGAAGAAGGAATTGCAGCCCAGCGAAATTCTCTTCATCGCCGACTCCATGATCGGTCAGGACGCGGTGCGCTCCGCTGGCGATTTCCACAGACGCCTCGGCCTCACCGGCGTCATTCTCACGAAGCTCGACGGCGACGCCCGCGGAGGCGCCGCTCTTTCCATCGGCAAAGTGACCGGCGCGCCGGTGAAGTTTGTCGGCCTCGGCGAAAAATATGATGCCCTGGAAGGCTTCTATCCTGAGCGCATCGTCTCGCGCGTGCTCGGCATGGGCGACATCATGTCGCTCATTGAGCGCGCCGAGCAGTCCTTCGACATGAAAGCCGCGGCCGAGCTCGAGCGCAAGCTCCGCAAGGAAGAATTCACGCTCGAGGATTTCCGCGACCAGCTCAAACAGATTCGCAAAATGGGCCCACTCGAACAGCTCGTGGACATGCTCCCGAAGGTTGGTCCGCTGCAAAAACTTCCGAAAGACGCCCACGTGGACGAAAAAAAACTCAAGCAAGTCGAGGCCATCATCAATTCCATGACCAACGAAGAACGCCGCAACCACAACGTCATCGACGGCAAGCGGCGCAAGCGCATCGCCAAAGGCAGCGGCACTTCCGTCCAGGACGTCAACCAACTCCTCAAGCAGTACCTGCAGATGCGCCAGATGATGAAGCAGTACGGCGCTATGGCCGCCCGCGGCAAGATGAAAGGCCTCGGCAAGCTCGCCGGACTTGGCTGATAGATCAGCCGAAAAACAGGACACCTTGAATGCAAACGTATGATTTGATTGTGATTGGCTCAGGGCCGGGCGGCCAGCGCGCCGCGATTCAGGGAGCCAAAGCCGGGAAGCGCATCGCCATTATCGAAAAGCAAGCCTCAATCGGCGGAGTCTGCATCAATCTCGGCACCATTCCCAACAAAACCATGCGCGAAGCCGTACTCCTCCTCTCCCGCTACTACGATCAAAATTTTTACGGCTCCAATTACCGCGCGAAAGAAAATGTAACCATAGCGGACCTCAATTTCCGCGTTCAGCACGTCATCGAAAACGAAGTGGCGGTCGTTCAAGACCAGCTTAAGCGCAACGGCGTCGACCTCATCCACGGCCTTGGCGCCTTCACCGATGCGCACCACGTCCGAGTCGAGAACAGCAACGGCTATTTGGAATTTGAAGCACGAAACATTGTGATCGCCACCGGCACAAAACCCGCCGCCAATCCCAAAGTGCCCATCAACGGACACACCATCATCGACAGCGATCAAATCTTCACCATGCTCCAGATTCCGAAAACAATGATCGTTGTCGGCGGCGGCGTCATTGGCGTTGAATACGCCTGCATGTTCGCCACGCTCGGCGTGCGCGTCATCGTTGTCGAAAAGCGCCCCCGCTTTCTCGAATTCGCGGACAACGAAATGGTCGAGGCGCTCACCTACCACATGCGCGACCACCGCGCCACGCTGCGCCTCAATGAAGAAGTCGAAAGCGTAGAAGAATTGCCCGACGGAAAAGTTGCTGCCAACCTTGTCAGCAAGAAGCGCATCATCGCCGACGCCTTGCTCTATGCGGTCGGCAGGCAAGGCAACATTGATTCCCTGAATCTGCCCGCCGCGGGTGTCCAGGCCGACGAACGCGGCCGCATCAAGGTTGACGCAGATTACCGCACCGCGCAGCCGCACATCTTCGCGGTCGGCGACGTCATCGGTTTTCCCAGTCTCGCCTCGGTCTCCATGGAACAGGGCCGCATTGCCGCCGCCCGCGCCTTCGGCCTCGACTTGCACACCGATCCTACTTCCTACCCCTACGGCATTTACACCATTCCTCAAATTTCCTTCATCGGGAAAACCGAAGAGCAGCTTACCGACGCAGATGTGCCCTACGAGGTAGGCGTCGCCTACTACCGCGAAATCGCCCGCGGCCAGATCACCGGCCACACCGAAGGACGCCTCAAGCTCCTCTTTCACCGCGAAACTCTCGAGCTGCTTGGTATTCACATCTTTGGCGAAGACGCTGCCGAGCTCCTCCACATCGGCCAGGCGGTCTTCGCGCTCAAAGGCAAGATCACCTATTTTGTGAACACCGTCTTCAACTATCCCACGCTCGCCGAATGCTACAAGGCCGCCGCCTTCAACGGCCTCAACCGCTTGGCGTGATTCGGCGCGCGGCACTTGCAAAGCTTCGTCGTGATTCACGCTGCGGCGCAGGCGCCGGCCGGTTTAGGGAGATACGCGCTCGCGCACTCTAGGAGCGCCCAGAATCAGCATTCCACCCGCAACTGCGGATACCATCATCAGTGCCCACCCATACGAGAAAGATCTCGTTCGACTGTGCAGGTATCCAATCAAATAAGGACCGGCAAAGCCTGCGACGCTGCCGACGGCGTTAATCATTCCCACTCCTGCCGCGGCGGCCGACTCGCTCAGGATTTCTGTCGGCATTGCCCAGAATGCCGGGAGATACGCTTCGCATGTACATACCATGGTAAACAATGCGACCGTCAGCGCGATTGAGCTGGGTTGATTGATGAGGCCAAGTAATGCGGCTGCCGCAATGAAGAGCGGGACCGCGGAGTGCCAGCGTCTTTCGCGACTCCTATCGGAATGCCATCCGTTGATCAGCATGCCGATGAGCGCCGCAACGTACGGCACGGCGCCGAGCAGGCCGACCCGTACATCCGATAATCCTGACTGACGTTTCAGAACTGTCGGGAACCAGAATGCAAAACTGTAAAAAACGAGGTAATCGAGGAAAGTTACTACGGCGAGCAGAAGGACGGTGCGAGAGCGCAACACCTGCCATACCGTGATCGACCGTATCTTGGCCGGTTTTTCTTCCTCCAGCTTTTGTTCTATCCACCGCCGCTGTTCGGGAGCGAGCCACGCCGCTTGGCCCGGCCAATCCGTCAAGTAGAAGAGCGCAGCACCGCCCAGCAGGATTGCCGGCAGGCCCTCCAGGGCAAACAGCCAACGCCAACCGCCGAAGCCCAGCCACTTGTGGCCAAGAATCCAGCCGGCGAGCGGCGATCCAAGAACAAATGACAGCGGAATAGCAGCCATAAAGTTACTGGTCGCCTTGGCGCGGTCCTCTCGAATAAACCAGTGGCTCAGGTAGACGATGACACCCGGGAAAAAGCCCGCTTCCGCCGCGCCCAACACGAAGCGCGCCAGGTAAAGCTGACCTGGGGTGCGCACCAGTGCGGTCAGCACCGTCAGCGAACCCCACGCGATCATGAATCCCGCAATCGAACGGCGCGCGCTCCAGCGCTCGACCAGCAGGGCGCCGGGAATCTGGAATGCCACATAGCTGATGAAGAAAATACCCGCTCCCAAACCAAACACGCGGTCGCTGAATCCCAGATCGCGCGACATCCCGAGGGCGGCATAAGCCACGCTGGTGCGATCAAGATAATTGGTGATATAGAGGATGAAAAGAAATGGAAGCAGCCGCACAGCGACGGCGCGACGCGTGTGGTTGGCAACCCGTACGGCGTTGGACGCAATGGCACTTGAGGTATGTGGAGCTATGGCCATGCGAATTTCTCCGGCTCGCGCGGTTCGGTCGAAACGGGCAGCAAGTATACCGGAAACTGACTTATGACGACCTGCAGACTCTGATTGCCGCGACCTGCCTCGACAAGCTACAATGATCTCTTCAGGAGGACTGACTGAGTGCTAACGATTCGTCTGTCTAGAATTGGCAAGAAGAAGAAGCCGTTCTACCGCGTGGTGGTGATCGAGAGCAGCAAGCCGCGGAACGGCCGTATTGTCGAGGCGGTGGGTACGTACGATCCGCTCAAGAAGCCTGCGGAGATCAAGCTCGACGCCGACCGCATCAAGCACTGGCTCGGAGTCGGCGCACAACCCAGCGACACCGTGCGCAGCTTTTTCCGCCAGCACAAGATTGCGTAATCGCAGTGCCCGCCTGTTGACCTCCGCCCTGCTTGGGCCGCACTGGTTTGGAGGTGCCCGATGAAGGAACTGGTCGAAGCCATCGCCAGAGCCCTCGTGGACCATCCCGACGATGTTCAGGTGAAGTCCGTTGACGGCTCGCAAGTCACCGTTCTTGAGCTACGCGTTCATCCCGAAGACTTGGGCAAAGTGATCGGGCGCCAGGGACGCACGGCCAAGGCCATCCGGACGCTCCTGGGAGCCTCAGGCATGAAGCTGCGGAAGCGATTTACGCTCGAGATTCTGGAAGATTGACCGCTTCGCGGTCATGCTTACAATTTGACTGCTGCGCGATCCTATTTAGATTTGAGCCCCGAAACTCCACGCTGGGTTATTGTGGCGCGCATCCTTCGCCCCCGCGGCAATAAGGGCGAAGTCGCCGCCGAACTCCTCACGGATTTTCCCGAGCGCCTTACGCAGCTGCGCGAAGTGTTTTTGGCTCGCGGCGATTCCGAGCCCCGCCGGCACGCTATAAAAACCTGCTGGTTCAGCCAGAATCATCGCGGCCAGGCCGTTTTCCATTTCGAAGGACTTACCTCCATCGCCGATGCGGAAAAACTGCGCGGGCTTGACGTACTTCTTCCGTTCGAACGTCGTATCGCGCTGCCTGCGGGACAATATTTCGTTTCCGATCTCATTGGCTGCTCGGTATTCGAAAATCCCACTTCGCCGAATGTTCTTTCTTCTTCACCCTGCCTTGCCTCATCCGTGCCATCCTTCCTCGGCACTGTCCGCGACGTGCAATTCCCCGGCGAAGCCGTCGCTGGCACGCCTCTGCTCGCCGTCGACACGTCCGACGGTGAATTACTCATTCCACTGGCTGAAGACATCTGCAGCCGCATTGACGTTGCCGCCTGCCGCATTGATGTCGTCCTCCCGGAAGGCCTCCGCGACCTCAACCGCGAATAGCGAAACGGGTGTACGCTGCTCCTGATGTCCCCGTTCATTCGTACAATAATTTTCACCATCGTGGTTCCTGGCTTTTGGACCGCGGTGATGCCCTATTGGCTGCTGCCCCGCGGCGCGCAGCCGGACCTGCACGGCGTGGGCGCCGCCGGCTGGTTGTTCATCGCCGGGGGAATTCAACTTTACTTTGCTTGCGCCTTTTGGGGTTTCGCGCTGCGCGGCAAAGGCACTCCGGCGCCAATCGATCCTCCTAAAAAACTCGTCGAGGAAGGACCGTATCGCATTGTCAGAAATCCCATGTACTGGAGCGTGGCCTTCGTGTTGCTCGGTGAGGCGCTGGTTTTTCACTCGCTCGCGCTCGCGGAGCTGGCCGCCGCATTATTCGCGGGCGCGAATCTATTTGTTCTGTTCTACGAAGAGCCGGTGCTGCGCCGCAAATTTGGCGCCGAGTACGAAGACTATTGCCGCCGCGTTCCCCGCTGGCTTCCTCGATTTACAAAGTAAGCTAGACTGAACGGGGTATGCGTTTCGATCTCATCAGCATCTTTCCGGAGTTTTTCGCGGGGCCGTTCGAGCATGGAATCGTGCGCCGCGCGCGCGAAGCGGGAATCGCAGAGATTCACGTACAGGATTTGCGCGCGTTCACCAAAGACCGCCATAAGACTGTGGACGACCGGCCCTTCGGCGGCGGCGAAGGCATGGTGCTGAAGCCGGAGCCGCTCTTCGAGGCGGTCGAGTCCTTGCTTGGCCACGGCGTGGGCGACGCTACACGTCCGACCGCGGCTGATCCGAAAACCGCCATCGTGCTCCTATCCGCGGCGGGCAAACTTTTCAGCCAGGAAACTGCGCGCCGCTATGCGGAACTCGAACGGATCATTTTTCTGAGCGGGCGCTATGAGGGCGTAGACGAGCGCGTTGCCGAACATCTGGCCACCGAAGAGATTTCCATCGGCGATTTCGTTCTCAGCGGCGGTGAACTGCCGGCCGCGCTGATTGTGGATGCGGTCACGCGGCTTTTGCCGGGGGCGCTCGGGAATGAAGCGTCGTCGCAGAACGAATCGTTCGCCGAAAGCGCATCTTCAGAGTCGAACTCGTTGCCAACTGGGGCGCAGCATGCTGCGCCCCTACAATCAAAGAATGCAGAGGCAGGGAGCCTTGCGGGTTACGGGTCACGGGTTGCGGATCACGTTCTCCTGGACTTCCCGCATTACACGCGGCCGGCGGATTTCAGGGGATGGAAAGTTCCGGAGGTCTTGATCGGCGGAAATCACGCGGAAGTTGCAAAATGGCGCCGCGCCGCCGCGCTCGAAAAAACCCGCCGCAACCGGCCGGAATTGGCTTTGCCCTGAAATACGGCCGCGGTATACTAAGCTTTCCGTGAACGCTAGAATCCAGAACGATAGCTTTCCACCTATGCAAGCCTGCGCTTGTCCCCGCTGCTGCATCTGTACGGCTCCCGCCCTGGGCGGCACGGGAGGTCCATCGGTTTAGCGCCGTTTTAAGCCGACAAAGATCCCAGAGCCGCTCCCCATGAGCGGCTTTTCTCATTACTGTCCGTCAATGAATACGAGGCTCCATGAGCAACGCACCCAACGGAAATGGCCACGGGCTCGAAAAGCCCATCGCCATCTATTACGAGCACCCCAGTTGGTTCCAGCCGCTCTTTGATTGGCTAGATAAGCGCGGCGCGCCCTGGGTGAAGATTGACGCGCGCTTTCACCAGTACGCCGCCGCCGCGAAAGACCGCGAATACTCGCTGCTCTTCAACCGCATGAGCCCTTCCGCCTGGCAACGCGGCAATGGGCACTGCATCTTCTACACGCTGAATTATCTCGCGCACCTCGAAGAAAAAGGGATTCGCGTCGTGAACGGCTCCCGCGCTTTTACACATGAAACGTCGAAGGCCCTGCAGCTTTCGATCCTCGAATCGCTTGGGCTGCCCTATCCGAAAGCGCGCGTGATCAATCACCCTTCGCAGGCCCTTAGCGCCGCCGAAGCCATCGGCTATCCGCTCGTGCTCAAGCCGAACATCGGCGGCAGCGGCGCGGGAATCGAGCGCTTCGATTCGCCCGAGCAGTTGCGGCGCGCGGTCGAGGAGAACCGGCTCTACTTCGGCATCGATTCGATCGCGCTTGTGCAGGAAGCATTCACCCCGCGCGGCGGAATCATTACGCGCGTCGAAGTTCTGGGCGGCGAATATCTCTACGGGATTCAGATCCACAGCACAGGCGCAAGCTACAATTTGTGCCCGGGTGATATTTGCCAGAACACCAAAGGCGAGGAATTGGCTCGCCGCCCCGGCTGCCCGATTGACGCGCCGAAAAACGGCCTCACCGTCGAGGCCTACGAGACGCCTCGCAGGATCATCGAAAATGTCGAGCGCCTGATGGAAGTCGCCGGCATCGAAGTCGGCGGAGTCGAGTATGTGATTGACGACGCGACCGGCCGGCTTCTCTACTACGACATCAACGCGCTCTCGAATTTCGTCGCCGATCCCGAGCGCGTCATCGGCTTCAATCCCTACGCGCGCCTAGCGGACTATCTGATTGCTGAAGCCCGCGCCCATTCGTCGAAAGATCCCCGGCGGCTCGTCACTTCGGGAGGGCGCGCATGAGATACGGATACTGGCTCCCGGTTTTCGGCGGGTGGCTGCGCAACGTCGAAAACGAAAACATGCAGGCGACTTGGGCGTATGTGAAACGGCTCGCGCAGCGCAGCGAAGAGATGGGTTTCGACGTCACGCTGATCGCGGAGCTGAACCTGAACGACATCAAAGGCATCGAAGCGCCCTCGCTGGACGCCTGGTCCACCGCTGCGGCGCTCGCTGCCGTCACGGAGCGCATCGAGCTGATGGTTGCGGTGCGGCCGACGTTCCATCTTCCGGCGCTGCTCGCCAAGCAGGCTGCCAACATCGATCACATCAGCGGTGGGCGGCTCACGCTGAATGTTGTCTCCTCCTGGTGGGCCGACGAGGCGCGCAAGTACGGCGTGGGGTTCGAGCAACACGACGATCGCTATGCCCGCACCAGCGAATGGCTCGACGTGCTGAACGGCGTTTGGTCGCAGGGCCATTTTTCCTATGAGGGAAAGTACTACCGCGTCGAGGACAATGTTCTCGAGCCCAAGCCGGTGTCGCAGCCGCGGCCCACGCTCTATGCCGGCGGCGAGTCGCCGGCCGCAAAAGATCTTATCGCCGAGAAGTGCGATGCGTATTTAATGCACGGCGATCCGCCGGAGCGGATTCGCGAAAAAATCGCTGATCTGCGCGCGCGGCGCGTTCGCCACAATCTTCCGCCGCTGAAATTCGGCCTCGCCGGCTACGCTATCGTGCGCGAAACCGAGCGCGAAGCGCAGGAAGAATTGCGCCGCATCACCGACGTGCAGCAATCCGCCGCGGGCTACGCCAATTACCAGCAATGGCTTTCAGGAACGCAACTCGAGCAGCGCGTCTCGCTCGAAGACTACTCTGTGTCGAACCGCGGACTGCGTTCCGGCCTCGTCGGCACGGCGGAACAGGTCGCCGAGCGCGTGGCGCAATTTGAAGCCGCCGGCGCGGACCTGCTCCTTCTGCAATTCAGTCCGCAACTAGAAGAGATGGCACACTTTTCGGAAGCGGTGATCAGGCGCGAGACGTCCGCATCCATCGCGGCCACGGATTAGTCTCCGGCTTGCGTTCAGCAGGAAAAACAGCAATGAATATAGATACGGCTAGGCAATTCATGGTGAATTGTCTATAATTAAAGATTATCTGCGAAGTGCTGGCCCCGCCTGAGTGGGTCTGCAGGGAATACGAAGATGAATCCGGTAATTGCGAAGCTCCACGAAGCGCAACTGCGCAAAGACCTCCCCGATTTCCGCCCGGGCGATACCGTGCGCGTCAACGTGCGGCTGAAGGAAGGCGAAGGCGAGAAGGAAAAAGAGCGGCTGCAGGCCTTCGAAGGCGTGGTGATTTCGAAGAAAGGCCGCGCTTCCGGCGCGACGTTTACCGTCCGGCGAGTCAGTTTTGGCATCGGCATCGAGCGCATCTTCCCCTTGCACTCGCCCACGATCAGCTCGATTGAGGTGGTCGGCAAAGGCAAAGTGCGCCGGGCGCGCCTGTATTACCTGCGCGACCTGAAGGGCAAAGCCGCGCGCATCAAGCGCGCCGGGCGGGAAGAAGTTACCGCAGCGGCGGCAACCGCGGGCACGGACGCCAAGGCGTAAGCAAGAAACCCTCAAGATCAATACTGGATCACAAAAGAGCCCCGGCTTGCCGGGGCTTTTTTTATTTTTGACTGCGCGGCGCAGGCCTTCCTCTGTGCTAAAATCCGCGCCGAAATGAGCCGCCTCTGCTCCTCCCGTTTCGAGCGCGAGGCGCGCCAACACGGCTGGACGCGCATCGCAGGTCTCGATGAAGCCGGCCGGGGCGCCCTCTTTGGCCCGGTCGTGGCCGCCGCTGTCATCCTCAATCCCAGGCGGCGCATTGTTGGCCTCGACGATTCGAAAAAACTGCCGGCCGAACGCCGCGCGCAACTCGCCGAGCGCGTTCGCGAACACGCCCTCGCATGGGCTGTCGCCGAAGTGGACGCTCAGCGCATCGATGCCTGGAACATCTATCAGGCCAGCCGGCAGGCCATGATCGCCGCGCTTCAGCAACTCTGCATCGTGCCGGACTACCTTCTCATTGACGCCATGCAACTCGACGTCCTCATCGAGCAGAAGTCCATCATCAAAGGCGATGGCCGCAGCGTGTCCATCGCCGCTGCTTCCATCCTTGCCAAGACCTACCGCGATGCGCGCATGGAAGAATGGGACGCCGTCTATCCACAGTACGGCCTCGCGCGCCACAAGGGCTATGCCACGCCCGACCATCTGGAAGCCTTGCGGCTCCATGGCCCGACGCCGCTCCACCGGTACTCCTTCGCCCCGGTTCGCCATTCGAGCTGCTGGGCCAGCAGCGCGACACAAACCCCTCTTCCCCTGGAAATCTGAGGGCAAATCATTTCCCAGGCGCTTCGTCTGGTCTTCGCCGCCGAGTTACCCATTGACAACGGGGATAACTGCCTGCTCACATGGAATTCTGCCTTCGTTGACTTGGCTTTTCACCGCCTGTTAGCGTAACCAAGTAGTGTTGCGGCTCGCCTTGCCGCCGCAACGGCCACAGAGGAGCAACGTATCGGGCAGGCTTAATAGGGACTTGCGACTGCGGCCTAGCCGGGGTCACGGGGATAACTGTCCGAGTTAGCGCATGGCCTTTAACAAAAGCAAGAACGTCGAAGCCGCACAAAAGCTGCTGAACCAGGGCAAGGTCCCTCAGGCCATCGCCGAATACCAGCAAATTCTGAAGTACGAGCCGCGCGATCAGGTCACCCTCATGACCATTGGCGAGCTCTATATCCGCCAGGGTGAAACCTTCCAGGCCATCGAATATTTCGAACGCCTGGCCCAGCTCTTCGTCAGCGACGGTTTTCTCACCAAGGCCATCGCCGTCTACAAACGCATCGCCAAACTTGCTCCCGACGAAATCCGCCCGCTCGAGAAACTCGCCGACCTTTATGTTCAGCAGGGCGTTATGAGCGAGGCCCGGCCGCTTTTCTTGCAGCTGGCCGAAATTCATCTCAAAAGCAATCGCCAGCCGGAAGCCATCTCCCTGCTGAAAAAACTTCTCCTCGCAGAGCCGGACAACCTGCGCATTCAGCTTCGCCTCGCTGATCTCTACCAAGCCATGGGGCAACCCAAGGAAGCTGTGGAGGCTTATGTTTCTGCTTCCCAGCGCGCGCTTGCGCGCGGCGACCAGGCCGAATGTGAGAAGCTCGCCGAAAAGGTCCTGAAACTTGACCCCAGCAATCTCGACGCCATCACGGTGAAGGCCCGCGCCTTCTCCACCCAAGGCAATTTTACGCAAGCCGCCCATCTGCTCGAGCAGGTTCCGGGGCTCGAGAAAGGAGGCGAGCAAGCCGAGTTCCTGCTCGACCTGTATGTCAAAAACGCCAAATGGAAAGAGGCCACCGCGCTGGCCCAGCGCGTCTTCGAAGCCGATGAGAAAAATTTTGGCCTGACGCAAAAGGTTGTCGAAGCGCTGCTGGAGGCCGGGCAGAGCGAAAGCGCCATGACCATCGTCGCGCGCGTACGCATTCCGATGCTGGACGCGGGCGAGCACGATGCCGTCAGCCATCTCTTGAACGAATTGGCGACACGCATGCCCGGCCGCATCGAGCCCCGCGAGTGGCTGGTGGACACTTACGGCCGCACCAGCGATTCTTTCCGCCTTCCCGATGCCCTCGCGCAGTTGGGCGACGCCCTCTCCGCCGCGGGCCAACTGGAGCGCGCCAAGGAAGTATTCGAACGGCTCGTCGACCGGGAGCCTGAGAGCGATTCCGCCAAGCACAAACTCAACGACGTTTTGCGCAAACTCGGGCTTCTTCCGGCGGAACCGGAAGAGGTTGCAACAATTCCCGAAGTGTCTCTTCCCGCCGAGCTGCACAAGCCGGAGGCTCCTAAAATTCGTCCCCAGATGGAGGTGGCCGCCCCTGAAGTTCAGGCGCAGGCAACAGCTCCCTCAGGGGAGCCCGCGCTCGACGAAGAGACGCAGAAGTTCATCTCGCAGTCGCTCACCGACGTGGATCTCTTTGCGAGTTACGGGCTCACTCAGAAGGCCATTGGTCTCCTGGAGGCCATACTGCGTCGCGCCCCGCGCCACGCACCGACGCTGGAAAAACTTCTCGACTTTGTCCTCGGCGCCAGCGACGACCGCCGCACCGCGGAGCTCGCCGCGCAGTTGGAACAGATCCACCGCGAGCGCGGCGACGAGCGCAGCTCCGAACGCTTTGGTGAATTGCGCCGCCGCTTCCAGCGCGCCGCGGGACTGAGCGACGCAGAATTGGCGGCCATCGCCGTGCCCGCCGTCCCGGCCTTTCCCGAGGTTGCTGCGCAGCCCGCCGAGCCCGAAGTTGCCGCCGTGCCTGCGGAACCCGCATCTCCCGCAAAAGAGGTTTCGCCCGAACCGGTCGAAGTCAGCGCCGCTGCCCCCACTGATTCCGAAGTCCACGAAGTCGATCTTTCGGATGAATGGGCATCTTTGGTCGAAGAGACGCGGCCCGTCGAGGCAGCCGCCACACCTCCTGCGGCGCGTTCGGCCAAACCACCCGCCGCGGGAGAATCTGCGATTCCCAAAAAGCCTGCCGCTGGTCCTCCTGCGACTGCGCCCAGCCTGACCGAGTTCGAAATTCCAATTGAAGCTCCCTCCACGGACGAAGCCGTCCATCCCGCTGCTGGGACTCCCAGCGGTCCGAAACTCGAGCCGCTGCCTGCTGTCGGCGAACCCCAAAAACCCTCCCAGGAAAAGAAGCCCAAGGCCGCCAAGCCGCCGAAAAAGGAAGAACCCGAATTCGAACTCGAACAGGACTATGAGCTGGTCATCGAGCCCGAGCCGCTCGTTCCTGCTCACGAACAGAAGCCGCCTGAAGTCGCCGCAAAGAATGCACAAGGTCCGCCCGCCAGCGGTTTTGCTTCCGATAAATTTCTCGCTGACCTTGCGAACGAGATCGATCAACTCGGCATTGGCGAACTTTCTCCTTCGTATTCCCAGCCCGCGCTTCCCGAGGTAAAGCCTGCCGCCAAGTGGCTGCCGGAAGCCAAGGCTGCGTCCCCGCTCGAGAACGCGCCTCTGAAGGAAGTTTTCGATGAATTTCGCGCCGAGCTCGGAGAAATGGGCGCCGAGGACGAAGATTTGGAGACGCACTACAATCTGGGCGTCGCCTTCCGCGAAATGGGCCTCCTGGAAGAGGCCATCAGCGAATTTCAGAAAGTCGCCAAGGCCACAGACCGCGGCAAACCTTTCCGTTACTCCATGCAGTGCAACACCCTGCTGGGTCTCGCCTTCATGGAAAAAGGCCAGCCCAGCATCGCTGCCATCTGGTACGAACGCGCCCTGCGCATCCCAGATGTGGACCCCGAAAGCACCCTCGCCTTGCGGTATGATTTAGGTGTGGCCCAGGAATCGGCGGGCGATCTGGAAGCGGCGTTGAAGAGTTTCTCTCAGGTCTACGCGGCCAATATTGATTATCGTGACGTGGCCGAACGAATCGCCGCACTTCAGAAGCCCGCCCGCTGAACTCCTGGTCCCGCTCGATGCAGTTGGCCTTCTCTCGCTCATGAATCGCGTTCTTCGCGCATTGCTCGTCGTCCTGTGCTTCGAAATGGGAGCGCTGCTCCTCTATCTCCCCTGGACCGCCTTCTGGGAGCAAAACTATTTCCTCAGCCATTTCCCATCGCTCATGCCGGTGCTCCTGCATCCTTCGTTTCGCGGCGCCATCAGCGGGCTGGGCGTCGTGGACATTA
>Ga0307479_10001069_pt1 | contig 24765 bp, 24 predicted proteins | sample atmos_gasesECM4C_FD_203743 | JGI IMG/M metagenome (GOLD analysis project Ga0307479, IMG submission 203743) | Hardwood forest soil microbial communities from Morgan-Monroe State Forest, Indiana, United States - atmos_gasesECM4C_515 | ecosystem: Environmental > Terrestrial > Soil > Temperate... | reverse complement strand
CGACCTCGGGCGTAAACGGACCCGCGCGCACCCATCCACGTTTTTCCAGTTCCAGAAGATAGCCGCCATCGCCAAGCACCGGCCCTTCCTGCAAACGTTCGAGAATGCCCTTCTTTTCCATATCAGCTCCTGAGAGTTGCTAATCGTCTATGTATTCGTACTCCGCTTGAATCGGCTGGCCCTGGGAGAAGCGGTCCGGCCGAAACGCTTGAATGTCCACGGTCTTCCCTCGGCCATCGACTACGAGTTCGCTCATGACCAGCCCAATCGCCGGAGAAATCTTGAACCCCATTCCCGAAAAACCCGCGCACACATACAGGCCGGCGATGCCGGGAATCTCGCCGAGCAGAGGCCGCGAGTCGGGCGTCATGTCATAAACGCCGGTAACGCCGCGCATGACTTCCGCACCGGCCAGCTTCGGAATGCGGCGGCAAGCGCGCTCGATGATTTCTTCCAGAGACTCGTCGGAAGCCCGCTGCGGAAAATCATCCGGATCGACGGGGCGCTTTCCGTAGAAATCTCCCACCAGAAACTTGTCATGCGCATCGGAGCGGAAATACGTGGCCGAGACGGAATCAATACAAGCGCAGCCTCCGCCTCGCGTGCCGCCCGCGTTTCGTAGAATCGCTACCTGGTGAAACTCGCACTCGATGGGAAGTTCGTATCCGGCCGCTGCAAACAGCGGTCTCGTCCACGGTCCCGTGGCGGAGATGACGACGGGCGCTGTGAGGGTGCCGTGGTCGGTCATCACTCCGCGAACCCGCCCGGCCTCAACCATGAATCCTGTGGCCTGGGTGCGCGAAAGATAATGAACGCCAAGGTCGCGGGCGGCTCCTAGAAAGTCTCCCGCCACCGCGGCACCGTCGCCGTATCCGGAGTCTGGCTCATAGGCGGCGAGTTCTACTTCGTCGACCTTCCAGTCCGGTTCGAGTTCATGCAGTTGAGCCCTTTCGACCAGCTCGACTCGTGCCCCGAATAAGCGCTGCATTTCCACATTCCGCTTGAGCCGCCCGGTTTCATGAGGATGCACGATGCGTACGAATCCAGTCTTGTGAAAGTCGCCGGGTTGTCCCACGACTTCCCGCCAGTTCTGAAACATCTGCAGGCTGATCAGCGCCAGTTGTACCTCGGGAGGGAAACTATAGTGCATGCGGATCAGCGCGGAGGACCGGCCACTCGCGCCGCGCCCGACGTGATCTTTCTCGATCACCACTATCTTTCCTGCCTTGCGCCGGGCGAGGTGAAACGCGATTGACGCGCCCATCACTCCAGCGCCCAGGATTACAACATCCGCCGTTTTCGGCGAATTGGAATTTCCGTTCGCGGAGGTCACGCGGCGGCCTCCTGCAATCGTCCCTTCTTCCAGTCGCGAAGGGCCTGATGCGCGGCGTTGCGCCCGGGTGCTCCAGTCACTCCGCCTCCCGGATGCGCCCCCGCCCCGCACAAATACAAACCGGCAATCGGTGTGCGGTACTGCGACCATCCTGGCACGGGACGCATAAAGAAGAGCTGCTCCAGGCGTAGGTCTCCGTGAAAAATATTTCCTTCGGTCAAGCCGTACTTGCGCTCAAGGTCAAGTGGAGTCAGCACTTGCCGCGCGACGATGGCGCCGGACACGTTGGGCGCGTATTCGGCAATCTTTTTGACCACGCGGTCGCCGAGCAGTTCGCGCTTTTGGTCCCAATTGCCCTCGCGCAGGTGGTAGGGCACGTATTGCACAAAGCAGGTCAGAATGTGCTTGCCCGGAGGAGCCAGCGAATCATCGGCGTTCGAGGACACGACGCAATCCACCCACAATTGTTCGGGGATTTCACCGAACTTGGCGATGTCGTAACAGCGCTCCGCAAATTCGAGCGACGGAACCAGCGTGTAGAAGGTGCGCTCCAACGGTGTGGCCTGGGGAGGAGTTCCCCTGAACTTGGGTTCCTCCGCAAGCACCATATTCACCTTGGCACACGGCCCGTCCATTTTGATCGCGCGCACCGCGGACAGGAAATCTTCCGGCAACTCTTTCGTATCCACGAGTCCCAGAAATGTGCGCTTGGGATCAGCATTGGAGAGCACCATGCGGCCGCGAATTTCTGTGCCGTCTTCAAGGATTACGCTACGCGCCCGGCCGTTGCGTACCTCCACGTGAGCAACGGCTGCAGAGGTAAGAATTTCCACGCCCAGCCTCTTTCCCGCCGCGGCGAGAGCCTGCGTGATCGATCCCATGCCGCCCATCACGTGTCCACAAAACCCTTGCAGTTCATGCTCTCCGCCGCTCAGGAGATGGAAGAGCAGTCCGATCGCAGTTCCTGGTTGATACGGTCCTCCATGTTTGCCGTACACGTTGTTGGCCAGAAACATGGTCTTGATTTTCTCGGACTCGTAGTTGTGGTCGAGAAACTCCCCCAGGCTGCCGGTGAGAAAGGAGATGAGTTGTGAAATCTCCGCGCTCGAAATGGCACGAAACCGTTTGCCGACGCGGAACATGTCGGCCCAGCCCTTCACAGTCGAGGTGTCGATCTCAGGTGGTGGTTCCATGAAAAACGGTTGCAAGTAGCGTGCCAGTTTTTTCAGCTGATCATCGACTTGCACAAAGCGCGCTGCATCTTTTGCGGAAATCTTTGAAAATTCTTGTTGTGCTCGGGCTCGATCGACCCACCAAGGGACGACTTGACCATCGGGGAAGGGAACCTGGATCGCCGGATCGCAGGGAATCATGCGCAAGCCGTGGTCCGCTAGTCGCAACTCGGAGATCACTTCAGGCCGGAGCATGCTTGCCACATAAGAGGTAGTCGAGACCCGACAGTCAGGAGCAATCTCTTCGGTCACACAACATCCGCCCACGATGTCGCGGCGTTCGAGTACTAGAGTGGATAGACCGGCACGGGCTAGATACGCAGCGGCGGTCAGTCCGTTGTGGCCGGCGCCGATAACAATGGCGTCATAAACTGCTCGCGAGGTCTTGGCCTTGGATTGACTGGAAGTCACGAATCTCATCCCACAGCCGCATAACATTATCCCAATTGCCCGCAAAAATGAAGTTGAAATCGATACCGGCGTACGCTATGCTTTCGTGACTTAGAGTCATCCTATGCCCGGCATTGCAAGTAACCGAGTTGCACCTCCCCTTTACCAGCGGCAGCCCCCGGCCCGTCCTCGTTCCGAAGCGAAGCGCGCCCGCATCATCGAGGCAGCTACGCTGCACTTTGCGGAACACGGCTATCACTCCGCGCGGGTCGGCGACATCGCGACCGCGGTGGGAATCGCCAAGGGATCGATCTTTCAACATTTCGGCAGCAAGGACGGGCTCTTCTTCGAGGTCTACAAACGCGCCGTGCGCTCCTTCGCCAAATATCTGGACGCGCCCGCGGAGGTCCGACTGAAGGGATTCTTCGAAGTACTCCGGTACTGGCTGGTTCGCACCGAACACCTGCTGCATGACGACTGGATCCCGTATCGCGTCTCGCTCCTCGGCAACTATGGTACCGACCTGGTGCTGAAGCGCGAGATCAACCGTTTTATGATTGAGGAAGATCCTTACGGCACGGTGAGTTTCGTCCGCTTTGGTCTGGAGCGGAGTGAACTGCGCAAGGATATGGATATCGAGATGATCGTCTCGATCCTCGACTGGATGATGGAGCGGTTTCAGGACGCGCTGCTCACCGCCGAACTCGATCCGGGCCTGTTCCGTCGGCAAGGCGAGCCGGCGGAGAAGAAGGAGGCCAGGATTCAGCAGTTTCTCGCCGTACTGGAGCGAGCGATCGGCGCCGACAGCGCGCATCCAGCAGGCCAGCGTGAGCGAGACCAGGCTCGCCGTTAGAATGTTGAGGCGTCGGTGTTCCACGACTCGACGCCAATTTTGCTTATCGGTCTGAGAACTCACACATGCAAACCTCCATCGAGCAGATTCTCTCCAGCTACGACGATCGCGCCCCTTTGGCCCAAGCTTCGACCATCCCGTCCTCCTGGTATGTCGATCCGCGGCTCGCGGAACTCGAGCGGCTCAACGTGTTCAGCAAGACCTGGCAACTAGTTGCCCGTACTGATCAAGTGCAAGCTGCCGGAGATTTCGTCGCCACCCGCCTCGCGGGCGAGCCCATCGTGGTCGTGCAGGGTGGCGACGGAGTTCTGCGAGCTTTTTATAACGTGTGCCGTCACCACGCTGCCGCCGTTGTGACGCAATCGTGCGGCCAAGCCTCAATCCTGCAGTGCCCGTACCACGGATGGAAATATGGGCTCGACGGCTCGCTCAAGGGTATGCCTGAGTTCGAGGGCGTGCAAAACTTCGACCGCGGGCAGAATGGCCTTGTTCCCGTTCGGGCCGAGACCTGGGAGTGCTTCGTATTCGTGAACCTAGATCCCAAGGCGCGGCCTCTGCAAGAGTTCCTCGGCGGACTAGTGAGGCGCATGGCGCCCCTGCGCGTTAGCAAGCTCCACTACTTCGACCGCCGGACCTACGACATCCACTGCAACTGGAAGGTCTTCGTCGACAATTATCTTGATGGCGGCTATCACGTACCTCATCTCCACAAGGGGTTGAGTTCCGTGCTCGACTACAAGCAGTACTCCATCGAAAACGAAGATCGCTATTGCTTGCAGTCAAGCCCCATGGTTGCGTCCGATGAGGACGCGGCCACCGGCGCCACGCGCAAGGGCGACCGCGCCTGGTATTTCTGGCAGTATCCCAATCTCATGATCAACTGCTATGAGGGGTACATGGACACGAACTACGTGATCCCCGTCGACGCCGATCACTGCACGGTGATCTTCGATTTCTATTTCAGCGACGTAAGCGAAAACCGCCGTGAAAACAACACGGAGTCGGTGAACGTCGGCAACCGCGTCCAGCACGAGGACCTTGGAATCTGTGAAGACGTACAGCGCGGCTTGAAGTCTCGAGCCTATGGCGCGGGCCGTCTTTCGGTGCGCCGCGAAGCCGGAGAGCAACTGTTCCACCGTCTGCTGGCCGCCGACTTGAAGGAAATTCCGGCAACGTCGATTGCCGCCGCAGACTAGATCTTCGTTCGCTCTGGTAAGGCTATTGTGAAACGCCCTTTAGTTGTTGTCGTCGCAGGCTGCGTCTTCGCCGCCGTCGCATCCGCTCAAGAGATGGCGATCCGCGCCGGGAAACTCATCGACCCGGATTCGGGCACAGTCTTGTCCGAACAGATCATCCTCATTCGCGACTCGAAGATCGAAAAAGTCGGCAAGGGTCTGGCAATTCCGTCCAACGCGGTGGTCGTCGATCTCAGTAAGATGACCGTTCTGCCCGGTCTAATTGATTGCCACACCCACCTCGCCGACGGGGCCCGAACGGGCGACCCCATTGCGCAATTCAAAAAGACAGCTGCGCAGATTGCGCTCGAGTCGATACCGAATGCTCGCGCGATGCTGGAGTCGGGTTTTACGACAGTGCGCGACGTGGGCACCTACCGGGCACTGGGCGACATCGCACTCCGCGACGCCATCAACCGGGGCGATATCGTTGGTCCGCGGATGTTCGTTGCGGGAGCATACGTCACTATCTCCGGCGGCGCAGGCGCTTTAACCGGACTCGCTCCGGATATTCAACTTCCCTGGGATCTGCACTACGGCGAAGCAAATAGCCCGTGGGAAGTACGAAAAGTTGTTCGTCAGCTTGCCCACGATGGCGTCGATCACATCAAGGTTCTTTCCAGTGGCGCGGTGCTGACGCACGGCAGCAATCCCAAGTCACAAGAGTTCACGCCAGAAGAGCTACAAGCTGCCGTCGACGAGGCGAGTCACTTCGGACTCCGGGTTGAGGCGCACGCGCACTCACCGGAAGGAATCAAGAATGCGATTCGCGCTGGAGTCCGGTCGGTCGAGCACGCCACCATGATCGACGACGAAGGCATCGCCCTTGCCAAGCAGCACGGCACGTACCTCGATATGGATATCTACGACGAGGAGTGCATTCAGGAGGATGGAAGAAGAGGCAGGGTCCCGCAGGATTTTCTGGAACACGATGCCGAACTTGGGCGGATTCAGCGAGACAACTTTCGCAAGGCAGTGGCAGCGGGAGTGAAAATGTCATTCGGAACCGACGCCGGTGTGTGCGAGTACGGCACCAGCGGAAAGCAGTTTGCTTTTATGGTGAAGTATGGAATGACGCCGATGCAAACCATTCAAGCCGCGACCAGCAACGCCGTCGACCTGCTCGGTCACGCCAACGAGATCGGTTCCATTAAGCCCGGCAAGTACGCAGACATCATCGCCGTCTCCGGCGATCCGCTGGCCGATGTCCGGCTCCTGGAAAATGTCCCGTTCGTAATGAAAGCCGGGAAGATCTACAAGCACTGACTAATCATAAGGACGTAGCTTGCTACGCCTTGTCGCCCGAGGCGCGAATTCATTGGCCTACTGATGATCCCTAGGAATCGTCTCCTGCCAAGTCTTCGACTTCATCATCTGCCCGTCTTTCAGCAACTCGCGCGTGTACTTGTAATAGAAATTCTTCTGATCCGTGGTTACCAGAAGATGTCCACGCCATACCAGGGTGCGCCCCTTTAGCGCGAAGATGCTCTCGGCCTCCCCACGCACAGAGCACGTTTCCGGATGCGCGTCATCCCCTTCATACGTCAGATTTTCGAAATCATCTTCCGTGCCCCACGGATAAACATAACCATCCTTGCCCTTCCAATGCACGGTGGTTTTCTGACGGGCTTCGTCGCGTTCCATGGTCCACTCTCCGGGCCAGGGGAAGCCTTCGTTCTTGGTGTCGGTCCGCTGTTCGGAGGGTTGCGGCGGAGAAAAGTCCGGTACCGGGGCTCCGTGCAACGGCACTACGGGCAACAATAGCCGAGACCCGCTGCTGCCGCCAAGTTCGAGGGACGTTGTCATCGGGTAAGGCGTCGGAAGGACCATCGGCCACAGGGCATTGGATATCGCGACCCGAATACGGTGGCCCTTGGGAAACACCCACGACGTCAGGTGCATCTCGATGTCGAAAGGATAGATTTTCCCGGGCTCCAGGTCGAGGGGATCGCTCATCGATTCGCGCTGTGCTCCGTTGATTCCCGCGCCAGTGATCTGCGTGACCGTGCCGTCGGGAGCCACGTCGGAGAGGCGGGCGAACCAATCCGCCAGCGGCGCCGAAGCCGAGGCCTGCAGCAAAGCATGCGGACGCCCGAGAATCGCAATGTCTTCCGCGAGTGGCGTGGAATCATAGACGAGACTGAACGCATCGACCGGCCGCGGATCGCTCAACAGCTCTCCCCACCAGAAGCCGGCCTCGACGCCGATGGTAGGGACATACTTCAATTGATGCGTTGCTTCGGCCGCAACCGAGTCGCCCAGTCCGTGATTCGGCTGCAGGAAAAGAGTCGTGTTCTTCACGCCTTTCGGCGGCCAAACGTCTTCGCGCCGCCATTCACCCGGCACAGTCTGCAAATTGGGATCGGGCGGATGCCAGTGCTGCATATAAATGATGAGGCGCGGATCCTGCAGCACTCCGGTGTCGTGTCCTTTGAGCCAGTAGTCGAACCAGCGCACAGCCTGCTCGCGCCATTCGATCTGCGGACCGGGCACCGCATCATTCGGGAACGTATGGTTCCATGGGCCTACGATGGCCTTGATTGGAGCTTTCGATTGCATGAGCATGTCGGGAACATTGTCGCGGTAACCGTCGAGCAATCCGCCGATCAGAAAACTTGGAGTTGTGATTTCACTCAGTGGCCGCACTCGTTCGCGCCAGAACGGCCCGTCGTGCTGGCGTTTCAGATACAGCAGGGACCAGGGCGGGGAATCGAAGCGAGGACCGAGAACCTTCTCGTCCAGCGAATAGTCGGGGGCGCCGACCCAACCCTCGGCCATGTCCATGTTCAATTCGAATTCATCGATGTGAGCCATGCCGTCGACGTAGTGGACGTCGTCGTGAAACAGTTCCGCCGTGGCGTCGACTGCCAGGATCGCCTTCAGCCCCGGCGTGTGCCGCATCGCCATCTGCAAGGCTGTGAATCCGCCCCAGGAAATCCCCAACATCCCTACATTTCCGTTCGACCACGTCTGGTGTGCCAGCCATGCGATGACCTGTTCGCCGTCCTCTTGCTCTTGCTCGGAATACTCGCGCTCCGGTGGAACTCCCTCGCTGGCGCCGAAACCTCGGATATCAACTCGCACGCTGACATATCCACGGTGTGCGAAGTAGGAGTGTTTCGGGTAGTCGCCCGCCGCCGTGCCATCATCTTTGCGATACGGCAGATACTCGAGCAGTGCAGGGAACTTTTCTTCCGGCTTTGCTCCGTCTGGCATGTACAGAGTTGCCGCCAGGCGCACGCCGTCCTTCATCGGAATCCATGCCTGCTCCATTCGTGCACCGTAGGTGGGTGGCGAGGGCGGCTCGCTGGCGCATGCGGAGTGCGGGAAGAAACAGAAGATGAGGCAGATGATGCAGGTGGTAAAGGCAGTTTTCGCCAATACGGTCTCCGGAGCCAAATGACTTTAGGTCAATCCTGCGCGCCCTGCTCGCGCCGAAGCGTGCGCAGGTCAATCCCGAGTTGCTCCGCCTTCTTATACAGGTGACTGCGTTCGAGGCCAAGAGCTTTTGCAGTCAGGCTCATGTTCTGGTGAGTGCGCTTCAGTTCGGCCAGAATCGCTTCCCGCTCGAATGACTCAACGCGGTCGGCAAGCGGGCCGGAGCCGAGAGAAGTTGCCGACGACGCAGTTCCCGCCGAAGTTTTTGGCAGCGCCATTTGTACCGTTGCCAGATCAACCTGACCGTCGGTCGCAAGTAACATAAGCCGCTCCACCATGTTGCGCAATTCGCGAACGTTGCCCGGCCACGCGTATCCCTCCAAAGCTTGCATTGCCTCGCTAGTGAAGGGAACCGGTTTCCATGCATTCTGCGCGCACACTTGCTTGGCGAAGTGCTCGACGAGCGCCGGAATATCTTCACGCCGGTCACGCAGTGGCGGTAGCGCGATGGGAAAAACGTAGATGCGATGAAATAGATCCTGCCGGAATTTCTCTTCGCGGACTCGCGCTTCCAGATCCCGGTGTGTCGCGACCACGACGCGAACGTTCACCGCAATCGGCTTATCGCCGCCGATGCGTTCGACTTCTCCTTCTTCGAGCACCCGCAGGAGTTTGGCCTGCATGCTCAGCGGCATGTCGCCGATTTCGTCCAGAAAGATCGTCCCCTGGTCGGCCTGCTCAAACTTACCGATGTGGCGGCCGGACGCTCCGGTAAACGACCCTTTCTCATGACCGAACAACTCGGACTCGATCAACTCCGCGGGCACTGCCGCGCAATTCAGCGTCACGAAGGGGCCCGCCGATCGCGCGCTTCGCTCGTGAATGGTTCGCGCCACCAGTTCTTTGCCCGTGCCGGTCTCCCCCAGGATGCACACGCGCGACTCGCTCGCGGCCACGCGCTCCAGTTGCGCCATTAGCCGCCGCATGTTTTCACCCTTCCAAACGATTTCGTGCTTGCCCAGGCGCTGCCGCAGTTGCTGGTTTTCGCTTTCCAGACGTTGCAGCTTGAGCGCGTTCTCCACCGTGAGTAGTAATTTGTCGGTGGAAATCGGCTTTTCCAGAAAATCGAGCGCCCCCAGACGCGTCGCCCGCACGGCCATCTCAATGTGCGCCTGTCCCGACATCATGACCACCGCCGCCGCCACGCCCTGCTGCTTGAGTTCTTCGAGAAGCGTCAGGCCATCTTTTCCGGGCATCACCACGTCAGAAAGAATCAAGTCGAAGCTCTGCGCCTTGGCCAATACCAGGGCCTTCGCCGCGTTGTCGCACACGGTTGCCTCGTGCCCGGCAAGGCGGAAGGCGCGAGAAAGCGAGGCCAGAGTATTGGCTTCATCGTCGACGATCAACAAATGTGCTTTGCGTGGCAACCTTCCTCCTTTCGTTAGTGCCGCAGCTCGGCTGCGTTCTCGGGCGTTTTGGCAGCCGCTTTCCGTCGCATCTCAGGATTGTCTGGCAACTCGATGACGAAAATCGTGCCCCACTGTGGCTGGCTGCGCACGCTGATTCTTCCGCCGTGGTCGCTGACTACCGACTGCACGATGGCCAGCCCAAGGCCCGTTCCGTGCTGTTTACTGGTGTAGTACGGAGTGAAGATTCGTTCGCATTCCTCGCGCGTCAGCCCCGAACCGGTGTCGGCCACTTCCATGATCACCTTTCCATCGTCGCGCCGGCTGCGGAGAGTCAGCGTCCCGCCGTTGGGCATCGCGTCCATGGCATTGAGCACCAGATTCGAGAGGGCGCGATGCAGCAATTCCGGATCCGCGGCAATCGGGTCGAGTCCCTCCTCCAACTCAAGCTTGCATTCCATCGGCTCGCGCCCCGGCGCCTGCAGTTGTGCCTGAAACAATTGCGCCACGCCCCGCAAAATTTCGTTCACCTGAACCAATTGCAGCTGCGGGTGCGGCATTATCGAAAATTCACTGAAGCGGCCGATGATTGCTTTTAGGTTTGAGATCTCCGCCAGCAGCGTTTGCGAACTCTCGTGGAAGACCTCGTCAAACTGCTGCGGGCTCTGCGTTCGCGCCCGCACCAGGTTCTCCACCGTGAGCTGCAACGGGAACAACGGATTTTTGAGCTCGTGGGCCAGGCGGCGCGCCAGCTCGCGCCACGCCGCGACTCTTTCGGTCTGTACGAGTCGCTCTTTCTGCGTGAGCAACTCGGTGGTCATGCGGTTGAACGATTCGGCCAGTTGCGAAAGCTCGTCGCTGCCAGGCACCTCCACCCGCGTACTCCAATTCCCCTCGGCCACGTCGTGCGCCGCACGCGCCAGTTGCTCGACGGGTCTGGTCACGCGCGCGGCGGCCCAACCGCTGAGCAAAATAGCCAGAACAATTCCGCCACCGCCCACCAGAAGCGCGGAATCGCGGATGCGCCGTTTTAACTCCACATACGAACGCCGCGAGTGTCCGATCAGCAAAATCCCCAGCAGCGGATGATCCTTCCCGACACCACGTAGCGGGATCGCGTGAAACACCTCGTCATCTGCCTGATCCGATGACCAATGCACGATCCCAGTCGTCTCCTGGTTGTAATGCTGCACCGCCTCGACCAGCGTAGCGAACTTGTCCGCTCCCCGCCCCGCTCCCGTGGCGTTAGCCGGCGCCGACGGATCCACCAGCGACTCTCCTGAGAAATGGTTCCCGCGATTTTGGTAGAGCAGCGCGCGCATGCCCGGGGGCAAGTCGAGCGCGGAGAGAAAATTCCGGTCCAGCCGCCGCCCCCCAATGACGAAAACAGCATGCTCTCCAGTATGCGTCGTTCGCACCGCAAACAAACCAAGACTTGTGGAGTCCTGCAACTCTTCCTGCATCAGGAATGCGTTTTGCCCATTCGAGGATGAGAGATTCTCGAACCCGCTGACGGGATAGCCAAACTTGGCCGGCCACTGTGCTGAAGAAATGATGGTCCCGTGTTCGTCCACGAGTTCAAGAAAGTCGAGTTGGTGGCTGTCAGCCATCGACTTGGCAAGGTCCAGGTACCCCGCCGAGTCTGCCGCCGTGCCACTCAGCGTGATAGCCATTCGGCTGACTGCCTCGGAACCGGCAACAGTTTCGACCCGCCGCGCGATGTCTTCCCCCTGGCGGTTGAACTCCCGTTGAAATTGCGCCACCAGCGCGGCCGTCCGCTCGTCCTCGGTTCTTTCGAACGCCCGTCGAGTGACCGCCAGCACCAGGCCTGCCACCGCCGCGACTGACAGAAATACGGTGAGTGCGAACACGGCCAGCAGCTTGCGGCGAAAAATCATGGTTTGCCGTTCCCCAGCCAGGCGTCGGCCAGATTCCAGCTTCCGTCGGGCCGCGGCGTCCAATTATTAAGCGAGGCCGATGCCGCGTACGTCACCGGCAAATGAAATAGCGGAATGATCCGCTGGGTCGCGAGCATCGCCTGCTCGGCTGCATAAAGGTCCTCGACCGAGCCGCCATCATTCTTGGCCACCGGCGCGCCGGCGACCGACGCTACACCTGCGAGGGCGATCCATGGATCCGCCGACGCCAGCGGAATTCGCACCAGCCGCAAGTCTGCAGTGGACGCTGAGGTTGGTTGCAGAACCAATCCCGCATCCCTGCCGTTGAGCGCAACCCGCTCGGCCAGCAACCGGGCCACGGCGTCGCCGCTATCATATCCGACGGTCCACGTCGGAATCGTGCGAACCTGCTCTCGGGCGTGCCGTGCCCGCGCCAAATCCGCATTCGTGGAAAAAATGAACCCGTAGCCGCTCATCCAACTCGGAAGAACGCCACCCGCCGGTTGGCCCGCACCCTGCAGCAGGACACTTCGGATGGATCCGCGCTCCACGCTCCAGGCGAGCGCTTCGCGCAATGATTTTTCCTCCGGCGTCTGGACGTCGCGGGTGAAGAGCAGAGCCAGCAATTCCATGGGAGCCGAGTTCGCGAGCCGGCGCGTATCGAGCGAGACCCGGTGCGCCTGCTCGGGCGCTATCTCTACCCAATCCGCCCGGCCTAGTTCGAGCGCCGTCATCTGATCGCGAAAACTTCTCCCCATCTCGATCTCGATGCCGTCGAGAAACGGACGGCCACGCCAATAGCTTTCCTCGGCGGCCAGCGTCAGCTTTTTACCCGGCTGCCAATCGACGATATGAAACGGGCCAGTCCCGCTCGGATTGCCCTCCGAGTTTCTCTTCGTGATTGCATTTCGCGGCAATGCCAACTCTCCTAACATTTCCGGATCCGCGATGTCGCGCTCGATCACCACCGAGTCGCCGTCGACACTCACATTCCAGGTGGGATTGCCCGCGCGCAGGGAAGCGGCCGCGACCTCCGAGGTAAGTGCTGTGCCGTCGTGAAAATTCACGCCGCGACGAAGATGAAACTGCCACCGCTGATTGGTCGGCGAGGCCTGCCACGAAGCGGCCAGCGCTCCACGCGCGCGTCCGGAGTCGTCGGTCGCTACCATGGTGTCGAATATCAATAGAGTGAGGTTGCGTCGAGCGAACGAGTCGGATTGCGCGTTCTCCGCCGGGTCGAGGGACGTCGGTGCCGCTCGCATGGTCACGCGCAGCGTGCCACCGTACTGCGGGCGTGTTTCGCCCGGCGCCGCTAGAGCCAGCATCAACAGGCTATTGACCGCAAGCCATCGCCAGACGAAACGCTTCATAACTTCCGGTCTCTCGATTTCTGGCGACTGCAATTGCCGAGTCGCCTCTTGCTTCTGTCCACAGAGCGGTAATGGGCCCGGCGAAATCGACGGCGGCGCTGACCGCCACCGGATCGCGATCGGGGAACTCATAGGCGCGCACGGAGTCCTCAGACTGATCGTCCTCAGGCCGAACTGCGGCGCTGGACAGAACCTGCCAGCCCGCGCCGCATGCGGTCTTCACGCTGGTCAACTCGCTGCCCCAGCCGAGTTTGGCTGCCTGGTCGCTCACGCCGTCCACCAGGTGCGTCTGTCCGTCGACCGCCGCAAAGAGCCATAGCGTGTATTTGTCGCGGGGCAGCAACGCGGCGGAGTAAAACTTGGGTACGGTTGTGAACTTGCCCACCCCCGGAGTCAACGCGCCAGTAAAGAAGTTGCGCCGAGGAGCAAAGAACGCTTTCATCTGCGGAACAACCGTCGATGCTCCGTTCGCCAACCCTGCACTCGGAAAAACGGACAAAGATCCCCCATTGAGAGTGCCCACAATCAGCGGCCAAGGGTCGTCACTCTGGCGGCAATTCAGGATCAGCGGCAATGCCGAGGCGCTGGAACAAATCACTCCGGGAAGGTACACATCGAGCAGGTGATCCCGGGCCGGGATGAGCCGCCCGCGCAAATCCCGGGACCATGGCCGCGAGTGAGCGATAGTCAGCACCTGTTCCTGCTGCCAGGCTCCGCCTTGCATGTGGTAGAGCGAGACCTTTTCCGGGTCAAGGACCGCAATGCGCGTGGGAGAAGAGCCCTCCTCCAGCACCGCAACATCGAGAATAGGATCTTCTTGCGTCCACAGCGGAGTTTTGCGCAGACTAAGGGGCACGGAATCCCGCGCCGCAGTCGAGCCTTCCGGGCGCGCGGTCGAAACCATGACCACCGCAGACTCCCCCGCACCCTGGTGAATATCGGCGACCCAAACGTAAGATGTCGGATTCTCCGAGAGCGAGATCGTGACAGTGGCGGCGGCCTGGTCGGCCTTCACAAAGCGAAGCCCGACTGCATCGAGCGTGCTGCGCAGGCCGTTCTGGATGATGTCAAAATCCCGCTTTCCCAGCGAAGAGCGATTCTCTACCGTAAGCGCTACGGCGCCCGGTCCAGTCACGGCTACGATCTTGCGGGCTAAATGCTGCTCGGGAGTGTTCCAATCGGTCGCGCAGGCGGTTACGGCGAGCCCAACCAGCGCAACGAGCAGATACGGATGGCGAAGGCCGGGCAGGGCGCCACGCAAGGCGGAAATCACGGGCTTCAGAATTATTGAGATGGCCGAATTATAAACCGCTTGACACATGCGACTGGCCTCCTGCCCTGTACTGTTTGGACACCACCGAAAACCCGGGCGCCCCATAGCCTGCCCTGAGCGTAATCGAAGGGTCTCGCGTACTTTGCGAGACGTGGGGATTTCGCCGGATTATTCAAAACTACCTCTGCTCCTCGGGCGGTTCCGCCTGGCTGGCCGGGTTCCCCATGTTCATGCTGCGCAACACGTCATTCATGAAGAACTTGCCATCAGCCGGAACCATCATGATTTGCAGTTTGTCCGACAGTCGCTCGGCCACGATCTTGTTAATGAGCAGCGGATTCTGTTTCAAAATGTTCGCCTCACTCTGCATCCGTTCAGCATCGGCGGCCGCAGTCACCCGAATGCGGTCGGCTTCAGCATTAGCCAGCAGTTTCCGCCGTTCACTTTCCGCTTTGCTGTCGATCACTTTGGCCTGGGCAGCGGCTTCCGCGTTCTGGATGGTCGCTTCCTTGCGCGCCTCCGCTTCCAGTTTGCTTTGCTGAATCTGTTTTTCCTTCAGCGGCAGCGTGTACTGCATGGCATCGGCTTCGCCCTTGGCTTGCAGCACATGAACTTGCGCCTCGCCCTCCGCCTGCTTGATCTGCTGCACCTTGGTCGCCTCGGCTTCGAGTTCCGCGATCTTCACCTGCTTCTGCTTCAGTTCAGTCTCCACGCCCATGCGGTCATTTTCCTGTTCTTTCAGCAGTAGGGTCTCCAGTCCTTTCGCATAGTCCTCCGGCAGTTGGATATCGCGCAGCATGACTTCTTTCACCACGATTCCGTCCGCGGCCAGCTTCTGCGTGATCAAGCCCGCGGCCCGCTGTCGCACTTCCTCGCGCTTGGCGGAGAAAACATCCCGCACCGTATAGTTCGGGACCAGTTCCCTCCACACGCTGGCCACGACCGGCGGCACAATTTCTTTCTCCACCGGGTGCGGCAAATTGCTTTGAATGTAGTCCAATCGTTTAGGATCGAGCCGGTAACGCACGGTGATGGCTAGGCCGAGCGTCAATCCTTCCTTGGCTTGCACGTCGAGCAGTTGCGACTTCGACGCGACATTGGCGGCTGCATTCTTTCCATCCTCCGAGACGCCCGTGGTGAAGACTTGGTCGCGGGTATCGAACAGCGCGACATCTTCTACCAGCGGCGCCACGAAATGGACGCCGGGATAGAGCGTTCCCGGCACCGTCCCGCTCATCTGGCTGACTCGAATCCCGCCAGTGCCGCTTGGCACAACCACGATGCTGAAGGCCAGGAGAATCGGACCCCAGGCCAGAAGCGCCAGCGCCAGAGAAGTGCGCCAACGCAATTGTGGAAGCGCAGGCATCGGGCCCGCTCCCGGCGCGGCCAGCGCTCGCCGGTACATCAGTTCGCGATACAGGTCATAGCCCAAAATGCTCACGGCCACGAGAATCATCCCGAGGCCACCGGTAATCAGCAAGTACTTCAAAGCCAGCATGGTCGTTCTCCTTTGTGAGTTCCTTCATGGAACTCATTGCTCCGAAAATCTGTGCTCTGGAAATCAGTCCTTTTGCCCTTGCTTCGCCACCGCCGAATGCCGCGCAAGTTTGCCCGACGCGAAGAACAGACGGAACACTTGCCCAAAGATAAGTTCTTCCGCCAGCAGCGCCACCGCTAGCGAGAAGATCATTCCTGCAACCACCGCCATGAATGTGATTGCCATTTGCATAAAGTCCTCCTGAGATTTCTGCCTCTGATTTCAAGCTTCCGATCTAAGTCCGCTTCCGCTCGTTCACTGACCGCCGGCCAACGGTGCGACCTGCGCGTCTGCCACGGTCGCGTCATTCGTGCTACCGCCGAACACTCGCGCGACCTGCTCGTCGCGCTCGCTGCGAATCACAACCGTGTCGCCGACTCGCAGCATGATGAACAACTGCTCCATATCGCGATTGCGCAGCCGGATGCAGCCGTGCGACGCCGCGTGTCCCACCGATTTCGGCGCATTCGTTCCGTGAATGCCGTAGCCCTTCTGACTGAGTCCCAGCCACCGCGTGCCCAGCGGATTGCTCTTGCCGGTGGGGATCACCTTGCCCGCGTGGTAGTAGGTGGGGTTGGAGACACGGCTTACAATCTGGAATTCACCGGTCGGGCTGGGGCTCACCGCCGCGCCGACCGCGATGGGAAATGTAGCGATCACGTCGTCGCCTTCCACGACGACCAACTTGCGATCCGGAATGCTGACCAGCGCCACGCGCCTGGCCAGATCAGCCTTCGAAAGCTGTGCGCTCTGCGCGCACGCGGGGAGCGCCAGACTGATCGCCAGCATTGCCAGGAGAGCCCGCTTGGTTGTCGTTTTGCCGCTGGCCCGTTCCATGACTGCCCTCCTGTCGATTTAGCTCGCGCTGATCTAAAGGGCAGGATGGAGGCCAAAACGTATCTAGTAGAAACGGAAGGTGTTAGGGTGTGGTTCCCGGGATGAATTCGTGGTCGCGCAGCCACGCTGTGTCAGCGGACACACGCCGTCTAATGGGTATGGATTCGGGCACGCAGTAGGGTTTGGATTGTTTCGGAGGTGGGGGAGGCTCTGCCAGCCTTCAAGCGCCCGGCTCCCGCCGTCTGGGGTAACGGCTTGTGGGGTTCTGTGGGTTGGAGCCGGGCGATCCTATGACTAGAAGGCCTAGTTCAATTGTGCCTATTAAAGCTTGTTCGGCGTTGCATTTCTGTGACGCCCGCCACAGTTTCGTGTGATCCTCGTCATGTGGTAAATCCTCGCCGCTTTTTGTCCCAACCAGCCGCTTTTTGCCCCGCGTCTCGGGCACCGGCGCACATCCGTGCGTGATCCTGGTCACGGCCAGCGCTTTGGAGCCTTCTTACACTCGCTTTGAAAACTAGAAGTGTCCCTTTCATTCTGGAGATTGAATTCATCATGGCTTACGTGATTACGGACTCTTGCCTCAAGGGTTCCCCCTGCGTCGAGGTCTGCCCGACCGATTGCATCCATCCCAAGCAGGACGAGCCCGGCTTTGAGGCGGCGACTCAGATGTATGTGGATCCGGAGGGCTGCATTGACTGTGGCGCCTGCATTCCGGTCTGCACCTCCGATTTGATCCATGCTCTGGACGATGTGCCCGAGGACAAGAAGGAGTTCATCGAGAAGAACTCAGCCTACTACGTCACTAATCGGCGCATTATTTCTTCGGGATCACTTCCCGGTCTGCTCCGCAATTACCGGGCGTCGGACGAAAGGTAAACCAGCCGTCTCCGATGCCCGGCGATTGTCTGGCGTCCAGCAAGTCCTTACTTTGACGCTTTGGGCGGAGCTAGGCGGCCTAACCAAAACTCTTTTTCCTTCTCAAACGCTTTCTTGTCTTCGTCCGTGATCTTCGCAACACTACCTACTCCGTTGGTGACCGACACCATTTTCCGTAGTCTCCCCTGAGCTGAGGTCAAGTACAAGGTTTGGTTGTTCGCTCCCTCATCCACCACAAAAAGAACAATGTCGTTCTTATTCGCAACCGAGACGTCAAATCCCTGCACCATCCTCCCAGCCCGCAATACGCGTTGCTTCACCGGAAACTCTGATTCCTGCGTAAGCCCCAGCAGCGTCGATAGGTGGGGCGGTAGCGTCGCGTCCAGACCCTCTCGAAGAACCCACTCCGCAGCCTCGGCGAGCGCGTGGTGAGCTTGGGGCTGTGGGACATGCTTCGCCTGCCCAGTCGCCGGAAGACTCACCGCTGATAAGAGAATCACCACCTCCACCAAAGAAGCTAGCCTGCTAGTGTTCAATCGATCCCCCGATAAAGCGGCAGTGTAACACCCTCAGTTCCCAGTTCTCCAAAGGGCAGGTCTCTGCACCTAGTGGTCTCCCGTTGACTTCGCCTCCTCTGCCCGCTATCGTGCCGACCATGAACGTCATTAAAGCGACGCGCCAGTTCGAAGAGTGGCTGGGCGATCGCACCGACCTGGTCAAAAAAGATCTCCGCCTGAAACACGCGAACATGAAGGCAGCAGTCTTTCCTTTTTTGCGTGCCACGTATTATCGCTGGGCACAGATCTGGCCTAAAATCTGCCCCGCTCTCGCCAAGGCCCCGCAAGTGCTGGCAGTCGGCGATCTCCATATCGAGAACTTCGGTACCTGGCGCGATGTGGAAGGCCGCCTGATCTGGGGCGTCAACGATTTTGATGAAGCTTACCCCATGGCGTATGCGAACGACCTGGTTCGGTTGGCGGTGAGCGCTCACCTGGCGGCGGCGGCGAACCATTTGCCGCTCCGGCGCAAGGACATCTGCGACGCGATCCTCGAGGGCTATCGCAACGCCATCCGCCAACAAGGCCAGCCGTTTGTGTTGGGCGAGGACCACTCCTGGCTGCGGCAGATTGCCGAGAGTAAACTGCGCGACCCGGTCCACTTCTGGGCCAAGATGGACACCCTCCCGACCCTAAAAGAACCAGTACCAATCAGCGCTGTCGACGCCCTCGAGCACCTGATGCCCGCCCGCAACCTTCCGTACCGTTTGGCCCATCGGGTGGCGGGATTGGGAAGCCTGGGGCACGCGCGCTACGTTGCCATTGCCAACTGGAGTGGCGGGCGGATTGCCCGTGAGGCGAAGGCCCTGGTCACGTCCGCCAACTATTGGGCAGCGGACCGCGAAGGGCCCTCCGAGATTCTTTATCAGACCATTGTGAGCCGGGCCGTGCGTTGCCTTGATCCTTTTGTGCAGTTACGCGGTCGCTGGATTGTGCGTCGCCTTAGTCCCCATTGTTCGCGTATCGAACTGGCCACTCTGAAGGCGCAGGGCGAGGAGATGCGCCTGTTGGCGGCCATGGGATGGGAGACGGCGAATATCCACTTAGGCACCAGGACTGCTCGCAAGGCGATCCTGCATCATTTGCAAAAGCAGAAAGCGAAGTGGCTGCACGCAGCCACCGAGCAAATGTTGCAGGCTGTCGACGAAGACTGGAGGGATTGGAAGCGCGGTGGATTCGTCTAGCATGCGAGTAGCGAGGTCAGGCGATCTCGCCGCAAGCATTGCGCAGTGCAACCGGAGCGCTGGCAACTGGGCGGCGCAGCGGCGCTAGCCCAACTCCATTGTCGCTGTCGTACACCAGCGTCCATTGCGCGGCGCACTCATCGCACAACCAGTAGTGTTCGACTTGCCGTTGTGGTTGGCGGGCGCGAATGAAGGGAGGCGAAAGGGATTCTCCTGGTTTCGTCAACCGGTTCGTCTCTACTAGAAACAGCTTGCCTTCTCTGAGTTTAAGAAAGGGTTTCGAACAGAGCGGATTGGCGCACCGACTGAGCATAATTCTCACTCCACGGCTACGCCATAGTCGATTTCTCGGAGTAACCGGATTCGCTTTCCCAGCACTTCGCGTGCCATCAGGGTTTCCCCGCTGTACCCCCAACTTTTGCCACTGCCCCAAACTTCTTAGCAGTGACGATTCACTCTCTACTGCCGCCTTATCGGCAAAAAGTGCCGACCGATCGTCGCCGACGAGTTGCCCTCGTCACACCTGATCGCTACTATCTTTACTTATGCTGAAGCTCGTGCAGAGTCCACCAAGTTATTTCCATGTATCCGATCAGAAAGAACGTAAAACACGCGAGAACCCGCAGTGGATCGAGCAAAAACGCGCAGTGAGTGAAAGTCGTTGTGTGGTGTTTTTCAGCAGCGTAGATTTTCATCCGACGAGAAAATCGATAGGGCAGTTGCGGTGACAAGCACGATGACTCTTCAGCCTCGTACTCATGAACGCTAGTCCTACCTTCATGCCCCCTCGTCATGAGCCTATCTCCGCCTTAGTTCGTGTGGCTCGCTTTCCCCGGCTGCGAGCTCTGGCATGGTTAGACGATCAACTTTACGCTTCGCGAGGCTATCAACTCTTACGTTCGAACGTTGCCAATATTTCTTCCAGTTTTGGCTGGAAGCCGGTGGCCACTTTTCGCCCCGCCTGGCAGCGCCGCTTATCGGTGACGAATCGCCTGAGCTCGCGCCTGTTCCGTGACGGCTTTCACGCGCTCGCCGTTTTGCCTTCTGGTGGAATCGTCGCCGCGATCGCAGGATCGATCGTCACGCTTCGTGCAGGTGACAAGGAATTCCGTGCGACCCATACGATCGCTCGCGGCACGCGACCGCTGCACATCACCGCGGTTCCGGCCGGTGCAGTTTTCTGGGGAGAGTACTTCGACAATGCCGCGCGCGACGAAGTCCACATCTATGCATCTTCCGATGCGGGAGCCACCTGGGTCGTCGCCTACACTTTTCCTCGGGGCGCGATCCGCCATGTCCATAACATCGTCCACGATCCATGGGAGGATTGCCTCTGGGTCCTCACCGGCGATTACGGCGATGAATGCCGCATCCTGCGTGCCTCCTGCGATTTCAACCGGGTCGAGACCGTACTGCAGGGCAATCAGCAGGCGCGCGCCGTCGCACTTGTACCCATGCCGGACGGGCTCTATTTCTCTTCCGACACTCCGCTCGAATCGAACTATGTCTACCGCATCGACCGCCAGCGGAACTTGTCTCGGATCGCTCCCATCAGCAGTTCGTCGATTTACGGCTGCCGCGTCGGAGACCAGATATTTTTTTCCACCATGGTAGAGCCGAGCGAGGTGAATCGCGACCGAGACGTCCGTATCTATGGCGGCCATGGCGCAAACGGTTGGCAGCCCCTGCTCGTTTGGCGAAAAGACCGCTGGCCCATGGGCCTTTTTCAATACGGCAACGCCTTTTTGCCCGACGGGAATAACACCACGTCTTTCCTGGCCGTTACTACGATCGCCGTAGAATCCGATGACCTGACCACTTCGCTCTACCCCGTGAGCTCCTGAACTTCGCAACTGCCGTAAGATGAATTGCGAAATCGATCTCTTGCCTGGCCTCAGCTACTATCGACGAATATTCAGCGCCTACCTCTTCGGCAGGAATAGCCATCTCACCTTCTGGCACGAGACCCCGGCAGAGAATCCGAATGCGAGTGCTGCCGAGCTCGGCGAATACTACATGTTGTTCGCGGAGAAGGCCGACTATCCCGGCGCCTACGATTCCTCCGGTGTTCCCCTGCTCGACTATCACGGCCGCATCGGCCTGCAGTACAACCCAATCGCCATCGCGCAATATGGCCTGGGGAACTACAACCTTTTCCATCACAGCGGTGATCTTGCACGAAGAAAAAAATTCTTCCGGAGCGCCGACTGGCTCGGTGAGCACCTCGAACAAAATAGCCACGGCTTCGCTGTCTGGAACCACCACTTCAACTGGGAATACCGCGATACGCTCAAGGCCCCGTGGTATTCAGGCCTGGCGCAAGGCCAGGGAATTTCTGTGCTGGTGCGCGCCCACCAGGAGTCTGGAGATATGCGTTTTCTGGAAGCCGCGCAGCGCGCTCTCGCCAGCTTCTTCCAGCCGACCAGCGCCGGCGGCGTCGCATTCACCGATGATCGTGGCGACCTGTGGTTTGAGGAATACATCGTCTCGCCGCCCACCCACATTCTGAACGGATTCATCTGGGCCGCCTGGGGCGTATACGACTACTTCCTTGCCACCAACGATCGCTCCGCTCAGGAATTGTTCTCGCGTGCGGTGCGAACTTTGCTCCACAATCTCGATCACTACGATCTGGGATTCTGGTCGCTCTACGAGCAGTCGGGCACGCGCCTGCCCATGGTGGCCAGCCCTTTCTATCATCAATTGCACATCGTGCAGCTGCGCGCGATGCACCGCCTTACCGGAGAAGATACGTTCGCGCGTGTAGCCGATCGCTGGGAAAGTTACAGCCGCAGCCCGAGCAAACGCACCCGCGCCCTGTGCTACAAGACGGCGTTCAAACTTTGTTACTACTAGATTTACCGGGATCCTTGGTCAGGGTAATTGCCATTGAGGTAGGGCTTTACGGTTGGGTTGCCGGATACACCCGAGTCTACTGTCAGCCTTGAGTCCGTCGAGTAGGAGATAGCGAGTTCCACCAGAAACTTTTGATCTTCCGGCGTGAGCATTCCCTCGCAACTTGCTTCAGGTAAAGGCTGAGTCTGCTGCAGCAGCACCCCTGCGCAGGCCGGACATAAGGCGGCAATGGCCGAACTGGCTTGGCAAAAAGGGATATGCTCATGTGGATTCTTCATATGCGGCGGTCTCCATTCGCCCTTAGACCACTTCACAAACTTACCTCTTATATCGGCACCTTTAGGTGCCTATATTGGCGATAACGATAACCTAGGTAATGCGTCCCGCATCACCTACCCCGAACCTGCATTAATGAGATAGCCTCTAGTCTCGCGTGAAGATCCTCTACATCTCACAATATTTTCCGCCCGAGATGGGAGCTCCTGCCGCTCGAGCGTCCGAACTGGCGCATCATTGGGCGCAGGCGGGCCATGACGTTTCGGTGTTGACGGGATTTCCCAACCACCCTACGGGCGTGGTCCCCGCCGAATGGCGCTCACGACTGCGCCGCCTGATCTACAATGAAAAAATCGGGCAGGTGAACGTGTTTCGCACCTGGCTGTGGCCCCTACCCAATCGCAAGGCGCACGAGCGGATGCGCAACTATGCCTCGTTCTGTATCTCGGCCGTGCTTCGCGGGCTCGCTCTTCCTCGTCCGGATGTGATCGTCGCGACCTCGCCGCAACTGTTGGTAGCCGTCTCCGGATGGTGGCTTGCGTTCGCGCGGCAGGTGCCGTTCGTGTTCGAAGTACGCGACCTGTGGCCGGAATCGCTCACCGCCGTAGGCATGGGTAACGAAAATTCCCTGTTGCATCATGGACTGGCGGCGGTGGCGCGCTTTCTGTATGAGCGATCCAACCACATCGTTGTCGTCACTCCGGCGTTCAAACAACATTTGATCCAACGCTGGCGCGTGCCTGAGGAAAGAATCTCCGTCGTTGAAAACGGTGTCGAGGCCGATCTTTTCGCCCCGCAACCGCCGGCGGCCAATCGTGCGCTGCGCCAGCAACTGGGCGCGGAAGGGAAGTTTCTAGTCTGCTACGCCGGCACCATGGGCATGGCGCATGGGCTCGAAACCTTACTGGAGGCAGCGGCCCAGCTGCAGGTGCAGAATCCCAAAGTGATGCTTCTTCTGGTCGGCGAAGGCGCGGAAAAAGAACGGATCAAATCCCGGGCGCAAGATCAAGGTCTCGAAAATGTTCACTTTCTCGACCAGCAGCCGCGCGAAAAAATTCCGGCCTTCATCTCTGCTTCCGACGTCTGCCTTGTTCTTCTCAAAAAGACCGATGTCTTCAAGACCGTTATTCCCACCAAGATGCTCGAGTTCATGTCCTGCTCGCGTCCGGTGATCGTTGGCGTGGACGGTCAGGCCCGGCAGATTGTCGAAGAATCGGGAGGGGGTATCGTAGTCGAACCCGAGAACGCTGCGGAACTGGCGCAGGCCATCAACCAACTCGCCACGAATCCTGTACACACTGCGGCTCTGGGACAAAGAGGAAGGGAACACATCCTGCGGCACTTTTCTCGCCGGCAGACTGCGGAGAAGTACATCCACGTTCTGGAAAGCTTGCTCGAACGGCGGCAAGGCGGCGCAGCCAAATCAGGGGGCTGAGTGCGAACCAGAAGGATTCCGTCCGGATGTTGCTACGGATGCACTGTATAAATCGTAACCGCCGTCGCGAGCGACATGGCGGCTTCAAAGCTCCGGCCAGCGAGAACCCGGGCTCCACTCACCGGGACGAATAGAATATCGTCTGCCTGCAACGTGACGTCGGGAGCCTTGGCTTCCAGCATCTTCTTCAACTGAATGCGTTCCTCCGTCATCCCCGACGGGGTCTTATGAATAAGCCGCGCACCACTCATCTTGGCGGTATGGTTCGGGCCACCGGCCAGAGCAAGGGCCCTGCAGAACCGTCAGCGTGCCGCTGTCGACCAGCAGGCTGCTGGGGCGCCCGACGTCGCCTACCACATAAATGATCGGTGCCTTCGGCACCGTGATCGTGTCACCGGGCAGGATTTCGACATTCCCGCTTAAGTCATCCCCCAAATTACCAGGCAGATCCACATGGATCGCCTGCGCCTGGTTGCGGCGGATGATGGCGATCTTGCGCGAGGCCGACTGACTGAACCCGCCGGCCTGGGAAATCACCTCGTACAGCTTGCGATCCACAGTGTCGGGTAGATCCCGGGCCTGCCTACTTCTCCGAGAATGGTCACACCCTGGGACGCGGCCTCGTCCACAAAGATGGTCACATGCGGATTGCGGACGAATCCACCATCCTTCAGCCGCTTCTGGATCAGTTTCTGAGCCTGTTCGAGCGTCAGGCCTTCAACATGGACATAATCGATGAGCGGGAGATACAAATCGCCCGAATTGCCGACCCGCGCTTTTGTGCTCAGTTCCGGAACGTTATAAACGCTTACCTCGATCAGGTCGCCTGGCCCCAGCTT
>Ga0307479_10001068_pt1 | contig 24770 bp, 21 predicted proteins | sample atmos_gasesECM4C_FD_203743 | JGI IMG/M metagenome (GOLD analysis project Ga0307479, IMG submission 203743) | Hardwood forest soil microbial communities from Morgan-Monroe State Forest, Indiana, United States - atmos_gasesECM4C_515 | ecosystem: Environmental > Terrestrial > Soil > Temperate... | reverse complement strand
CATCATCGCCCTTCGGTGCAGCAAGCTCAACGGGCGCTTTGAGGATTTCTGGGAACGCCGCTCAGAGCAAAAGCAGGTGGCTGCATGACTCTTCCCCCAAATCTGATGTGCGCCCAATCAGTTGTGATGATTTTATGAAGTAGCTCTTCTTGGGCATCGCCGTTCCAGGGCGATGCGCAGCGTGGTTGAAGTGCCGAGAGTTCTTCAAACTCTTCGGTCGTATACATACCCAGCCGGCGCGTTATAACTGGAACGAAGCGGAGCGGGATGACGAGTTATAGTTCCGCTGATCGCTGCCATGTCACGCAGGAGGCCCCGGGTTCGAGTCCGAACTTTTACGTTTGCATCGCCTCGGTTGCACCATGGGTCGAACAATGTTGTCGATCATCTGAAAACGTAGTTTTCTGAACTCCTGCCGGATTACCAGTTCGATTAGACATCATCATCCTATTGGCGGCTTGGTCTTTGGGTTGGGCCTACTTTCCGCCAGTTGTTGCAGTTTGAGCCGGAGGTATTCCACATAATTTTCCGGTGCGGGATTGGAAAGCAGTTCCTCGATAACGGGTTGGAAGTAGGCCAAAGAACGAATGGGCGAGAGGGCAGGAACGTCCGCTGGTCTAGCGAGTCTGCGGACAGAGGCCAACAGGAAGGGCGACTCGACCACCCGTAAGGCCACACTGCGCTGGTGGAGTTGACGAGCGAGTTTCCGATCCTGGGCGCTGGCACGCAAAGGTGTTTCCGGCAGTACCAGGTACAGGTTGAGGACGGCGGTGACATAACCGGCGAGATCAAGATCGTAGAGGAAAGGGTTCATTTTTTCTCCTCCGGGCGGCCGCTTCCTGTTCGCTTTCGCGGACTCGATAACTTTCTCCTTCGATCACGGTCACATCCGCATGATGTAACAGGCGATCCAGAAGAGTGGCAATGCAAGTACCATTGGGGAAGACTTCGTTCCATTCCTTGAAGGAACGATTGGTAGTGAGGATGACGGGCTTGCGCTCGTAGCGGCGATTAATGACTTCGTAGAGTAAGTCTGCAGCTTTGTCGTCAAAGGAAAGATAGCCAACTTCGTCGATGCATAAGCGTGGGATAACCCCCAGTGTTAGATGATTGGCAACGTTGCCGCCCGCGTCACCGCCCGGCTAATCGCCTCGTCTAGAAGATCTTTGCCGGTCTGTCCCACCACTTGCTCAGCGACGCATGTCGCAAGAGCGTTGTGGTGATCAGCACCGCCGTCGGGTCGGCCAGCGCGGCCGTGAAACGGAAGATCTCCTGTTCCGTCTGCGGTGCGACCTCCCCTAACTAAGTAGCGCACGATTTCCTCGATGACCTCTTGGGTTACGAGGCTTGCCCGCCAGGGCTTGGAGGATCAGCAGGACGCACCTCGTTCCGGTCGACCGGTAAAACATAGCTCGGAAATCGTACAGCGGGTTCAGCAGCGGGCGTGCCAGAAACCGCAACACTACAGCCGCTGGAGCGTGCGCACCCTGGCCCAGGACTTAGGCCTGCCGCGCAGCACCGTGCACCAGATTCTGGTCGCCTCGCAGCTACAGCCCCATCGGATTCGCACTTTTACCTTCAGTCCGGATCCCGATTTTGAAGCCAAGCTGCTGGACATTGTGGGCCTGTATTTGAATCCGCCGGAAAACGCGTTGGTGTTGTGCGTCGACGAGAAGACTGGTATTCAGGCCCTGGACCGTACCCAACCACTGCTGCCCTTGAGGGCTAAGAAGCCTCGCAGCTGGACCAATGAGTACGTCCGCCACGGCACCCAAACCTTACTGGCGGCTCTGGAGATCGCCAGTGGTCAAGTGGTGGCACAGGTCAAGCAGCGCCGCACCTCCGTCAACTTCCTGCGGTTCCTGCAGGATGTCGTCGAAGCCTTCCCGGACCGAGAGTTACACATGGTTCTCGACAATCTCAACCTCCACAAGAATGAAGCAGCTCGGCGCTGGCTGAAGCGGCATCCCCAGGCGCACTTCCATTCCACGCCGACCCACGCTTCCTGGGTCAACCTGGTGGAATGTTTCTTCAGCATCCTCGGCAAGCAGGGCTTGTCACAAAGCGTTCATACCTCGAAACGCCAGCTCAAGGAATTCCTGTTGAGCTACAGCGCTCACAACAACCAAAATCCCAAGCCCTTCGTTTGGACCAAGGGACCGGAGAAACTGCAACGCATCATCGAGGCGACCAAGCAATATCAAGCGGCGCATCCGCGCAAGCCAAGGAGCCGCCGCTGCGTTTTCAATACTATAAAGAACTAACTGGACGATGTACTATTATAGTTTGGATAAATACTATTGTTGTCGGCTTGGTGATGATCACCAACGCCGCTCTCATGCTGATTTCACCCTCTGCTTGGTTTCGGCTACCCGACTGGATTCGGCACAGGGCTTTTGGTTTGAAGCAAAGTGGGCACGTGGGCGGGAACTGGCGGAAACCAGCCCAAGTGCGATTAACAGGAGCATTCCTGCTAGCGCTCATTGTTTTGGCTGCGTGCGGGTTTTTCTTAAGCGCGAAGTCTTGAGGGACACCCGACAGAGTTTCGATCCGCCCCCTCGCTCCCCTATCGTTTGAGCGGTGCGAACGGTGAAAGGCGCAGGTTTTAACGGCGCCAATTCCAGGCACGAACGACATCGAACGACATGCGGGACGACCACATCAGCGAGGATTGTGCAGAGTTTCTCCCGCCAGAGTTTCAGGAAATCTCCGGCCGGTGATAGGTCTCTTTCGAGAACTCTACACCGTACCTGAATGGCCTGCTATCCCCGCTAGCCATCTGCGATCGTCCGTAACGCGAGCGGTACCGCCGCCCGGCGGGATGCATTGACCTGAAAAGGCCCTTCCAATAAATCTACGAAAAACCGGTTTACCGAGCGCTTGATGTCGACATTATCGGCACAGCCGGCAACAACGTCCCAGACCCTAGTTCCTTAACCGGGCTGTTAACCACTAACCGTTCGGCTGACGAAAATAAGGCCGCGAGACTGTCTCATCGCGCGCCGAACAGCGACGAACGCGCCTCCCCTAGTCAGTAAAATCATCAACTTACAATTGCTCTGGAAAGGCCGCCCAGGCGCCTGTGGTTGTGGCACACCGCTTGCAAACATCCTACGGCGTGAGCGGTTTGCAGAAATCAATCCCGAGTCCTCGCACACACTGGAGGTACCAAAATGAAAAGCCTAAGAGATCTACTCATGGACCTGATTACATCCACACAGGGAAAGGGGCCGTCGTCAAGCCGCCTGGTTTACCTCACGAACGGTCTGGGGGCGCTGTTTTGCTCTCTGGTGATGACGATCGGTGGCATCGAGGTTTATTGTGCAAAACTCAAAGCCGACCCAGTCTATTGGACCGCGGTAGCTGCGCTGTGGACCGCGACGCTGGGCTTCGGTGCCAAGACCAAGGTCGAACAAAACAGAGGATCGGTTCAGGTCGCAATCGCTGAGAACCGCGGCCAGATGACGCCCGCGCCCGTGCAGGGTGACTAGCCGCAGGGCGCCGACACCGCAATGGCGACCGGCGCCCGTAACTGCGAGGTACTAGCTAGCATGAGGTTCTTAGTCGAACGCCCGGCTTCCCTCCTATTACCGGTTTCACGTCGACTAGCTGGCATATTCGTTTCCCCTCTTGCACGAAAGGTAGCAAAAACGCGTAGCACAAGGATCGTGCTACTGCGGCAGACGGACCTGTGCCCGTTGTCTGCCTTCGGCCAGAAAGAGCGCCGCAGCTTCCTCCACGAAGTTAGAAGTCGGACCGAACGAGCCAAGGTGGAAAAGCAAATCTGGGGGCGGAGCTACGCCCGCGAGTAGGCGCGCATAGCCCGCTCACACACAAAAAGCGAGAAAGGGGATAGAGAAATGAAGAAGAACGTAAGGTGGTTGGTTCTATCAGTTATGTTCTTGAGCATGGCAGGTATGGGAGTCTCAAACGCCGCGTCGCACGCCTACGTGGCGAATTTCAGCGACAATACCGTCTCGGTGATTGACACCAAGACCAACACTGTCGTGGGCAGCCCGATCGCGGTGGGGGATAGTCCGCTTTACTTGACTGTCACGCCCAAGGGCAAGTTCGTCTACGTTACAAATGTCTTCGCCCCTAGCGTATCGGTGATCGACACCAAGACCAACACTGTCGTGGCGACGATCCCATTGGCCAGTTCGCTGGTGAATGGCGTGGTCATCACGCCGAACGGCAAGTTCGCCTATGTGGCAACGGATACTCCTGACGGCGTCGCAGTGATCGACACTGCGACCAACACGATCGTGACGATTATACCGTTGGCGTCGGGGGCGGGGCCGATGGGCCTGGCAATCACGCCGGATGGCGTGTCGGTCTACACGGCAAATAACGGGAACGACACCGCGTCGGTGATCGACACTGCGACCAACACCGTCGTGACAACGATCCCGGTGGGGTCGCTGCCGGAAGACATTGCCGTCACGCCGGATGGCGACTCAGTCTACGTTGCAAATAACGGCGGCGCTACGGTGTCGGTGATCGACACCGCGACCAACACCGTCGTGAAGACGGTCCCGGTGGGGTCGGGTCCGGATGGCGTGGCCTTCCCCCGGGGCGGCGACTTTGGCTACGTGACAAATGAACTGGACCATAGCATCTCGGTGATCGACACCGATACCTATATGGTTAGTACGATCATACTCCCGGTAGGATCGATTCCGGATGGTGTGGCGTTCACCGCGAATGGGAAGTTCGCCTATGTAACAAATGAAAATGATCCCGGTTCAATATGGGTGATCGATACCCACAGCAATACGATCGTAGATACGATCACGGCAAATGTGCGGTCGCTCCCATCCGGCATCGCCATTTCCCGAAAAAAGGAGGATAGAAGGGGAGAGGGGGATTGACAGCCTTGGTCTTCCTATGAATCACCGAGACAGAACCGTTGAATGGCTCGATGACACCGGTGAAGGTTGCCAACTGCCGACTTCACCCAAGTGCCGAACCAAAGCCGCGATCTCGGCTCGGTGATCAGAACCAAGACCAACACCGTCGGGGTAGTCCGATCTCGGTGGGGTCGTTTCCATCTGGAGTAGCTATACGCCCCTGCGCCGCACGCAGCAAGTTGCGGAGGGTTCACGCACTCCTTCCTGGAGACGCCCCACATTTTCGGGGGGGAGGTTTCATTGAGTCAGAACTCATTTTACGTGCGGCTTTCCGTCTTAAAGGGAAGGCGATGGACGAGACAGTTGGCAATGCCGATGAGCGCCCGTCCTGAGATGCAGCGGTTACTCCACTTCGCCGCTGATCCAAACACAAACCCTCTCCCCTTATCGTTCGACCGGTCCGAACGGTGAACGGTGAGGTTTGGACGGTACTAATTGCAGGCACCAACGACATCGAACGACCGTATTGGCAATTGCTCAGAACTGACGACTGGGTTAGAATTCTGTGATTCTTTTGCAGGACCTGTCGTGAACGATGGGGACCCAAATCGCCGTGAGAATCGGCCTCCGTCGGATAACCCCCGTTTGAGCGCACCACGTATCACCTACCCCTACTCAGACAGCGCTTTCGATATAGGCTTGGAGATACTCGCTGTGCGCCCTCGCTGCAGGTTTGGCGCCAGGACAACGAAGCACGAATGCAGGAGCTGACGTGAATGTTTTCGAGTATTACTTCCATATCAGTCCTGATCACGGGACGGGTTCCACTGAACTTCTCTTTCTAGTCCTCGTGGCAGCAGCTTTGCTTTTCGCAACTCTACGAGTCAAATTGAAAGATCAGCGGGATCGAACTGTTGCACCGGAGCCCAGTCGATCTCGAGGTTCGCGCGCGCCGGTCGAGAGCTGAACAGGAGGAGAATCATGCCCAAGCATCCCCGCCACTCCGGCGGATCCGACCGTGACCGTGACCATGACCATGATCCTGACCGCGACCGTCATCCACACGAAGACGGTGAACGCGAATTCGAGCATGATGAAGGGAACCGCGCGCACATCGAAATCGAAGAGCGCCGGTTTCGCGGCGGGCTAGCGCCGACGCCCGAGCTCTACGAACGCGCGCGCGAGCAGTGGAACCGCCTTCCCGGGGCCGTTAAGGGATCTGCTAAGCAGCCGGTGAAGAGCAAGCCACCCGTCGATTCGGAGGCCAAGCCGGCTGTAGATGAAGACAAGAAGGAGGGCTCCCGATGAGCCTCAAAGGAACCGTCTGGTCCCCCATCGGCCCCAGCCCGCTCCATTTGGGCATCGACGTCAACGGCCAGGTCACCTCCATCGCGGTCAATCCCAACAACCCAAACGTGATGTACATCGGCACGGCGTGGGGCGGCATCTGGCGCACGCAGGACGGCGGGAACAATTGGACGCCGCTCTTTGATCACGCTCCGTCGCTCGGCATCGGCGAGCCGGCCGCGATCGCGATCGACCCAATTGACACCAGCATCATCTACGCCGGTACCAGTAATCGCGAAGGCTCCCAGTTCTCCGGTGCCGCCACGCAGCCAGGAGCGGGGCTGTTCAAATCGACCGATGGCGGCGCCAGTTGGATCCAGCTCGGCTCATCCTATCCGTCGAGCGCCCCGAGCAATGCAAGCATCTTCTTCAATCAGTCCATCAATGTTGTCATCGTCGATCCGGCTAACAACCAGATCGTCTACCTCGCGTCCAACTTCGGCCTGTTTCGCTCCACCGACGGCGGGTTTAATTGGACCCAAACTGCGAACGGCGGTGCGAACACGCTGGTGCTGGACCCTACCTCGCCGGCCGCGACACGGATTCTGTACGCGGGGGTAAGCGGCGTCGGCGTGCTGCAATCCACGAATGGCGGACAGAACTGGGCGACGATCCTGAATGCCGCAACGCCGGCGGTGGCAGCCAAACTAACGGGCGGCGGGTACACCGGCTTCTCCAAAGTCGTCGTCGCCCTCGCTCCGCCGACCTCGCCGCCGAATCCTGGTGGTATCCGAGTGCTCTATGTGTCGATGGTGGGATTCCCCAAAGCGTTCGGTTCTCCGGACACGGTTGGTTTGTTTCTGAGCCAGGACCAGGGCGCCACCTGGACCGCACGAGCCGCCACTGGAACCAATACAACCACCTACGGCGGATATGCGTTTCAGCTGGCCGTCGATCCCAACTCGCCCGGCGACGGCGTAGGCGACATCATTTACTTCGGGACCTTGGCACAGGTGCGCTCGACCGACGCGGGGGCGAGCTTCGGAGGCACAACTGGACTTCACGCCGACACCCACACATGGGCATTCGTGAAACAGCCCGGCCCTCCCGCCATCACCTTTTGCGGTAACGACGGTGGGATCTTCAAGTCCACCGACGGCGTGAACTTCAATTCGCTCAATGACGGAGGGCTGCAGACCTGCCTCTTCTACAACCTCGATGTCAAGCCCGACGCGACAGCGAGCGTTACACTCGGCGCGCTCCAGGATAACGGTGTCGTCACCACAGCGGGCGTTGCCAGCCCGGCTTGGCAAGCGGGCATGGGCGGCGACGGTTTCGACGTGGCGCACGACGGGCAGATCGCAGCACAGGTCTACGCCAGGAGCAACGGAACGATCGCCCGCTCGGCGGACGACGGAGATACGTATCCCACCGGGATCACCCCACCCTTCCCGCCTCCCGAACAGGGGACCTATCTGGCCGCCGTCGCCAGCGATCCCAGCAACGGGAACGTGGTGTACGTTAGCGGCAGTCAGAACCTTTGGCAGAGCACGAACGGGGGCGCAAGCTGGCCAAACCACTCTCCAATTCCGGGTGCTGCCAATGAGGTAGACGTCGCACCAACCAATGGCAACAACGTAGTCGTTGCCGTCGGCGGGCAGGTCTTCGTATCCACCGACGCGCTGGTGGCCGCAGGCTTCACGTTCACGAACATTACACGCGACCTGCCGGGCCGGAATGTCACTCGCGTGGCATTCGATCCCACCGATCCGACGGTGATCTACGCCGTGCTCAGCGGGTTCAGCGGCTTCCCGGGAGGACACGTCTTCCGGACGTCGCTCGGAGCGTCCACGTGGGCCGATATTTCGCCGCCGCTCGATCTTCCGTTCAACGCCATCGCCCTCGACGGGAGCGTAACACCGACTGGTATCTTCGCTGGGACGGACTTCGGTGTGCTGCAGTCCCTGGACGGTGGCGCGATCTGGTCCGTCCTCGACGACATCCACTTTCCCGCCGCGCCGGTATTCGAATTGGTCTTCCACAACGGAGAGCTCCGCGCCGCGACGTTCGGCCGGGGCGTCTTCTCGTTCATCAAGCCGTTGGGGCCGGCCATTGCGCTCTCCCTCGAACACGGCCTGGCGTTTGGAACGGTTTGTCAGGGACCGCAATACCTGACACTCAGGATCTACAACGTTGGCGCCCAGGACCTCGTCATCTACAGCGTTCAGCGCCTGTTCGGCTCCGCCGATTTTTCGGTCCTCGGGACCCCGTTAACTCCGGTGACCATCGAGCCTGGCGAGGAGCTGGAATTCACCGTGAGCTTCACGCCGACCACTGCGGGCGTGTTCGAGACAGCAACCATCCGCATCATCAGCAACGATCCCGCAGCACCGGTCGTCGATATCGACACGACAGGTGAGCAGGGCACGGGAGCCGTCGTCACGTCGATTGCGAACGGCGGCGATTTCGGAAACGTCTGCCTCGGATCGTTCGCCGACGAGCCGCTCACTATAAACAATTCGGGCACGTGTCTGCTTTCGATCGTGGGCATCACTGGATCCGGGGACTTCCTGGCTCCCGGCGTTCTTTCGTACCCAATCAAGATCGGCGCCGGGGATTCGATCGACCTGGCGGTGCGCTTCCAACCTTCGAGCTTCGGCGTGAGGGCGGGTATCATTACCATCTTCAGCAACGACCCGGCGGGCCCGCACACAGTGCTCGTCTCCGGAACGGCTCCGGCGCCCAAAGCGAACTTGATCATCGCCAATACCGGGAACTTCGGAAAAGTTTGCGTTGGTTCTTTCGCCGACGAGCCGCTGGTCGTCACGAACAGCAGCAAATGCACGCTCACGGTCACCGGAATCGCCTCAAGCTCCGGCGAGTTTCTGGCGCCGCAGGTGATCTCGTACCCGATTACGATCGGTCCGGGCGACGCGCTGCCACTGCCGATTCGATTTCAGCCCACGAGCTTCGGACCCAAGTCCGCAACCATCACGCTCAGCAGCGACGATCCAGTCAGCCCGCTGAGCATACAGGTTTCGGGCATTGCGCCTCCTGGGAAGCTCACCATCGCAGGCTCGACGACTTTCGGCGGGGTGAACGCATGCTGCTGTGCGGACCGCACGCTCTCCGTTTGCAATACTGGCGATTGTGCCCTGAACGTCACGAGCGTTCACTTCAAGCGGAAGAGTCGCCACTGGAGGCTGCTGCACAATCCGTTCCCCGAGAAATTGCGCCCCGGCTCGTGCCTGCCGGTGGTGATCCAGTACCACGCCACCGAGCGGTGCTCCCGCATTTGCGAACTCGTGATCGAGAGCGACGATCCGGTCACGCCGGTAAAATGCGTCGAGGTGCAGGCGTACACGATCTGGGACTCCTGTTGCAACGAGGAATGCGATGATTGCCGCAAGGGCTGCTGCGAGAGGCATCACCGCGAACATTCCTGCCGGCAAGGCTATCCGTGCTGCTGTGAAGAAGACGATATCGAAGAGGAGGAAAGGTGATCCGCTTCTTTCAGGAACGAGCCGTCGTTGGCTAGATGCAGAGAGACTTGTCCGAGTGGATGTCGGATTCCTTCTCGTTGGTCGACAACGGTGGGCACCCATATCGCTTAAGCGGCATGGGCGCCCGTTTTCCCGATGATCAGCACAAACGCCAGGGCGGTGACTCTGTTGTGTCCGTACTGGGCCGACGCTCTACCTGTGGTTACCGAAAACTCCGTCCCGTCTGAAAACACAGAGTTTCCGATCATTCGTGAGATCATGGTGGCTCCCACGATGAGCTCTGTCTTCGTCGCCCTTTTCGCTTTGGTGGCCTCCAGTTTTCGAACCCGTGCCGCCCTGCAGACGGAGATCCTCGCCCTTCGTCACCAACTGGCGGTGTTCCAAAACAACGCGCCGCATCGCTTGCGCCTTCACCGCGGCGACCGACTGAGGCCGACGACTTTATGAAATCAAAGGTCGGTGGTTCAAATCCACCCCCCGCAACCAAAACTCCTGGTTTTCTTAATCCTGCAAGTACTCCGAAAGTTTCGCTGTTGCCCGATCACGTGAACGTTTGTCTTGGCTTTGTGGAAGACAGCCACCATTAAAGGATCAACAGGTTGCGGCAGAAGTGCAGCAGGACGTGAACATTGTCGTGAATGGAGTAGCCGGAGAACCGTCCGGCCTGGCTGAGATGTGCGTAGAAACGGAGTTTAGGTAATTTGGAACTGGCGAGTTTAGTCGTAGCCGAGGGATTCAAGGACGCTTGCGGACATCTCTAGGCTGCGCCTTTGCCTTGTCAACTGCTATATACAAAGCCTTAGCCGCGTCTGCATTGTCTGGATCAAGTCGCAGCACTTCGCGGAGTTCTACAATTCCATCTCGCCATCGGCCGAGCCGGCATAGAGCGAGTGCGTAGTTCAAACGGAAACCGAACCCGGTGGGGTCCAGATCGAGAGCCGCCCGGTACTTGGCCAAAGCTGCCCGGATGTCCCCTGATCTTTCAAGTTGTATTCCTTCGCTGTTCAGACTAGACGCGGCCAATCCTACTTCGGAGGCCCGGACGCTTTGGTGTTGCAGCTCAGCCATTCGCTTCTCGATCGGTCTTGCCTCCTCCGACCGGCCCGTCTTCCGTAAGGCAAGCATCAGGTTATATAGCGTGGCGCGATCGTTGGGAGCATAGAACAGAGCCCGCTTCAAGTGTTCGACAGCCTTGAATGCGTGTCCGTCTTGCAGGTACAACTGACCCAGGCGATATTGGGCCAATGCGTCGCCCGGTTTCAGCGCAACCGCTCTCTGCAACGCCCCTATTGCTCCCGCATTGTCGAGATCTAGACGTTTCATTCCCCCTAGCTCCGACCATGCTTCTGCATAGTTGGGCCGCAAGTGTACCGCCGTCTGAAGTTCAACCATCGCCTTGTCTGTTCGATCCTGTGCGGCCCAGATTTTTGCTCTTATGTAGTGCGCGTAGGCAGCCTTTGGGTTGTTACCTTGTAGTTCAATGGCACGATCGAGATGGTCACCCGCTGCGGCCAACTCGCCAGCCTGTGCGAGAACCAGTGACAGGTTGACATCAGCCTCCGCCAAGCCTGGGTCGAGTTCAAGAGCCCTCTCAAATTCCTGGCGGGCCGCCTTCACTTCGACAAATCGACTCAAAACCATGCCGAATTCATTGTGTGCGGTCGCCGAGTTTGGATTCAGTCGCACTGCCTCAGCTAGCTGTTCAATCGCTTCGCCCCGAACCCCTTGCAGAGCCAGCGTTTTCCCAAGCAATACTCGTGCGTCAACATTGTTCGGATCGGCTGCGATAGTTTGGCGTAGCGTCGTCTCCGCTTTATCAAAAGAGCCTATGGAGACCAGTTCTCTAGCCCTCTCGAGACTCGACTGTCCTGACGCCAATAGCTCGGAACAAGCCAGCACGACAATTGGCCCCACTAGCTTCATCCGATCTTTAATTATGGGCCGCATCATCGGTAGCCGGATTATCGGTCAACTTGCTCGAGACGCTTTGAATGCTATGGCGGCTAGCCATCGCGTCTGAACCCCATTTTTCGTATACCGCCTGGAAAGGCATCTTGTCCCACTGAAGAAAATAATTTCATGCGTGATCCCTCGTCCGTTCATGTGGTATATACGAGCGGTCACGTAGCCATGTATCTTCCAAGAGCTAATTCCGGCGATTGCGACGACCGCGCGTCGTATGCCGAACTCCTTATGCTCGATGATGAGCGCGTAATGTGCCACATTCAAGCGGGCAATACCGATGCGTTCGCGGTGATTTTCAAACGGTTTCATCGCTTGGTCCACGTGACCGCTCTGCACATCTTACGAGATGCCGCGGAAGCGGAGGATCTCACGCAGTCCGTTTTCCTGGAGATTTATCGAAACGCGGGACAATTCGACTCTGCGAGAGGGACTCTTAAAGTGTGGCTGCTCCAATACGCGTATAGCCGGAGCGCCAATCGGCGGAACTATCTACTGGTCCGGCAGTTGCACAACAAGGCGGAGGTAAGCGCCATTGATGAAGCGGCAAGCCTTTGGTCTCCAGGCCGGCTCCAATCGCAGGAGACAAGCTGTCTTGCAACCGAAGCGCTCGCGTCTCTTCCAGACGCGCAGAGGCAGACGATTGAGATGTTCTTTTTCGAAGGTTTGGATTTCAAGGAAATTGCGCGGCGAAGAAATGAGAAGTTCTCGAACGTGCGCCACCATTACTACAGGGGATTGCAACGACTTCGCTCTTACCTGGAAAATGACTCGCAGGCAGAAGGGGCGAGACCAGCCATTGCTCTTTGAGGAAAGTAAGATATGTTGAGGCACGAACATTTCGAGGAAATCTGCGCTGCCGCCAGTGTTGGGCAAGCAACAGGCGAGGAGCTCGTCGAATTAGAGCACCACACCTCGGAATGTGGACGCTGTAAGCAGGCCTATTTCAATTACTTGAACTTTGCGGCTCAACAATTCGCAACGGCAAAGCAGGACCCGACGATCTCGCCGAAAGCGATGGAGGAATGCATCGACTCGGAACTGTTTATCCGCCGCTTCCTGGATCGTGCCGAACGGGAGGGTATCACGTTCTCCCGCGATGTGGAAGAAACAGTGAAGCTGCCTCCAGCGATTCCGTTCGCGTTTTCACGAAGCGTTGGGTGGCGGATGCCTGCCACTGCAATCGCAGCCGCCCTACTCTTCGCCGCGTTCGCATCGAGTGGGTACTTTTTTTGGAGAGATTCATCCAATCGCAGCCGCAGCCGACCAGAGTTACAACTTAGTGCTCTCAAGACACCGGCTCAGGTTAGGGCCGCCGATCTACGCATCGCTGAGCTGGCAGACGCCAATCTGAAACTCCATGTCGAGGTGGAACGCTTAATTGATGAGCTGCACAAAGCGAATGATCGACTAGTTGCGAGTGAGACGGATTTGAAAGCCACATCCCAGGATCGCCGGTCGCTGGCATCGAACCGCGACGCACTGGAGCTACGACTTGAACAGACTCAGCGCGAGCTGGCCAATTCCCAAGCTCTGGTCGCGAATACAGAGCAGGAAGCGATGTCGCAACACCAGCGTGCCATAGAGATGGAGGCGACGCTGATTGCTGAACAGGTTAAGCTCCATGATCTTGAATCCGGGCTGAAGGAAAAGTCGGCCGCGTTGGATCAGGAACGCCAACTGCTCAGCCTGGGCCATGACGTTACGGATCTGATGGGCGCGCGGAACCTTCACATCGTGGATGTGGTAGACACGGATGGCCGGGGGAAGGCACGCCCTGCTTTTGGCCGGATCTTTTTCACTGAGGGCAAGTCACTGATCTTCTACGCGTACGACTTGAACGAAGCAAAGATGCAAAAGGCCAATTATCAGTATCAGGTCTGGGCAAAAAAGGAAGGACCAAACCGGCAGGCGCAGAGGCTGGGCATTTTCTATTCAGATGACAAGGCCCAGCGGCGTTGGGTTTTTAAATGCGACGACGCGAAGATTCTGCGCGAGATTGATTCCGTCTTCGTCACCTTCGGCCGTCCGGATGGCGATTCGTCTCATCCTGAGGGTTCGAGCCTAATGTATGCCTACCTGCGCGGGCAGCCGAACCACCCCTAAACTAGTTCGTTCCCACCTCGCGATGCTGATGCGCTAATTCCTATCGCACTTCTGCGAAAAAAATCAGTTCTTTTCTGAAATGCTCTTGAACGATTGGGACAAATTGCGGACACGGCAGGAATACTTGGCAAACAGGAGGAATGCCGTGGGAAATGAACTTCGTCCTCGCTTCCGTGGGTATTTTGTTCTGCTGGTTGTTCTTGGGATTTTGCTTGTCGGTCTAGATCCGCAGCGCGCGATCGCACAGACTGAGAAAGCCTCGGTATCCGGACGCGTCACCGATCAGAGCAATGCTGCGGTTTCGGATGCCGAAGTCCAAATCAAAAATACCGATACCGGCGTCGCCACGATAGTGAAGACAAATGGAGAGGGCGTGTACGCCTTGCCGTCGCTGAACCCAGGCAATTACCTCATGACCGTAAACAAGATGGGGTTTCGGACAGTATCAGTTACGGGTCTGACGCTCAACGTGCAGGAAAACCTCTCCCGCAATTTCACATTGCAGGTCGGATCCACGGCAGAGTCAGTTACGGTGACCGCCGAATCAGGCGCGGACCTGATCCAGACTACCAGCTCGAACCTCGGCACGGTGATAGCCCAGAGGGCCATCCACGAGCTGCCGCTGAGTGGACGCAATTTTAGTCAATTGCTGACGTTGACGCCCGGGGCCACGCCCATTAGCACGTCACAGAGTTCAGGCGTCGGAGTCAACGATCTCGCCAATCTCGCCGTGCCTACCGCAAGCATCGCTCAACCGGCAATCCAAGGCCAGTTCAACCGGTCCAACTTATATTTATTGGATGGAGTAATTAACACGGAACTGACTACCAGCGCATATATCATGCCGCCTATCATTGACGCTATGCAAGAGTTCAAAGTGCAATCACACAACGATCAGGCAGAGTACGGCAGCGTGCTCGGCGGGGTCGTCAACGTGGTAACCCGCGGTGGGACCAATCAGCTTCATGGCAGCGGATGGGAATTCCTGCGCAATAATATTTTTGACACGCGCGACCATTTCAAGGATGTTAATCCCAACGGGTCGCCGGCCCCGCCGGCCGCTTTTCGGCAGAACCAGTTTGGCGCAATGTTGAGCGGACCAGTGTTGATTCCCAAGCTGTATAACGGACGTAACCGTACGTTCTTCACGTTTGCGTACGAGGGTTGGCGGTTCAATCAGGCGGCTCAGATCAAGTACACCGTGCCCACCGATGCGGAACTCGGTGGTGACTTTTCAGACGCAACCCTGACGAATCCAATATATGACCCCGCCACGACCCAGCCTGACCCCACCAACCCAGGCCAGTTTATGCGCACTCAGTTTGTCGCCTCACCAAATCCAGGGGCTGGCAATTACAACCCGGCTTGCACGGTGTCCGCAGGCTGCCCAAACATGATTCCGGTGAACCGAATTAATCAGACTATGCTGAAGTTCATCCAAAGCTACTATGCGCGACCCAACCTCGCCGGCGGTGGGGTGCTCAATGCCATCGTCACGAATCCCCACGTAAACAATTCCGATCACTATAACTTCCGCATTGATGAGCAGATCGGCAGCAGGGACAACGTGTTCTTCCGCTACGATCGGATCAACGTGGTTGACGTCAGGCCTTTTGACGTTTCGGGGACTTTTGCCAATTCCGTGCCCGCCCTCAATATTGGGGTGGGGTGGACCCACGTATTTAGCTCTTCGCTGTTGCTGGACAATCGTATTGGACGCGCGCAGAGGCCCTTTTTACGCAATCAGAGCGATACGAATGGCATCGCACCGATGCTAGCGTTGGGATTTGCTAGTCCGGGTGGAACTACAGTCGGTCTCGCAGCCCCCTTTGGGGGCGGAGCACTTGCTGCAAACCCTGGGGTTCAGAATGCAAACACCATCGAGAGCCCGGCTACCAGCTTCTCTCACGGTTTGACTTGGACCCACGGAGGGCACCAGTTCAAATTCGGCTTTGAATACTTCAAGCAGGGAAATGACAGCGACAGCCCTCCTTATGGGGGGTACGATTTCGCTGACGCTACTACGGGTGACCCAAAGCAGGTCGGCACAACCGGGTCATCCCTGGCATCAGCGTTGCTCGGACTTCCTGCACAGTTGAATAATACAACCACACTATCCATCCATAATCGCGTTTCCACCTGGGCGTCTTATTTCCAGGATCAATGGAAAGTACGCAGAAGTCTGACCGTCACGTATGGATTGCGATTCGATCATCGGCGTCCGTTTGACCCGTCATCTGGGACCCTCAACGCCGGCCCGAATTCAGATGGTCATTGGTGGATTGGTGCGGACAAACTGCCTCCGCCCTGCAGCCAGACTGGGGTCTCGCCTTGTATCCCCGGCGACGGTACATTGGGAAGCATTCCTGACGGCGACAAGATTCAGCTTTCGCCCTATGGTCGGTCTTGGGGACCGGCTCCTGAGTGGGACGACTGGGGCCCACGTCTGGGCATCGCTTGGGAGGTGTCTCCTAAGATGGTGGTCCGGGGAGGCTACGGCGTAGTCTACGACCCGCTCACGGGCATTGAGCAGGATTGGAAAGGCTTTTCGAATTTTTGGCCGGCAACTGGTTCCGGATTCACCAATGCGCCCGTCAATCAACTGGGGCAGCCCCTTACAACTGTCGAGCAAACCTTCAGTACGGTGGGTACTCGCTTGCCCGATCCCTCGCCCTGGAATCAAACGAGCTGGTTCATGGACCCGCACCACAAGGATGCGAGGTCACAACAGTGGAATGTGGAAATCCAGCGGGAGATGAGCAAGAACTTGGCAGTCTCAGTCGGGTACGTCGGGAGTAAGAACGATCGCCTCGATCTCACGGGCTTGTTCAACACCGCAACGACCCCTGGTGGAGCAAAGCCGTTCCCCTGGTACAACGTCACACCGTTCTATGGCACATCCCGCGGAAAGGGTAACTACAATGCGTTGCAAGCGAAACTAGAGCACCACTTTGCCAATGGTTTTCAATACCTCGTGTCCTACACTTGGTCGAAGTCCATTGACGTGGGGAGCAGTGGGTGGTTCGACGTCGAGAACGGTCCAGGAGGCTCATCGGGGTTGCAAGACCCCTACCACCCAGAAAGAAGCAGAAGCGTTTCTTCGTATGACATTCCACACTTTCTTTCGATCAGCGGGGTTTGGGATCTTCCTTTCGGCAGGGGCAGACGATATCTAAGCCAGGGTATCGCGAGTCAGGTTCTAGGCAACTGGCAAGTGAACGGCATAGTGCAATTACGTTCCGGTCAACCTTATAACCTGTCGGTAGTAGGCGACGTAGCCAATATCGGCAACACTCTCTCCTTTTGGAACTACGCCAGGCCGAATATCGTCGGAGATCCAAACCCGGCACATCGGACGCTGAATGAGTGGTTCGATCCGAATGCGTTCGCGGTACCAGTAAACTCCTACGGAGACTTTGGACGAAACGTCTTGCGGTCGGCGTCCGTGTATGACTCAGATTTCTCGGTGTTCAAGAATTTTCCCATGGGTGAGAAGTTTCTCGTTTCCTTCCGGGCGGAATTCTTTAACGTTTTCAACATTCAAAACTATGGGCCACCCAACACTACGATCGGTGTTGCCGGGGCCGGACAGGTTACGTCCAACGTGCTTCCGCCACGGCAGATCCAATTCGGCCTGCACTTGGGTTTTTGAGGCGGATGGGAAAAGTGGGACGATTAAGATGCAAGAACAGTGGCGCTGTCGAAAGTCAACTAGGTCGCCAGCTAGCACCGTATTCTAAGGAACGACGTTCGTTTCTCCGCAGCGTTGCAACTGCGGGGGCGGGATTGACAGGTTCTGCCATCTTGTCCCTAAGCGCCGAGGCACAGCGCAAGCCGAAAGCTTCGCCCAAAGCGTTTGCAGCGACCAGTTGTGGAAACAGCAGCGTTATAGCCTCCGACAAAACCGTTGCCGAGACGACCGCTGGAAAAATACGCGGCTTCCGGCGGAACGGCGTGTACATTTTCAAAGGCGTGCCCTATGGCGGTGGCACCGCTGGTAAAAGGCGCTTCAGGCCGCCGGCCAGTCCTGAACCCTGGACCGGAATTCGTAGTGCTCTGCAGTATGGTCAGGTTTGCCCTAGCCAGGACTCCGCTCGTTTCAATAGCGAGGGAAAGAATCTCGCGAACAGGGATGAAGAGTCGTTTGTGCTCCATCGTGGTGCAGCAGCCACAGTAGCGGGCGAAGACTGTCTGCGGCTCAATCTTTGGACACCCGAGATCAATGGCTGCGATAAACGCCCTGTCATGGTTTACATGCATGGCGGTGGGTTTTCCAGTGGTAGCGGGCATGATCTCCTTTCCTACGATGGCGAAAGCCTCGCGCGAAATCACGATGTTGTTGTGGTCACCCATAATCACCGGCTGAACGTTTATGGCTATCTGAACCTCAAAGAATTGGGGGGTGAAGAATACACCAGCTCTGCTAACGTTGGCATGCTCGACATCGTGGCTGTCCTAAAGTGGGTTTGCGAAAACATTACGAATTTTGGGGGCGACCCAGGTTGCGTGACCATCTTCGGCCAATCGGGTGGCGGCGGCAAAGTCCTTGCACTTATGGCGATGCCGGCAGCGAAGGGCCTGTTTCATCGTGCCATTGTTCAAAGCGGCCCTTTTCTGAAATCCGTATCTCCGGACTACTCGAGGCGATTGGCTGAGCTCTTGCTGGCAGAGCTGAGCTTATCCAGATCGCAGGTACAGGAGCTCCAAGAAATTTCCGTTGATCGCCTCTCAAGCGCGGCAGCCGAAGCCATGAGGAAAATGCATCAACCGAAATCATTCCTTCATCCAGTATTTGGTGAGCACGACTGGGGTCCGACGGTTGATGGCCGCATCCTTCCACGCCATCCATTCGATCCAGGTGCTCCAGAAATGTCTGCGGATGTCCCACTGCTCACTGGCTCAAATCTTCACGAATTCGTGAATGGGCTCGACCGCCCTGAGGCGCAAGCCATGCGAGTCGACGAGCTTGACCGCCTAGTGAGTCAGGAGTTCGGCGATCGCAGCAGGGAGATCGTCGAAGCTTACCGATGCAATTACCCGCAAGCCACGCCGTTCGACCTATACGTCACCATTGCAGCAGCTTGTGTCCGTCGCCCAGCTCTTGAACAGGCAAGCCGAAAAGCTGCATTACGCGCCGCCCCGGCGTACTCCTATATTTATGCTTGGCGCACCCCGGTATTGAATGGGCGCCCGGGCTCATTCCATGCTTCTGAAATTGCTTTCACTTTTGATAATGTTGAAATCTGTGATCACTACAGCTGTGGCGTTCCAGAGGCATTCGTCCTATCGAAACAGATTAGTAATGCGTGGGCGAATTTTGCTCGAACCGGAAATCCTAGTCACAGTGGCTTGCCGTGCTGGCCTGCGTACAGATCGGAGCGCCGGGCAACGATGTACCTCGATGCGCTATGTCATGTTCGCAACGATGCAGAACAAGAGGCATTGAGACTGATGGCACTGTCGTGAATAGCGCAGTAAGAAAAAGCGGAGAGACACGGCATGAATGCCCACCTTTAGTCACGCTACATCCAGATGAGAGTCAGCGATGATGATTTGATCGGGAGCTGCACTTAGTACTGCCGGGGTTTCACAAGGCACCTGCACCAATTTCAACTGGCACCTTCTCTAGGGATCTGCGGAGAGTAGAGGTGTCTACCCATTGTCACTCCTAACCTTCCACGACAGCCGCGGGTGTTGGAGTTGGGCGCAGTTCCAATGTCGGTTGTCGAGGAAATCATTCCTTCAAGAGAGCGGAACATGATTCTCACCCGACGTACCGCCATGCGATTGCTGGCTGGAGCTCCCGCCATGGTCTTGGGCCAGAAAACTGCAAGCTCGCCAGTTCGCCCATCTCCAGCCGCAGCGAGTCGGATAAACGAAATCATCGTGGTGTGCAAGACACATTTCGACATCGGATATTCGGACAGAGTAGGGGATGTATTGACCTACTACCGTACTACGATGATTGATCGCGCGCTCGATCTGATCGATAGATCAAAGGATTTGCCTCACGAAGAACAATTCACGTGGACATGCCCCGGTTGGGTTTTCGATTGGATTGTTGAGGCCTGGCCAGGACAGACAGCCGAGCGTCGTGAGCGACTGGACCGCGCTGTAAAGACGGGTCGACTTGTTGCTCACGCGCTGCCTTTCAGCATTGAGAGCGAGTTGATGTGGCCGGAAGAATTCGCCCGAGGTTACGCATTTGCCGATCGATCGTGTCAGCGCTATGGCATTGCATTACCGCGAGCGTCGAAAACATCAGACGTCCCTTCGCAATCGAGAGCGCTAGCTACGCCCCTAGCTCACGGCGGAATAAGATTCATGCACATCGGGTGCAACTGGCCATCAGGGTATGTTCATGATCTTCCGCCGCTGTTTTGGTGGGAGGGTCCGGACGGCTCACGTGTGTTGACTATGTACTCAACCATCTACGGAACGTGTACAGCACTGTGGCCCTGGGGAGGCGAGGGCGATCGTTACATTGGACATAACTTGCTCCCTCCCACTGATTGGCCATATAAAACCTGGCCCGCCATCATAGTTACCTCGGACAATTCGGGACCACCGACTCTGGACGCCGTCCGGTCCCTCTTTGCTGAAGCATTAGAAAAGTTTCCCGATGCAAAAGTCCGAATGGGCACGTTGGACGACGTCGCGGACGCTCTCCAGGCAGAGAAACCGGAATTGGTTGTTGTTCGCGGCGAAACACCCGACACTTGGATTCACGGATGCATGTCCGATCCCGGAGGAATGCGGCATGCCCGGAATGTGCGTCCATTGATCCCTGCTGTTGAGGTCCTACATACCCAATTGTGCCAGTGGGGTGTCCCAGTTGAGGGACACGATGAGGAAGTCGCGAAGGCGTTTGAACAAAGCTTACTGTATAGCGAGCATACCTGGGGCCTCGGGCAGTCCGTTGACGTTTACGGGCGAGCCTTTATGGAACTTCCTCCAGGCAAATATCAGCAACTCGAAGCCTCTTGGGAAGACAAAACAAACTATATCCGAAATGCAGCAAGAATTACTTCGTCGTTGTTGGATACTGGTCTCTCTGCTCTCACGCGGGCAGTTGACGTCGAGGGGCCCAGGGTTGTGGTATACAACCCCCTGCCTTGGGCGCGTTCGGGGATAGTCGAGATCGATGGCAGCTCATTCCTTGCCAAGGATATTCCGGCACACGGCTACAGAACATTTCCTCCTGCTCGTGCTGTTAAATCGCGGACCCTGTCCGGTAATACATTGGAAAACGAGTTTATGAGGGTAAGACTCGATCCTGTCCGCGGCGTGATCGCATCGCTTGTCGAGAAGGGCACAGGTCGGGAGTGGGTAGACGGATCCGCTGAATATGGCCTGGGACAATATCTCAACGAGCGATTTGAAAGTTCGCAAACGGAGGACTACTGCCGAGAGTATCAACAAGGCAGATGGGGTACTCATCTTCATCCAGGGATGTACAAGCCTGGTCTTCCTGCTGGGGTGCGCTACCGTCGTGCTTCGGGCTCGAACGGCTCAAGGCATCTCGTCAAACGAGGTGAAACGCTGACCGGCATTCTGGAGATGCCGAGTGATTTGAACAACCATCTCCCGGCAACTTCCCTGCGCGTGACCCTTCATGCGGGTGTTGCCTATCTCGATATCGAGCTAACGATCAAGGACAAAGCGAAGGACAACTGGCCAGAAGCCGATTGGCTTTGCCTCCCATTCAGATTAAACTCGCCGCAGTTCCGTGTAGCCCGGACGCTCGGAGTCATGGACCCGTCACGCGATATTGTGTCCGGTTCGAATCGCCACATGTATGCGGTTGGCGCCGGCTTGACAATCACTGGAAACGATGGAGCGAGCATCTCACTCTGTCCAATGGACCACCCCTTGGTCAGTCTCGACACGCCGGGCATCTGGAAGTTCTCTCTGGATTTTGTTCCCAAGAAACCAGTGGTCTTCCTCAATCTGTACAACAACCAATGGAATACGAATTACCGTTATTGGTATTCGGGTACTTGGAGTTCACGAGTACGCATTTGGTTTGGCGACCCACTCACCGTGCCCGCGTTAGAGACTATGGTGCCACTGTTGGCTTCCGCCGGCTCCGGCTCTCGTGGACCACTTCCCTCAAGTCAGTCAGGGGTTAGCGTGTCGCGTCCGGGCGTGCTGGTTACTGCGCTCAAGCAGAAGCCAAAGGGTAAAGTGACCTATTTGCGGGTCTGGGAATTCGCGGGCGAATCCGGCAAAGTAACCGTGCAACTCGCTTCCGGATCACTCGCACGCATCGCCAGACCTGTGAACCTACGCGGCGATTCGCTGGGTCCACCAATTGCAGTCCAAGCCGGCTCATTCGAGTTCTTACTCGGTCGCTTTGCCCCGGCTTCGTTCGAAGTGGAATAGATTCGCACGTGGTAAAACGCCCCACTATCGCCCTACTATGATGTCTCTGCGCGCGAGCGCAAAGCTGGATCCTGGGCTCCGGTGCAAGGATTGAGAGACCTCACAGGGCCTGATGACCGAATCTCGGCATTTTCACGCATAGCGCTTAGCAGGGATGGGGAGGTGTCGCTGCTCGGAATCTTGAAAGCCAAGGGTCTCGCTCTTAATCTTGGCACTCATGCTTTGCCTTTGCCTGAGATGCCACTCGTCGAGCGAATTGCAGAAGGCTCAAGATCTGGCCCGGCACACGATGCTTCCTCGAAACTCGATATCAATGCCCTATTCGCCAGAAAGCGAATTTTGGCAGCACCGCCTGTTTGATTGCGGCCTAAATATCTGAACCATGAGCGCGGATTGGGTGAGGGCGCGACCTCTAATTCAGGCTTCCCTACGTCAAAACTCGCGGTACAAGAACGGTACACCCAAAAGATGCGCCTTAGCGTTTCTAGCTGTTCCTTACAGGGCGTTGCAGTGCGACCGCTGCCTTGTAATTACAACGTGATCCAGCCTGTCAGCGCCCTTTCACGGCGCTAACACGGGTTCAAATCCCGTCGGGGACGCCAAATCTAATCAACAACTTGGAGGTACAGCGACGGTTTTTCGCAGGCACAAAAAGGAACAGCAGAACCGCTAGATCTGTCCGTCCTGCCGTTCCACAACTGCATTTTCCCAAGATTTGTCGGTTTTTTCGTAGGCACAAAAACGTACAGACTCACACCCCAGTTGCAGGCACCATAGCGCGGACGCGGATCTAACGAATCACTCCACTCTGCGCTTTGCGTTTTTGCGCCGTGACTGCTTGTGTATATGTGTCCATCGTGACCCGGCTGGATTCCCTGGAGGTCGCGCTCATGGAAACGCCCAAAGCGCTGGATACTGCTCGCGCGGAAATGACCCTCATCGGCAAGTCGGTTGTGATCAAGGGGGAACTCTCGTGCAGCGAAGACCTTTATATAGACGGCCAGTAGAAGGCACCATCAACCCGAAAGGAAATCGTCTGACCATAGGGCCAAACGGGCGCGTTAACGCCAACGTCAACGCCTGCGCTGTGGTCGTGCAGGGGAAGCTGGAAGGCAATATTCAAGCGAGCGACCGGGTCGACCTAAAGCAGTCGGCCATTGTGACCGGCGACATCGCGACCCAGCGCATCTCCATTGATGAAGGCGCGTACTCCAAGGGAGGTGTCAACATCCAGAAAGAGGCGCCCACGAAGGAAGCACTGGGTGCGACTGCTCTTTTCCTGAAAATGGGGGGCTCTGCCGGGTGTTGAAGGAAAAGGCGCGCGGGGCGCCTCAACAGGTTCCGTAAAGCCCCGGTGCCAATGACGAGTCGGCGGGATTTCCAAGGGGATCTTTTCCTCTATTGAAAGCGGAGTGGGGCTGAAAGGGTCGCTAAACTCTTTGGAGCGTCCCTTGTTGCGTTCGCGGACTCGCCCCGATCAATGACGACGTCGTGCTCGCGGGTAGAACTGTCGAGCCGGATGGTGCCACCGATTTTCGCTTCCGAAGCAGGTCTGAACGGGTCGCCATGGCCCGTCAATCACTAGACACGATGGCGCCGGTGATCCCTACTCGTAGGGGACTCGTGTTCACCGCTGCGATAGAGTTTGGGACGAGCTTCATTGACAATCAGCGCGCGCCCGCCGTGGACTGAACCGTTCAAGGCGCGAACCGCGTCTCGCGCCTCCGCAGCGCTAGTCATCTCCACGAACGCAAATCCCCGTGGTTGACCTGTGTCGCGATCCGTGACGGCCGTGACTGTGTTGACGGCTCCGTAGGCCGCGAACAGCGGCCGTAGCTCGTCTTCAGAAGTGGCAAAATCTAAGTTACCGACGTAGATGTTGGTCATGGCGTACCTCCGATGGTTGAGTGGTTGAGTATCGTTCTCCACTACGTAATGGCCCAACCCGTCACCAGTTCTACCCACGATTTCTAGTTAAAGTGATCTTGAGGCTGAGGCTGAGACGGCTTTTCGTTCGTTGCTTCCTGCCACTTCGCCTTCTGCTTGAAGCCAGTCTTCTTCCGCATGGCCATCTATTCTGCCGCGCACTACATAAAGCTCGTAAGCGCGAGCGCGTACGTTCTCCTGATGAGGCGTACCAGCTGCATCTGACTTGGTCAAAAGCTCCGGTTTCATGGAAGTCTCTCCTTGATTTATTGTCTGCATCTGGGTTTGGATGATGGGTTTCGCCAACTTGCAGGGCGGAACTCAAAGGTACGAGAAAAACAGAAAAACAACTCAAACACTCGGTTGTGCAGTCGGCGTACTGCCGGCTGGTATCGGTTTGTAAGGCCCTATGCGACAGGCAAGAGTCTTACCCTCTGCTGCACCCCGTCTTCAGGAATCTTGTCGCGAGCCAGGACCTCGTCGGCGCAGGTAGGAGACAGGTACGTTGGGGGTCCAACTAGGAACATCATCCGCTGACCTGGATGCTGGCGCCGAATCGTTCTCCAGAACCCCACTGCTTCTTTCGATCGCTGGGCCACGTCCAGCAGTACCAAATCGAAAAAATCAGGCACCCAGAGCAACTCTGCTTCAGCGACGCTTTTGGCTGTGTGCACGTGAACTCCGCGGCTTCTCAGCACGCGGGCACGCACCTTCTGCATCGCTTCGTTGCCATCGATGATGAGCACGTTTT
>Ga0307479_10001067_pt1 | contig 24773 bp, 22 predicted proteins | sample atmos_gasesECM4C_FD_203743 | JGI IMG/M metagenome (GOLD analysis project Ga0307479, IMG submission 203743) | Hardwood forest soil microbial communities from Morgan-Monroe State Forest, Indiana, United States - atmos_gasesECM4C_515 | ecosystem: Environmental > Terrestrial > Soil > Temperate... | reverse complement strand
GCGTCTCGTGGGTTACCAACAAGTGCCTCATCTAAGTGTTTGTTGAGACTCGCGTTTTCGAAATCGTGTGCACACCTTAGGCCCGATGGGAGAGGTGAAGGGGAGCCAGCGGACAAACCGATCGAACCAAATCTCATCGTGCTCTAGCTGATTGTTTCTAGCTGATCATTTCAGCGCGGCGGACGGTGCGGGCAGCGAAGCCTGCGCGCCGTCAGTGACGCGGTAGGCGGCCGTTTCGCCGGCCGAGTCCAGCACAGGGTAGGCGACCGAACAGATGTGCGAGTGAATTCGCCGCAGGTCGCGCAGCACGTCGAGATGCAGCGAGGTGGTCTCCAGCGTTTCCTGCCGGCCCTCGCGCAGCCGGTCCAGATGCCGCTCGGTTGCCGCAAGTTCGCTATTGCGCAACGCGGCCTTTTCCGCGAGCAGCTTGCGCGCCTCGGTGACGTCGCCCGACATGAAGACGCCAAAGGCGATCCGCAGCGAGTCCATGGTGCGCTTGTGGAACGCGGATAACTCGTCGGCCCCCTCCGGTGAGAACTGGAAGCGGCGCTTGATCTTCTTGGTGGCGAGCTCGCTCAGATTCTTGTCGATGATGTCGCCGATGTGCTCGAGATTGATGGCGAAGGAAATGATTTCCATCGCCCGCTTGCCCTCGCGTTCGTCGAGGCTGCCGCGCGTGAGCTTGGTGAGGTAGAGCTTGATCGCTTCGTCGAGCCCATCGACGGCGTTGTCGGTATTCGACACCTGATCGACCAGCGCCCGGTCATTGGTCATCATCGCCGTCATCACCTTGCGCAGCATGGTTTCGACGAGATCGCCCATGCGCAGGGTCTCGCGCGCGGCGTCGGCGAGCGCAAGCGACGGAGTTTCGAGCGCGCTTTCGTCGAGATAGCGCGGCCGCGACGGATCGGTTTCCTGCGCGCGGGTCGGCAGAAGCTTTTCCAGGACCCGGGCCATGATGTCGAGCAGGCCGATGAAGATGATCGCGGTCGCGGTATTGAAGGCGATGTGAAATTCCGCCGTCAGCTTCGCCAGGTCAGGCTGCCAGGCCTGCAAGTGCTCGGTGATCGGCCGAAGGAACGGCGCGACCAGGAGGACGCCGACCAGGCGGTTGAACAGGTTGCCGAGCGGAAGACGGTAGCTCGTGGGGTCGTCGCGCCGCGCGCCCTCGAAGACCGGGTTGATGGCGCTGCCGAGATTGGCGCCAAGCACCAGCGCCAGCGCGGCCGAGGGCGAAATGAAATGCGCGTAGGCGAGCGACATGACCAGGAGGACGCTGGCGACGCTCGAGTGCACCAGCCAGGTCACGGCTGCGCCGATGACGATGCAGAGCACGGGATCGCCCGTAATGGCATTCAGGATGACATGGACGCCGGGCGCGTCTTCGGCGGGGGCGAGCGTGTCGAGCAGGATATGCAGCGACAGCAGCATCAGGCCGAGGCCGATCGCGACGCGGCCAAGGTCCTTGATGCGCGACCGCGGGCCGCTGCGGAAGGCGACGAGGCCCAGCACGAACAGAACGGGCGCGATCGCAGCCATGTTGAACGACAGCACCTGAACGATCAGCGTGGTGCCGACGTTGGCGCCGAGCATGATCGCGAGCGCCGGGACCAGGCCCACCAGGCCTTCGGCCGCAAACGAGCTTGTGATCAGCGCGGTCGCGGTGCTGCTCTGGAGCAGGGCGGTCAGCCCGATCCCGGCCGCAAAGGCGGTGAAACGGTTGTTCAGCGCCTTCGCCAGCAATAGCCGCAAGTCGGGGCCGAAGGCGCGCAGAATCCCGCTGTGGACCATGTGTAGGCCCCACAGCAGCAGCGCCACGCTGCCCATCAGGTCGAGAAGAACCATAGTTCCCATCGCTTCTGTTTCCGGTCTTGAGTCGAGTGGTGAGGCTACCGCCAAATGACGTCGGATCAATCAATTTGTTCGCAAATGGCTCCCGTGGCGTGGCGCCGACGTGGCGGCAGAGCGCCCGTTCTTCGACCGCAAAAGCCGGTCATCGTGCGCGCAATGCTGGTATCGAACGCCGCAAGATCGCAATGTGCGAGTGCCGGACCAGTTCGGTAAACAGGATCAAAAGCCGAAAGCTACATTGCGACAAATTCCACTAAGCAGATTCCAACGTCTGTTCGGTTAGCTTCTCACCATGCCGGACCGAACGTCCGCGCAAGGTGAGGGATAAACATGCTTGCTAATCGACGCAGAGCCGAACGCCGCCTGTGCCGGAGAGTCGCGAAAATCCAGTGCGGCGCCGGTTCGTTGCCGCGCGACTGCACGATCACGGACGTGTCGGATGGTGGCGTGAAGGTGATCGCCGAATTCCTGGAAATTCCATCGCACTTTACCCTCATCTTCGAACGCGACCACGCCCGTCAATGTCGCCTGGCCTGGCGGATCGGTTGCGAATTCGGCGCCGAATTCGTCGATTAGAGTGTCTTTCCGGCGAAGGCCAGCCCCGCACTGGGATAGCGGGGGTGGGCCCAGTTCGCGTAAAAAAATGCGTCAAGAGCTAGAGCCTCGGTTCCGATTCAATCGGACGAGAACAGGCTGTGGATCGTCGCAGGGGGCTCGGGCAGCTCTCGGCAGGCCATGCGGGCGCGCGCTCCGGTAGCCATCAACCACGTCGTCCTCGCCGTTAATCCGAAAAGGGTTAATGTGTGAAGCCCCTCGCCGGGGCGGATCTCGACAGGATGCCGCCGCCGGCGCATGCACGTTCCGACCGGCTGCCGAGTGCGCGGCCTCGGCTTCGCCTGCCCCAGACGATTACGACGCCTTGCGGTGCTGCGCGGACGGATTCTTTTTCCTCCGCAGCTTGCTGAGAAGCGGCGTCAGGAACGAACGGCGCGGCTTCTTGTACTCGCCACGGCCCGTGAGCTGTTGCGCGATCTCCCGAAACATCTCGGTGACGCGGTGGCTTGCCGAGAGCTCGGCGATCATCTGGCCGTTGTTCGCAGCCGTGCCGAACAGTCGCGAGTCGAATGGAATGGCCGCAATCGGCTGGCCCTCGATCGCCTTGGCGAAGCCTCGGACATCGATTTCCGGCCGCTTGTGCATGCCGATTTGATTGAGACAATAAAGCGGCGCCCGGTCGTTGGGCCGCGACGCTTTCAGCACGTTCAGCATGTTCTTGGTGTTGCGCAGATTGGCGAGATCCGGCTCGGCAACGATCAGAATTTCATCGGCGCTGACCAGCGCCCGCTTGGTCCACGCCGACCATTGGTGTGGAATATCCAGCACGATGCAGGGCGTTGTCATGCGCAAGGTGTCGAAGATCGCATCGAAGGCTTCTGCCCCGAAATCATAGACCCGATCGAGCATCGCCGGCGCCGCCAGCAGGCTGAGGTGGTCGGTACATTTCGTCAGCAGGCGTTCCATGAGGGCCGTGTCGGGCCGATCGGGCTGGAACACGGCATTGGCGATGCCCTGCAATGGATCCTGATTGTAGTCGAGACTGGCAGTGCCGAATGCGAGGTCGAGATCGATCACGACGGAATCCAGCGCGAGATCGCGTGCGATCATCCAGGCCACGTTGTGCGCGACGGTGGACGCGCCGACGCCGCCTTTGGCGCCGACAACGGCGATGACCCTGCCGGTGGCGACAGCCTCGGTTGCCGAGAACAGACCGCAAATCGCACGAACGACGTCAAGGGTCTCGACCGGCCCGACGATGTAGTCGTTGACGCCACGACGCACCAGTTCGCGGTAGGGCGCCTCGTCCTCCTCGCTGCCGATGACGACCACGCGCGTGCCCGGGTCGCATACGGTTGCGAGCTGGTCGAGCCCGGCCAGGATATCGATGCCGGGCTCGGACTCGAGGATGATCACGTTGGGGGTAGGCATGGCGCCGTAGGTTTCAATAGCGGCGTCTATGCCGCCCATCTTGGTCGTGAGATGGGCCTTGACGAGGCGGCGATCCTCACCCGCCGATTTGACGGCGGCTGCGGTTTCCTGGGTTACGCAAAAGGCCTGCACCGACACACGAGGCGCGGGCGCGATATACTCGCCTGCGCCGTTCGGCGGTCGGTCTGCGACGTCTTCGGCAGTGTGATCGGCTGAGCTGGTCATTTTCCGGAATCGCTGAGTTTTGCCCGATCTGCTTCGGGATAGTTGGTCGTGGTCGGCTCGCCCTTACGGTATTTTTCGAACGCCTCCGAGCGTCGCGCCGTATAGGGGGGAGTGTCGGAGCGCGGCTGCTCGAGGTCTGCCGGATTGTCGATCATCGCCGCCAGGTTGCGCTGGGTTGCGCAGCCGAAATTGTAATACGACTTGTTCTGGTGGTAGTCGGGGTTCAGAACGGACGGGCCCAGATCCTCCGGCCACAGCCCGCAGGGGCCGGCGACCGCGGAAATCTTCGGATAGCTCAGCCGGATCGTGGGCAAGGTTTGCGGATCGTCGGGATGGTAGCGGTGCACGGTAATGCCATGCGCGGGTACCCCGCCTGCCGCAAGCACGGCCTGAATTTCGTGAAACGCGGATGCTGCGGCGCGCGCGTTCGTCGTGTCGACCGGCACGTCGGCTACGATCGCCCCGGTCCCTTCGCGGACCCATGTCCGCGCCAATCCCGTCACATCGGCGCGCTGCGAGGCGGACAGGCCGCCGCGCGCATGGCCGACGAAGATCACGATCGAATGGTTGGCTTCCTCGACCGCGATGGGATGGCGCAGGCGATAGTCGTCGGGGACGCTCGCCGTCACGACCTCGCCGCTGGTAGTGTTGCATCCACCAAGCGCGACGGATAGGCCGGCGAGTGCGCCCAGCAGGCGCAGGCTTCGACGGCGATCGACCGCTATTCTCTCTTTCATCGTTCTGTCCTCAGCCCCCGCGTTGGTCCGTCAGCCCATCTCAGTCGATGATAAAGCCAAAGCTGCACTTGCAGGTTTCGATCGGGTCGATACGGCCGGTGGTGCCGTAGATCCGGTTGATTTGCGCGAGCAGCGTCGATTGGGCATCGGATGCGGACGCAAATCCGTCATCGGGACGCGACAACTCCTTCTGCGCGACCGCGCGAACGATATAGGGCGTGACGATGACCATCAGCTCGGTCTGGTTGTTGACGAAGTCCTGGCTCCTGAAAAGCTGTCCAAAAATCGGCAACTGGTCGATGCCGGGCAGCCCGTTGACGGCCTGCTTGGTCTGCTCCTGGATCAGGCCTGCCATCGCTATCGAACCGCCGGACGGGATTTCCAGCGTGGTTTCCGCGCGGCGGGTCTTGATCGAGGGAATCGTCGTTCCACCGGCACCGCCCGTCAAAGCGTTCTCGGCCGAGACTTCCGACACTTCGGTCATCACCCGCAGGCTGATCCGGCCCTCGGCCAGCACCACCGGCGTGAAGTTGAGCGAGATGCCGAATTTCTTGAAGCTGACCGTCTGGACGCAATTTCCGAGAGTACCCGTCGCCGACGTTTGACAGGTTACACCGGTCGGAATTGGAAATTCGCCGCCTGAAATGAATGTCGCGGACTCGCCGGAGATGGCCGTCAGATTTGGCTCTGCCAGCGTCCGCACCACGCCCGCGCTCTCCATTGCGCGCAGCGTAGCGGTGACCGACGGCAGACCGGCCTTGGTCAGGGCCGACGCGGTCAAGTTGTTGCCGGGGACGAGCGGTCCGTTGTTTGCGGTGAACGGATTTGCGTTGTTGAAGTTCACGACCGCGGTGCCGTAATTCATGCTGGCGCTGAGATCGACGCCCATCTGCTTGATGATGTCCCGCCGTACTTCGGCGACCGTGACCTTCAACATCACCTGATCTCGGCCGCGGACGACGATGTTGTTCACGACCTTGTCGGCGCCTCCCGCCAGCCGGGCCGCGACGTCGCCGGCCTGCTGTGCCTCGACGGGGCTCGACACCGCGCCGGTGAGCACGACGCCGTCACCGACACCCTCGATCTCGACTCCCGGGAAGGTTTGCCTGAGCGTGGCGCGCACGCCATTGAGGTCCCGCTTGATCGCGAGATCGTAGGAGGCAACCTGCCGGCCGTCGGCATCGAAGAACACCACGTTGGTTTGACCGACCGCCTCGCCGATGATGTAGGCACGCTGCGCGGAACGGATGACGGCATTGGCGATCTTCGGATCGGCGACCAGCACGTCCTTGACGTCGCGCGGCAAGTCGATCACGACGGACTTGCCGATGCCAAGCGCAAGAAAGCGCGTCTTCGCCGGCGCGATCGCGGCGACCGGCGTTGCCCTCAGGTTGTCATTGGCCTCAGCCGCCAGCACCGGTGCCAACGCCGGATTGAGCGTCAACGCGGCGGCGGCCGAGAACGACAGGGCGCGAACCAGAAAGGTGCGCGTCGCCTGCTTGTTTCCCCTGTATTTCATATCCGATGTCCTTTCGGTCACTTCTGTGCCGTCGTCTGGGTGGGGACGCCGTAGCGCACGACATTGACGCTGACCCCTCGCTTGGCAGCGTTATCGTCCGGAACCTCGACCGCATTGCCGTCGGCGATGCTGCGCAGTGCCAGCGACAGCGAGCCGGCCTGGCGCGCGGCGGCAAGCGTCGACGTCTGTTCGGGCTTCAATTCAAGCGTCACCGTCCTGCCGATCAGGGTGTTCTGCCCATCCTTTTCCTTCGGGGCCTGATCGATCGCGAGCACGCGGATATTCGTCAGGATGATCTGGGAGACGACGATGTCGGGCGCGGCGCTGTTGCTGGGGTCTTTCACGTGCATTGTCCGGATGACGTCGACCCGGTCATTCGGCAGAATGAAACCGCCGGAGGCGGTCTCAGGCGAGATTTCGGTCGAAACGGCGCGCATGCCGGTCGGCAGGATCGCTGCCATGAATCCGGAGCCATCCGCCTTCACCAGCTTCTGCTCGCGGATCGGCTCGCCCGCGATAAACGGTGCACGCGCGATCGAGCCGGCCACCTGGGTGGTTGCGTCGGGACGATCGCTGCGGCGAATGAACGTGTTGCTGGCAGTCGACGCCGGCCACGTCTGCCACTGCAGATCCTCAGGCTTGACCGTCTGGCCGAGGCCGATGTCGGACTTCGCGACGAGAACGTCGACCGTGTCCAACTGTGCGACGGGTTGGGCGGGGGCGGGCTTGTTGTCGGACCCGCTCGCGAGATAGGCGGCAACGCCGCCTGCGCCGAGAGCGATAATCAGGACCACGATACGAGCGGTATTCATACGCCTTACTGTCTGCTTCCACGCTGGGATGTCCGAGCCGCTTGGCGGTGACAAACTTCCCCTGACGCAGGACTAACCAGCAAAAGTATAAGGGAACTTGCATGGCGCCGAGTTTGCCCCAGGGAAGCCAGAGTTTTGCCCTCATGGTGAACAGACTGTTATCGTTCGAAATCGCCGAATCCCGATCTTCTGCGCGTCGGCCGATCGACAACGTCGCGATTGACGAACGAATGGCGGGGTCGGGCAAGTGTTTTTACGGAGGGCAATTCGGTGGCGACGGACGATGCCGCAAGCTTCGGGATTTTTTCCGAAGCACCCGCGTTGGTCGGTCGATCGATCTAGCGCTAGGCGGCGTTGAACGCGGCAAAGCCGCGATCGAGATCGGCCTTGAGGTCGTCGACATTCTCCAGACCGATGTGAAGCCGCAAGCTCGGTCCGCCCGGCGCCCATGTGGTCGCGCTGCGATAGCCCACGCAGTCGAACGGGATCGCCAGGCTCTCGAAGCCGCCCCAGGAATAACCCAGGCCGAACAGCTTAAAGGCATCGAGCATGGCGTCGACGGCGGCTTGCGGCTTCGGCTGCAGCACGATGCTGAACAGGCCGGAGGCGCCGGTAAAATCCCGCTTCCAGATCGCGTGACCGGGATCGCTTTCCAGCGCCGGGTGCAGCACCCTGACGACTTCCGGGCGCGCTTCGAGCCAGCGGGCTATCTCGAGTCCCGAGCGATGATGCCGGGCAAGCCGCACCGCGAGCGTGCGCAATCCCCGCAGCGCGAGGAAGACGTCGTCCGGTCCCGCGCAGACGCCCATCACGCGAACCGTCTCCAGGATCGCGGGCCACGTCTTCGCGTTGGCCGAGATCGTCCCGAACATGATGTCGGAATGGCCGCCGATATATTTGGTGCCGGCCTGCATGCTGATGTCGACGCCTTGCTCGAGTGAGCGGTGATAGAGCGGCGTCGCCCAGGTGTTGTCGTCGATGACCAGCGCGCCGCGCGCGTGCGCCACGGCGGCGATCGCGGCAATGTCGGGCATTTCGAAGGTTTGCGAGCCCGGCGCCTCGACCAGCACCGCCCGGGTGTTCGGCTTGAACAGTCGTTCGATCCCGGTGCCGATCAGGGAATCGAAATAGGTGGTCTCGACGCCGAAACGGGCCAGCATCCCGTCGCAAAAACCGCGCGTGGGACGATAGGCATTGTCGCAGACCAGGATGTGATCTCCGGCCTTCGCGATCGCGAGCAGGGTGGAGGTGATCGCCGCAAGTCCGGAAGGGGCGATTGCGACGCCAGCGCATTGCGGCCCCTCGAGCGCCATCAACGCTTCCTGCAGCGCCTTGGTGGTCGGCGTGCCGTAGCGGCCATAGCGGAATTCGCCGCTATAGGCGTGCAGGTCGGCGGCGGTTGGATACAGCACGGTGGAACCGCGCACGACCGGCGGGTTGACGAAGCCTTTCTGCGCCTTGGTGTCGCGGCCCGCCGTCACCAGCTTGGTTTCGGCCTTTTGCGGGTTCGATGCGCCGGAATGATCGGAAGAGTCCATGCGTTCGCTGCTACCAAAGTCTTGTTGCCGAAATCATACGCCGGAAAAAGGCCACGCAGGTTAATAACAGGACACATAACAGGCACGTCAACCCCTTGACCCGGCCCGCCAGTCGTTCTGTGATGCGGCAAGCTATTCTGTCGCCGCACGTTGAGGGGCTTGCCGCGACCTTCGATCCAAGCCAGACCGTTTTCGCCGCCTCCCGAAGGCGGTGTTCGCGATGGGGGATCACAGGGTTGGCCCGTCCGGCGTTTGCGCGATGAAGAGCCAATGTTCCCGAGGACGACCCCTGAAAGGCCCAGCCCATGAAACGCGTATCTCTGGTTTTCACCTTTGCTCTCGCCGCCGCCCTCTCGACCCAGGCCGCCAGTGCGCAAACGCTCAAGACGGTCAAGGACCGGGGCATGCTGTCCTGCGGCGTCAGCCAGGGCCTGCCGGGCTTTTCGGCGCCGGACGACAAGGGCAACTGGACCGGGCTCGATGTCGATATCTGCCGTGCGCTCGCCGCCGCCATCTTCAACGATCCGACCAAGATCAAGTTCGTGCCGCTGTCGGCCAAGGACCGCTTCACGGCGCTGCAATCCGGTGAAATCGATGTGCTGTCGCGCAATACCACCTGGACGCTGTCCCGCGACACCACGCTCGGCGCCAATTTTACCGGCGTGACCTATTACGACGGACAGGGTTTTCTGGTGAAGAAGTCGCTCAAGGTCAACTCGGCCCTGGAACTCAACAGCGCGTCGGTGTGCGTGCAGACCGGCACCACGACGGAACAGAATCTCGCCGACTACTTCAAGAGCAACAACATGAAGTATGAGGTGATCGCCTTCGGCACCAACGACGAAGCCGTGAAAGCCTATGAGTCCGGCCGTTGTGACGTTTTCACCAACGATGTCTCCGGGCTTTATGCCGATCGCCTGAAGCTTGCAAGCCCGGCCGATCACGTCGTGCTTCCGGAAGTAATCTCGAAAGAGCCGCTCGGCCCGATGGTGCGCCATGGCGACGACCAATGGTTCGACCTCGTGAAGTGGACGCTGTATGCAATGGTCGACGCCGAAGAACTCGGCATCACTTCGAAGAACGTCGACGAGATGGCCAAATCGGATAAGCCGGAGCTCAGGCGCGTGTTCGGTATCGACGGCAATTTCGGCGAGTCGCTTGGCGTCACCAAGGATTGGGTGACGCAAATCATCAAGGCGGTCGGCAATTACGGGGAGTCCTTCGATCGTAACGTCGGCGCCGGCTCCAAGCTTCAGATCGCGCGCGGTATCAACCAGCTCTGGAACAAGGGCGGAATCCAGTACGCGCCGCCGATCCGCTGATCGGCTGCCGAAAGCGGCTGCGGCGATGAGCATCGAAACCCGATCACCACCGCTGCAGCTCACCCTTCGGCTGAAGCGAGCGCTCGGCGGCCGCGCAGGGTGGGGCGGGTTGGCCCTGCAGATTGCGTTCGTCATCGTGCTGGTCTGGATCGGCTATGAGGTCGTCGCCAATGCCCGCGCCAATCTGGCAACCCAGCGGATCACCTCCGGCTTCGACTTTCTCTACCGTACGGCCGGCTTCGACGTCAGCCAGAGCCTGATTCCCTATTCGGGATCCGACACTTATACCCGCGTCTTCCTCGTCGGCTTGCTCAACACGCTGTTGGTCTCGGTGATCGGCGTCTTCTTTGCGACCATCATTGGATTTATCGTTGCGTTGGGCCGGCTGTCGCCGAACTGGCTGTTGTCACGCGTCGCCGGCGCCTATGTCGAATTGATACGCAACCTGCCGCCCTTGTTCCAGATCCTGTTCTGGTATCTGGCGGTGCTCGCCGCTTTGCCGGGCCCGCGGCAAAGCGTCTCGTTGTTCGGCAGCTTCTTTCTCAATAGCCGCGGGCTGATGATTCCGAAGCCGATCGGCGAATCCGGGCTGGCGCCGTTCCTGCTTGCCATTGTGGCCGCGATCGTTGCCTCGCTACTGCTGCAACGCTACGCGCACCGGCAATTGTTCGAGAAGGGCAGGTCGATGACGGTCTGGCCTTATGTGATCGGCATGCTGATCGGTCTGCCGCTTGTGACCGTGCTCATCTTCGGCGCGCCGCTCCGCTTTGAAGTGCCGGTGCTCAGGGGCTTCAATTTCGCCGGGGGCGCGGGGGTCATTCCCGAATTCGTGGCGCTCACCGTGGCGCTGTCGGCCTATACCGCCGCCTTCATCGCCGAGATCGTGCGCGCCGGGATCCTGTCGGTTCACAAGGGCCAGATGGAAGCGGGCGCTTCCCTTGGGCTTTCGCGCGGCCAGACCCTGCGGCTGATCGTGGTGCCGCAGGCGCTGCGCGTGATCCTGCCGCCGCTGACCAACCAGTATCTCAACCTGACCAAGAACTCGTCGCTGGCGGCGGCGATCGGTTATCCCGACCTGGTCTCGGTGTTCGCCGGAACGGCGCTGAGCCAGACCGGGCAGGCGATCGAGATCATCGCGATCACCATGGGCGTCTATCTCACGATTTCGCTGATAACGAGCGCGATCATGAGCTTCTATGGATGGCGCCTCGGCCGGAGCCTCGCTGCATGAGCGACCTTGCTTCATCATCCTTCGTGCGCGCGGCACTCGCTCCCGAACGGCCCGCGCCGGTCAAGACCACCGGTTTCGTCGGCTTGCTGCGCACGCGCCTGTTCAATTCGCCGACCAACATCCTGCTCACCGCTCTCGGCGCGTTGTTGATCTGGTTCACCGTGATCCCCGCGCTGAGATTCCTCCTGATCGACGCGGTCTGGCACGGCAGCGATCGCAACGCCTGCCTTGCGGAAAACGCCGGCCACGTCGTCGGCGCGTGCTGGCCCTACATCACGGCGAAGTTCGATCAGTTCATTTATGGTTTCTATCCGGAAGCGGAGCGCTGGCGGGTCAACCTGACCTTCCTTCTCGCGGGCGTGCTGTTGTTGCCGCTGTTGATCCCGCCGCTGCCGGCGAAGGGCCTCAATGCCGGCCTGTTCTTCATCGCGTTTCCGGTGGTGGCGTTTTTCCTGCTGCATGGCGGCGGCTTGGACGGCTTTGGGGTGCGCTGGAGCGTGGGCCTGCTGTCGGCTTTCGCCGACAGCATCAATAGCGCAGGCAGCGCGCTGACCGATGCGGGCACCTCAACGCCCGTGATCGGTCCGCTGTTGTGGCTGCTCGGAAAACTCTTCGCCCTGCTCGGCGCCGCGGTCTCGCTGGTCGTTTGGCCGCTCGCCTGGCTGCGCGACCGGATTCAGGCGTCGAGCCAACCGGTATGGACCGATTTCGCGATCACGGCGGTGATCGTCTCCGCGCTGTTGGTCTGGCTGAGCGGCGGCCTGCGTCTGGGATGGCGCGCGCTGATCGCGAGCCTGATCACCTTCGCCTGCATGGCGATCGTGATCGCCGCGATGGGGCTCGACCGCGGCGGCTTTCCGATCGTCGACACCAGGCTATGGGGCGGCCTCTTGGTGACGCTGGTCGTCTCCGTCACCGGCATCGTCGCTTCGATGCCGATCGGTATTGCGCTCGCGCTCGGACGGCGCTCGACGATCCCACTGATCCGGGTTTTTTCCATCACCTTCATCGAACTGTGGCGCGGCGTGCCGCTGATCACCGTGCTGTTTTTCGCAACCTACATGCTGCCGTTGTTCCTGCCGGGCAATTTCAGCGTGGACGGGCTGGTGCGGGCCCTGATCGGCATTGCGCTGTTCGCCGGCGCCTATCAGGCCGAGGTCGTCCGGGGCGGCTTGCAGGCGGTCCCGCGCGGGCAGGGCGAGGCTGCGAGTGCGCTCGGGTTGAGCTGGTGGAAGACGACGGCACTGATTGTGCTGCCGCAGGCGCTGCGCCACGTCATTCCCGGCCTCGTCAACAGCTTCATCGGGCTGTTCAAGGATACCTCGCTGGTCTCGATCGTTGCGCTGTTCGATCTGTTGGGCTCGTTGCGCGCGTCGTTCGCCGATCCGGTCTGGTCAACGCCGACGACGCTGTTCACCGGCTTTGCCTTCACCGGCTTGATCTACTTCGCCTTCTGCTTTGGAATGTCGCGCTATTCGCTGTTCGTTGAACGCCGGCTGAATGCCCACCGGCGTAACTGAGTAGAGATGACCATGACCGAGACCCCGATCGTCAATATTGCCGGCCTCAACAAATGGTACGGCGACTTTCACGTGTTGCGCGATATCAATCTCGACGTCGGCAGGAGCGAGCGCATCGTGATCTGCGGTCCCTCGGGCTCCGGCAAATCGACGCTGATCCGCTGCATCAATGCGCTGGAGGAATTCCAGGAGGGCGAGATCGTCGTCGACGGCATCGAGCTTGGGCCTAACCTGCGGCGGATCGACGAAGTCCGCCGCGAGGTCGGCATGGTGTTTCAGAGTTTCAATCTGTTTCCGCATCTGACCGTTTTGGAGAACTGCACGCTGGCGCCGATCTGGGTGCGCAAGATCCCGCAGAAGGATGCGGAAGCTTCCGCCATGAAATATCTGGAGCGGGTCAAAATCCCGCATCAGGCCAACAAATATCCGGGACAGATGTCGGGCGGCCAGCAGCAGCGCGTCGCGATCGCGCGCGCCCTGACCATGAACCCCAAGGTCATGCTATTTGACGAGCCGACCTCGGCGCTCGATCCGGAAATGGTCAAGGAAGTGCTCGACACCATGGTCGATCTCGCCAAGGAGGGCATGACCATGCTGGTGGTCACCCATGAAATGGGATTTGCCAAGGAAGTGGCCAACCGCGTCGTGTTCATGGATGCCGGCCAGATCATCGAAGAGAACACGCCGGCCAACTTTTTCGCCAACCCGCAGCATGCGCGGAGCAAGCTGTTCTTGAGCCAGATATTGAGGTGAGGCGAATGGTGAGTAGCGAATGGCGAATAGGGATTCTATTCGCCATTCGCCACTTACCAATCGCTACTCCAACGGCACGTCGATCTTGCTGCGCTTCTCCAGCCATTCCGGCACCGGGAGCTTCTTCGAGCGCATGAACTCCGGATTGAACAGTTTTGACTGATAGCGGTTTCCGGAATCTGCAAGGATCGTCACGATGGTATGGCCGGGCCCCATCTGCTTGGCAAGGCGGATGGCGCCGGCGACATTGATGCCGGTCGAACCGCCGAGGCACAGGCCCTCATGTTCGAGCAGTTGGTAGATCACCTGGACGGCTTCCTCGTCCGGAATGAGATAGGCTTCGTCCACTTTACCGGAACTCCGGATCACCGACGTCACGCGGTTGAGCCCGATACCTTCGGTGATCGATCCGCCCGGCGAAACCTTGGCTTCGCCGTGCTTGAAGTACTCGTACATTGCCGCGCCATGCGGATCGGCGCAGCCGATCACGAGATTTTGGTTCTTTTCCTTCAAGTAACGGCTGATGCCCGCCAGCGTCCCACCCGTGCCGACCGAGCAGATGAAGCCGTCGACCTTCCCGTTGGTTTGCTGCCAGATCTCGGGGCCGGTCGAGTCGTAATGGGCCTTGGCATTATCGAGGTTGTTCCACTGGTCGGCGAACAGCACGCCGTTCGACTCCTTCTTGCGCAACTGATCGGCCAGCCTGCGTCCGACATGCTGATAGTTGTTCGGATTGGAAAAGGGCAGTGCGGGCACTTCGACCAGTTCGGCGCCGCACAGCCGCAGCATGTCCTTCTTTTCCTGGCTCTGCGTTTCCGGAATCACGATCAGGGTCCGGTAGCCGCGCGCACTCGCGACCACCGCAAGACCGATGCCGGTGTTGCCCGCGGTCGATTCCACCACGAGCCCGCCTGGCCTGAGATCGCCGCGTTTCTCGGCTTCCAGGATCATCCATTTGCCGGCGCGATCCTTCACCGACTGGCCGGGATTCATGAACTCGGCTTTGCCGAGGATGGTGCAGCCGGTCGCTTCGGAAGCCTGCTTCAGCTTGATCAGGGGCGTGTTGCCGATCGCTTCGACGACGTCTTTGTTGAAAGTCATGTCAGGGGAATCTTCGCTGGTCTGTTGCCAAATCTGGCGCGACCCTAGTGCGCACAGGGCAAAAGTGGAAGGCTTTTGCACTGCGGCGAAACTAACCTGATTTTGCGAACACCACCTGGCGCACGTCGATATTTCCGGAGAGAAATCCCGCCTCGCAGTAGGCAAGATAATATTCCCACAGCCGGCGGAAGCGATCGTCGAAGCCGAGCGGCTTCAGGTTCGGCCAGGCGGCGCGGAAGTTATTTCGCCACGTCGCGAGCGTCTTGGCATAATCTTGCCCGAAGATGCGCTCGCGGATGACGGGCACGCCGAAGTGCTCGCCGAGCGTCTTCAGGATTTGCGGCGAAGGCAGCATGCCGCCGGGGAAAACGTAACGCTGGATGAAGTCGACTTCCCGGCGATAGGTCTGGAACATGCTGTCCTGGATTGTGATGGCCTGGATGCCGGCCAGCCCGCCTGGCAACAGCCGATCGCGCAACTGTGAGAAATATTTCGGCCAGAACTCCTCGCCGACGGCCTCGATCATCTCGATCGAGGCGATGCGGTCGTACTGGTCGCGCTCGTCGCGATAGTCCTGCAGCCTGATTTCGACCTTCTCGGCAAGGCCCGCCTCGTGAATGCGCCGCTCGGCGAAATCGCGCTGTTCCCTGCTGATGGTGAGACCGACCACCTTGGCGCCAAAGGTCTTGGCGACGTATTCGGCAAAGCCGCCCCAGCCGCAGCCGATCTCGAGCAGCCGCTGTCCCGGCTTCAGATCGATCGCTTCGGCGAGCCTGCGATACTTGTTGTTCTGCGCGGCCGTGAGATCCGGCGTGTGGTCTTCGAACAACGCCGAAGAATAGGTCATGCTCGGATCGAGCCAGGCCGAATAGAAGGCGTTGCCGATGTCGTAATGCGCGTAGATATTGCGGCGTGCCTGGCGCTTGGTGTTGCGGTTGAACCAGTGCCGGACGATCTGGACGAAGCGCATCAGCGGCTTGTTTGAGAGCATGTTCTGGATCAGGTCGTGATTGACGCAGAACAGATAGAGGAATTGCGTCAGATCCGGCGTGTCCCAGTCGCCGTTGAGATAGGCTTCGGCGATGCCGATGTCACCGCCGTTGAGAAGGCGGGACGCAAAGCCGAAGTTTCGAAGCTTCATCGCAGCGGCCGGGCCAGGCTCCTGCCCGCCGAGCCGGACGATGCGGCCGTCCGGCAGGGTTACATCGAGCGTGCCGCGCCTGAGCTTCGATCCGAATCCGAGCGCCAGCCGGACCAGCCGGGGCAAGTCGGAAAGCACGCTTTCGAGATTTTCAGGCGTTACCGAGATCACGTTCGGCATGTCAGATCCACCAATGCTGTGGCTCTGTGTCCAACGCTCGCCGCAAGCGGGGCTGAGCTAGCTTCGACGTTCGCTGGACCAGAGCGCGCCCCCGCGGGCCGTCAGCGTTGGACCAGTATAAGCGCGGCTTTCGCCGCTCGCCAAGGCGCTAGTGTGAGCGGTTCGCAGATGCGGCATTCTGTCGTGGCACCAACGTCACGCCCTTGAACCAGAGCCGCAGCGCCTCCCAATGGATCGCCGCGACGATCTTGAAAGTGACGAGGGGTAGCGAAAAGAACGAGCGCAGCAGGGCCGACGTGTTCAAGGTACGGCGGTGGCCGGAGAAAGTCGCGGCAAAATGCGGGCCCTCGCTGCCGGTTTCCAAAATTCGCAACCTGACGTTTTCGCCGGGCGGCGATATATGAAAATGGTAGCGCATCGCCATCTCGATGAAGGGCGAGACGTAGAACACTTTGTCCTGCGTTTGCCAAATGCCGGCACAGCTTGCCTCGCCGGGCTTTACCGGCAGCACGTAAGGGTGAATTTCCCCAAAGGTATTGCGGACCTCGTAGATGATCAAAGCGAGCTGGCCGTCGGCGCTGTGGCAGAAATAGACCGACAGCGGGTTGAAGGTGTAGCCGAACAGCCGCGGGTAGCAGAGCAGCAACACGCGGCCGCCGGTTAGGTCGACGCCGTGTTCGGCCGCCCGCACTTGGGCGTAGGCGCGAAGCGGCGAGCCGTCGCGATTGCCGTGGTCCTTCTCGTGGAAACTATAGAGTGCCGCGCGGTTCACCGCGAATAGAGCGGATTTTCGATCTGCATCGTCAAGACGGTCGAGGTCGATCAGCAGGCTCATGACGCGGTAGCTGAACCGATGTCCGATCGGCTTCAGCCGCGCGTGCATCACCTCGCCGAAATAGAGCGCTGCGGCCTCGATTGGCGCGTCGACTGTTCGACCGTGGGCGGCTCTGAACGGCATCGCTACTCCGCGGCCTCTGCAATCTGTGGCAGCAATTTGCGCCAGGGGGCGGCCGCACCGAGCGCTTCGGCAACCGCAAGGCCGGACTGCAGGCCGTCCTCGTGGAAGCCATATCCGGTCCAGGCACCACAGAACCAGGTGCGGCGGCGCCCCTGAATCTCGTTGAGGCGCTTCTGCGCGGCGAAGGCTGCGGCGTTGAACTGGGGATGCTCGCAGCGATATTGGCCGAAGGTCAATTCCTTAGCCGGTTCGAACGGCGGATTGAGACTGACGAACAGCGGCTTCTCGTCGTCGATGCCCTGCAGATTATTCATCCAGTAGGTGATGGCGACATCGTTGTCCGCCGTCCCCTCGCGCTCCCAGCGCAGAAAATTCCAGGATGCCCAAGCCCGCTTGCGCCGCGGCATCAACCTGATGTCGCGATGCAGGTAGACCGTGTTGGGCGCATAACCGATGGCGCCGAGAATGGCACGTTCGCGGCTGTCGGCATCGGACAGCATCGACAGCGCCTGATCGCTGTGGGAGGCGATCACGACGTGATCATAAACGTCACTGCGGCCGTGGCTATCGTGGACGACGACGCCGTGGGAGGTGCGCTCGATCGACGTCGCGGCACAGCCGAGCCGGAGCCGATCGTTGAACGCCGCGGTTAGCTTCTCCACATAATTCCGGCTGCCGCCTTTCACCGTGCGCCAGACCGGCCGGTCATATTGCAGCAGGCGATGATTATGGAAGAACGCGACAAAATTCTCGGCCGGAAAGTCCAGTATCTCGGAGGCGGGCGCCGACCAGATCGCCGCGCCCATCGGGGCGAGGTAATCGGTCAGGAGCCTGGGGGCGAAGTGATTGCGGCGGAAATATTCGCCGAGCGTCAGCCCGGTCAATTTGCCCGCCGCATAATCCGCCACGCTCTGGTTGTTGAAGGTCAGGATATCGCAGAGCATCCAGAGATAGGAAGGCGAGGCGAGGTTGCTGCGTTGCGCGAACAGGCCTTTGGCGGTCTCGAGCCAATTGCCGCCGCCACCGCCGCGCCACTCGAAACGGCCGGCGTCCGCCGTGACGGCAAAGCTCATGCAGCTTTCGATCGTCTCGACGCCGAGATGGTCGAACAGCGCCGTCAGGTCCGGATAGTTCACTTCGTTATAGACGATGAAGCCGATATCGACCGCGATCGGGACGCCCTGATAGTCGATGGTGACGGTGTGGCTGTGGCCGCCCGGCCGAGGATCGCGCTCGTAGACCGTGACCGGGTAGCGTCTTGAAAGCGTCCATGCCGCAGCGTTGCCGGCAATTCCCGTTCCGATAACCGCGACACGCATCCGATCGTCCCCCCGCCTGACTGATGGCCAAGATACGGCCGCTTGGCGGGTGGAGTTTCACGCCCCCCGGGGAACGGACCGAGGAGCAATCTGACGCAGGCCGGCGTGGCGCTGGCGCCTTGACGCGGCGGGGCGTATAGCCGGCCCATGTCGAACGTATCCGAAGGCCCGGCAATCGCGGCAGAGGAGGTGGCGGATTGCCCGCGCTGCCAAAAACCTCTGCCGCTGTGCATTTGCGAGTCCGTCACGCCCATCGAAAGCCGGATATCGCTGTTGATCCTGCAGCACCCGCAGGAGCAGGACAGGGCGCTCGGCACGGCGCGGCTGGCCGCACTGCATTTCAGGGACGCGGTGGTGAAGATCGGCCTCTCGTGGCCCAGCCTCGCCAAGGCGCTGGGCCGGCCGGTTGCCGATCCCTCACGCTGGGCCGTGCTTTATCTGGGTTCTGCGAAGGTCGCCGATCTCGACACCGACCGTGACATCGTCGCCATCAACCGCAAGGGCGAGATCGAACCGAACCAGCGCAGCGTTCTGGCAGCAATCGAAGGCGTGGTGCTGCTCGACGGCACCTGGAGCCAAGCCAAGGCGTTATGGTGGCGCAATCCGTGGATGCTGAAATGCCAGCGCGTCATTCTCGGCCCCAGGCGGCCGTCGCGCTACGGCGCATTGCGCCGCGAGCCGCGCCGCGACGGGCTTTCGACCGTCGAGGCGGCGGCGATGCTGATCGCGGCCCTCGAAAAGCGCCCCGCGATCGAGACGACGCTCAACGAAAGTTTCGAGCGGATGCTGGCACGTTATCGCGAGGTTCAGGGCGCCATGCCCGAACTCGCGCCGCCGCCAAAACCGCGGCGAAAGCGGGATTTCCGCCGGCGCAAGCGGGCTGGCGGCTAGAGCGAGCGGAGCCGCGATCAATCAGACGATACCATTTGCCTCAAGTCTGTCGGGCTTTCGCGTCGCGGCTCTGTCAGGGACAAAAAGCTGAGGAAAGACAATGGTCATTTTGGCTACTGGCGCTGCCTAGCGGATTGTCTTCGGAGCCAAATCGATGGCTTACGTATGAGTAGGCCACTCCCTTATGACTTTAGGGGAATTTTCGATGTGCGGTCGACCATCGCTCTTGGATTACCGTGATGTTGCGGCCTGACGGCGTTGGGCCAGCAAAGCTTCGGTCTGCGCGAGGGCCGCTCGAGTGACGTCGCTGAAATACGGCGCTACGGAGAGAGCAGCGTGATAGGCGGCGACGGCCTGCTCGAGGCGCTCGGTGCCGCTCTCGCGCTGACCCAGCTTCGCGAGCGCGTTGCCGAGGTTGTTCTGGGTCATGGCCCAGTCCAACGGTACGCGCTCGCGGGTTCTTTCCTCGAGCGCCGCGCGAAAGGCGGCGACGGCCTCCTCGAGACGGGCGGTGCCGCTTTCGCGCTCGCCCAGCGTCATGAGCGCGGTGCCGAGGTTGTTCTGGGACACCGCCCACTGCACCGGAGCGCCCTCGCGGGTCCTTTCCTCCAGCGCAGCTCGAAAGGCTGCGATGGCCTCTTCGAGATGAGCGGTGTCGCTCTCGCGCACGCCCAGGATCCGGAGCGCGGTGCCGAGGTTGTTCTGGGTCATGGCCCACTGCGGCGGAGCGCGCTCGCGGGTTATTTCGGCGAGCACCGCTCGAAAGGCGACGACGGCCTCCACAAGGCGAGCGGTGCCGCTCTCGCGCTCGGCCAGCGTCTTGAGCGCGGTGCCAAGGTTGTTTTGGGTCATGGCCCACTGCATGGGGACGCGCTCACGGGTCCATTCCTGCAGCGCCGCCCGAAAGGCGGCGATGGCCTCATCGAGGCGCGCTGTGCCGTTCTCGCGCTCGCCCAGCGTCTTGAGCGCATTGCCAAGGTTGTTCTGAGTCATGGCCCACTGCATTGGGACGCGCTCGCGGGTTATTTCCTCGAGCGCCGTACGAAAGGAGGCGATGGCTTCCTCAAGGCGAGCCGTGCCGCTCTCGCGCTCGCCCATCGTCTTGAGCGCGTTGCCAAGATTGTTCTGGGTCGTCGCCCAATCCCGCGGGAATTGCTCGCGGGTTCTTTCCTTCAGTGCCGCGCGATAAGCCACGACAGCTTCCTCAAGGCGGTCGGTGCCGCTCTCGCGCCTGCCCAGCGTCTCGAGCGCTGCACCAAGATTGTTCTGGCTCATGGCCCAGTCCAACGGTACGCGCTCGCGGGTTCTTTCCTCCAGCGCCGCGCGAAAGGCGGCGACGGCCTTCTCAAGGCGGGCAGTGCCGCTCTCGCGCTCGCCTAGCGCCGCGAGTGCGCTGCCGAGGTTGTTGTGGGTCTCGGCCCATAGCAGCGGTACGCGCTCGCGGGTTCTTTCCTCGAGCGCCGCACGATAGGCGGCGACGGCCTCCTCGAGGCGGACGGTGCTACTCTCTCGCGCGCCTAGGATCCGGAGCGCGCGGCCGAGGTGGTTCTGGGTGGCCGCCCATTGCAGAGGCACGCGCTCGCGGGGCACATGAGTAATGGTCTCACGATAGGCGGCAATGGCCTGCAAAAGGGCCTCATTGTCGCCGAACTCATCGCCTTGGACAAGGAGCTCGTCGGCCCTGGCCAGCAGGAATTGCCATCGCTTCTCCGGATCAACGCCGGCCATGAGGGCAGCGGCTTCCAGATATTTCGCGGCAGCCGATCGGTAGGCAAGCTGCAGATGATCGATCTGAGCTTCCCGCGCCAGGAAATCAGCCTCGTACCGTGAAGATTGTTCGCGCAGCTTGTGCGCCTTGGCGCGGCCTTCGGCCAACGCCGTACGCGCGCGTTCGAAATCGCCCTGATCGATCTGGGCTTGGGCCCGCTGAGCGAACGACGCGAGTTCTAGCGGTCCCTGCCTAAGCTGCGCGATCTCCTCCCGGAGCTTAAGGAGCTCATCGGCCTTTGCATCGAGGCGTTGCGGGATCGCCTCCTCGGAAACGCCTGCCTCGCCGAGCTTGACCAATATCGCGCGCAACGGAGCAATCGGTACGCTTTTCTCGCGCGAGACCTGGGCTACCAGTCTTTCAAGCTGATCGGTGAGCGGCTTCTGCGCAGCAGCGATCAGTTCGCCGGTCTTCTTCTCATCGAGGCCAATGCTGACTGGAGCGGAGATGACCGTGTCGCGTCCGGATGCGATCCCTGTGCCTGATTGCGTCACACTCGTGCCGGCCGCGCCGTTTGATCTGTTTTCCTTGGCAGGAAAAAAGTAGACAATGACAGCCCAGCCAGCCGAGGCGACCGCGGCGATGCCGCCGCCGATCCATCCCAGCATCTCCTTATTCGTGAGGATGAAGTCCCAAAACTCGTGCATGAGCGATGCCGTGAAATTGCACGCGCAATCTAGGTAGCCTAAGCCGTCGACGACAACTGGCTTCTATCTGGGAGTCAATGAGCGGGTCGCGCGTCGCGGGTTCGAGCCAGCATCCGCAGAACGTACCGGGCACGGCAGTTTCAGAAATCCAGCGGTTTTCGAGTTTCAGAACTTTTTGCTGAGCGAGGTCAGGGCGGTTGCCTAAGTGCTTGATCGTCTATATTGATCCGCGCCCATGGGGCCACGTGGCGGAGTGGTTACGCGCCGGTCTGCAAAACCGTTTACACCAGTTCGATTCTGGTCGTGGCCTCCATCAATACAATAAGCGGCTTACGCCGAGTATTGAAAGGCCGCCGGAACCCCGGCGGGGTTCCGTATCAGCAGGCCGCGTGCCAGCCATCCGGGAACGGGACCAGCGGCCAGGCCGACCCGTTGTCGTTGGCAGCCTTGGGCGGCGCGTTGAAGATTGGCAGACCGGCCACCATGAAATCCTCCTCCGGAACGGGCGCAACGACCGTTCGCACGGCATCCAGCAATCGGTCGAATTCCGCCTCGCTCATCACGCACTCCCACCTCAGGAGCACGCAACGTCGGAGAAGTCCTTTAGTCCCCGATTGAGCGGATCGCTCAAATTGTATCGATCCGGCAATCGCGGCGGGATTGGTTACTGGTTGCTTTCAGTTTGCCCGCGCTGACGGTACTGGGTTCCCGGCGTCGGAAAGTGTGAGAAAAATCACATTTGTACGGAAATATTTGGCGTAACTGGGCACGCTCACGACGGCGCCGACGGGGCGCCCGGAAGATCGCAGGGATGCTGCCATGAACGCCAGCCTTGTCAGGTTTCTTGCCAGGTTTTCGCTTTTCCGGCGCCGGATTGCCTTCGCGCTTGTCTTGGCGCTCGGTTTGTCCATTGCGTTGTTCTCGGTCGGTTCCGCTCTCGCGGAGCCGGGTACGCCCGCGCAGCGCAAGGCCTGCACGCCCGACGTCTATCGCCTGTGTGCGGGCGAGATCCCCAACGCGCGCGCCATCACCGCCTGCCTGCGGCGGCAGAAGGAGAATTTGAGCGAGGCGTGCAAGGCGGTGTTCGAGCAGTGAACAGGCGGCGCGGCAATGTCCGCGCCTGCGAAGGGTTCTTCGATACGCGAGGCTCCTCAATGGCACCCCTGGCTGCGATAACAGCCGTGCGGGCCGGCGATGGCGGTGGACGCGCCGATGTACCCGACCAATGCACAAACAGCGAGGACGGCGAGAAGTCTTCGCATCGAGATAACCTCCCTTCATCAGCCCCTGACAAGGAACGGACCAAGGCCGCGACCGGTTTCGCGCGACCTCTCACATGGGGCTCGTTGGGTATCCGTCGGTGCGCCGCTGCAAAATCTCCTTAGCATTGCCATCTTTTCGAACGACGGCGCATGTCAGGGTACCGTCGAAAGTAGCGCGGTGTTGTGTGGAGTGGTGCCATGTTGACGGACCTGGAAACAAAAGTGGAGAAATACGAGAACAAAGTCGCCCAGTGCCAGGAGTGGGCTCGGCAGGCAGCGGGGCCCCAGCGGGCCCTGTACGAGGTGCTCGCTGGTTACTACGGCGAGTTGGTGACGGACTTCAGGCACGTCATCGCCAAGCGGAAAGCCGCATAGGCTTCCGGTCGCTCAGCGGCGGCCCATTGTTGTTTTACGCCGATGCCCGTCACCAACCCGGTGCGTTGCGCTGGCGCGGCGGGCATCGAGGTGGCGCCAACGAAAAACATATCTGTAATCGCAGGCGCGCGATGGCAGCCGATATAGCGGCGCCGAGATCGATGTGTTCGAAACGGTGAAGACGGCTCGAAACGAGCCGCTTGTTGCTTTAGGGCGTTGCCAGAATAAGGCGGCCCCAGCGCCGACATCAAAATCCAGACCTATTGCAGTCAATTGGCTCCCCGGGCTGGATTCGGAAAATCGAACCAACCTATTGTAAATCGTACGTTTTCTCTAACTTGATTTGCTTGATACCCCGTTTTGATACCCCCCTTTTCTCCGTGTAGCCTCTTCGTCGAGGGCCCCAGAGCCAAGTGCGGAGCATCCGTGAAAGGGGTGCTCTACCAACGGTACACCCTAAGATAGCGCGACTCCGCTAGGTGCGGCCGGGAGCAAGCCGGCACCGGTCGAGCAGCCGAAGCCACCGCCGCTGCCGACGACGGCGCTGGTGTTTCTCACGCAACCGGTTGGCTGGTATGATGCCGAAGGTGGCAGGCACCGCGCACCCTCGATGCACGATGCTGAATTGCCATTGCACCTGATCGCCGAGGCACGCGCGATCGGTGCCGCCCACGACATCACCAGCCCGCTGCGCAAGCAGAATCACGGAAGCAGAACGAGCGCACCGCAGGAGTGGCATCACTGCCGATTCTTGAACGACGATCCGCGGGCGCTACAGCGCTGCGGCACGGGCGGCTGATGATGAGACTTCGTCTGGTCCGCCCCGTTTGGGCCACATGCGCCGCCTGCGGCGCCGAATACGACTATGATGCCCGCGCCCACACTTTCCATCGCCTCGCTTGCAGCGGCCCACCCGACGATCAGGATAGCCGCAGCAGCCTGCACATGGTGGTGCGGCGTCCGATCCGGTTCACTCCAGAACGTCATACTCGAACACGACGCCTTCAGGTCATGCTCCTCAAACCACCTTTCAGCAGCCTCCACGTTGGCGAAAACCTTCACGTAATCGACGTCACCGAGTTGCTTGGCGGTGTTGATGCAAACGAACACAGTCATCTGACGATCCTGTTGCTTTTGGCGCGCTTGCCGCGCGGCGCTGGCGCCGGATCAGGCTCGCCGTGATTCATTGCCCTCAACATGGCAATGCGGGCCAACATGACAATGCCGCCCTTCTCGGCGGCAGAGATCAGAAATTCCATTGCGATTTGCCAATGCTCGCGCTCGGCTTCGGCCGGTGGCAGCGCAAGGATATAAACGCCGGCATCGCGCAAGCTTCGGAGTTCGCCGTCGCCGGTCGGAATCGGATCGTCAAATTGGCGGGACCAGCCTTTTTGGTCACCGCTGGCCCAGCGCAAGGTGCTCATCAGATTTCAAAAGAAGGTGCCGCTAGCAGCTTGCCGCCAGCGGCTAAAAGTTGGGGACGGGCATGCAAGCCCGAATATGCCTGTAGGTCTAAGGTGAGCGCCAAAAGGTTCAGCGATAGCCCATCGCCGCGACGGGTGGCTTATTCCAATGAAAGTCAGGCCGAACGTCGGCGCCTGTGACGCCGCAAGCCTCGGCCACGCCGAATGGCTCGC
>Ga0307479_10001066_pt1 | contig 24777 bp, 20 predicted proteins | sample atmos_gasesECM4C_FD_203743 | JGI IMG/M metagenome (GOLD analysis project Ga0307479, IMG submission 203743) | Hardwood forest soil microbial communities from Morgan-Monroe State Forest, Indiana, United States - atmos_gasesECM4C_515 | ecosystem: Environmental > Terrestrial > Soil > Temperate... | reverse complement strand
AACGAGTGGTGCTCGCTGAGATAGCCGTAGGTATTGCGGTCAGAGGGAATGGCCACGCCGATGCTGGACGCCAGCAGACGGTGCGGCTCGCGGGTACTGTTTTCGGCGACAACGGCAAAGACGACTTCACCCGGGTGAAGAAATTTCAAGCCCGTGGAGCGGGGTACAAGCTTGCAGTTGGGCGGGAAGATGGAAGAAACGCGCACCAGATTCTGAGCAGCGATGCCGGCGTCCCGCAGGGCGAGTTCGAAGGAAGTGAGGCGTTCCCGATGTTTACCGACCCCCTTGGTGAAGAAAATCCGCTTGGGGACCATGTCCTTGCTCAATTCATTTGCCTCCAGAGATTTGCCAGAGTGGGAGAAAACGCAAATCTAACATAGCGATTTGTGAACGTAGGATAAAAATGCGGGGAGGGAACCAAAAAAATTGCGGGAACCACGAAGGCTCCCGCAGCGCGTCTGCTTTGTTGGGGGAGGGCAGCAGAGGCGGTAAAGCAACTTACTTGGCGGCCGCAGCTGAAGCCACCTCGATGGTGTCCCCGTTGAGGGTGCCCGAGATCTTGGCGTTGCTGCCCGCCAGCTTGTCGAGCGTACCCAGAGTTGCTTTGTCGCTGGCGTCGAGCGTATAGACCTTGTCGCCGATCACCAGGGCATACTTGGACCCCTTGCCGACACACGCGCGGGTGCAATCGGCTTCGGGGCCGGACATCATGTGCGCCTTTCCACACATCGCATCGCTGACCTTGCCGGTGAAACTCTGGGGCTTGTCGGCAGCGGAGGCCAGAAATGCGGAACTGATCGCCAGAACAGCCACCGCCACGACTTTCGGAATCCGAGAACTCATGCAGCTTTCTCCTAGGGATTGAAGTGCTCCCTGCCCGAGCGTCTACGTCAGGGGGAGCCGTTTCTAGAGATTACCAGATAGAGGTACAGGTTACGGGCAGACCTGCAATTTTCGCGACATCGGCCGTGGTGCTCAGGGCTTCTGGCCATAGCGCAGGGTGACGTCGACGGTTTTGTCCTTTTCGTTGACGCCCTCATGGATACTGGCGGTCCAGTTCGGGTTGGAAGGTAACAGCTTCCAAGACTGGTCCACGAAGCGCTTTGCATAGCCGCTGTCGTAGGGGTCCTCGGGCTGGAGCGTCCAGGCATCCCGCACCCGATCCGTCAACTTTGAATCCAATCCTTGAATATCCAGGTCGCCAAGGTGGAAGACCTCGCCCTCGTGCACATGGAACTTGTAGGCGACGGAGCCGGCCGCGTCGTCGAATTCGGCTTCGGGGATCACCGCCTCGGTCATCCGGCCAACGGTTCCGTAGAGCTTGTGGATGGCCTCGAGGTCCGAGTCGAGCTGTACGGCGTTGGCGGGCTGTCCGGGCTGCAGGCGAACCAGGCTCTGGAGTTTTTCCGCCGGAAAGGCCGTGTTTCCGTCCCACGCGAGTTTGCCGGTTTTGTATTGAAGGCCTGGATTGACCGGCAGAGCAATATCCACTTGTGTGTCGCCTTGGTCTTCCTGGAAGACCTTGGTCTGAGGGTCGGAGAAGGTTGCCTTCAGGAAACCCCTCTCCCGGTAGATGGGGAGCAGCGTGGCTTTGGCGAAGAGGGCCACCTGCGAACGCAGGTATGCAGCGCCCTCAAGTTTCTTGGCAGCCGCTGCAAGCGACGCTTGTTCCGCAGGTAACGCGTTGGGCACCGTCAGTTCGTGAACCCGCAGGTTTATTCCGGTGACCCGAAAATTCACGGCGACGACGGGCCCGTCGTTTTCGTCGGCTTCGCGGATGTAGTCCGCCCGAGCCGCCAAGCCATGCTGCAGCAGGAGGGCCTGGAGAGCATCGGAAACCTGATCGGAAAAATCGCCTCCCACCGGAACCTGTCCCCGAAACAGGGGTATGCTCTCGTGAATCTTGGCAATCAGCTCCTGGTCGGAGAACCACACAAAGTTTTCGAAGCGTGTGGGTACCATCTTGTCGTTGTCAGTGAGCTGGAGGTCGAGCTTGGTGCCGGCGGGAGAATAAGCGAAGCTGTAGGAAATGTTGGAGAAGAGCCCGGTTTCCCCTAACCCCTGGGTCGCCCTCTTGAAGTCATCCTCGGTGGCATTCGATCCAATCTTGAGCCCGCAGGCCGCTGTGATCTCCTCCGGACGGTAGCGCTGGCTGCCGGTCACTCGAACCGAGATCAGCTTATGGTCATTGGTAGCATCTTTGAGCGCTGGCTTCCGCGAAGTTTGCGCGGATGTGATCATGGAGACAAAGCAGACAGCAAAGGTGGCAACGCGGGTGGAATTCGTCACGCACAGGGATTTTAGCCGACGTGAACGTCCGGGGTCGATGTGGGATTTGTGTTGAGGCCAAGGAGGGCCGGAGCGCGCTTGAGGGCCCGGCGCCGGATCAGCGGCGCTTGACGGGTTCCATGGCAGGATCGGTGCTTTTGTGCCTTACCGCGGTGTCGATGAACGCCAGCGCCGCACGGCTCAGGGCCTTGTCCTTGCGAAAGATCAGGGCCAAGTCGCGGCGAACCTGGGCGTCGGAGATGGGGATCACCGCCAGAACGCCCGCTCGGACGTCCTCGGCCACGTTGGAGCGAGCGATGAAACCGACACCCACGTCCGCCGCAACGAAGCGCTTGAGCAGTTCGCTGGAATCGAGTTCCATGGAAATCTGTGGCTTCAAGCGGCGTTCGTGAAACAGGTTTTCGAGCGCATCCCGGGTATGGCCGCTTTTGGGCACAAGAAGGGGAAAGCTGGCGACTTCGCCGATAGTCGCCGCCTTCATCAGGGCGAGAGGATGACAGGGCGGCGCGATAATGACGAGTTCATCCCAATGAATTGGAACCACGGTCAGTCGAGCGTCGTTCACGGGCAGAGAGACCACGCCGAAATCCACCGAATTGTCGATGACCGAGTCGAGCGTCTTGGCGTAGTCGGCGCGCTTGATGCCGACCGCGACTTCCGGGTACGTCTTCTTGAAGTCGGAAAAAACCTCCGGGAGAACATGAAGACAAGTTCCTTCATTCGCGCCCACCACCAGTTCGCCGCGGGGAATACGCTCGGTTTCCGCGATGGCCACGCATACGGCTTTGCGGGCTTCGATGGTTTCCTCGGCGTACTTCAGGAAGAGCTTCCCGGACTGGGTAATGGAGACTTTGCCGCCGGAGCGATCCAGTAGTTTTGCCCCAACTTCCTCCTCGAGCGCACGAATTTGGGAAGACACCGCGGGCTGAGTGCGAAAACGCCTCTCCGCTGCGCGAGAGAAAGAGCATAATCGCGCTACCTCGAGGAAGGTCTCTAGCTGGTCAAAATCCATGGTATGGCGAATTGCCCCGCGGCCCTCAGAGTCCGTGCCTGCCGGTCGACGAAGTGTCCAGTGCCGCGCCGTTTTGCGGCACCATCATAAACGCTTGTTTGCGCCGCATCGAAAGATTCAAATTGTCAAAGCGGCCGTGCTCGAAGGTACGATTGACTGGCATCGAGAAACCGCGTGAGCAGCAGGGTCGGGGTGCTTGGCCCTGCTTTTTGTTTCCCGCCTCCTGGCAAGCTTCGGAACTATAAGAGTCAGAGTAATTTAAGCCGCATAAGCCGCTCTTATCAAGCTTATAAAAACAATCAATTTATGTGCCGTCGGCCAGGCCTTCTACACTCCAGACGCACAGAAGAGTAGCGACCACCGCTTCCTGCTGGCGACCTGAAAGGTCGAGACAGACTGCGGCGGATCCTCCGGCTGTGCCCCTGGCGGTGACTTCGCACTGGTTCTAAGACCTCTGTCCCGCCTTCTCGCGGTTTTGGTGTACCCGCGATGCGCTCAACAGGAGACCTAAATGGCGGATGCGAAGATGGTGTTGGAGTTTGCCAAGAAGAACGAGGTTAAGATTCTGGATCTGCGGTTCAGTGATCTGCCGGGCCTCTGGCACCACGTTTCCTACCCGATTGAGCAGTTGAGCGAGGCCTCTTTCGAAGAGGGCTTCGGCATGGACGGCTCATCCATTCGCGGCTGGGCGGCGATCCATGAAAGCGACATGCTGCTGATCCCAGACCCGAGCTTCTACCTGCTGGATCCCTTCACCGAGGTCTCGACTCTGGTCCTGGTGGCGGATGTTCTCGATCCGGTGACCAAGCAGCGGTATGACCGCGATCCGCGCTACATCGCGCGAAAGGCTGAACTCTATCTCAGTTCTACGGGAATCGCCGATACGGCATATTTCGGCGCGGAAGCGGAGTTCTTCATCTTCGATAGTGTGCGCTTCGACCAGCGCGAGCAGCATGGCTTCTACTTCATCGACGCGGAAGAGGGCCGTTGGAATTCGGGTCGGGAAGGGAACAACCTGGGCTACCGGCCTCGCTATAAAGAAGGCTACTTCCCTGTACCGCCGACCGACCACTACCAGGACCTGCGCAGCGAAATGGTCGTCACCATGCAAAACGCCGGCCTCATTGTGGAATGCCACCATCACGAAGTGGCCTCTGGAGGCCAGACGGAGATCGATCTGCAATTTAATTCACTGGTGAAGTCTGCCGACAGCATGCTGCTCTACAAGTACATCACGAAGAACGTTGCGAACCAGTACGGCAAGACCGTGACTTTCATGCCGAAACCCATCTACGGCGATAACGGCAGTGGCATGCACACGCACCAGTCATTGTGGAAGGGCGGAAAGCCCCTCTTCGCAGGCGATGGCTACGCCGGACTGTCCCAAACAGCGTTGTGGTATATCGGAGGCTTGATCAAGCACGGCCCCGCCCTGGCGGCCCTGATTGCACCAACCACCAATTCCTACAAGCGGCTGGTGCCGGGATTCGAAGCGCCCGTAAACCTGGCCTACTCGCGTCGAAACCGCTCTGCGGCGTGCCGCATTCCCATGTATTCCGCTTCGCCGAAGGCCAAGCGGGTGGAGTTTCGGCCACCGGACCCAAGTTGCAACCCTTACCTCGCGTTCGCGGCCATGATGATGGCCGGACTCGACGGCATTGAGAACAAGATAGACCCGGGCTCCCCGCTCGACAAAGACATTTACGACCTGGGACCCGAAGAGTTGGCCAAAGTACCTTCCATGCCGGGATCTTTAGAAGAAGCCCTGGATGCGCTGGAGAGGGATTCGACGTTCCTTCTCAAAGGCGACGTGTTCACCGAGGAGTTGTTGCGCACCTACGTCGAGTACAAGCGCGAGAAAGAAGTGGACGCAGTGCGCCTGCGGCCTCATCCCTATGAGTTCGCCCTCTACTACGACATTTAGGGACGGTCGTTGAGCGCGTTTGCACCTGTCGGAATAACGCTAGGGAGCAACGAAAAGTTCAGGCTAAAATAGCTCGCTCTCTTCGAATTGGGCGGGCCCGCAGAGTCCTTCACGCCCCGCGGGTAACGGTTCGCGGTACATTGAGGCCCGTCTCCCAACTAAGGCGAGCAAAAACAAACAGTCCCGACGGAGCCTTCATGAGATGTTCGCTGGCGGTTGTGTGCTTTCTGGCAGTAGCCTGTGGAGCTGTGGCGCAGCAGAGTCCTACCCCTGCAGTGAGTGGCGATCGACTTTTCTTTCCCAGGAATTTTATCTGGGGATACAGCCAGTTTGATGTTGCGCCACCGCACAACGAGCCTGACCCTAACCTCTGTGCCGCGAATGCGGGACAGTATGGCGGGAAAGACGCGCCCTGCAACGCGTTTGCCCGATACCTCCTCTCTGGGTACGTCGAGGTCCGGCCCTTCGCGCGGACACAGTTGCGCCGCCTGTTCTTCTTCGGCGCCCCAACGTTTGTTTTCGGAAAAAACATCCCGCAGACCCTTTACACCTGGTCGCCCGCCGCCATCGGCTGGGAACGGTCCTGGGGAGCCGGAATCGAAGTGGGCCACGGCTTCGAAATGCGGGTCACACAACATTTTCTATTTCAACGTTTCGGGTCGCGCGACCGTTACCTGGGACCGGCAGATCTCGGAACCAACGGCCCCTGGGGTCGGTACAACGTAATCGGCGTGCGAAAGTACTTCGGACACAGGGCCGAACCATGACTTCAGGCGATCTGGTTGAGACCATGTTTCCACCGAACCTTTCGTATCGGCGGAGACGAGCGGCCCTTGGCCCTGGGAAAGTCACCAAAGCTTGCACGGACGCTTCCTCGCGATGCTCGACGAACGCCTGATCTCGGGCATCTCTTTCCAAAACCCCGACTATGCCCGGCAGCACTGGCATGGTCTGGCCGGGCAACTCTCCGCGGAACTTACGGCTACCCTCCCCGGCCTGCTGCGCGATTCGCCCGATCCAGATGCTGCGCTGCTCATGGTTGCGCAGTTGCTGACCGAATGCGATGAGCAAGTTGCCCGGCTGATCGAGCACCATCCTCCGCTGCTTCACTATGCCGTGGTGGTGTTTGGGCATAGCCGCTTCCTGGGCGAAACCCTGCTGCGTAACCCCGATCTCATGCAAATGTGGGTGAGGCAAGGCAGCCTCGATCGAAGTTATTCACGCCAGGACTTCCTCGAAGGCCTGAAGGCCCATCGGGCACAGACGCAAGAGACGGACCTCTCCACCGTGCTGGCGCAATTCAAGCGCCGCGAATACGTCCGCATCATGCTACGCGACCTGCTGAAGATCGCGCCTCTGGCCGAAACCACCGCGGAGATCTCGTCCTTGGCCGATGTGCTGATTGCAGAGGCATTGCGCGAGGCACAGGCTAGGCTGCTGCGTAAGCACCCATCGAAGGAGGATGCGGGTTCTTCGAAGGCCCCTTTGTTTCTGCGATTCGCAGTCATGTCCCTCGGCAAGCTGGGCGGAAATGAATTGAACTACAGCTCCGATGTGGACCTGATGTACCTGTTTCAAGAGGACGAGGACGAAGGTCCGGCACAGGCGCACTTCATCGGCCTAGCGCAACGGGTCACGGACATCCTTTCCCGGGTGACGCGGGAGGGTGCAGTCTTCCGCGTCGACCTGCGCCTTCGTCCGCGCGGGCGGGACGGCGAGTTGGCGGTCAGTCTGTCCCAGGCGTTGCGCTACTACACCGAGGCTGCAGAAGACTGGGAGCGGCAAGCGCTCATCAAAGTACGCCTCTCCGCCGGGGATGCTGCCCTGGCTCGGGCCTTTATTCGCGGGGTGCAGCCGTGCGTGTACACGGAGAAAATCAACTTCTCGGCGATCAAGACTGCCCTGGTTGCCCGGGAACGGATGCATTCCCAGAAGCGGCTACTGCGATCCAACCAGGACCCGTGGCCCATCGATATCAAGATTAATCACGGCGGCATTCGGGATATCGAGTTTCTGGTGCAATGTTTGCAGCGCGTGTATGGCGGGCGTGAGCCGTGGCTGCGCTCACGCGGAACGCTGTTCGCTCTCCAGAAGTTGCACGACAAAGGGCATCTTAGCGCCCGAGAGTTCCAGGATCTCGGCAGTGCCTACGAGTTCCTTCGCCACCTCGAACACCGCTTGCAGCTTCGCCACGGCAGGCAAACCCATGAACTGCCTTCCGCGCAGGACGAACTTCGGATCGTTCACAACTCAATCTGTGGGTACGACGCCGCAGGTCCGAACTCGGATCTGATAGCGACTGTTCAAGGTCGGATGGGAGCGGTGTCTGAAATCTACAAGCGGGTGATCTTCCAGCAGCAGGCGCGGGAGCGGGAGGTGATTTCCGCCGTGGAGTTTGCACTGCGGGGCAGCGTCGAAGGAATCGCATCCGATGAGTCGAACCAGCAGATCCTGGAGCGCCTCGCGAGCGAGTCGCCCACGCTGCACGAAATCGCGAGCCGCAAAGACATGACGTCGGTGGCGAGGAGAAATCTCTTCCGCTTCCTCAGCTCTGCATTGACCAGTTCCGAGCGCTACGCAGCGGCCATTCGGCAACCTGAGGCAGTGCGGCAGGCGCTCCGCGTCTTTGACGCGAGTGAGTACCTTACCGATGTCTTGGTGCGGCATCCGGAGGAGATCGGGACGCTGGCCGAACTGCAGAACGTGGAGTCACGCTCCGGGAGCGGCTATCTGTTCTCGACTCCGATCAGTCTTGGCCAGCCCACGCGGGACCCGGTTATTGACTATCTGGCCGGCTCGACGCTCCCGCGAAGCGAGAAACTGGCCCTGCTGCGCAGACACTTCCGCCATCGGGTTCTCGCAGAGGGGGCACGCGACCTGACCGGGTTGCGAGACGTGTACAGCTCGCTCGGAGCAATGACCGCCGCAGCCGAAGACGCAATCGCGTCGGCTTTTGGCATCGCCGGGAACCCAGCGGGCGTGGCCGTGATGGCCTTAGGCCGGTTCGGCACCTCGGAATTCGACATCTATTCCGACGCCGACCTGCTTTTCCTTTGTGACGAGGGCGCCGCCGTGCGCGGCCTTGCCCGGTTCGTGGAGGGAATGACTGATGCGTTGTCCTCCTACACGCGCGACGGCATGGTGTTTGCCGTGGACACCCGCTTGCGCCCACGCGGCTCAGAAGGTGAACTGCTCATCACCATACCCCAATTGGAAGCATACTTTGAGGGCGAGGCGGAAGAGTGGGAGGCGTTGCTCTACACCAAGCTTCGCTTCCTCACGGGGGCGAAAGATCTGGCATACCGAGCCCTGCGGGCAACGAACCTGCTCTTCGAGCGCTCCGCAATGAACCGAAACCTACAGCCCGCGCTGCGGGCAATGCGACGAAAGTTGGAAGGCACGCATGCAGCTGAGAAAAACTTCAAGACCATGCCGGGCGCGAGCTACGACATTGATTTCATCACCGGCTACCTGCTGGTGAAGCACAGCATCGGGGAGAAGAACGGCACCTTGCGTGATCGGGTGTGGCGGTGCGCGGCGGCCGGCCTCTTGGAAAAGAAAGACGCGGCACGACTGGACCACGCTGCCGAGTTGCTCCGAACGGCCGAGCATTTCGTACGCTTGGTTGTTGGGCGTGGTGGTAAATGGCTTCCAGCCGCGGATCATCCGCGACGGGTCATCGCAGATTTGACCGGGCGGGCTCTTGATCGATCATTTGGAGATGACCTGGAATCTGAATTGGAGGCCACCTGTGTCGAAGTCCGCGGAATCTATGACCGGGTCTTGTGGGAGGCCAGCTAGACACGCCTCAGGCCGCGCGAGCCAGGGACGACGCTGGAGCTCTGCTGCGCTGGACGAGCCAGACAATGAGAGTGGCGATGCCGGCAACGAGGAGTATGGGAAAACCTAGAATCAGCCAGAACCATGCCTGACCTTCCAGGGACGTGACGTCACCTGCGACCGTCGCTTCCGGCTGCCGGGAGACCTTCCCGCCGACTGCGGTCAGATCCCCGGCGACTTTGGTCCCCTTGTCGACACGGACGTCGCCCAATATCGCGGTCACGTCCCCGGCAACCGATGCGTCGCCGTCAAGCACGACGTTGCCGTGAATGGCGGTGACGTCGCCCGCCACCTGTCCGTGCACGTAGATAGAGCAATTGATACAGGTGAGATCGTTGGTTTTCTGGGTCGCTCCGATGCGGATGTCGTGGCCAAACTGAGTGTATTCGGAGTTGTTTTTCGCGATTGCGCGAGGCGCCACGCAGGCTAGAAGTAGGATGACCATCATTGGGACGCGGAAGAAAGTAACCTGCTTCATGGCGAGTAAAAACTCCTTTTCGCCCGATCGGCGACTGCCTCACAGAGTGTTCAAATTCTGGGGCCGGGACAGGGTGTTGTCAAGCTGACGAGGTTAGAGCTGACGAGGTTGGAGCGCCCAAATCAGGGTCAAGCCTGATCTCCACCAGCTTCCGCAATAACCACACACGATAGCCGACTGCCGACGGGTTCACTCTTAATCACTTCTCGACGATGCGCGTATTTTCTTTATAATGATTGGTTTTCCATCAAGTGCTAGAGGTGTTCTATGGCGGATTCCTTCAATGGCGTGGCCGTGCCTGCGAACGGCGCGCGAATCACCTATAAAGATGGCCGGTACCAAATCCCCGACAACCCTATCGTGCCCTTTATCGAAGGCGACGGGACCGGACGGGATATCTGGAAAGCGTCGGCGCGCGTGTTTAATGCCGCGGTCGAAAAGGCCTACAAGGGCAAGCGACGCGTCGTCTGGTACGAAGTGTTCGCGGGTGAGAAAGCCAAGGCGAAGTTCGATAACTGGCTGCCCGATGACACGGTGAGCGCGGTGAAGGAGTTCAGAGTTGCGATCAAGGGGCCGTTGACGACGCCAGTAGGAGGCGGGATCCGGTCGCTGAATGTCGCCTTACGACAGATTCTCGACCTGTACGCGTGCGTGCGCCCGGTGAAGTACTACGCGGGGGTGCCCTCGCCCGTCAAACACCCCGAGCGCATGGACCTCGTGATCTTCCGCGAGAACACGGAGGATGTGTACGCCGGGATCGAGTGGGAGCAGGGAACGGCTGAGGCATCAAAGCTGATTGAGTTTCTTAACAAGGACATGCTCAAAGGCGGCAAGAAACAGGTGCGACTCGACTCCGGCGTAGGCATCAAGCCGATTTCCGTGACCGGAACCAAGCGCCTGGTGCGTATGGCAATCGAGCACGCGTTGGAGAACGGACGCAAGAGTGTAACGCTCGTACACAAAGGTAATATTCAAAAATTCACCGAAGGCGCGTTCCGCAAGTGGGGCTACGAGCTGGCAACCGAGGAGTTCCGCGATAAGGTCGTCACGGAGCGGGAGAGCTGGATCCTCGACAACAAGGACAAGAATCCGAATCTGTCCGTCGAAGAGAACGCCAACCTGATCGAGCCGGGTCTGGAGTTCGCGACTCCGGACTTCCGGCAGTCGGTCTACACCGAAGTCCAGGACGTGCTGGCCACGATCTACGCCACGCACGGGCGCGGCGCGTGGAAGAAAAAGTTGATGATCAACGACCGCATTGCCGACTCGATCTTTCAGCAGGTCGTGACCCGGGCCGACGAATACACGGTTCTGGCGACTCCAAACCTGAACGGGGACTACATCTCGGATGCCTGTGCGGCGCAGGTGGGCGGATTGGGGATCGCACCCGGAGCGAACATCGGCGCCGGCTACGCGATCTTTGAAGCCACTCACGGAACTGCCCCGAAGTATGCGGACAAAGACGTAATCAACCCCGGATCGGTAATTCTCTCCGGAGTCATGATGTTCCGCTTCCTGGGATGGAACGAAGCGGCAGACCTGATCGAACACGGCATGGAGCGCACCATCGAGCAGAAGAAGGTCACCTACGACTTCGAGCGCTTGATGGAAGGCGCAACCAAGGTCAAGACCAGCGAGTTCGCCGGCTACATCATCGAGAACATGGACGCGAAGGTGCTCGCGGGCGTGCATTAGGGAACTAGTCCCCGCAAGTAGAGCAGCACTCAAGGTGTTTCCGATGCCAGGCCATGCGCGAGAATGACTTAGGCTTCCGAAGTCATGCGAAAGGGTTCATTCATGCGAAAAAAAGTAACGATTGTGGGCTCCGGAAACGTGGGCGCGACAGCCGCGCACTGGATTGCGTCCAAGGAATTGGCCGATGTCGTACTGATCGACATCGTCGAGGGCGTCCCGCAAGGGAAGGGCCTTGATCTGTTGGAGGCGATGCCGATCGAGAAACGCGACTCCCACATTCTGGGAACCCAGGATTACAAAGATACGGCGAACTCCGACATCGTGGTTATAACGGCCGGCGTACCGCGCAAGCCCGGCATGAGCCGTGACGACCTGTTGAACATCAACCACAACATCATGAAAGCAGTGGTCGGCGAAGCCGTGAAATACTCGCCCAACAGCATTCTCATCGTGGTGTCGAATCCCCTGGACGCCATGGCCCAGGCTGCTTTCAAGATGAGCGGGTTCCCGCGTGAGCGCGTCATCGGGATGGCTGGAGTGCTCGATTCGGCTCGCTTTCGGACGTTTATCGCAGCGGAGTTGAACGTTAGCGTGGAGAACGTGACCGCATTCGTGCTCGGCGGACATGGCGACACCATGGTGCCCCTGGCGCGATATTCGACGGTGGCTGGGATTCCGCTCCCCGAGTTGCTGGATGCTGCCACGCTCGAAAAACTGATCCAGCGCACACGCGACGGCGGCGCCGAGATCGTGAAGTACTTAAAAACTGGATCCGCCTACTATGCGCCTTCGGCGGCAGTGACCGAGATGGTCGAGGCGATCCTCAAAGACAAGAAGAAGATTCTGCCGTGCGCTGCCTACCTGGATGGCGAGTACGGAATCAAAGGCCTCTACGTGGGTGTGCCCGTGAAGCTGGGGTCCAAAGGGATCGAGCAGATTATCGAAATCAAGCTGACCGTCCAAGAAAAGGCGGAACTCGAACGCAGCGCGGCTGCCGTGAAGGAACTGGTAGGAGTGATTGGTATTTAAGAACGGGTCTTAGGTCTCAGGTGTTAGGTTCTAGGCGTACCTGAAATCCAGTACCCAAGACCTAACACCCAACAAATACCCAACCCCCGCGGTACTACACGCGCTCGATCGTCACTGACTGAACCACGATGTCCTTCACCGGACGATCCTGTCGTCCGCGGGGCGCGTTGGCAACTTTATCGACAATCTCCTGGCCTTCGACCACCTCGCCAAAAATTGTGTGCTTCCCCGTCAGCCACGTAGTGGGCGCGACCGTGATAAAGAACTGCGAGCCGTTCGTGTTTGGCCCGGCATTCGCCATGGCCAGTTTGCCCTTCTTGTCGAACTTGTGGGGTGAGCCCTTGGTTTCATCTTCAAACTGGTAGCCGGGACCACCCATTCCGTTCCCCGCAGGATCGCCGCCTTGAATCATGAAGTCGGGTATGACGCGGTGAAAGATCGTGCCGTCGTACAGTCGGTCCTTGCTTTTCTTCCCGCTCACCGGATGCGTCCAGTCGCGTTTTCCTTCGGCGAGCTCGACAAAGTTGGCGACTGTCTTCGGGGCCTCTTTTTCAAACAGACGGCAGACAATGTTTCCTTCGGTGGTGTTGAAGGTGGCATAGGTGCCGGGTTGACGTGTCATAGGAATCCTTTCGCGTGCGTTAGGAATGAAACCTGGATTGCTCCGCTGGCTCTGGCGGAAAACGGATCGAGGCTGACCAAGGTCAATTTCGCACTTTGTCGTCCTGATTCTGTGGCGTGGTCGCCTTCGGCGCAGTCGTGGACGTTGGCCCCGCCGGCTTCTTCGCAGGAACAGCCGGCTTTGACGCGGTAGCAGAGCTTCCGTTTGTAATCGTGATGTGGTTAATCTTTACCGGGCGAAACGGGCGGTTATCGCGCGGGTCGCTTGCCATCCGCGCAATTTGCTTAACCAGCTCTACCGATGCGTCGTCACACTGGCCAAAGATAGTGTAGCCGCCATTCAGGCTGGGGTAGGGTACCTCGGTGATAAAGAATTGAGATCCGTTGGTATTCGGACCCGCGTTGGCATAAGCGAGGCGCCCGGGCCGGTCGAAAGCGAGGTCGGGCGAGGTCTCGTTCTTGAACTTATAGCCGGGGTCCCCCGTTCCAGTCCCCGCCGGGTCGCCGCCCTGGATCATAAACTCGGGTATCACGCGGTGGAAAATGGTGCCATCGTAAAGCGGGACGCCGTGTTTTCTCGTGTGCGTGACCGGATTGGTCCAGTCTCGCGTCCCCGTGGCCAAGCCAATGAAGTTCGCGACGCCGATGGGAGCTTGCGCCGGGAACAACGTACAGGTCAACTTGCCGGCGGTCGTGTCAATGACGGCGACTGGATGACCTGAAGCGGCGGAAGGTGCGGTGGCCGGCTTGGGCGTCGTGGTGGTCGTTTTTGTCTGGGACCAGACGGAAACGGCGAACAAGGCAATGATGACCGAAAGCCCGATTCTGTGTCGCATACGGACTCCTTTATGAGTTTTAGTTCCTGAACCCTGTGGGCGAAACAAGAATTGTACGACAGGGGAGCGCCAGCTTGCGCCTCTCCGCCATCCCTGCGCATACGCACGGTCACTCCCGAAAACGGCGCGAGCCGTCCAGACCCGGTTTCAGAGAAGGGACTGAAGCGCCCGGTCCACACATTCCTCTAGCAACCGGTCAGTGTCGATCTCCGTTTTTGGCAGGACAATCGCTTCGAAATGCGCTTTGACCTCGAGATACAGGTCGAAGTTCCGGTTGCCTGCAGGATGCTCCCCCGTCGCGGCTTGCAATTCGATCCGCGAACGCGCAGTCTCTAGCGAGCAAACACATTCCAGGATCGTCCATGGCTGTTTCAGTTCGCCAGCCACGGCAATCACTTGATCAATCTGGTAACGGCGCGAAAAAGTTCGTCCGTCAAGAAAGATGGTTCGCCCGGCATTTTTCTTCAGAATCCACGCCGCCGCCTCGAGCATGATCTGCATCACGAAGTCATCTTGCGCGGTGGAATACTCAACCTCCGCCGGCGAAAAGATGGCATGACGAATCTCGTCTTTGCTGAGGACAGTCCCGTCAACGCGCGACGCCAGCGCCCGTGCGAGCGTGGACTTGCCCGTGCCCGGCAGTCCGGCCATGAGAACGATCATGAGTAGCGAAGTGTGGCTTACTTCTGGCTGAGCTCTTCGAAGGGCTCGTTATCCCAGTGGAAAACGTCCTGAGTCTGGCGCCAGCTCGCGTAGCGGTCTGAGACCATGACATGGAAGACCCACTGCCGACGCTCTTCTTCCGGCTCCACCAGGCCAAGCGCCCGTAGGTAGAAGAGGTAACGCTCGACGAAGCGAACCTGTTCTTTCGACATTCCACGCCGCTGCAAGTCGACTGTAAGACCGGCAAGGTGCGACGAAGCCGTGTCACCCTCGGCAGGAGCCGCGTTGCGATTGTGGCGGCGGAGTTTCTTCTGCACCTTCACCGTCCGCACCGCGGAATTCACCTGGATCTGATCGTGGAACTGGTGGTAGTAGGCTTGGCTCAGATCTTCCATGAAGTCGCGAGTCCAGGGACGGCAATAGCGCCGATTGGGATCTAGCCGCGGATCGACGCGAAGCGTGTCCCCGGTGCGGATGGGGACCAACGCCTGGCTCGCCTTCAACGCGTCCAGTTCGTCGTCATCCTGAATACGAGGCAGATCAAGGCGGTCGATTTCTTCGTTCTGACGCAGCAGGGAATCATGCGAGGGCCGGAACATTGGGTTCCAGCGCAGATGCCGAACGTGATGTTTGCTGCCCTTGTGAGGAGTGGCTCGCTTGCCCGTGTAGCTGCTCAGACCCAGAGCTTGGCTGCCCATGGCCAGTGACAGCAATGCAATCGATAGACGAACGCGCCGAGCTCCCATTCGCACGAAGTGGCCTCGAACTCCTGGGGAGAGGCTCCGGTAGGCCAGAGCAGGAGGGTATTCTAACCCAGCTGTCAAGAAAACCAAGAAAAACCTTGCCTCCATCAGTTACTACGGGGTGAATTCGTAACTGTTACTTGAGGTTACTGGCGCTATCTTGTTGTTTTTCGGTGGAGCGACCGGTACGCCGAGCACACGGACAGGATTGTCCGCGCCACACTGTCACTTGCGGAACAGGTCGCCTATCGCCAGCAGCATCACGTCGCCGCCAACCTCTGCAATGGAAGTAGTGAGCGGAATGTCTTTCGGACAGACTTCCACGCAGTTCTGCGCGTAGCCGCACTCCTGGATGCCCCCGTCGCCCATCAATGCGGTCAGACGCTCACGCTTGAGGGCCTTGCCCGTGGGATGGGAGTTGAATAAGCGCACCTGGGAGATTGTAGCGGCGCCGACGAAGCCGGTATCTTCGTTGAACTGCGGGCAGGCTTCCATGCAGCAGCAGCACGAAATGCAGCGAGCGAGCGGGTACATCTGCTCCTGGTCTTCGGGAGAAACGCGCGGCCCAGGGCCAAGGTCGTAGCTGCCATCGACCGGCACCCAGGATTTTGTGGCCTTCAGGTTTTCGAAGATCACGCTGCGGTCGGTAGCCAGATCGCGCACGATGGGGAACTTGGAGAACGGCTCAAGCCGGACCGGTTGCTCCAGTTTATCCAGAAGAGCCGAACAAGCCATGCGGGCGCGCCCGTTGATGATCATGGCGCAGGAGCCGCAGACCTCTTCGAGGCAGTTCGAGTCGTAGGTGATGGGTGTCGTCTTCTTGCCGTTCCGAGTCACCGGGTTCGCAGCAATCTCCATCAGGGCCGAGATGACGTTGCGCCCAGGCTTGTATGGAAGCTCGAACTCGTCCCAGTAAGGCTTGGAGGTGGGAGTGTCTTGCCGTTTGATTTTGATGATGACGGAATTAGCCATTAGCTCTTAGCCTTTAGCGGTTAGCTGAATCTCAAATTCTAGTCACACTGAGCGCAGCGAAATTGCTTTGCGTTCACCTTATCCAGCCACAATTGAGTTGGTCCTTTGCCATACGCCAGCCATAATTGGTCTTGTGCAGAATCCAGACATAACCGAACCCGCAAAGGGCACGGCAATCGCGTCCCACTAACACCATGGCGTTAGAACGGCCTCCGAAAATTCAACCACTGACAGAAGAGATACCCGGTTCCTCATTTTCGCGACTCTGCAACTTGCCCTTCACCATCTTGTATGGACCCGGCAACCGAAGCTTCTCGTCGATAGGAAGCTCCTGCTTTCTGAAAGAAGCTTGTCGAGAAGACTCAGACCAATAGGGTTCTTCCGGGCCTGTGCTCTGCAACTACCGCCAGAATGCCCTTGGGGCTCCAGCACCGTCGACGAAAAAATCGAGACCGGCGCCTTCTGTTTGAACGATGAACCGTAGTGCTGCGTGAGCACCGCCGAGTATATGTCGTAAGCTTCAAGACTTACTTGCCCTTGATTTTGCCCGGAGGTGTTCAAGGCATACGAAATCAGCAGCAAACTCAGGCCGCCCCTCATAGCGCATAGAACTACAGATTCCTTGCTTCGCTCGGGATGGCAATTCATAGATTTCGTCGCTGCCGCAAAACTTCACAGGTCCTTCGCTTCGCTCAGGATGACAAATCAATAATTCGTACTCCGCCGCACCCGTCATCACTTCGCCGCGTCGTACTTCCTCGGCCGCGGCGGAAGCAGCGATACATCCACCGGCTCGAATTCAAACTTGGGCTCGTCGGCGTCGGGCGCAAACGTTGCCTTCGTGGTCTTCAGCCACTTCTTATCATCGCGCTCAGGGAAGTCCGGTTTGTAGTGCGCGCCCCGGGATTCGTCACGCATACCGGCGCCCTGCGCAATCACTCGCGCCAGCTGCAGCATGTTGTAGAGCTGGCGGGTGAAGGCAACCGTCGTGTTCGCCCACTGGTTGCGGTCGCTCAGGTTGATCCTCCGCATCCGCTCCAGCAACTCCACCAACTTCGTGTCGCACTCCTTGAGGTTCTTGTTGTAGCGGATGACCGTGCAGTTCTTGGTCATCTCGTCGCCCAGTTCCTGCCAGATCTTGAACGGACTTTCGGAACCGTCGGCCTTCATCAGGCCGTCGTTGACCTCCTGCTGGCGTTTCCGCTCCGCTTCGAAGTAGCCATTGCCTTCGGACTTCTGCAGGCCCCGCGCGTAGTGCACCGCATTCGGCCCGGAAATGAAGCCGCCGAAGATGCAGGACACGAGCGAATTCGCGCCCAGCCGGTTGGCTCCGTGGTACTGGTACTCAGCTTCACCTGCGGCAAACACGCCAGGGATGTTGGTGGCCTGCTTGTAGTCCACCCACATCCCGCCCATTGTGTAATGCATGCCAGGGAAGATTTTCATGGGCGTGTCGCGCGGATCGTCGCCGACAAACTTCTCGTAGATCTCCAGAATGCCTTCGAGCTTCTTGTCGAGGATCTTGCGGTCGATGTGTGTGAGGTCGAGATACACCATCGGCTTGCCGTCGATGCCGAGGTTGTGTTCGTACACCACCTTGAAGATGGCCCGCGTCGCCACGTCGCGCGGAACCAGGTTGCCGTACTTTGGATACCACTCTTCTAGGAAATACCAGCGCTCGTTATGGGGAATGCTCTTGGGATCGCGTTTGTCGCCGGCCGTTTTTGGTACCCAGACGCGCCCACCTTCGCCGCGGGCTGACTCCGACATCAGCCGCAGCTTGTCTTCACCGGGAATCGACGTGGGGTGCACCTGGATAAACTCGCCGTTGGCGTAGTAGCAGCCCTGCTGGTAGAGCGCGGACTGAGCCGAACCCGTGCACACGACCGAGTTCGTCGACTTCCCGAAGATGGCACCAATTCCGCCGGTGGCCACGATGATCGCGTCGGCAGGGAAGGTGCGGATTTCCATGCTGCGTAAATCCATCGCGCAGATGCCGCGACCAACGCCATTGCCGTCGAGCACCGCCGAAAGGAACTCCCAGTGCTCGTACTTCTTCACCTTGCCTTCGGATTCGTAGCGGCGGACTTGCTCGTCCAGCGCGTAGAGCAGTTGTTGTCCGGTAGTGGCGCCGGCGAACGCAGTGCGGTTGTAAAGCGTTCCACCGAAGCGGCGGAAGTCGAGCAAGCCTTCGGGTGTGCGGTTGAAGGGAACACCCATGCGATCGAGCAAGTCGATGATGCCCGGTGCGGCTTCGCACATGGCCTTCACGGGCGGCTGGTTCGCCAGGAAGTCGCCGCCGTAAATCGTGTCGTCAAAGTGCTGCCAGGTAGAGTCGCCTTCGCCCTTCAGGTTCTTGGCCGCGTTAATGCCGCCCTGCGCGCACACCGAGTGCGAGCGCTTCACGGGCACGATCGAAAACAAGTCGGCGTTGCCCCCCATCTCGGCAATCTTGATAACGGCCGCAAGACCGGCCAGGCCGCCGCCGATCACGATGATTTTTGGATTTGATGACATTCCGTTCTACCGGCTTTCTGCGATTTTGCTACTCCGTGACAGCGGGCCTCATGTCCTCCACTTGCTGAGCGCCGACCGGATCCGTGGGTTGTTGCGCGAAACGGGCGCGGAACGTGTACAGGCTCGCCACTCCCACGATACTCATCACCAGAAACAGACCCAGGCACACCACCAGGAATCGCCGGCGCGCGTCTTCACCGGATGTGATTCCCCACTTGGCGGCAAACAGCCAAACGCCGTAAGAAAAATGCCAGGATGCGCAAACCAGGCCTACGACATAGAACCCGAGCAACAGGGGTTGGTAGAGTTCAGCCTGCACTTTACCGAAGGAGGCACCAGCGAACACGTGCAGGTCGATGCCGGTAAAGCGCATCGTCCATGTGTGCCACAGGATGTAAGCAAAAGCGATGCCGCCCGTCCAGCGCTGCGCCGTATACATCCAGTTGCCGGTCCAGGGATAATCGCCTACATTCGTCTCCCCGCGATACCAGATGTAGAAACCGTACAGTGCATGAAAGAGGATGGGGAGCCAGATGCCAAACAGCTCGAGCGCCGGCACCAGCGGCAGGCTGGCCAGGAAGCGTACCTGCCGTGCATAGGCAGTAGGACCACCGATTGCCGCAGCGTTCGAAATCAGAATGTGCTCGAAGAGGAAAGCACCAACCGGGATGATGCCGCTGAGCGAATGGACGCGGCGAAGAAAGAAAGAGAACCCTTGACCGGCACGCAGCGGAGCCACTCCGTGCTTTATCGTGACCGGATCTGCAGGACTGGCTGTTGTCGCCACGATTACCGCTCCTTGTGAGTCCGGATATGAGATGCGAACCTTTTATTATCTTGGGGCGGTGGAAGCGAAGTCAAGGCAAGGACGGTTAGCAGTGGGGAGCCCTCACCCTGCGATCCCTGCGATCTATTCTTGGATACGCATATCCATCCATTCCAGAAATTTTCGGAACGCCGTGCCGCGATGGCTGTATCGGGCTTTTTCTTCCGGTGTGAGTTCGGCAAAAGTCTTTTCGATGGGCGGAAAATAAAACATTGGGTCGTAACCGAAGCCGCCGCTGCCCCGGAGATGGTCGAGGATCACCCCCTCCGCAACCCCTCGGAACATGGCGAGAGTAGCGCCGACGCGGGCGGCGGCGATCACGCACACAAATCTTCCCGTACGTTTCTCCGGTGGGACACCAGCGAGTTCCCGCAAGACTCGCGCGTTATTGGCATCGTCGTCGGTATTCTCGCCAGCCTTATAAGGTTCGTCTGCCGCATAGCGTGCGGAATGCACGCCTGGAGCGCCGTTGAGCGCGTCGACCTCCAATCCCGAGTCGTCCGCCAGCACAACTTCGCCCGGGGCGGCAAGGCTGTACTGCTCAGCCTTCTTGCGGGCGTTGTCTTCAAAAGTCAGGCCATCTTCAACCACGGGACGCAAGCTCGCGAAGTTCGGCACCGAAGCGATCTCGATGCCATGCGGCGCAGCCGCGCCGGCGAAATCACGAAGCTTACCCGGGTTTGAGGTCGCGATGAAGATTTTTCTCATGCCAGAAATCTTTACTTGACCAGTGCAGCGAGTCCTACGCTGAAAAGTGAGCGCCTTTGCTGGATCGTCCAGACCATCACGACGACCAACGCCAGCAAAGAGATGATGTCCCCCACCAACCGATCCCGCGTCCGGACAAAAGTGATTCGCACCAGGTTGACGCCTGCCTGCACTGGAACTAAGACCTCACCCGTGACGTCTTGAGCCTCTGTGACCACTTTGCGACCGTTCACTTCCACCTCCCATGCTGGGTAGTTGAACAATCGCAAGCGTAGCCTCTCGGAGCGGAGCACCTCGGCCGAAAAGGTCTTCGACTGGGCGCTCCAATCGACAATCTGAATCCGGGCACCAGCCCCGCTGATCTCAGAAACCGGGGCTGCGTCTTTGTTGAGTTCATACGGATCCACGCCCGCCGGAACGTATTCCTCAGTACCCTCATAGCCGCCGCCATCGGCAACTGCATCGTGTATCTCTTCGATGTCGGCGGCGGTGTCCCACCACGGCTGCTGCACCCGGTGCCAGACGGTCCAGACGAGGCCGAGCATCAGCCCGTACAACAGGAGTCGCGTTGCCCATCTGCGGCAAGCAACGGTCAGCAGCAGAGCAAACGCGACATTCAAGCAAAGCAGCCATCGCCAGGGAAGTTGAACAAAGCGCAGTTTGGGTAAATGCTCCCAGAAAATGAATGTGAAGGGACACATCAGCAGAATGGCCGCGCCCGCCCATGCCACTAGAGTCCACCAGAGAAGCGGCCTTTCCCTGCGCCAGTTCCGGGAGAGGAAAGCGGCCCCTCCTAACACCAACATCTCGGCCGCTCCGATGATCGATACCAGCAGGTTGAAGCGGTTGTGGTCGGCGTCGTTGATGTTGGTGAAGAGGAAATTGTCTAGGGGACGCACGCCGGGTGCGAGCACCTCCCCCAGGTTGACCCACTTTTCTTCGTAAGCCGCGGGGACGAGATAGAAACCGGCGAGGGCCGCCCCCAGCAAAATCGCCGCCGCACCATATAGGAGCACCCACGCAGTTTTCCGAACGAGCGCGACCGTCACAACCAGCAGTGCCAGCGAGTAGTTGACCATAACCGCCGAGGGAGCGTTTGTCAGCCAGGCCGCCGCGACGATTAGGCTCAGAGGGAGAACCATTGGTCGCCCTTCCTCTTCGGCTCGCAGGATCAAAAGGAGGAGCAGCGGGAGCAGGCACCCAGCCAGGAGTTCGGCCAACGCGCTGCGCCAGTACACGATCACCAAGTGATAGGGATTGATGGCGTAGAGGGCTGCTGCGAACAGCGCGTCATTGCGATCTAGCCAGCGGCGCGCCAGGAGAAACATCGAAAGTCCGGAAGCGCTCAGCGCGATCCAAACATAGACGCCGGAAACCATCTTCCAGGGCAGCAACACTCCCAGCGCCGCCCCCAGATTCCAGGACGCCGGCGGATAGAACAGAAAGCGCGCCTCCCCGTACCCCCAGTGGGCCAGCGCCGCCCAGCGCGGATAGGCAACGCCTTCTTTCCACTGGTGGACAACTTCCATCCAGGAGAAGAGGTGGAATTCGAAATCATGCCCCGAGGGGTTTCCCAGGAAGAAAAATGGCACGATCACCGCGAAAGCGGCCACCATTATGCTCAACCCCGGTATAGGGAAGAGGTCGGGCACCGTGCTGGGGCTGGCGTGCGAAGCCGGCGACCGCTTCCATTGGAGGTCTTGAGCCAGGTGTGTCGAGTCTCCTGCGAGGTATTCAGCCAAAAGGTAAATGTAACAGTTGTTAGCAGCGTGACGGCTCGTGCCCCCAGTCCGGCGTAAGCGCTCCGTAAACAGCGAAGAACATCGATTCGGCTATACTCACACCCAGCGCTCAGCGCCGGAGCTTCTATGCGCCTTCCCGTCTATCCGACAGCACTGAGGTTGGCAGTCTTCGTCGGGATTGTTGGCTGCGCCTGCCTGGGGCAAGGGACAGCGACTGCTCCAACTCTGAATGACACGCCCTTCGCGCCCTTTGAACAGTGGAAGGAACTGGTCCTGAAGGGAGACGCTGACGGGCTGAAAGCCTTGTACAGCGCCCATCCGGTCGCACACATTAAGGCCGGCACGACCGATCTGGATGCAGACGGTGAAGTCCGCTTCTGGGTTGCAGTGAAAGCGAAGAGCATGCACGTTGACATCCTGCAGGGCGGTTCGCCGCAAGTGCAGCCCGGCTCGCACCAGGTCCTCTTTCAGGCGGAAATTCGATCCGCGGCCGGTCCCAAAGAGCAGACTTACTACATCAGCGGGGGGCAACTCTGGCAGCAGCAGGATCAGCAGTGGCGCATCCTGGTGGTGAAGCGCACCGACCCGAGCCGCCTGGAGCAGCCAACGTCGAATCAGAAGAACATCTATCCCTCAGGGGTGGATGCCCACACGGAAATCAAGGAAGCCCTGCAGAAGGCCGCGAAGACGCATAAGCGGGTGCTCGTCGTCTTTGGCGCCAACTGGTGCTATGACTGCCACGTACTCGATTTGGCCTTCAGCCGGCCCGATGTGGCTCCGATTCTCGAGTCCAACTTCGAAGTCGTGCACGTCGACATCGGCCAGGGCGACAAAAACCAAGATCTGATGAAGGGGTACGAAGTTCCGATGGATCGTGGTATTCCGGCGCTGGCAGTGCTCGACGCGGCTGGGAAGCTGATCTTCAGCCAGAAGAACGGCGAGTTCGAAAAAGCCCGAGCGCTCGGCCCTGAGGATCTGCTCGCATTCCTCGACAAATGGAAACCCAAAACCTGAGCCGGGTTCTTTCAGAGCTGATTGCTCGATGGAAAAACCAAGGGCACAGGTCAGAACTGCGTCCTCTGTTGGTTGCGACCCGAGCCTCGTGCGATCAACGTGCTCACCCCCGCACCGCCAGCACTGGGGCAATGGGCGTGGCACACCACCTCGTAAGCAATCGCCCAGGGCAGATGCGCCGAAGCCGCGGGTGCCCCTTTGTGCACTCCCATCACTATCAAGTCCGCGTCCCGCGACTCGGCGAGCGTCAAGATCCCTTCCGCCGGAAACTCGAAACGCACCACGCACTCCGGATGGCACCAATTCGACGCTTCGGGGGGAACCAAAGCCTCCAGACGGTCGCGATGTTGCGTACGCCTACGGGATCTAGGCTAACTCTCGACGCCCCAAGCGGCAGGGACCCAAGTCACAACCTCGAGTGAGGATCAGCGGAGGAGAAATTGAACACTTTCATCGAAAATTCACAATCCTGAAACCGGGATGTAATCCGCATGTCTTAGTCTTCTCGGCAATCGAGGTGGAACAGACCACAGGGAACGCGGTGGAGCCCGCACCTGAGACGGGGTAAGGGCTTTCCGGGTTCCCTGGTATTCATGCGATGCATCTTAGCCGAGCTTTTTGTCGCTCAAAGAAAGCCGTCAGCACCTTAAGTGCGGGTCGCCCGTCGTGGGCAGATCTTGTGCAGACCAGAGGGTGAAGCGCCCCGAATCACGACATGGGCAGGCCGATTCCCAGCACACAGACTCGAAGACAAGGATCAATTGGAGCTACTAGGTCGCCACTGCTTCCGGATTGCGCTGGCGCTGCAGTTCACCCACGAACTGCTCGCGGGTGAGTTCTTGGCCTGTGCGAAGAAGTTCGAGGAGAGGGTCTTCCAACTGGTCTTCGGAGTTGCCGTTCGTGTTCTGGAACTGTGATTCGTCGGCAGCCAGCGATTTCGGAGAGATGAGCAGTTCCGGCATGGTGCCGGGACGGCTGCTCAGAAACTGAATGAAGTTCGCAACGGTTTCGCGCTGCTCGTTTGTGCGGGAAGGGAACTCCACGCCCATCCCGGACTCCGGGTGCATGACCCGAACCATTCCGTCGGCGTGAATCTCCATGTCGGCGGCTTTCAGACAAAGATCAATCAGGGCGTTCTCAGGAAACGGCGACTCCGTGTCCACGTAGCAGCCGCCGAGGCTGAGATCGGTGAGTTTACACAGAGAAACCGGGTCGGCCTCTTCCGGAGGAACTTCGCGGGCATTAGCGAGGAGCCAGGTCTTAAGTTTCTCGACCTGTGTTGCGGGCAGATCGAGGAAGCGCACGCCGGATTGCCCGTTCGGATTCGCCCAAGCCACCTCGGCGTGAGCATCGATCTCCAGACTCCCGTCGGGCAGGGTGAAGCGCAGCCCAATCAGGGCTGCCGGCAGCATTGGTTGCGACGCCAGAACGTCCATGCCCGCCTGGCTGAGATCGAGCATAATCCCTTCGATCGGGTCGCCGCCGGGCAGACTGAGCTGAACCGGTGCTTGCACGGCCACTCGAAAGGAACGGCGCCGCTCTTTGCGCAGCAAGGCGGTTGCGGAGCGCAAGCTGGCGGCAGCTTTTTCCGCGGTGACCGGCTTATACACAATGAACTTTGCGCCGGTTTTCAGAACCTGACGCACACTGCTCTCATCAGCCAACAGTGCAATCGTGACCAGGGTTCCGACTTCGGGCTTTGCCGCGGCCTGTAACACCGGGTTGGCGGTTTCGGGATCGTCAAAATCTACGATGACCGTATCGAAGCGATGCTCTCCCAAACGATGCAATGCGATCTCGCTCTCGCTGAAGCGTTCGACCGCAACACCGAAGCTCGCCAGCGCCCGGCTCAGAACTTCTGCCGCGTA
>Ga0307479_10001064_pt1 | contig 24831 bp, 23 predicted proteins | sample atmos_gasesECM4C_FD_203743 | JGI IMG/M metagenome (GOLD analysis project Ga0307479, IMG submission 203743) | Hardwood forest soil microbial communities from Morgan-Monroe State Forest, Indiana, United States - atmos_gasesECM4C_515 | ecosystem: Environmental > Terrestrial > Soil > Temperate... | reverse complement strand
AGCACAGAGCATCGAACACTCCCGCCTTCTCGTGTTTTGATGCTCCTCCTAACTGTGAGATTCAGGAAAGAGTGCAAAGTTACGTAGTAGCTGCGCTTTGCGCACAGCACAAAACTGGCTGATCTTGCTCAGCCGTATGCAAGTCATTCAATGTAGGCTACTTAGAGTTTTCTTGCTCGTCCCTCCTATCCGGCAAGCGCCGCTTAACGCGCGGGCCTGGTGGAGGCGCCAAGTTGAGAGAAAGTTGCCGCTGAGCGGTGCCGCTAGTACAATTTGGCGCGGGGCTCCTCGACGAACGCATTTTCAGTGGTCTAGCTGCGTTCCAACTTCGGTGCGCGGTTTTAGACTTCGCGGGCACGGTGAAGCGGATTTGAAATTGGCATGGAACGCGAGCTTTAGCAGATTCTGTTTGCTACCGGGCATGACCATTGCGTGCTGGCCGCCGATGTCGAAAAGCGCGCTCCCCACTTCTTGGATAAGTAGTAAAATCAAAAGGCATAGTAAGCTGGCGTAATGCGAACCCTCCCCGACCATCTTCGCAAAGGCATGAAGCTCGTAATCGTTGGCTGTAATCCGAGCGAGTCCTCCGTCCGCGTGGGCCATTATTATGCAGGGCGCGGGAACGAATTCTGGCCCATGTTGTATGAGAGCGGCGTTGTGCCGGAGCCTTTCGATTACCACGACGACAAGCGGGTGATCGAATTCGGCGTTGGGCTGACCGACCTGGTGAAGCGTCCCACGAAAGGGATCGAGGAACTGAAGCGCGAAGATTACGCGGAAGGCCGCATCGTCCTCTCGCAGAAGCTTGAGGAATTTGCTCCTCACGTCGTAGCGTTTAACGGGAAATTGACTTACGAACAGTTTTCCCAGCGAAAATGCAAATTTGGCATTCAGAAAGAGCTGCTTTACGGCGCGCGGGTGTACGTCCTGCCTTCCACCAGCGGCGCGAATACCACGGGCAGGAGCGAAAAGCTGCGGCATTTTAGAAAACTGGCGCAACTGGTGTCTCGCATCGGCAAAGAACACGATGGCCGAAGCCACTGATTGGAGTTCTCCGTGAGCAACAGTCCACAGCCTGCGCAAGCCGGACCGGTCCTTCTGCAAGCGAAGCAGGATGGCATCGCCACGCTGGTGATGAATCGCCCCGACCGGTTGAATGCATTGAACAACGAACTCGCGATGACTGTGAATGACGCGCTCGGCCGCATCGCGCGGGATCAGAGCATCGGCGTCGTGGTCATTACAGGCGCGGGGCGCGCTTTTTGCGCGGGCGGGGACCTGGGCGCGCTGGCGCAGGGCCATCAGACGGGCGCAACGCATGAACTGGGGCCGCTGCTGCGCGCCGGCATGCAAATGGTCCTCAAGATGCGCACAATGCCGCAGCCCGTGATTGCCGCAGTGAACGGCGCCGCCGCGGGAGCCGGCATGAACATTGCTCTGGCTGCGGACATGCGAATTGCCGCGGAAGAAGCGACCTTCGGGCAGAATTTTGCGAAGGTCGGATTATTTCCCGATTATGGCGGGACGTATTTCCTGCCGCAGCTGGTGGGCCCAGCGAAGGCCGCGGAGCTTTTTTACACTGGTGACGTGATTGACGCCAAAACGGCGCTGGCCCTTGGCATTGTCAATCAGGTCGTTCCAGGCGCGCAGCTCGAAGCGGCGGTGAAGACGCTTGCGAACAAAATTGTTCAGGGTCCGTCACTGGCCATCCGCGCGGTGAAAAAGGCGCTGTTCGCAAGTCAGGCAAAGGAGCTCTCCCACACTCTAAACAATGAGGTCGAAGAACAAATTCGTTGTTATCTGTCGGAGGACTGCGGCGAGGGAATTCGCGCGTTTTTCGACAAGCGGCCTCCGAAGTTTCAGGGCAAGTAGCCTTCCCGGTCTAAGCCCCGCGACCATCGTGACCACCGGCGACGAAACGATTCAGCTTCGGCTGGAACATCGTGCGCGGATTTGAAGAGGAGATATAGATGGACGAATTGGAAATTGCACCCGCGGACGTGAAAGCGCGGCTGGACCGCGGAGAAAAGTTGGTTCTTGTTGATGTGCGCGAGCCGTGGGAGCACGAGGTGTGCCGAATCGAGGGTGCGAAACTCGTGCCGCTCGGATCGCTGGCGGCCAGTCTGCAGACACTTCCGGACGTGGACGAAGTGATTTGCTATTGCCATCACGGGATGCGCAGTCTGGACGCGGCGACATGGCTGCGGTTTCAGGGCATCGAAAGGGCGAAATCCCTGGCCGGCGGGATCGAGCGCTGGTCGCTGGAGGTCGATCCGAAAGTTCCGCGATATTAGGAGAAATTTGTACTACAACCGACAAAAACACTTCCGGAGACAAAAGGCTTGCCAAAGATCAAAATTAAATTTCTGCAGAAGCCGACGTGAACGACTTGCCGCAAAGCAAGAGGTTTCTTGCTGGAACTTGGCGCGGAACTGGAATCACGCGATTTGGATAAGCAGCGATTGACCGAGGCGGAGATCGAAGAACTGATCGGCAGCCGCGATTACCGAGAGTTCCTGAATATGCGAAATGAGCTCTATCGCGCGCGGAATATGAAGGACCACCCGCCCTTGCGCGCGAAGGCCATCAGACTCATGGCGAAGGAGCCGAATCTCATTCGCAGGCCAATCGTCATTCGAGGATCGCAGATGGCGCTCGGATTTGACGAAGAGGCTTACCGGAAACTTGCGAAATGATGTTCCGCCGATGGGAGACCGAAAGATGGATGTGAAGACGATCGCAGTGATTGGCGCGGGCACGATGGGGCGGGGGATTGCCTACGCGGCGGCTTTCGGCGGTTACAACACTATACTCGAAGACGTTTCGCGTCACGTGCTCGAGCAGGGTGTCGCCTGGATTCGGCAATCCTTCGACGAAGGAGTTGCTCGCGGCAAAGTCGAAGCCGGCGCTCGTGATAGGGCGCTATTGCTGATTTCGACGGCAAACAACGTCGAAGATGCCATCCGCGACGCGGACCTCATCATCGAAGCGGTCCCCGAAGAGCTGGAGATGAAGCTGGAACTCTTCACCATCTTCGACAAGTTCGCCAAGACCGGCGCGATTTTCGCGAGCAACACCTCTTCGCTTTCGATCACCGATTTCACGGACGTTACCGTGTCGCGCGATCGCTGCATCGGGATGCATTTCTTCAATCCCGTGCCGAAAATGAAACTCATCGAACTGGTGCGGACGCCGCATACTTGCGAGGAAACGGTGGCCACTTGCCGCGAAGTCGCCCGACGGATGGGCAAGGAAGTGGTGATCGTCAATGAGGCGCCCGGGTTCATCACCACGCGCGTGAATGCACTGATCGGCAACGAGGCTTTCAACATGCTCGAAGCGGGAATTGCCACTCCCGAAGACATCGACAAAGCGCTGAAACTGGGGCTGAATCACCCCATGGGTCCCTTCGAGTTGGTCGATCTGGTGGGCCTCGATGTGCGGCTGAAGATTCTCGAGTATCTCCATCAAACGCTTGGCGAAAAGTACCGGCCTAATTCCTTGCTGCGGAAATACGTTCAGGAAGGACGGCTTGGGCGCAAGACCGGGCGCGGCGTTTATGACTACCCGCAACAAACAGCCGCGGAGAAAAAGGCGTGATCGCGCCGGAGAGATTGGACTGATTCCACAATGAAATCACTCGCAGAGAAAATCGTCATCCAGCAGGGCGACCTGACGGAGATGGATACAGACGCTATCGTCAACGCGGCCAACAACGATTTGATGCTGGGCGCGGGCGTGGCCGGTGCGATTCGGCGCAAAGGCGGAGAAGAGATCCAGCGCGAATGCAATGCCATCGGCAGTATCCCTATCGGCTATGCGGCCATCACCACGGGCGGGAAACTGAAGGCGCGATTTGTGATTCACGCAGCCAGCATGCAACTCGGCGGAAAGACAAGTGCGGAATCGCTGCGGCATTCCACGGCGCATTCCTTGAAGATCGCCAATGAACGCGGGCTGAAAACAATCGCATTTCCGGCAGTCGGCACGGGTATCGCGGGATTTCCGTTGAAAGACTGCGCTGAGATCATGCTTCGCGAGGCGGCGCAGCATCTGCGGGGCGAAACTTCTCTCGAAACGGTTTATTTCGTGCTGTTCGACGAGGCGGCGCAAGGAATTTTTGAGCGCGCCTGGAGGAAGATTCAGGCTGAACCCGCTTCCGATTCCGCTGGAGCCAAGGGCGCGTGACGCCGCTCGCGGAATTGCTTGCGGAGCGGATTTGCCGCTTCGGTCCTCTCACGTTCGCGGACTACATGCGCGAATGCCTCTACCATCCGGTCCACGGTTATTACAGCAAAGCGGAGTCCACGCGTTTCGCCGACTACTACACGAGCGTCGACGTGCACCCGATTTTTGCGCGTCTCCTGGCGCGGCAGTTCGCGGAAATGTGGGAAAGCCTCGGCCGGCCGGCGGAATTTGCGCTCGTTGACGCGGGCGCAGGCGTTGGACGGTTCGCTGGCCAGGTTCTCGATTTTTGCGAGGCGAAGCTTCCGGCCTTTTATGACGTGCTGCGTTACGTCGCCGTTGAGCGTTCCGCATCGCGCCGCGAACAGGCAAGGATTCAATCGAATCGTCACGCGGCCGCTGGGCATTTTGCAGCGTCGGCGGAGGTTCCGGCGTACATTTCCGCGGGCTGCTTGTTTTCTAATGAACTGGTTGATGCGCTGCCGGTGCATCGGGTGGTGATGGATGGCGCGGCGATGAAAGAGATTTTCGTTGATTTCCGCGACGGGCGCTTTGTGGACGTTATGGCGCCGCTTTCGACTTGCGCGATATCCGAGTATTTTGCGGCGCAAGAAATCGTTTTGCGCGAAGGGCAGCACGCCGAAGCCGGGTTGGAAGCGTGCGACTGGATTGGTGAAATCGGCCGGCGCCTCGGGCGCGGATACGTGCTTACGATCGACTACGGGCATGCGGCGGCCGAACTTTTTGACGAGCGCCACATGCGCGGCACGCTGCTGGCGTACCAAAATCATCGCGCCAGCGAAGAGTTTTATTCCTCGCCTGGGGAGCAGGATTTGACGGCGCACATGAATTTCACCGCGGTCGAATCGTGGGGAAAACGGGCGGGCCTTGAAACGGCGGGCCGCGCTTCACAGACGGCTTTCTTGCTGGCGCTCGGGCAGGGGAATGAATTTGCGGACCTCTACGATGAAGGACAAAGCGAGGCGGAGCGCACGAAAGCGCGGCTGCAACTCAAGACGCTGATCTACCCCGAAGGCATGGGGGAACGGTTCCAGGTCCTGGTTCAACGAAAGAGCGTAGGTGCCGCGAAATTGACCGGTCTGGCCGGGATTTCGCAACGGATTTAGGATTCATGCCGAAGCGCAAGAGAGATACTTCACTCCCGATGGTTGTTCAGGACAGACACCCTTTGCGGTTGTTATGTGCCAAGAAGATTGGGCTGGAGACGGGAATAGCCTTTTTCATGCGCCCATAAGGTGAGCGGGATCGCTGCTAGGTCATCGACTAGCGGGATGGCGTGACCGTCTTTGGTTAGGTCCACGCCGGTGATAAAGAACTTGCAGGTGTCGCAGGCTTCCACGCGAATGTGCGGCAACTGCTCCGCAACGTAAACCGGCAACTTGCCTTCGGCTTGTTCGCCACACGTAGGGCAATGAATCCGGCGAAATTCCCATTCCTGGGAACAAAATGAACATAGCAAGAATCGTTTGCCGCTGTCGCCTTCCACTCGCAGCACACCCATGAGCGGCCGCGACCCGCACAACGGGCAAACCCGTATGGCAATCACCATGGGAGCCCGCGGCAGTGGCGCGGCGCGAAACTCGGCATACGGTTGCAGGAAAGCCCGGGCAAGGAACTGGGCGAACGCTCCGATTTGCTGGTCGTACTTGCCGGCGTGTTCCCAGTAGGCTTCCAGGCTGGCCATCCAGGAATCCGAGGGCAGCAGGGACATTTGATGCGCGGCTTTCCCCAGCGCGGGCGGAGCGTGCTGCTCGACGGTGGAGAGGAAGCCACGGAAGTGGGGAAGCAGCACGGTGAGGTCGAGCGGAGCCCGCAATTCGGCTGCGAACGCGCTGGCCGGTTTCACTCCACTCGAAGCCGCGATGTTGGCGCGCAGCGTTTTTTGAAACGCAGCGATATGTTTGTAGAAATCGAGAACTTCAGCGGCAAAGGTGTGCTCCGACGAGAGCCGCCCGGCGCGGCGGATTCGCGCGTCGTAGTCGGTCGCACCGGTTTGTGTGGCGGTCATTTGCGCGGCGTGGTCGAATCGCCGACGATCTCTTTGTACCAGCCGGGATGGAAGCGCTTGGCAAAGGCGAGCGTAACATCGCCGCGGATTACGGAGCTGAGCGCGCCGCGCTCCGCAAACACGCCCATGTAGATGTGGATCAGGAACAGGCCAATGGTGAAGAGCGCGGCCGCGGGGTGAATCATGACGGAAGTGTACCTCAAGAAGCGGAGATTCCACGGGATGCGCTCCGGGAACCACAGAACGAGGCCACTTGCCAGCAACGCCACGGCGCCCCAGAAAAATCCCCAGAAGAGAAACTTCTGCCCCGCGTTATACCGGCCGGCCGGCGGCATCTTGTCGTCTTGATTGGTGCTGTAGTACGTGACCGCTTTCCACCAAGCCTTGTCCACATCGGTGGTGTGCATCTGCGGCGACCACATCACGTACATTTGCCACACCGCCGAGAAGAAGATGAGCCCGGCCCACGGATGCAACATTCTTGAAACGGGCGCCCCTCCCAGAATCACCGCGATCCAGAACAACCAGGGCGACCAGAACGCCAGGCCCGTGAGCAGCAGATAGATGTACGCTCCTGCTGCCACCCAGTGCGTCAATCGCTCTTTCAGCGTGTACCGGAGGACGTGCCCGCGAGGAATGCTCTGTTCCGATGTACTCACGATTTTGTTCCTCCCGGATGGGCGTCCTCATCCTCGTGGGCCTTCGGGCCGAATCGCAGATAGTGAACGACGAGGCCGATCAATCCGCCAACCATGGCGACGTTGCCGAGCCACTTCAGCGGTCCCTTCCAGAGTTTGACGGTCCACGGAATATGCGGGTCTCTCGGCAGCCCGCCGTAGAGTTCGGGCTGGGTGGCATCATGCAGAACGTAAATCACACCGGTGCCACCGACGCCCGGCGGATCGTACACGCCGGCATTCGGGTGGTTGGAATGCTCGCGAAGCTGCTTCGCGCGGGTTTCCGCAAGGAACTTCATATCGTCCTTGCTGCCGAAGTGCAGGCACCCCGTCGGACACGACTTGATGCATGCCGGCTCCAGACCCTCGCTCACACGATCGGTGCACAGCGTGCACTTGAAGACGCGATTGGTCTTCGGGTTCATCTTCGGGATGTCGAACGGGCATCCCGTGATGCAGTAACCGCAGCCGATGCAATTGGCCTGCTGAAAATCGACGATGCCGTTGGTGTACTGCACGATGGCGCCGTCTGAGGGACACGCCGCCAGGCATCCAGGCTCGGCGCAGTGCATGCACTGGTTCTTGCGCATCAGCCACATCAGCGTGCCGTCTTCGCGTTCGTGCTCGTTGAAGAGGATCAGGTTCCAATAATTCCAGCGCGTCTCCGGCATGGTCTGGTAGGTATTATCGAAGACGGTTTCGCCGAACGGCAGGTCGTTCCACTCCATGCACGCCACTTCGCACGCCTTGCAGCCAATGCAGGTGGTGGTGTCGATGAGTTTGCAGACGGTGTATTCGCGCTGCGTGTCCTCGCCGGGAACGGTCCCGGAGTGACCGGAAATTTTCTGGATGCGCAATATTTCCTGGCTCATGGCATCCTCTACACTTTCTCGACCTTCACCAAGAAGCCCTTGAATTCTGGTGTGTACGCGTTGGGATCAAAGACCGTCGGGGTGAGCAGATTCGCGAGAGTCCTCGCGTCCTTGCCTTCGTCCTCGGCGATGCCGCGATAGCCCTGATGAATGGGGAGGCCGATCGGGTAGACTTTCTTGCCGTCGATCATCAGCGGCTTGATGCGTTTGGTGACCATCGCTTTGGCAATGTAATCTCCACGGATGCTCGAGACTTTTATTTTTTCGCCGCCGGTGAAGCCCATTTCGTTGGCCATCTCGACCGAAATCTCGATAAACGGCTCCGGCACGAGCTGCATGTTCATGGGATTGTTCTTCGTCCAGTAGTGATAAAGTTCGGTCAGGCGATAGGTCGTGCAGACAACCGTGTAACCGTCCTTTGGCGTGGCGTATTTATCCTCCGGCGTCTTGAAGCGCTTCGCCACAGGATTGTGCGTCTGCCCTGGATGGAGTGGATTGTCAATCGGGCTTTCAATTGGTTCGTAATGTTCCGGGAACGGTCCATCCGCGAACGCGCCGAGCGGGCCAAAGATTCGGCCGACGCCTTCCGGGTTCATGATGAACGGACCCATGTGATCTTTGGGCTTGGAATCAACTTTGAAGTCTGGCACGTCGTTGCCCGCCCATTTTTGCGTGCTCTCGTTCCACCAGACTTGCTTTCTCGTTGGATCCCAGGGCTTGCCGTCCACGTCGCACGACGCGCGATTGTAGAGTACGCGCCGATTCGCCGGCCAGGACCAGCCCCAGCCTGGATGTATGCCCAAATTAGAGGGGTCCGAAGGATCGCGTCGCGCTGTCTGATTGCCCGCTTCGGTGAATGAGCCGGAGTAAATCCAGTTGCCGCAGGACGTGGTGCCGTCATCTTTCAGCCACGCGAAGCCAGGAAGCTGCTGGCCGGTCTTGATTTGCTGCTTCGTCGCTGGATCCTCCAGGTCCGCAAGCGCCTTCCCGTTGATTTCCTTCAATACCTCGGCAAGAGGCGGGCTCCATGGGACGCTGTAATTCCAAGTCAGGTTCAAGATCGGATCGGGGAACTTGCCGCCTTCCTTCTTGTACAGCTCGCGGATCTTCAAGAAAATTTGCGCCACGATGGCCTGGTCCAGCCGGGCATCTCCGGGCGTTGGTATGGCGGTATTCTTCCATAGCACCCAGCGCGCGGAATTGGTGAACGAACCATCTTTCTCGGCAAATCCTGCGCAAGGCAGGCGGTACACGGTCGTTTGAATCTGCTTCATTTCGTCCTTGGTGATCCCTGGCGACTTCCAAAACTCGCTCGTTTCATCGGGATAAATCTCCCCCACCACCAGGAAGTCCGCTTTTTTCAGCGCGTCGATGTTTTTCTTTGAGTTGGGACCGATCGCTACGCCGTTCATCCCAAAGGCCAGCATCCCTTTCACGGTGCCGTTGTACATGTCGTCCCACATCTGCACCCACGAATAGTTGCGATCCACTTTCGGCAGATAATCGAAGGCCCAGCCGTTTTGTTTCGTGGCCGCGTCGCCATAGAGGGCCTTCAGATAGCTGACCGCGAATTTCGGCGTGTTGCCGTAGTAGTTGAAGGAATCCCACGGGGCGGGCTTCGAGGGCGTCGGCGTAATGCGTTTCATCCAGGACTCGAAGGAAGTGTCCGCAGGCGTGGGAACTTTCAGGTAGCCGGGCAAACTGTCGAAAAGGCCGGCCATGTCCGTGGCGCCCTGAATGTTGGAGTGCCCGCGCAACGCGTTGACGCCACCGCCCGCCCGGCCCACGTTCCCGAGAAGCAGTTGCAGCATCGCCGCGGTTCGTATGATTTGCGTGCCGAAGCTGTGCTGTGTCCATCCGACGGCGTAAATGATCGTCCCAGCCTTCTTCATGTCGCCGTCTTTGCGAATCGAAGTATAGAGGTCAGCGGCTTTGAGGAATTGTTCCTTTGGAATCCCGGTGATGCGCTCGACCATCTCCGGGGTATACCGCGAGTAATGTTTCTTCAGAAGTTGGAATACACAATTGGGGTTCTGCAGAGTTAGATCGAATTCGACTCTTTCCGGCAACCGGGGAGCGGGTGGCGCGCTTCCGCTTGCAGCGGGCGCTGCGGAACTTGCTCCGCCTGTCCCCGCATAATTCCACGTGGACTTGTCGTAAGTCTGCGACTTGAGGTCAAAGCCGGAGAACACCCCATCGGTGTCGGCAGGCAGCTTGAAATCGCTTTTGACGATGAACGCTGCGTTCGTGTAGTTCACCACGTATTCTTTCGCGATGCGGTTGTTCTGGATTGCGTAGTTGATGACGCCGCCCAGGAAAGCGATGTCTGACCCGGCGCGAATCTGGCAGAAGAGATCGGCGACCGCGGAGGTGCGCGTGAAACGCGGGTCGACGGAGATTATCTTTGCGTTGCGGGTGCGTTTTGCCTCAATGGGCCACTTGAATCCGCAGGGATGGTTCTCGGCAGGATTACCGCCCATGATGAGCATCATGTCGGTATTCTTCATGTCCACCCAGCCGTTGGTCATTGCCCCGCGTCCGAACGTTGGTCCCAAACTTGAGACCGTGGGGCCGTGTCAAACCCTGGCCTGGTTTTCTAAATGCACGACCCCTAAGGCGTGCATCGCTTTCACAACGAGATAGTTAAACTCATTGGTATCGGTACAGCCGCCGATCCACGCGACCGATTCCAAGCGGTTCACGGTGTGGCCCGCTGCATCCTTCTCAATGAAAGTCTCATCGCGGGTCTTTTTCACCCGCGCCGCGATTTCGCTGATGGCATCGTCCCAGGAAATGTCCTGCCACTCGGTGCCACCCGGCCGGCGCACCAGGGGCTTCAGCAAGCGCCGGTCGTTCATGATCTCCTGCTGCAGCGAGGAACCCTTGGGGCACAGCGTGCCGCGGTTGGTCGGATGATCGGGATCGCCCTCGACGTGCACCACCTGCGCGGTCACATTCTTGGCGCGGTCGCCAATCGTGTAAATGATGGTGCCGCAGCCCACCGCGCAGTACGGGCAGGTCGAGCGTGTCTCGCTGGCGCGCGCAATCTTGAGCGTGCGCAACTGCGCATACGCGGGCTTCAAATCGAAACCGAAGACCGCGGCTGCAGCTCCACCAATGGTTGTCAACTTCAGGAAATCACGGCGGGACGGATTCATGCAGAAGCTCCGATCAGCGAGGAAGTAAATGAGGTAGGGTGCGCCTCGCAGAACCTATTTAATAGAACTTGTCAGCCAGCGTGTCAAGCTGTGATTTGCGAAAATTGGCGGGGACTCCGAGGCCTCAAAATTGCATGCGTCCATCGACTCGTCCCGCGCATCTAAGGCAAAATACCAACGGGGCTCTCATAAGGAAACGCCCCAAAACTTGACGTTGCACGGTACAATAGTGTTCCTGAGAGTCTGGGATTGGCCGGCGGTGAAATTTTTAGCTTCGTCCATCCGTAAGATCTTATGCTAAGCGGTTTCCATCGTTAGGAGCAGGGGTGTAGATGGCGACTCCAGCGAATGCACCAAAACACGACCTGGGCTCTTTGCGCATTGGGGAGGGCCAGCGCAAGGGCTCCAGCATGGGCAGGCGCGTCATATACGCGGGCATACCGGTGCTGATCTTTGCTGGCATCGTCGCGGGTGCCTACGCGTTGCGTAGCCAGAAGCCCGTGGTAGAGGTCGCGACCGCGGCGAAGCCCGAAGCGGGGGGCCGGCAGACGGCCCTGAATGCCAGCGGCTACATCACGCCCCGCCGCCGCGCCACCATCGCCGCCAAGATCACGGGCCGAGTCACCGGCGTGTTCTTCGACGAAGGCACGCGCGTGGCGGAGGGGCAGCTCCTCGCCACCCTCGATGATTCCGACGTCAAGCGCTCGTTCGATTCGGCCAAAGCCGACCGCGAGGCCGCGCAGGCGGCCATCGCCGATTACGAGGTTCAGCTCAAGAACGCGCGGATTCTGCTGCACCGGGCCGAGCAGCTCCAGCAAGCCGGCGTGCAGACGCAGGAGGCGCTGGACAATGCGACTACGGCGGCAGACAGCCTGAAAGCCAAAATTGCACTCGCCACGCAACAAGTGATGGCCTCCGATGCGCGCATCGCCGTAGCCCAGCAAGCCGTGGACAATTGCACCATCCGCGCGCCTTTTGCGGGCGTGGTCGTTTCCAAAGACGCCCAGGTTGGCGAAATGGTTTCGCCTAATTCCGCAGGCGGCGGCTTTACGCGCACGGGCATTGCCACGATTGTGGACATGAAATCCAACGAAATTGAAGTCGATGTGAACGAGTCCTATATCGCCCGCGTCCAAAACGGCCAGCAGGTCACCGCGACTTTGGACGCCTATCCGGACAAGCCGATTCCCTCGAAGGTGCGGACCGTCATCCCCACCGCCGACCGGCAGAAGGCCACCGTCAAAGTCCGCATCACTATTATTGACCTGGAAAAATACAATTTCATTTTGCCGGACATGGGCGTGAAGGTGGCTTTCCTGGAAAATGAGCAGCCTGCGGCAAAGGACAAGAGCAAAGACAAGGGGCCGCAGGCGGTGGCGTTCATCCCCAAGGGTGCGGTGCGCTCCGATTCGAATGCTTCTTTTGTTTTCCTGGTCCGTGATGGAAAAGTCGAGCGCCGGGCCGTGAGCCTGGGCTTGGATCGGGGCACGGACGTGGCGATACTGGCGGGCGTCTCGCCCGGCGACTCCCTAGTGGTCAAGGGACCGGAAAGTTTGCATGATGGTGACAAAATTGAAATCCGCCAATAGGAGCCAAGCATGATCCGAGTCGATGGAAATGGCGCTTCTTCCAGTCTGATCAAGGTTCGAGGCCTGAACAAGACCTACAGCCGCGGCGGCGAGAAAATTCAGGTGCTGCAGGGCCTGAATCTCGACGTCGACAAGGGCGACTTTGTCGCCTTTATGGGCCCCAGCGGCTCGGGCAAGACTACCTTGCTCAATCTTCTCGGCGGTCTCGACGTTCCCTCCGCTGGGAGCATTACCGTCGACGGCGACGAGATTACTCATATGTCGGGCAATAAGCTCACGCAATGGCGTGCCCGCCACGTCGGTTTTATCTTTCAGATGTACAACCTAATTCCCGTGCTCACGGCGTATCAAAACGTCGAGCTGCCGCTGCTGCTGACCAAGCTTTCGAAATCGGAGCGCCGCAAGCACGTGGAAACCGCGCTCGGGGTCGTCAATCTTACCGATCGCATGCATCACTACCCGCGCCAGCTTTCCGGCGGGCAGGAGCAGCGCGTCACCATTGCGCGCGCCATCGTTTCGGACCCGACCTTCCTGCTTTGCGACGAGCCCACCGGCGACCTGGACCGCAAGAGCGCCGACGAAATCATGGCGTTAATCGATGAGCTTGTGGGCAAGTACAGCAAAACGATCTTGATGGTCACCCACGATCCCGTCGTCGCTGCTCGCGCCCACACCACGCTGCATCTTGAAAAAGGCGTGCTGGTCGAGGGCAAGACTTCGCATGAGAGCGTCCTGGCCGGAGGTGCTGCATGAAATTCAGCCGCTTGATCCTTGCCAATCTGTTCCGCAAAAAAGTTCGCCTCATCCTCACCATCGGGTCTTTTGCCATCGCCCTGGTTCTCTTCACGTTTCTTGCCGTGGTGAAGAGCGCCTTCAGCCGCGGCACGGAAATCGCCGGCGCGGACCGCCTGATCGTCGTCAGCCGCATTGGCCTGATGCAACTGATGCCGATCTCCCACCGCGACAAAATCGCTGCCATTCCCGGAGTCAAGGCGGTCACGCACAATCACTGGTTCGGCGGCGTCTATCAGGATGAAAGGAACTTCTTCCCGCAGTTTGTCATCGATCCCGAAAATCAACGCAAGGTGATGACGGAGCTTGTGGTACCTGACGACCAGTGGAACAATTTTCTGAAAGACCGCCAGGGCGCCATTGCTGGCGCACGCACGGCCGCGCGCTTCCATTGGAAAATTGGCGATCGCATCCCCATCAAAACAACTCTGTACGGCGGCGGCTCTTCGGAGTTCAATCTCGACGGCATTTATCACAGCGACCGCCCCGGCGGCGACGAAAGCCAGTTCTGGCTGCAGTGGAAATATTTTGACGAGAACGCACCCGCTCCCGTCAAGAGCACGGCCGGATGGTACGTGGTCAAACTCGATAGCCCCGATGACGCCGTGCGCGTCGCCAAGGCCATCGACGAAAAGTTTGGCAATTCGTCGTTTGAGACCAAAACCGAGACGGAATCCGCTTTTGCCGCCGGTTTCGCCAAGCAGTTCGGAAACATCGAGCTCTTAATCCTCACCATCGGCAGCGTGGTCTTCTTTACCCTTCTGCTGGTTACCGGCAATACGATGGCGATCTCCGTGCGCGAGCGCACCTCCGAACTGGCCGTCCTGAAAGCCATCGGCTTTTCCGGGCGCGCTGTCCTTTTCTTCGTTCTGGCGGAGTCCATCGTAATCGCCCTGGCTGGTGGCTTCATGGGCTTGGCGCTTGCTTACATGGCCATCCCGGTCATCAGCGTGGCTATGACGGGCCTTCTGCCACCTCTTATTCTTTCCAAGTCGCTTCTGACGCTTGGTATTGGTTTCGCCCTCTTTGTCGGTGCGGCCAGTGGCCTGCTGCCGGGGATCGGCGCCATGCGCATGCGCGTCGTGAACGCGCTGAGGAGAGCCTGAAATGGCCATTCCACTGGTGTACAACGTTCGGAGCGTCAAAGCTCGCTGGACCTCGACAATCGTTGCTCTGGTGGGGATTGCTGGGACCGTGGGTGTCTTCGTCGCGATGTTGTCGCTCGCGCGCGGATTCAAGGCCACCCTTGTTTCTTCCGGCTCCGCGGACAACGCGCTCATCACCCGCGCGGGGGCTACCTCCGAAATGACCAGCGGAGTCTCTATCGATTCAGTTAAAATTATCCAGGATGCCCCGGGCATCGCTCGCGGGGGCGACGGCGCGTTGCTGACACCGGAGGCTGTCCTGATGGCGCCGATTCCCTTGCGTTCCACCGGCACTGACGCCAATGTTGTGCTTCGTGGTGTCTCGCCTAACGTCCTGTCCATTCGCAGCAACGTCAAAATCGTCGAGGGGCGCATGTTCCGGCATGGTCTGTCCGAAATCGTCGTCGGCAAAAACGCCAAGACCACCTATTCGGGCTTGACTCTGGGAAGCAAAATCGATCTCGGTAGCGGACATTGGCAAGTGGTGGGCATCTTTGACGCCGGAGGAAGCGCCTTCGATTCCGAAGTCTGGGGCGACCCCCACCTGATCAACGGCGCCTATAACCGTCCCGACACTCTTTCTCAGTCCGTTACCGTGCACCTCACTTCGCCTGCCGCCCTTCAACAATTGAGGGACTCTTTGACCACTGATCCGCGTTTGAATGTGGACGTAACCCGCGAAATCGACTACTACGCCAAGCAGTCCACGCGCATGACCACGCTCATCACCATACTTGGCGGGTTCGTCGCGGCGATCATGGCCATCGGCGCGGTGTTTGGCGCCCTCAACACCATGTACTCCGCCGTCGCCGAACGCGGCCGCGAAATTGCCACCATGCGCGCGCTCGGCTTCAACTCTTGGAACGTCGTCCTCTCCTTTCTCTTTGAAGCCCTCTTGATTTCTTTTGTTGGCGGCATTCTTGGCTGCCTTGCCGTTTTACCCCTCAACGGCCTGACCACCAGCACCATGAATTTTCAGACATTTTCCAACCTGGCCTTCGCCTTCAAGATCACCTTTGATTTACTTTGGATGGGCGTTCTCTTCGCTCTGATCATGGGGATCCTCGGCGGGATGCCCCCGGCGATTCGCGCCGCGAGCCGTCCCGTGGCCACAGCTCTCCGCGAACTGTAGACTCGGAGGGAAACTCATTGGCGAATCGTTTACGGCGCGTGGAAGCGCTTCGAGAAAGGCCCGGGGAGCGGGCCTCTCTTTGTTTCATAAGCTCGACCGGCGGGGCTAATCCGCCAGCTTCAATTTTTCCAGGTACGAGTTAAACGCGGCTTTGACCTTGGCGGGATCCGGTGGTTTGCCTTTCGCCTCCATGATCGGCGTGATGAACTGATCCATGGCTCTATCGATTTCATCGAACAGCTTGCGGTTCGTCTTCGACAGCGCCGCATCTCCGCCGTAGTCTTCCGCTTTGTCCCACAGTCTTTCCAGTACTCGGGCCATCTCCGCGGCCGCCGCAAGGTCGCCCTTTTGGAAATCCGAATAGATATGCTGCGCCAGGGCGCGGTAGGGTCCCATTTTTGTGTTATCCACCCCGTTCTGCTGTGCGACCTTTTTCTCTTGCGCCGAAGCGGGTACTGCGGCCGCGCCGGCCGTAAGGAATGCAAGAACCAAGATAAGGAGGGGCCGGATCGTTCTGAAGGAAAGGAAGGTCATCGCTACTCCTTGACTCGCGAACAGGCCTCGCTCGCGAGCGTGCATATGGACGCGATCGTTCGTCCGCAGCATTTTTGTAACACGAATCAGAGGAAGACGAATCCCGCAAGCCAACTCTTCTGTTAGCAAAAAGCTACCCATAACCAGGGCTTGCAGGACCGTATTCATCCGTTCCTCGGAAACCTTCGGTCTGCCGTTGCAAGGCCGCAAACTCGCCGTGGAGTGCAACCCATATCCAATATCCAACTCTTCAACGTCATTTTCGCACCCCTGTTTGATTCTTCGGTACCATGTCCCTTGACGATCCCTGACTGCGAATCTAGCCTAGGTGCAGGGTCATGGGGACCGGGATGAGCGCTCTTGGAAATCAGACCGCGAACAGGCGCCGCTGCGTATTTTGCGGCAAGAACATGCCGGCCCATCTGACGCAGTGCCCTTTTTGCCGCGAGGCCGTTCCGCAGGTGCAATTGTCGCAGCGCAGGGGACCGGACGGGCGGCACCAGATTCGCCGCGGTCTTCTCTATATGCTTCTCGCGGGCGTCATTCATTATTTCGCTGCCGGCTACGGAGCTCCCTTTCAGATTCCACTGCCAGTTCCGGTCCTTCCCCTTGTGACGCAATACCTCACGCCGCTGGTTTTCCTCGGCGGCCTTGGTTTGACCCTCTACGGCCTGTTTCTCAAGATGAGGTCCTAATCCACGCTGTGGCGAATTCACGTCGGCATTCGAACCAGCCGGGCTTTCCATCTACCGAAAAAAATACGAAGCCAGCTGGAACCTGTCCGAATGGCCAGCGTGACTCATTGGAGTAGTACCACCCTTTCGAAAGCACGCCCTCACTCAACCGCTGTGGCCTACTAAGGGTGAGGCCGCATCCCCCAGCTTTACCCGGAAAATTTCCACTGAGGAGTCACTATGAAAAGATCAGTCTTGGTTGTGGCGGTTCTGATTCTAAGCGTTTCTCTTTTCTTGACCGTGGGCACGGAGCGCACGAGGGCGCAGGGCCCTGCGGGCGCAGGCGCTTCCACCGCGTCGAAGGGGAGTTCGAGTTCCTCGAGCTCGCATAGCTCCCATTCCCTCAATCCCATCAAGTGGGTGAAGAAAGACAAAGGTTCCAAGAATTCCCCCGATTCGAACGGCACCAGGAGCGACATCGAAAAGAAGCTGACTCCGAAACTGCAGGCCCAGGGTATTTTGCCGGGCAAATCAAACGCCACCGATGCGTGCGCGCCTTTCGTTGCGCTGAATGACTGTCTCGCCGCGCTCCACGCCAGCCACAATCTTGGTTTGGAGTTCAACTGCCTGCGCGCCAAAGTCACGGGCGTGCAGACCAACGCTGATCTGTCCGGTTGCAAGGGGTCGGTCGGCGACAAGGCTCAGAGCCTGAACAAGGCCATTCATGAGCAGAATCCCAGCGCGGACGCAAAGGGAGCAACCAAGAACGCCGAGCAGCAGGCCAAGGACGATCTCAAGGATCTCGGCGCGTAAGGCGGAAGCCGCAAGAAAATCTCAACAGGATGGAATGGGTTTTCCGGCGAAGGCCGAAAAAAATCCGCGAAATCGAAACGGGGCGAAGGCCGATGGTTATGGCATTCGCCTTTTTTTTGAATTCCAGACCGCCCGAAAAGAAATTCTTCGACGAGCGCATCACATCGACAATTAGCTGGACGCGGCGGTCGCGGGGGGAGCAGGGACCGCCAGCGACGCGGAGGCGGAGGATGAGGACGAAGCGGACAACGGGACGTCAGCGGTGTCCGTGGCGACACCGACGGCGGCGGCGGTGGCACGGTAGCGAACGATGAGAAGTGTGAGATCGTCGGCCTGGTGAGCGCCGCGGGCGAAGTTTTCAACGGCTTCGAGGACACATTTCTGGAGCTGTTCGAGGGGGCATTCGAGCTGGCCGGTCAGGAGTTCCTTGAGGCGCACCATGCCGAACATCTGTTCGTCGGGATCCATGGCCTCAGTGACGCCGTCGCTGAAGAGCACCAGGGTGTCGCCAGGCTCGAGCTTGAGGCAAACGGCGGTGTATTCGGCCTCGGGAACGAGGCCGACAGGATAGGAGCCTTGAGTGAACGCTTCTTCGGCGGCGCCGCGGCGAATGAGAATGGGCGAAGGATGGCCGGCGTTGATGAATTCCAGATGGCCTTCCTGATCGAGAATGCCGAAGAACACGGTTGCGTAACGGCCGACCTCGGAGTGATCGCAAAGGAAGCGGTTGACATGACAGAAGACGCGCGCGGGATCGATGCCGAGAGTCATCCCGGAGAGCGCGCCCTGAAGCATGGTGGTCACAATCGCGGCGCCTAGTCCTTTACCGGAAACGTCCGCGATAAGAAAGGCGGTGCGGCCATCGCCCAGCGGGAAGACATCAAAGTAATCTCCTCCAACCGCCAAGCAGGGGAGATTGAATCCGGTGACGGCGAGATGCGGGTATTCGCGGAAATCGCGCGGGAGAAGCCCTTGCTGAATGTCGCGGGCGATATTGATCTCCTGCTCGAGGCGCTGGCGTTCGCGCTCGCGTTCGACGAGGCGGGCGTTATCGAGAATGCTGGCGGCCTCGAGAGCGAGGGCGTCGAGAATCTGGCGATCCAGCTTGGAGAAAGCGGCGGGGCGGCGCGAATCCAGATAGAGAACGCCCAGGAATTCACCGCGCTTCATGTTGACCATGGATTCCTGCGTTTTGGCGCGGGAGATGGCGTAAAGAGGAATCACCACGACGGCACGCAGGCGTTGCGCGACGATGCTCACCGCCGCTTGCAGGTCCATGTCCGCTTGCGCGAGGTCCTCGGTAATCACCGGAGACTGCTGCTTGAGCGCGAGTTGAATAGCGGTCTGGCTGGGCGTGACGCTCTCGGGGGGAAGACGAAGCCCGCCGCTTCGCCGCGCGAGTTTTACGTGGAGTGCGCCGGAGCGGTCGGCTTCGAGGAGCAGGCCGCGGTCGGCATCCGTGAGCGAGACCGACTGGTCCAGCATGTGCGCCAGAACTTCGTCGAGAGGGAGTTGCGAGTGGAGCAAAGCCGTGGCTTCGAGGAGTTGATTGAGTTTGCGAAGGCCGCCGCCCACGGGCTCGGAACTGGTGATGTGCTCCATGCGCGTAAGGAGCTGCGGAAGAGAAGAGTCGTCCGAACCCTTGGCGGAGCGGAAGATAAGTTCGTAGGAGTCCTCGAGTCCGAAGGTGATAGAGTCGCCATCCTGCAGCTCGCGGCTATCGACTTTTTCGCCGTTGACGAAAAGGCCGCGGCGCTGGCCGCGATCCTCGACATAGAAACGATTGGCTTCGATGACCACGGCCGCGCAGTTGCGGGAGATGCGGCGGTCGGAGAGTTGCAAGTGGTTGCCGGTTTCGAGGCCGCGGCCGATCATAAAAGGCGTTTGCGTGATGCGCGCAAAGCGGCGAGCGCCGTCCGGGGAGACGACTTCGAGAACTGCTTCACCGGCCAGGGGTACCATTTCGGGCATGAGCTACTCGATGCCGCATTGTAGCACGCTGGAGGAGACAGGTAGGCAGGGAGGTAAGGAAGTAGGCAGTTCAGGAATTAGGGAAGCGACGAGGCAACGAGCGAAGCGCAGCTTCTCCTGCATGGTGCGCTCGGCCGTGCAGCCTAGGCGATATCTGACGGCTTGAGTTTGCGCCTTGCGGCATGGCGAATGTGAAGTATTTCGACTAGCCTTTGTTTCGGGAGTACACGGAAAATTACACGATAGATATGGGGCTTGTGGCCGTAGAGCAGGTGCCTGAGATGGTCTCGCTTGCGCGTGACGGGGCAGCGCTTTGGCCGCTCTTGCAGGCTGAGAATGGACTTCTTGAGGCCCCAGTACCATTTCAGGGCGGCGCCAGAGTGTTCGGCGTTAATTTCCCGGTACAGGTGGGTAAGGTCGCGTTCGGCGCGGGAGCTGATGTTAACGAGGTAGGCCATGCGCGGCTTCAAACTCGTCGAAAAACTCCTGCGCGGGTCGGGTCTTTCCTTTTTTCGCGTCGGCCAAGCCCTGACGGATACCTTCCGCAACATCGGCGCGAGCAGCAATGTCGAGCAGGTGCTGATAGGCCTCCGCATCCTGCACGATGGCCGCGGCCTTTCCTTTCACAGTAAGCACCACGGGGCGCTTGCTCTTCTTGAGCTGCTTCATGAAGTCGCCGGAGCGGCGGCGGAATGTAGTCAGCGATTGGATGTCACGCGTGAGGTCCAGCATTTGGTCGCTCCAAGAAAAGCACCTTTTTAGGTGCTACTAGAATACTACATCGCTTCAGAACGGGAAAGGCCAGCATCCTCCAGTTGGCGGATCAGGCCTGGGACGCGGGCGTTTTGATCTTAGGGGGTTCGAGATTGGGCAAAAAGGCGGTGAGGATGCCGATGGCGGGCAAGAACGCGCAAACGTGGTAAACGTAATTGATCGAAGTAAGGTCGGCCAGCTTGCCGAGAAACGCGGCGCCTATCCCTCCCAAGCCAAAGGCCAAGCCAAAGAATAACCCCGAGACCATGCCGATTCTTCCCGGCATGAGTTCCTGGGCATAAACCAGGATGGCGGAAAAAGCGGAAGCCAGCGTGAATCCAATGACCACGCTCAGAATGCTAGTCCACATTAGACTAGAGTATGGCAACACCAAGGTGAAGGGAAGTATGCCCAGGATAGAGCACCAGATGACGTATTTACGTCCAATTTTATCGCCCACCGGGCCGCCGATGAAGGTTCCCGCCGCGACGGCGGCGAGAAAGAGGAAGAGGTGCAACTGCGCATTCTGAAGGGTAAGGTGAAACTTGCCCATCAGATAAAACGTGTAGTAGTTCATCAGGCTGGCGAGATAGAAAAACTTTGAGAACATGAGAGCCACAAGAACGGCCAGAGCGAAGGCCACTTTCTTGGGGGCCAGGACCTCGCACCGGGGAGCAGACTCCAGGGACGCGAGACGCGCGGGATCCAGGGTGACTGGCTTCGGAAGATGCACGGGATGATTGCGGAACCAGGTGCCGATGTTGGTCAACAGGACGATGGCGAATAGCGCCAAAAGCGAAAACCAGGCAATGCTGGATTGTCCGGTGATAAACGCCCAGGCCAACAAGGGGCCGAGCGCGGAGCCGGCATTGCCGCCCACTTGGAAGAGCGATTGCGCCATGCCGTGCTGTCCGCCGGAGGCCAGGCGCGCGATGCGCGAGGACTCCGGGTGAAAAACGGCGGAGCCAATGCCCACGAGCGCCGCGGCGGCAAGGATGGTGCCGTAGCTGGGAGCCATGGAGAAGGCCAGCAGGCCGATCATGGTAATTCCCATGCCAACGGCCAGAGAATAGGGCTTCGGGCGGCGGTCGGTGTAAAGCCCTACGAGCGGCTGGAGAATGGAGGCCGTCAGTTGAGAAGTGAGAGCGATGCGGCCGACTTGCCAGTAATTAAAATGAAAGGTTTTCTGGAGCAGCGGATAGATCGGCGGCATCAAAGACTGAATGGTGTCGTTCAGGAGATGGCAGAAACTGATGGTGAGAAGGATTTTGAAGACGGTCTTCTCGCCCGTGTCTGCGGGCGCCGCTGCCTGAATCGCAGTCAATTTCGTGTCGCTAGCCATTTAGAGTGGGAGTCCCTGAATCGTTGGTGAAGGGCCACATCGGTTTCACCTTACTGCCGAAGCGAGCCGGCGCGAAACATATTCGGCGACGTAAGCGTCGAAAAGATCGTTGAGGCGCTCGCACACCGGGCCGGGAGAGGGGATTTTATTTCCCGCGATTTCGCCGGCGCTGATGAGGTTGCGGTTCGTGGAAGAGATAAAAACTTCGTCGGCGGAGTACAGGTCTTCGGGACGAAGCGCCTGCTCGAGGACGGAAACGCCGGCTTCCGGCGCGATTTCCATGAGGATGCCGCGGGTAACGCCTTCGAGGCAGCCGGAGTTGAGCGGGGGCGTGAGAATTTTCTCGTTCTTCACGGCGAAGATATTCGCCGAAGTGCATTCGGCCACTTCACCGCGCTCGTTGAGCATGACCACTTCGTCAAAGCCATCTTTGGCTGCTTCGGCAACGGCCCAAACATTATTCAGCCAGGAGATGCTCTTAACGCCGGCGAGAGGAGAGGCGGCGTGGCGGCCGTGTTCGCGGAGGGCCAGGCGCACGACCTCGCGATGTTCGGGGAGACTTGCGGTGTAAATGATGAGATCCACCTGCGGGTATTTTTCGTCGCTCTGCCAGAAACCCACCGTGTTGTAGACCAGATAGACGCGCGCGCAACCTTCGGTGACCTTGTTGGCGCGAATGACTTCGTGGAGATGCACGCGCACTTTGGCGGCAGTGTAAGACATGGGGAGGCGGGTGAGGCTGGCGTCCTTTTCGAGGCGGCGCCAGTGGCGCTCATAAGCAAAAGCCTCGCCGCGGGAGATGCGCAGCGTGGTGAAGATCCCCCAACCGCAAATGAGGCCGGCCTGCCCGGGAGAAAGGCGAACCTTCTCGATGGGCAGCAGGGCATCGTTGTGGAACACGTTCGGGTGAATCAACAGTTCCTCGCGGTTCGAGCCTCAAATCAACTTCTATTGTATCCGAAAATTGCTCGGGAACCGCGTGCCCGCTTTCACCCGGCCAAAAAAACAAAGAGGGCGGACCGAAGCCCGCCCTCTTCCGAGGGTATTTCGCTGGGCGGTCTTTAAAACCGCAGCTTCAGAGCAAGCTGCAGTTGCCGGGAAGAACCGGCGTCTGCAGTTGGGAAGCGTGTGCTGGTGATTGCCCCAAACGAAGTTGAGGGGACGCCCTTGCTAAATGTAAGAATGCTGCTGGTGAGGCCGCTAAACGGTCCCGGCTGTCCGAAGTTCGGATGATTGAAGAGGTCGAAAGCGTCAACGCGGAACTGGAGGCTCACTCTCTCCGTCACCTTTGTATTCTTCACCGCGGAAAGATCAACGTCCGTAAAGCCAGGTCCCGTGAATGCATTCCTCCCCAAGTTTCCAAACCCGGTCGCGGGAGAATTTGCCGAAGCCGGGAACACCGCTGCGGCGTTTGCGAACCAGCCGGCGGGATTCCCAGTGACAATGAGCGGTCCGGTGATGGTGGGCCGCACGCTATTCGGCACTCCAGTGAGAGCTGCAGTGGCAAGTACGACGCTGAAAGGATTTCCGCTCTGGGCCGTAATGATGGTCGCCAATTCCCAGCCGGCTACTAGGCGATTGCCCTTGAAGGGCAGTTCGTAGACCGAATTGATGACGAAGCGGTGGCGTACATCAAAGTCTGAACTTCCGCGCTCTCCTCGGATATTGTTGCTGTCCTGCATTACGATCCCTTCGGCATTTCGGGAATTGTCGTCAATCGAATGAGAGTAGGTGTAAGAAGCATTAAATTGCAGGCCGTGGGAAACGCGCTTGTTAGCCGTAACCCACAACGCGTTGTAGCTGGAATTGGACGAGCTATCGTATTCACGGATGTTCGGGGCCAGCGTAGTGCCGTTCAGAATTGTGCCTGACAATGCTTTGAAAGGCCGCGTGGTCGCATTGCCCAGAACCGCCGGCTGATTGATATTGCGGTCGATTTCCAGGTGCGTTCCCTTGCTGCCGAAATATCCAATCATGACCGCGGTATCGCGGGTAATCTGGTGTTGGACATTCAGGTTCCAGGACTGCACGTTGGCATCCTTAAAGTTGCGGCTGATGGCCAGCGGCGCGAGACTCGAGGGCGTTCCGTTGTATGTCGTAGTCAACTGGGCGAAAGTCTGAGGCGCCGAAGTGCTGATTGGCAGGGCAAATGGCGGATTCCCAGGCAGGTTATTCACGAACCCGGTGATCGGCTGGTCTACCAGATAGCCGTATCCTCCGCGCAGAACCGTCTTGCCCGCGTGGAACATGTCCCAGGCAAAGCCAACGCGCGGCTGGAAGTTCTTGTCGTTTTGCGCATAAACGTCGCCGAAGCCGCTCCCTTCTTGCAGAAGCGAGGAAGTGGCGGGGTCAAAGACGACAAAGCGGTTCTTGGCTTCCGACGGTGTCATGTTCCAGGAATAGCGCAGACCAAGTTCCAGCGTAAAAGCAGGTTTCAACTTGAAACTGTCTTGCGCGAAGAAATCGAGGGCATTTTCGGTGATTCTGTCCGCGACCATGCCCACGGTTCTGGCGGAGGAACCCACTGAGCCGTTGATAAAATCCGTATCCGTATTGAAGGTCAGCCGCCCCGGATCACTATTGAAATTATCGTTCCTGAAGTCGCGGAATTCTCCACCAAACTTAAAGGAGTGACGTCCATGAAGGTACGTCACCGTGTCGCCGGCAAAAACCGTGGTGTCTCCGCGCCCCTGAGGGAAACCTTGCTCAGATCCGAGGAAGAGACCAAAGTTCGAAATCCGGATGCTCGGCAAGAAAGTTTCGTTTGTCCCTAATACACTCCCGAGTCCCACCGTGTTGGGATCGGTTAGATTGTTAGGGACGAAAGTGATGTGAATTCGATTAAGCCCCAAGCGGGCCTCATTAACCACTCTTGAACTGAAGACATGGGTCTCACCAAGGGTAAACACTTGACGATGCCCTTCGCGTGTGTCCCCGAATCCAGGGATCGTGGCGCCTGCAGTGGATTCGTGACGGAGATCGTGTTGGTACGCATAAAAGCCGTGCAACTGGTCCGAGGCGTTGAAATTATGATTGAAATCCAGCGTCGTCTGGTCAATGTTTACGGGAGCAGTAGCCGAACCAAAAAACCCGGGCGCCCCGTTGAGAGTTCCATTGCTGGCCGGAATTAGGGCCAACAGCGCCTTTGCAACGGTGTTGTTGGAA
>Ga0307479_10001063_pt1 | contig 24839 bp, 22 predicted proteins | sample atmos_gasesECM4C_FD_203743 | JGI IMG/M metagenome (GOLD analysis project Ga0307479, IMG submission 203743) | Hardwood forest soil microbial communities from Morgan-Monroe State Forest, Indiana, United States - atmos_gasesECM4C_515 | ecosystem: Environmental > Terrestrial > Soil > Temperate... | reverse complement strand
TAGCTCTCTCGCGGGAGATCATCGGTGTCGTGCTTGTGCGGTGGATAGCTGGACCAATTGCCGGCCGGCGTGAGCACCTCCGTGACAAGAAGCGACTCCGCGTGGCGGTCCTCCATGAGGATGTTGCGGATCGTCCGCTCGGTCTTCCCCGAGCCGCGCCTGAACGGCCGGATTCCCGATGCGGGCAGCCGCGCCGGCTCAGCCCCGCGCCTGGCGGGCGCCCAGCACAGTGCGACTTCGCACGATTCGCTGGTTGCTGTGATCTCGAGCTCTCGCCCTGGCGGCATGTAGACCGCATCGGGTAAACCGTCGAAGACGGTGATCCTCGAGCCCACGTCGCGCCACGTTTGCGGGCCGCCGCCGATGTCAGCCTGGCCGGCGAGCATCACCACGCACGCCTCTCTGGAGCCCGTCGTTTGCCGGATGGTTTCCCCACGCCGGAGCTCGTAGACCTCGAACCCTACGTACGACCAGCCGGCCAGCTCCGGCGTGACGATCGCCACCTGGCCGCCGGCAGGTCGTGTGGGTGGCCGTCGCAGCACGAGCTTGCTCAGAGGTACCACCGCCTGCGCGCCAGTCCCCGCTCGTTCTCAACCCTCGCCTTTTTGACGTCGACCGACTCCGCGACCTCGGCGACGGGCACCTCCCACCAACTGTCGTAATTCGGGACGGCTTCATAGCGGTCGACCGGCACATGGATGACGACCGTGCGCTCTATCTTTCTGGCGGCGACCAGAGCGTCGCGAAGGTCCTCGATGTTGCGGGCACGGAAGACATGCGCACCGAGTCCCTCCGCGTTGAGAGCGAGGTCGACCGGAAGTCGCGCGCTGTCATCGTCACCCAGGTCGTCGCCGAGAGATCCGTCGACGCGATAGCGATACCGTGTGCCGAATCCTGCGGTTCCCTTCGATCGCGAGAGACCGCCGATCGAGGCGAAGCCCTCGTTGTCGACCAACACCACGGTCAGCTTCGCGCGCTCCTGGATGGAAGTCACGATCTCCTGCGCCATCATCAGGTAGGACCCGTCACCGACCATCACGAAGACCTCTCGAGACGGATCGGCCAGCTTCACCCCGAGACCACCGGCTATCTCGTAACCCATCGTGGAGTACCCGTACTCGACGTGGTATCCCTTCGGGTCGCGCGTGCGCCACAGCTTGTGGAGGTCGCCGGGCATCGACCCCGCCGCACACACCACCACGTCATGGGGCGCGGACAGCTCGTTCACCACGCCGATGACCTCCGACTGCGCGGGCAGAGGACCATGGCCAAGGTCGTAAAGGCGCGAGACCTCGACGTCCCAGTCCGTGCGCAGCGCCTCGCAGCTTGAGCGGTAGGCAGCATCCACGGTCCAGCCGCCGAGCCGCGCGTCGAGTGCGTCCAGCGTCGCACGCGCATCGCCGGTCAGCGCGAGGCCGCCAAGCTTGTGGCTGTCGAGGTCGGCGATGTTGACGTTGACGAACCGCACGGCGGGGTTTTGAAACGCGGTGCGTGACGCCGTGGTGAAGTCGCTGAACCGCGTGCCGACAGCGATGACGACATCTGCTTCAGCGGCGACGCGGTTGGCACCGGGCGTGCCCGTCGAGCCGATCGCTCCAAGTGCGCCGGGGTGATCGAACGGTACGGAGCCTTTGCCCGCCTGCGTCTCGGCGACCGGGATGCCGGTTCGCCCAGCCAGGCGCTGCAGCGCCTCGGTCGCCTCCGAGTAGATGGCGCCGCCGCCCGCGATGAGCAACGGGCGGGCGGCATCGCGGATCACAGACGCCGCACGGTCGAGGATCGCCGCGTCCGGCAGCGGCCTGCCGACCCGCCACACACGCCGCGCAAAGAGCTGGCCCGGATAGTCGAATGCCTCCGTCTGCACGTCCTGCGGCAGCGCGAGTGTGACCGCCCCGGTGTCGGCCTGGCTCGTGAGCACGCGCATCGCCGCCAGCAGCGCAGGCACAAGTTGCTCCGGACGCTGGATGCGATCGAAGTAGCGAGATACCGGGATGAACGCGTCGTTCACGCTCACGTCGCCCCGCGACGGCGACTCGAGCTGCTGCAGCACCGGGTCTGGCCGCCTCGATGCGAAAACGTCCCCTGGCAGAAGAAGCACGGGAATCCTGTTCACGGTCGCGGCCGCCGCGCCGGTGACCATGTTGGTCGCGCCCGGGCCGATCGAAGTCGTGCACGCCATCGTCGCGAGGCGGTTGCGCATCTTTGAGAAGCCTGCCGCCGTGTGCACCATCGCCTGCTCGTTGCGCGCCTGGTAGTAAGTGAGCAGCTTGGGATTCTCTGCAAGGGCCTGACCGACCCCGGTCAGATTGCCGTGGCCGAAGATTCCGAAGCAGCCTTCGATGAAACGCCGCTCGACACCGTCGCGCTCGATGTGCTGGACCGACAGGAACCGAACCAACGCCTGCGCCGTCGTCAGGCGGAGGGTGCTCACGCCGTCGCTATGCTGGGTCCGGAAGCATCACGTCGCGGACCAGCGCGTCAAGTTCGGTGCAGGCCGCAATGAACTGGCGCAAGGTGCGAACTGTGGGCGCATAAGAGTCGAACTCGTCGATCGTCAGCCCATCCTCTGTGTACGCGCGCTTGAAGTCGGGGAAGTGCTCGAGCAGCTGCTTCACCCGCTCCGGCTCCACCGGGTCGTCTATGCGTGGGCGCACCTGGATATCACTGGCGTTGAAGCGCCGCTGCCACGCCGATGGAGGTGAAACGACCGCGTCCGCGCCGATGAGCTCGCTCCAGTGCATGTGGTTGCGGAACGCCGCCGACAGCAGCCGCAGCCTGTAGCCACGCTGCCGGAACAGTCCGTACGCCTTCTTGAAGACGGCCACCCCGGCCCACTCGAGGATTCCGGGATCGACCGAGATTCCGCGTGTCTCGAGCTGAACCTTCATCCAGTCGTCGAGGCGGCCGACCATGATCGTGCAGACGGGGCCCATCGTGCTGATGTCCTTGCCCTCGTCCTCGAGCCTCCGCAATCCGCGCTCGACGGCATCAGCGACTGCGAGACATTGCGGCAGCGTGAAGCAGACCGTCGCGTTGATCGTGATGCCGCGCGCTGTGGCCTCTTCGATCGCCGCGATGCCTGCCTTGGTGGCCGGGATCTTGACGATCATGTTCCGCGCGAGCCGGTTGAACATCACGGCCTGCTCGACGATCGCGTGGCTGTCGTGAAACAGCCGCGGATCAGTCTGAATAGAAAGGCGGCCGTCGCGGCCTTTGTGCTGTCCGAACGCCGGCTCGAGCAGCTTTGCTGCCCTGACCGACAGCTCTTCGATGAGCTTCCATCCGATCTGATCCTCTGTCGCCAGCGGCATCTCCCGTATGAGCTCCTGGATGCGAGGCTTCCATGACACGAGCTCCTTCTTCAGGATGCCCACTGCGATCACGGGGTTGCACGTAGCGCCTACAGCGCCGTTGTCGATGGCGTAGTTCAGCTCCTCGATGTCCGCCGAGTCGTTCCACAGCACCGTCGGCGTGGTCTGAGTCATCTCGTGGAGCGGGCTCTTGTACCGGACCTCGCGCCGGGCTACCACCGCGTGACCACCACTTTCTTGCGCGTGTAGAAATCGATGCCGTCGGTGCCGTGGACGTGGAGGTCGCCGTAGAAAGATCCCTTCCAGCCGCTGAAGGGGAAGAAGGCGAACGGCTGCGCTATGGGGACGTTGATACCGGTCATTCCAGCCTCAACCCGGTCCCGAAATTCGCGGGCAGAGCGGCCGGACTGCGTGAAGATCGTGGCCATGTTGCCCAGTGCCATCCGATTGGCCTGCGCGATCGCCTCATCAAGAGTCTCGGCGCGGCTGACCGAGAGCACCGGGCCGAAGATTTCCTCATGCCCGACGGTCATGTCCGCGGTCACGCGGTCGAGGATCGTCGGGCCCAGGAAAAAGCCGGGCCGTGACATCACGGAGCGGCCGTCGACGACGAGCTGAGCGCCTTCGGCGACTCCCTTGTCGACATAGCCCGCAACCTTGTCGCGGTGCTCCGCCCGGATGAGCGGGCCCACCTGGACACTGGGGTCGTCACCCGGACCGACGACCATCTTGGCGGCGGCGTCGCGCAGCGGACCGAGCAGCGTGTCCGCGGCGCGGCCCACCGCCACCGCCACCGAACCGGCGAGGCAGCGCTCGCCCGCGTTTCCAAACGCCGAGTTGAGGATCGCCGGAACCGCCAGCGCTGGATCCGCGTCGGGCATGACGACCATGTGGTTCTTGGCACCGCCAAGCGCCTGGACTCGCTTACCGTTCGCGGCCGCCGTCTCATAGACGTATCGCGCGACAGGCGCTGAACCGACGAAAGAGATCGCGGCGACCTTCGGGTGACGAAGGAGCGCGTCGACCGATTCGCGAGCGCCGTTCACTACGTTGAGCACACCTGGTGGGAATCCCGCCTCCAGGAAGAGCTGGGCCAGGCGTTGTCCCCCGAGCGGCGTGCGCTCCGATGGCTTGAGCACGAATGTGTTGCCCGCGACCACGGCCAGCGGGAACATCCACAACGGGATCATCACCGGGAAATTGAATGGGGGGATGCCGGCGCAGACGCCTACCGGATAGCGATAGACGTCCTGGTCGACGCCGCCTGATACATCGCGCAGAGTGCGCCCCTGGAGCAATGTTGGAGCTCCGCAAGCGAAGTCGACCACCTCGATGCCTCGTCTCACCTCACCCCGCGACTCGTCGAGCGTCTTTCCGTGGTGCCGCGTGATGATGGCCGCCAGCTCCTCGAAGTGGTCTTCGAGTACAGCCTTGTAGCGGAACATCAGCCGGACACGCTCCATCACCGCTGTGTGCGACCACGCCGGGTACGCCTGCGCCGCGGCGTTGACGGCAGCGTCGACGTCCGGCTCACCGCACAGCGGTACCTGTTCAATGACCTCGCCGGTCGCCGGGTTGAAGACCGGCAGCGACGCGACGCCATCGGCGGGTTCACGCCACTCAGAGCCGATCAGGTTGCCAATCATCGCCTGCTTCCCAAATCTTGGACCAACAAATCAGTTGCGTGCTTGGTGGGAGCGCTCCGCGACGCGACCATGACCGCCGCGAGGACGGCCGCCATTACCGCTGCGACAGCAAATGAGTAGAACGCCGCGCGGATCCCCGCCCAGGACCAGATCAATCCGCCTATGACCGGCCCGATGGTCACGCCGACGTTCTCGAACTCCCCGAAGATCCCCATGTAGAACGCGTGGCGGCGACGCGGGATCGATTCCGCGATCCACGCGGTAGCGGCGGGCCAGATCAGCGATGCGCCGCCGGCGCGAACCCCGGCGCCGACAAGCACCCCGGTGAAATTTCCGGCAAGCGCATAGATGACATAGCCCATGGCCAGCAGGATTCCCCCGGCGATCATCGACGGTCTGCGACCCCAGCGGTCGGCCGCTGCTCCCCCTGGCACCAAGAGCACCCCCGCGATCAGCCCGACCGCCAGCAGCGCCGAGCCGGCCGCGGACGCCGAAAGATGAAGCTGGCTGGTCACCAGGAGTGGCAGCAGCGCTAGCTCGCCGCCGAGGCCGATCTGGACCAGGAGGGCCAGGCCGGCCGTAATGACAAGGACTCCGACTACGGTCGTGCCGGCGCTGGAACGCCGCTGATCAGCCTGCTCATCGAAGTCAGCGACGGACTGGTGGTCCGCCGTCCTGTAGCCGCGAAACACCATTGCCACCAGGACTGCGGAGATAGCCGGTAGGGCGGAACCGGCGAGGATCACCTCGTGGATGGGAAGGCGGTCTATCAACGCACCTCCCGCGCCGGCGCCGACGGCTTCCGCCACGACCCACTGCGATGCCAGCAGCGCGAGGCCGGTGGCGCGCAGCCCCGAATGGAGTGCTGTCCCGAGATAGGAGCGCGCGATAGGACCGACCGCGACCATCATTCCGGACGCAAGGAAGTAGCTCGCCGCGATGAGCACGACGGAGTTGACCTGAGATAGGGCGACGATGAACACCGCATACAGAACCTGGGAAACGACGAGCGGCAGCCAGTACCCGAGCTTGTCGGCAGCTACGCCCCAGAGCCACTCGAATGCGAACATCCCGAAACCGAACATCGAAAGTGTCACGCCGGTTGCGGCCGGGCTCGCATGAAGCCGAACCAGCTCGAGCGGAAGGCAGATCTGCAGAACGCCAGTCGCGAGCGTCGAAAATGAGAGCGCGGCAATCAGCGCTCCACTGCGACTTCTGATCAAGGACTCGGTGATGCGCGGAACTCTAGGCCATGAAGTCCGCACCGTTCGGACAGAATCGGGACGACCGATCGCGGGCAACAATGCGGTCGTATTCGCTATCCGCGAGCGGGCGGCGCACCGCCACTGCAAGGATGCGCTTTCAAGTAGTCGAACCTTCGGCGCAACGGCTTGCTCCATCGCCGCCGGCCGCCCAATCCATCGCTTCCGTTAAGGGTGTGTTGACACCGCCAGCGGTTTCGTATAGGGTCGGTGGAACGTTCCAACGTATTCGGTTATCGGAGTTGAGATGGCGGGTCGGCTGAGGGTAGGGGTCATCGGGTGCGGTCTGATCGCCCAGGTTATGCATCTCCACTACCTCCGAGAGCTGGACGACCGTTTCGAGATCGCGGCCCTTTGTGACCTCTCGGAGGAGGCGCGCGCGTTCGCCGCCCGAGAGTACGGCGTCGCCGAGCAGTTCGCCTCCTGGCAGGAGCTGATCCAGCGACCGCTCGATGCCGTGATCGTGCTGACGTCGGGTAGTCACGCCCCCATCGCCATCGCCGCCGCCGCCGCGGGACTGCACGTGTTGGTCGAAAAGCCGATGTGCTTTTCCGTGGTGGAGGCGCAGGAGATGATCGCCGCCGCGGAGCGTGCAAGCACCATTCTGATGGTCGGCTACAACAAGCGATACGACCCGGCGTACGTGCGGATGCTGGAGGAGAAACGCACGCTCCGCGACCTGCGTCTGCTGCGGATCACAACACTGGAATCGCCCATCGCCCCGTATGTTCAGCACTACAAGCTGCGCCGCGGCGGGCCGCTGCCGAAGCCTGTCGCGGAGTCGCTGCGCGCAGACGACGACGCCCGTATCGACGGTGCGATCCCCGGCGCGGATCCGCTGTCGCGTTGGGCCTACCGCTACGTGCTTCTGGACAGCCTGGTTCATGAGCTGAACGCCATGCGTGGAGCTCTGGGTGAGCCGGACCGTCTTCTTTTCGCCGACATAAGAGAGACCGGCCTGACCGCGGTCTTTAAGTACGGCACAACGCAATGCGTCCTCGCCTGGGTTGACCTTCCCGTGATTGCGCGCTACGAGATGGAGTTCGCTTTTTACTCCCCCGAGCGCCGGATCACTCTCTCGTTTCCGTCGCCCTTCCTCCGCAGCATGCCTTCGACCCTGGTTCTTGAAGATGGCGAAGCGGAGTCGCCCGTCACATCCAGGACAGAGGTCGTCCGTTCGTATCGGGAGAGCTTCCGGGAGGAGCTGGTCCACTTTCACGAGTGCGTGACCACCGGCCGGACACCCTTGACATCCGGCGTGGATGCGATGCATGACATCGCGCTGTGCGAAGCGGTGGTGGCAGTGCATCGCAACCGCGCCGCCCGGGAGCATCCCTCGAAGCCTGAGATGGCGGCCACGCCTCAGGCGCACTCGTGACGGTCTCAAACCGCATAGTCATCGCCAACGCACCGGTCAGCTATGGCGCGTTCGAGCTCACGGTCGGGATCATGCCGGACGTGCCGAGCGGGGAGGCCGTGCTGGAGCAAGTTGCATCGGCCGGATACGCGGGAGTCGACCTTGGCCCAATCGGCTTCTTCGGCTACGGAGACGACCTTGCGACGGCCCTTCGCCGCAGAAAGCTCGCGCTGGCCGGAGGATTCGTCGAGCTTCCTTTTAGCGAGCTCGAAAAGATGCCCGCCGCTCTACGCGACCTCGGCGCGGTGCTTGACGTTTTCGATGCAGCGCACAGCGGCAACGGCCTTAGACCAAAACCCACGCTGGCTGATGTTGGAACCGATCTGCGTCGTTCGCGGCCTGGTCAAGCCGCAACCGATCGCTCGCTGGGCTTCGACGAAGCAACCTGGAAGAAGTTCGCCGAGGGCGTCGAGATGGCGGTTGCCCTCTGCCGGGAACGCCGCTACGAGCCCACTTTCCATCACGAGACGGGCACTCGAGTGGAGGCGCCCTGGGAGATCGAGAAGGTCCTCGAGCTGACCTCAATCGGACTGTGCCTCGACACCGGGCACCTGCTGCTCGGAGGTGGCGATCCGGTACAGGCCATGCGCGAGTGGCGGCCGCGCATCAACCACCTCCATCTAAAAGACGCCAAACGAGCGATCGTCGAAGGCATCATCCGGGAGGCCGCACCGGTCTCGGAGATCTGGCGGCGGCGCGCGTTCTGCCGGCTGGGCGACGGCGACCTCGACGTCGACGGAGTTCTTGCGCAGGTCAGAGACGCGTACGTCGGCTGGATTGTCGTCGAACAAGACGTTCTACCGGACGCCGGCGGTATGGCGGCTGAGGATCAGCGCGCCAACCGTGCCTATCTCTCAGCGCGAGGTTTCTGAATGCCGGCGCCACTGAGGATCGGCCTTGCCGGAGCAGGCCGAATGGGCCGCAACCATTTGCGCGCGCTCGCCACGTCCACCGAGGTGAAGGTGACGGCGATCGCGGAGCCGGTGGATGCCACGCGCATGTCGTTGCCGGACGACGGTGCGGTGCTGTACGCGGACCTCGACGACATGCTGGCCGGAGACGAGATCGACGCGGTGCTCGTTTGTGTCCCTAGCGACCTGCACCTGGCGACAGTCAAGAAGCTGGTAGGCGTCGGATTACCCGTCCTGTGCGAAAAGCCCCTGGGTGTCACCGCCTCGCAGGCTGAGCGTGCGGAGGCGGTTGTGAGCGCTGCAGGGATTCCGTTCCAGGTTGGGTTCTGGAGGCGATATGTCCCGGCCCTGAGGCAGCTCCGAGATCGAATCGTCTCGGGCGACCTGGGGGAGATCTATGCCATCGCGAACTTTCAGTGGGACGGTGAACCGCCGAACGTGAATTTCCGCACCCACAGCGGCGGAATTTTTATCGACATGGGCGTGCACGAGTTCGACCAGACCCGCTGGCTCGTCGGTCAGGAGTTCGGGGCGATCACATCGCTCGCATCAGGCGTGGCGATGGAGCCGTGGCCGGGCGACCCGGAAAGCGTGCATGCGATGTCTCAGCTGTCCAAAGGGACCACCGCGCTGGTCTCCTTGGGCAGACGGTTTCCGCTCGGTGACGTATGCAAGGTCGAGGTGTTTGGCACCCGGGGAGCGGAGGAGTGCAGATTCTTGTGGCCGCCGACCGCCGACGACACTTTCTTCGGAGCGCTGCGACTGCAGGCTGAGAGCTTCGCGCGGCACGTGCGCGGGGCGCCCCTGGAGGGCGCGAGTGCAAAGGACGCCGCGGTCGCTCTCGCGGCCGCCGAGAAGGCCGCCTCACAGCTGACCGCCCGGTTGTGAGCGCAGCAGCCGACGTTGGGATCGGCATCGTCGGCTACGGGATGATGGGCAAGGCGCACTCGTACGGCTACACCGTTGCTCCGCTCATGCGCAAATTGCGCACTCGCCCGCACATCAGGGTGATCAGCGGAAGGGACGAGGCGAAGGTTTCGGCAGCTGCGGACTCATACGGTATTGAGCAGTGGGTCACGGACTGGCGCGCGGTCATCGGTCGCCGCGACGTCGACATCGTGGATATCTGCACACCACCCGGCACGCACTCCGAGATCGCGATCGCAGCCGCGGCGGCGGGCAAAGCGGTGCTCTGCGAGAAGCCGCTGGCCGTCACCTATTCGCAAGCGGCCGCCGCCGCAGAGGCCGTTCAACGCGCTCACGTCCTGAATGCGGTCGGCTTCAACTACAGGCGGCTGCCCGCAGTCTCGCTGATGAAGCGAATGATCGATGAGGGGGCTGTTGGGGAGATCAGGCTCGTTCGCGCCAGCTGGCTTTCCGATGAGTTTGTCGATCCAGCGATTCCCTTTGACTGGCGTTTCGACCGTTCGATGGGTGGAACCACGATCGCCGATCTGGGTAGCCATTTGATCGACATGGCGACATGGATGGCGGGTCCGATCGTCGCCGTCATAGGACAATCCGCGACCTTCGTGACAGAGCGGTCGCGTCAGCCGGTCACTGTTGACGATGCATCGTCGGCCCTTGTGCACTTCGCTTCGGGCGCCCGCGGCGTCCTCGAGACGGCCCGAACCGCGGTGCGAAGGCCATGCGACTTTACGATCGAGGTCAACGGCGATCGAGGCACTCTCGTCTTCGAATACGCGAGGTTGAATGAGCTCAGCTTCGGCGAAGGCGAGGATCGCGCCGAGCTGTACGGCATGCGCCGAATCCGGGCCGAGCACCCCACCCATCCTTACGCCTCCAATTGGTGGCCGATTGGACAGGGCGTCGGATACGGCGCGAGCTTCGTGAATCACATAGGGGACCTGCTGGAACACTGGCCGGATGGCCCTTGGGAGCCGGACTTCGCCCAGGGTGCGTTGGTGCAGGCGGTATGCGAGGGCATCGAACGCTCCGCCATGGAACGCCGATGGGTTGAGGTCGGGGAGGTCACGGAGGGAGCCGGGCGGCCGTAGCAAATCGACCTTGACGGACAACAGGGCTTGACCTATGGTTCTGGAACGCTCCAAAGGGTAGGGGTCTCGTTCTCGCTCAGATAGGGAGGGGAAAGCATGGCGAGTACCAGCGCACCCGTGGGAGGCAAGGCCACGACCGGGCAGGGCCTCTTCACGCGGCAGTCATCGGGCCTTGTACGCGAACTCGGAGTTCCGGCTGCAACCGGCATCGCATTGGCCTCCGTCGCGGTGGTCAACACCTTCATCAACTTCTACTCTGGGCTCTTCAACTTCACCAAGGTCGACATGGTCCTCCCGCTTCTGCTGGCGGCTGGAATCTGGTTGGTCGCCATGTTTGCCTACAGGTACCTCCTCCGGGCGATCCCCCGCGCGGGCGGCGAGTACATCTACATGTCCCGCATCATCTCGCCCGCGGTCGGAACGATGATCGGCATCGCGACCGCAGTCGGCTTTTCGTACACGCTGTCGGCCAACGCCAACTTCGCGGCCAACTACGTGCCCTTTGCCTTGAACAGCCTCGGCGCGGCGTTCAACAGCTCAGCGCTGACGAGCGCGGCCACGAGCATCTCCGGCACGACCACCTGCGTCACGGTCACATGCTCGCCGGGGCTCGTCATCTGCGCCGTCGGCATGCTCGTGATCGTCGGCCTGGCCTCGGTCTTCAGCCTCCGCCGGATCGCGCAGGTGATCCTCGCCCTGGTCATCTTCCAGGTCGTCGCCTTCGTCGTTCTCGGCTTCCTCCTCGCCACCCACTCACACCAGGACTTCGTCAACGCGCTCGGCTCGTACAGCGGCAAGTCGACTGCGTACAACGACGTCATCGCCCTGGCACAGAAAAACGGAATCCCACTCGGAGTCGACATCGGCGCTTCGCTGCTCGTCGTGCCGTTCATGGTCCTGAACTACAACGGCGTCCTGTATTCCTACTACGTCGGCGGCGAGCTCAAGCGCCCGGGCAGCACATACATCTGGGCGTCGGTCATCAGCCTCGGCCTGTTGATCGTGGTCTGGGTCGGCGTCTGGCTGCTGATGCTGAACACCATCGGGCTCGATTTCATGCAGGCGCAGGCGCAGGTCGGTGGCACCTCTGACTACGGCAACATCACAAACCTGCAGGCGAACGCCGGCGGGCTTGGCTACGGCCTCGTCCTGTCGGGCGACCCGGTCAGCAAGATCCTGATCGGCCTCGCCGTGCCGGCGGCGGAGATCGCCGTCGACCTCGCATTCGTCGCCGTGGTAACCCGCGTCATATTCGCCCTCGCCTTCGACCGCATGCTGCCGATCAGCCTGGCCAAGATCAGCGAGCGCAACGCGTCGCCGGTCAACGCCATCATCCTGGCGGTGATCGTGGCCATCGGATTCACGATCGCGGGCTCGATCCTCAACATTGCGAACATCTCGGCGAACCTGGCGCTGTTCTTTGCTCTTGTGCTGTTGTGCGGCTCGATCGCGGCCACGGCGCTGCCGTTCCGCCGCCCCGAGCTGATCTACAAGCCTGGGACCAATGACGTCGACCGCATCGCGGGCATCCCGACCGCCGCGGTCTGGGGAGGCGTGTCGACGCTGCTCGCATTGTTCACGGTCGGCGTGATCATCGCCAAACCGAACGTGTTCGGCGCCTTCAGCGTCGCTTCCATCGGATCGCTGATCGTGATCTTCTTCTCGGGTCCGATCATCTATGCGATCGCACGTCGGATTCGCCTCACGTCGTCGTCGATCGACATCCGTCTGGCGATGCGAGAGCTGCCTCCAGAATAAAAAGCGGCGGAGGGTCCATGTTCCTCAGACGTTCCAGGAAGCGGGCCCTCCGCCTCTACTTCGCCACAGACGTCCACGGGTCGGACCGCTGCTTTCGTAAGTTTTTGGCGGCCGCCGACTCCTACGAGGCCGACGTCCTCGTGCTCGGGGGTGACATCGCGGGGAAGGGGCTCGTGCCCATCCGCTCACACAACGGGACGCTCACCGCCAAAGTCCGCGGCGAGGCGGTGACGGTGCCACGCTCGGAAGAGCAAACGCTCCGTGCCGAGATCAACCGGCTTGGCTTCTACTGCGTGATCGCGGCCGATTCTGAATTCGAAAGGATGGAACAGGAGAAGCCGTACCTGGAGGCGGCGTTCGAACGCGCCATCGTCGACCAGATCGAAGGCTGGTGTCGTCTTGCTGAGGAGCGGCTGGCATCAAAGGTGCGTTGCATCATCACGCCGGGCAACGACGATCCGAGGTCGATCGACGCGGTGCTGAAGGCCGCGTCGCGAATCGAATCGCCGGAAGCGGAGATCTGCGACCTCGGACCTGTACTGATGGCCAGCTGCGGTGACGTCACGCCCACACCATGGAACACGGAGCGCGAGTATTCCGAAGAGGAGCTTGGGGCACGGCTCGAGAAGATCCTCGAACCCGCCCCCGCGGGCAACAAGATGGTCGTCAACTTTCACTGTCCGCCATACGGCTCCGGTCTGGACTTCGCGGCAGAGCTGGACGCCAACCTCCTACCAGTGATCCGAGGCGGCCGCCCCAGCATCGTCCCGGTCGGTAGCAAGGCGGTTCGGGATGTGATCAAGCGCCATCAGCCCGTCGTCGGGCTCCATGGCCACATCCACGAGTCCCGGGCAGCGCAGAAGATAGGTGCGTCGATGTGCCTCAATCCGGGCAGCGACTACACCGCGGACATACTGCGCGGCGCTATCGTGGACTTCGCCGAGGATGGGAGCTTCATCGATTTCCTCTTCACTACCGGATGACCCACCGGTAGACGAGCTGATCGGCGAAGCACGTCGCCTCGTCTCTGCGGCTGACGAGAGAGGGCTCATCGTCCGGCTGGTCGGCGGTGCCGCGGTCTATCTCAGGACGCTGCCTGATGGCCCCCTTCTGCCACGCCGCATCAACGACATCGATCTAGTCACGAAAATTGGCGCTCGTGCAGCGGTCACCGCTGTCCTGAGGGAAGCGGGGTACGTACCCGACTTGATGTTCAACGCGCTTCACGGTGCCAAGCGGCTGCTCTTCTATGACGAGGCGCACGCTCGCAAGGTAGATGTCTTCGTTGGGGTTTTCGCGATGTGCCATGAGATACCAATTGCGAACCGGCTTGAGCGCGAAACTCTGACGGTCCCTCTGGCCGAGCTATTGATGACCAAGCTGCAGATAGTCAAGCTGACCGAGCGAGACCAGAGAGACATCTACAGCTTGCTGTACCGCCACGAGCTGGCGACCGGCGATCCAGGCGCGATCGAGACTGATGTCGTCGGCGAGCTGTGCGCACGGGACTGGGGGCTCTGGCGAACCGTGAAAGCCACAATTGAGTCCTGCAATGCAAATCTCGGCCACTACGGGCTTGAGGTGGCAGCCGTTAACCAGATCGCCGAGCGGTTGGACTCGCTCTGGCGGGCCCTTGATGCAAGACCCAAGACGACCAGATGGAAGCTACGCAACCGTATTGGAGACCGGCTGCCGTGGTACGCCGAGCCAGAGGAGCTCACAGAGGCGAACTGACCTCTTCACGAGCCAACGGCAGCGGACCCTTATCGACGAAAGCGAACCTGAGTCGAGTGCTCCGCCGGGCAAACGCTCCCGCTCATATCTCTTTGGCGGCCATCAAGGCTGCGATCTCCTCGTCGGAATAGCCCAGCTCCCTCAGGACCTCGCCAGTGTGTTGGCCTAGCTCTGGCGGCGGCCGCCGGAGCGCCGCCTCACCCGAGCTGTAGTGAACGGGGTGCTTCAGCAGCCGCACTCGCCCTGCTCTCGGGTGATCGAACTCGAGGACCGGCGCGAGGTGACGGACGGCCGGGTCGTCGAACGACTCGCCTAGTGTCTTTACCGGCGCGCACCAGATGTCATGGGCGCGCAGCAGTTGGATCCACTCGGACGTGGTCCGCTTGCGAATGAACGGATCGAGGGCGTCGCGAATCTCGTCACGGCTCGTGTAGCGAAGGGCGGGATCCTCGAAGGGCTTGAGCTCTGGTGGATTCCCGAGAACTTCGTTCACCGCTTTCATCGGCGTCATGGCGATCGCAATGTGTCCATCCGCTGTGGCGTAGAAGCCGTAGGGCACGGCGTGGAAGGTGTCGGCAACGGGCGTTCGCGGCCGCCGCAGGCGCGCCCCGTTGAGGTGATAAGAGACCGGCTCGGTCTGCAGGTCGAACGCGGCCTGAGTCATGACCAGCTCCACCCGCTGCCCCTGCCCTGTTCGCTCGCGGTGGACCAGCGCACCGAGGATCCCCATGGCGAGCAGGCTGGCGCTGTGCTGATCGACGACCGCCGCCGCCGACACTGTTGGACCTCCAGACTCTGTGCCGGTGTTTGCGCCCAGGCCGGAAATCGCTTGAATGAGCAGGTCCTGGCCAGGAAGATCGCGGTAGGGACCATCACTGCCGTAGCCCGACGCGGACGCATAAACGAGTTCCGGATTGACCCGCCTGGCTTGCTCGTAACCAAGGCCGAGCCTGTCCATCACGCCCGGGCGGAAGTTCTCCACCACGACGTCCGCGCGCTCAATCAGCTTGAGCGCCGCCTCGCGGCCGCCGGGGCTTTTGAGGTTGAGCGTGACGCTGCGCAGGTTTCGATTACCGAGCATGAAGAACACGCTGACGCCGTTCAGGAACAGGTCCGCACCCGACCAGCTGCGCTCCCAGGCGCCCTGCCCGGGCTGCTCGACCTTGATGACATCGGCACCCATGTCGGCCAGGTACTGGCTCGCGGCCGGGCCGAGCAAGAACTGCGTGAACGCCGCGATCCGGATGCCGGACAGGAGCTTGAGCTCTCGCGCTTCGCTCAATCGACGAGCTGCATGATGTGCGTGGCTACCGCGACCAGCTCGTCGCGCTGGTTCCTCACCTCGATCTTGGCGAGGGTGCGCTCCTTATCTCGCTCGATTTCGGTGATCTCGTAATCAATTGTGATGGTGTCTCCGAAGTAGACCGGCTTGAGGAAGCGGATGCGGTCGTAGCCGACTGAGACCATCGGCCGATCGAAGTCTTGAAGGATCCTGGTTGAGGCGGCCGACGTGTAGCCGACTATCAACGCTCCATGCGCGACCCGGTGCCCGAGGCTCGTCTTCCGGCAGTACTCCTCGTCGACGTGGTTCGGATCCAGGTCGCCTGTGATGCCCGCGAACAGGTATACGTCCGACTCGCTGACTGTCTTGCTCACGCGCGTGCGCAAGCCGAGCGGAATGTCCTCGATGCCGCTCATCGGCTCACGAGACTACTACCACCAAGCGCTGCCGGCGCTGAGTCCGCCGTCGACGAAGACCGTCTGGCCGGTCATGAACCGAGCCGCGTCAGAAGCGAGGAACACCACCACGTCGGCCACGTCTTCCGGCTGGCCGACACGGCGCAGCGGCGTGTTGGCGACGGTCGCTTCGACGCGCTCTGGATGCTCCTCCATGTAGGCCCTCGTCAGGGGCGTCTCGATGACGCCTGGCCCCACCGCATTGACGGTCACGCCGAGCGGTCCCCACTCGATCGCGAGCGCGCGAACCAACCCGGACAGACCAGCCTTGGTCGCCGTGTAGGCGGCGCGCAGGTCCATGCCGTGGATCGCGGAGACCGAGCTGGTGATCACCACCCGGCCGCCGCCCTTGGCTACCAGCACGGGAACGAAGACCTGGCAGGTCACGAAGACCCCGTACAGGTTCGTGTCGAGCATGTCCCGCAGCGGCTCCTCCGGCAGGTCGAGTGCCTTCACTCGCGTGTTGACACCGGCGTTGGGGATCAGGATGTCGAGGTCGTTCATCCTGCTCCGAAGGGCTTCGAGCGACTGGCGGTCCCTGACGTCGGCGAGCTCGGCGGAGGCGAGTGGGTCCTCCGCGAACTCCCTGTGAAAGCTGTCGATCTGGTCTCGTGACTTGGTGATCGCGATCACGCGGCAACCCTGGCCGCGTAGCGCGCGAACGATGGCCAGGCCAATCCCGCGCGTACCTCCCGTGACGAGGGCGCTCTTGCCTTCGAAGCTCACTGCCGAGACGCCGCCTGCACTCTGGCAAACGGCTCGACGATGTGCTTCGCAAAGAGCTCGAGCTGCCGAACATCTGCGGTCATCGTGTGGAGGAAGATCTCCTCGACGCCCGCGTCGATCCTTTGCTGAATCCGCCGCTGAATATCTTCGATGGTGCCGGTGAGGTAGACGGCTTCGATGTAGTCCCACGGCCGCTGATCCGAGATCACGCGCATCATGGAACGCTTCTGCTCGTCAACCGCAGCCTCGGTCGAAGCCTTCTCGCTGATCCAGCAGAAGTTCTCGTGCGCGACCGTGAATCCCTTCTTGTCGCGGTTCGTGCCCTGGCGCGCGAGCTCCGCGTCGATCCTGGTCAGGTCTTCCGCGATCTGCGGCGGAGCCGCGGTCGGCCGGGCGATCCATCCGTCCCACCTGCAGATGCGGGCCAGAACATTGCCCGACATCTCTGGCGCGTCGGGGGAAGCTTCGTGAGCGTACTGGGCACCGCCCGCCACCCAGACCGGTGGCACGCGAGTCAGCGGCTCGACCGTGATGTCGCTCATCCGGTAGTACTTGCCCTCGAACGTCACGTGCGCGTCCTTGAGCAGCTGCATCGACGCCTCGAGCACCTCGTCGGTTCGTGCTCCGCGCTGCTGTCGCGTGCTGCCGGTCGATTCGAACTCGGGCGGATACCAGCCCGTACCGATCCCGTAGACGAACCGTCCCCCGCTCAGGTGCTGCAGCGTGGCGATCTCTTTGGCAAGGAGCACCGGCTGCCGCGTTGGAAGCACCAGCACGGAGGTGCCGAGCTTGACGCGGCTGGTGATCGCCGCCACGTGCGCAAGGGTCATCATCGGCTCGGTCCAGCTGACGCGGTAGAACCGGCTCGCGGTCAGAAGATGGTCCGTGATGAAAAGGGAGTCGAATCCAAGCTCTTCGGCCTTGACTGCGAAGCGGCGAATCTGCTCTCCGTGCCTGGCGTCTTCGCCCGGCAGAAGGTAGGACGGAACGAACGTGCCGACCTTCACCGAGCAACCTGACTGGGGCGCATCTTCGGCTCCAGCTCACCCGCGAAGACAAGGGCCTTTCGAATCCGCTCGCGCTCGACCTCGTCGATCGGCAGGAGCGGGGGCCGCACGGTTTCGCGCTCGAGCAAGCCCTGCATGACGAGGGCCGCCTTGCAGCGCGCGCGATAGTTCCGGACGGGAGGCGCGAAGATCGCCTTGACCAGCGGCGTGAGCCGGTTCATGATCTCGCGTGCTTCGTCGTATCTTCCCGCCAGAGCGTGGCCGATCAGCTCGACCTGCTGGCGCGTCGCCACTGCCCCGAACCCGATGAGCGCGCCTTCCGCGCCCAGCACGAACGACTCGTAAATGAAGTTGTCGTTGCCGGTCAGGAACACGCATTCCGGGCGCGCCGTCTTCACCGCGTCCCGCACCTCGACAAAGAGCCGCGCATCGAATGAGGCTTCCTTGATGGCGGCGACCTGCGCCACACGGCACAGCCTATGTAGCGTCTCGGGCTCGAAGTTGACTCCACCCAGGGCCGGCTGAAGCTGGAACAGGATCAACGGCATCCCGGTGGCATCGCCGATGGCGGCGTGATAGCGGACCGGGATCTCGGGGTCGAGCGGCAACCCCTGATAAGCGCTGATGGGAAAGACGAGCAGGCCCGAGGCCCCGAGCGACTTGATTTCGCGCGCGAGCGCCACCGCCTGCGCTGTGAACTGCGCGCCCAACCCAGCGACGACCGGCACGCGATCCCCGACCTCGTCAAGCACAACCTCGAGCACGCGCAGCCGCTCTTTCGGCCACAGATGCGGGCCCTCGCCGGTGTCCACGTTGATGGCCAGAGCGTGCGGTCGGGCGGCGGCCACGTAGCGGATGTAGCGACGCAGGCCCTGCTCGTCTATCTCTGCCTCGGCGGTCATCGGCAAAATGGTGGCCGGGATCAATCCGCGAAGGTCCAGCTTCATCGCTCCTCCCTTGAGCCGGATGGAACGGCCGAGGGCGCCGGCCGGCCTTCAAAGAGGTCGCGGCCCGCGACAAGGGCGCGGATTTTGGCGTCGGCGATCGACCGCGCGAGCATCCAGAAGCCGCAATCGGGATGAACGTAGGCGATTCGATCCGGCCCACCGAGCAGACGGGCCGCCAGCTGGATCCGATCGGCGACCTCCGAAGGCTTCTCCACAACCGTGGTCTTGATGTCGATCACTCCGATGCCCAGCTTCAGCCGCGGGTTGATGCCGCGAAGCATCTCCAGGTCGCCATAGCCCGGGCGGGCGAGCTCGAGCACGACGTGGTCGGCATGCAGCAAGTCGAAGAACCTGGCCAGCTGGCCCCAGTTCCCCGACTGGATCCGCTGGCCGCCGTAGTTCCCGAAGCACAGGTGGACGGCCGGTTTCCGCCTGACCGCGTCGAGCACGCGGTTGATGGCGGAAGCTGCGAGCTCGGCGTCCTGGGGGCGGCCCGGCAGGTTCGCCTCGTCCACCTGCACCACCGCCGCGTCAACCCCACGCACCGCTTCAGCCAGCACGTCGGCCAGGGCGAGGGTCAACGCGCCGAGGTCGTGGTAGTGCGTGTCGAGCAGCATGCGCGCGAGCATGTAGGGGCTCGTGACCGTGAACTTCACGGGTTGCTTGCTGAGAGCGGCCACTCGCTGGTAGGCCCCGGGGAGATCGAGAGTCCCTTCGCCGAGGGGACCGTCGACCACGCCGGCCGGTCGGCGGCGAAATCCGAGGTGCTCCTGAGAATGAAACAGCTCGACGTCCTTGCGCCGGATCTCGGAGCGGACCCCCTCCATCGGACGCACGAAGTACTCGATCATGCCGTTGGTCTCCGGGTGGTTTGGATCGAAGCGGTAGAGCTCGCCGTCCACCACCAGGTCGATCCCCGCCAGCTCCTGCGTGTGGAGGACGACCGCGGTGGCGTCGACGAGAGCCTGCTCGCTCGGATGCGCGATCAGCCACTGGGGCACCGGATAGCTGCCGACCAACGTGGTTTCGATGTGGTCGGCGCTCATGGACGCTGCACGTACTGGATCAGAATGCCGTCCGGGCGACCAGGATCGACGAAGCCGACGATCGTGCCCCGGCTTCCCGGCCGGGGAGCCTGGTCGACCAGCTTCAGCCCGTTGCGCGTGGCCTCGGCGAGCGCGGCGCCGACGTCATCCACCCTCAACGCCAGGTGGTGCACGCCCTCGCCATGCGAGGCGAGAAAGGCGCCCATCGCGGAGCCCTCGTCGACTGGCTCGAGCACCTCCAGCTGCGTCGAGCCTTCGCCGAAGAAAGCTATGCGCAGTCCCGGAAATGCCTCCTCGCCGCAGAACGCGAGGCCGAGATTTGTCTCGAAGTGGGGTCGTGCGGCGTCGAGCGAGCGCACCACCCATCCGACGTGGTCGACGACGGCCACCTCAGCGGATCCCCCTGATGGCACGCCGGCGGATCACGATTGACAGCCAGTGACGGCCACGGCCATAGTATGCCCGATGGCCACGGAAATCCTTTTCCATCGGCTTCGGGGCTAGCGTAATTGGGGGAGGCGCTGAAGGGCAAGGTGGCCGTCATCACGGGCGGCAACCGTGGCATCGGCCGCGCGATCGCGATGGCGATGGCAAAAGAAGGCGCGTCGATTGCAATCTCCGCTCGGGATCAGGAGACGCTCGCTCCGTCGGCGCACGAACTGAAAAGACTGGGCGTCGAGACGATGACCGTCAGGTGCGATGTCCGTGACCCGAATTCGACCGACGCGATGTCCGCAGAGGTTCTCGAGCGTTTCGGCCGGGTCGATGTCGTCGTCGCCAACGCGGGCATCGCGGGCGCGATCAAGCCAATGCACGAAATCACCTACGACGAATGGCGAGATTGTTTGACCACCGACCTCGACGGCGTGTACCTGACCTTCCGCCGTTTCATTTCCCGCATGATCGAGGAGAAGCGGGGCGGCAGCCTGATCGCGCTGTCTTCGATGACCGGCAAACGGCCACTGCCCGAGCGGACGCCATACTGCGCCGCCAAGATGGGCGTGATCGGCCTGGTCCGCAGCCTTGCTCTCGAGCTGGGCCCACAGAACATCCGCGTCAACAGTGTGTGCCCGGGTGCCGTCGCCGGCGAGAGGCTCGACCGGATAGTCCACCAGCTCGCGCAGTCGCGCTCGATTCCGGACTCCGAGGCGATGAAGGTGTTTAGCGAGCCGGCCGCCTTGAAGCGGCCAACGCAGGCCGAAGAGGTCGCCGCAGCATGCGTGTTCCTCGCCAGCGATGCAAGCTCAGCAATCACTGGCGAGGACCTGAACGTGTCCGCCGGCCTGGTGATGTACTGAGCGACAGCGATGGCTGAGCCGCGGGCGCAGGTGAAGCGAAGGCGCCCCGCCATCCTGTCTGACGTGGCGCGACGCGCCGCCGTCTCCCTGACCACCGCCTCGCGAGCGCTGGACCCGGCAAGCGACCATCCGGTCAGCGAGCGGACCCGCGCCCGCGTGCGGGCCGCGGCGACGGACCTGGTCTACCGTCCCAACCCGATGGCTCGCGCGCTGCGCACGCGCCGCGTGCCGACGATAGCGATCGTGGTCCACGACGTCAGTGATCCGTACTTCGGCGAGATCGTGCGCGGCGCCACGGCGGCCGCCTCGACGCTGGGCTTCCTGACCGTGGTTTGCAGCAGCGACCGGGATCCGGCGACCGAGCTTCGCTACGTCGAGATGCTCTGCCAGAGCCGGGTCTCGGGGGTCATCTTCGCCGGCGGCGGTCTCGACGAGCCCCACTACCGCGACCGGATGAGGGGATTCGCTCGCAGCATCGAGCATTACGGCGGGGCGATCGTGGCCCTGGCGCCGCGCTCAGAGCGCTGGCCGGCGGAGGTCGCGGACAACCGCGGTGGCGCCCGCCTCGCCACCGAGCACCTGCTGTCGCTCGGCCACAAGCGCATCGTGATGATCAGCGGGCCGTCTACGCTGCACACCAGCCAGGAACGGGAAGCGGGCCACGTCGAGGCGATGCGATCGGCTGGACAGAAGCAGCTGATCGTGCGAGCCGACTTCACGATGGCGGGCGGCGGTGCCTCCATCGCGAGCCTGCTGGGGGGCCGCGCGCCAACGGCGGTGTTCGTGGCAAGCGACACCATGGCCCTCGGCGTGCTGTCGGAGCTGGCGCGCCGCAACGTGGATGTGCCACACGACATGTCGGTGATCGGGTTCGACGACATCCCCGGACTGGAGTTCATCCACCCGAGACTCACGACCATTCGAGTGCCGATGGCCGAGCTCGGCGTGGCGGGGGTCGAGCGGCTGATGCGTAAGCTCGATGGTGACCCCGGCAGCGCGGCGACCACGTTGCATGAGGTGCAGCTGATCGTGCGCGAGAGTACAGGTCTGTGCCGAGATCAGCTGGTCAACGCCACGCCCGCGCGGCAAAGGAGGGCGTGATCGCGTACGACAGGAAGCAGGGGCAGCATGAGGTCGCCCAGTCCGGCCGCCCCGACTACCGGCTGGTCGTGGGTCGGGCCGAGGTCCCGGTAGGCGCGCCGCGAAGCTTCGTCGTGCTCGATCCCGCTCGCGCAGCGACGCTTCGGGCGTGGACGGCGACCCTCATCCCGGCCGCGGGCCGGCGGCCGGACGCAGGAAGCGTCGGCGCTGCGGAGTACATCGACGCCACAGTCCAGCTCGTTCCTTCGCTGCGCCCGGGCCTCATCCACGCCATCGACAACCTCGAACGCAGGGCGGTGGACGCGGCCGGACGGTCCTTCGTCGATTGTGGGCCGGAGGACCGAGAGAGCATCCTCCGCCAGTTCCAGGCCGCCGACGACACCGACGCTTTCAACATGATCAACGACTTCACCTATGAGGCCTACTACGGCCACCCTGAGGTGCTCGCGGCGATCGAGGCCGACACCGGCTGGAAGGGTACCGGACCCATGAATGGCCGGCCGATGCCGCCGTTCGACGTCTCGCGGCTCACCCGGGTGCGATCGCTGCCGCCGCGGTATCGCGCCGCCGAGAACGAGAAGGAGACTGCGCGATGAGCCGCGAGGCAGCCGCGGACGTGCTCGTCATCGGCTCCGGCCCAGCCGGTGCCGCTATCAGCAAGAGCCTGTCGGAGAAGGGAGCCAGGGTCGTGTGCCTCGAACAGGGCGACTGGATTGACCGCTCGCGCCTGCCCAAGGCACATGTCGATTGGGAGGTCCGGGGTCGTCGTTTCTGGGCGGCCAACCCGAATGTCCGTCGGTGGCCCGCCGACTACCCGATCAGCAGCTTCGGGGCCGACCCGATCGACGTTTACCTCTACAACTGCGTCGGAGGCAGCCAGGTCGGCTACGCGGGCAACTACTGGCGGTTCGCGCCTTCGGACTTCAGGGTCCAGACGCTCGACGGTGTTGGCGTGGACTGGCCGATCACGTACGAGGATCTCGCCCCGTACTACACGATGAACGAGGCCGAGATCGGCGTCGCCGGGCTCGCGGGTGATCCATGCGGGCCTCCGCGCGACCCGCTGCCGCTTCCGCCGGCGCCAATAGGCAAGCCCGGCCGGCTTTTGATCGACGCCTACGAAAAGCTCGGCTGGTACTGGTGGCCGACCGAGCAGTCGATCATCACCGGGGATTACCTTGGCAGGCCCGCATGCGACAACCGCGGGTGGTGCACCTTCGGCTGCCCGCAAGGCTCGCTCGCCACGCCCGACATCACCTACTGGCCGGGCGCGCTGAAAAACGGTGTGGACCTGCGGACCAACTCGCGGGTCCGCGAGATCATTCTCGGCGCGAACGGCCGTGCGATTGGCGCCCGCTACTACGAAAACGACGGCGCGGTGCGCGAGGCACACGCGGCGATCACCGTGGTTTGCTGCGGCGGGCTCGGCACGCCACGTCTGCTGCTCATGTCGACGTCCCCCTCGCATCCCGACGGCCTGGCCAACTCCAGCGGGATGGTCGGCAAGAACCTGATGGTGCACGTGCAGAGCTTCGCCACGGGCCTGTTCGACGAGCCCGTCGACGGCTGGCAGGGTACCTGGGGCGGCACGGTCTCGACACGACAGTTCTACGAGACGGACCCGAATCGCGACTACGTGCGTGGTTTCATCATGAGCGGCTGCGTCGGCTGGTCCGCTCTCAACCTTGCCCTCCAGATCGCCCCGTGGGGGTCCGGTCATCACGAGGCGTTCGACCAGCGCATCAACCACGAGATTTCGATGTACATGTGCGGCGAGGATCTGCCCGAGGAAACGAACCGTGTCGAGCTCGACTGGTCATCGCTCGACGACTTCGGCATGCCCGGCTTGATCACCCACCACGAGCTGCACGAGAACAGCCGCAGGCTCGGCAACGACATGATCGCTCACGCGCGCCAGGTGCTGGATGCGGCCGGCGCGAAGAGCGTGCGCGACTTCGGCCTGGCGCCGATCTGGGGCTGGCACCTGCTCGGTACCGCACGCGTCGGCGACGACCCGGCCACATCGGTGGCCGACCGCTATCACCAGGCGCACGACGTGCCGGGGCTGTTCATCGCAGACAGCAGCAGCATGCCGACAAGCGCGGGCGTCAATCCCAGCCACACCATCCAGGCGCTCGCGCTGCGCGCGGCAGACAAGATCTGGGAGCGCCGGCGCGACTGGTCAAGCCCGGGATGAGGTGACCCCGACCGACCCCATCCCGGTGATCGACGAGCTGCCGATAACGCCGAACCGGCACTTCCGCGCAGTCGCGCGCGGTGAGTCTTAGGCTGAAGTTCCGATGCAAGAGCCAGGCCAGAGGTTCCGCCTCGACGAGAAGGTCGCGCTGATCGCGGGAGGCAGCGGCGCGATCGGGGCCGCCGTCGGTGAAGCGCTGGCCGGCGCCGGCGCATCGATCGCGCTGGCCGGCCGCGACCGCGAGCGGGTCGAGGCAGTGGCGGAGCGGATTCGCGGGGCGGGGGCAAATAGCCTCGCCATGGTGGCCGACATCAATCTGGTGGCGGACTGTGATCGCATCGTCGAGCAGACAGTCCAACGCTTCGGCCGGCTCGACATCATGGTCAACGCGGTCGGCGGCGGGGCCGGCAGTGCACTTTATCCGGCCGAGGACTACCCGCCTTCCGAGTGGCAGCGCATAGTCGACCTGAACCTCACGGGCACGGTGCAGGCAACGCAGGCGGCGGTCAGGGCGATGATCGCGGGCGGACGTACAGGTCGGGTCCTGACGTTCTCGTCGGTCCGCGGCCAGCTCGGCATCAACAACGGCTACTCGGCTTACGTCGCGGCCAAGGGCGCGATCAACGCGCTGACGCGGCAGTGGGCCACCGAGTGGGCCAAATACGGAATCACGGTCAACGCTATTGCGCCCACTTTCGTGGATACGCCGCAGGTCGCATCTCT
>Ga0307479_10001061_pt1 | contig 24924 bp, 20 predicted proteins | sample atmos_gasesECM4C_FD_203743 | JGI IMG/M metagenome (GOLD analysis project Ga0307479, IMG submission 203743) | Hardwood forest soil microbial communities from Morgan-Monroe State Forest, Indiana, United States - atmos_gasesECM4C_515 | ecosystem: Environmental > Terrestrial > Soil > Temperate... | reverse complement strand
GACCCGCTCTCGCCCGGCACTTCAACATGAGACCATGAGCGAACTCGACAGCCGGCGCAGTGGACGCGTCTTTCACAAAATGCGGGTGCAGGCACAGGGTCGCGGCCACAATGGCCGCAAGTTCAAGGAATCCTGCGAAACCGTGGTGGTGAACGCTCACGGCGGTCTGCTGATGATGAAGCACGAGATCGACAATGGCGAGATGCTGGTCCTAACGAATCCGCTCACACAGGAAGAGCAGGAATGCCGCGTTGTCTATCAGGGTGATCCCAGTGATCGCGGGCAGCGAATTGGCGTTGAGTTTCTGACGCCGGCGCCGCGTTTCTGGGGTGTGGAATTCGTGCCCGAGAAAGTAGAAAGGCCGAATTAACCGCAACGCGGCTCCAGTTCAACTTTGCTTTCTGAGTCCCGAACCGCTGTTCCTCGCTACGGTCCTCGGTTGAAAACAGATTCCCCTGTGAAACGCGCGGCAATCTCCATCGTTGCGCTGATGAAGTATTGGTGTGTGAGGAGCGCCTCGTGAACGCAAACAAGATGGACAAAACCGGGATGGTCTTCACCGTGGCCGCAGTGGGCGTGGCTTTGTATTGTTGGTGTCAGTGGAGGTGACGCGAGAGGGTCAGGAGCCGCTAACTGAGGCGCGCTGAGGCGTTGGACGTGCCGGAACTGTTTTTGGCCGCTTTACATACCAGTCGCCCACGCGCCAGGCCAGCAGAACCGCTACGATCGCGCCATAAATCAGCGGCCGAATTACGGCTGACTTCACCAGCCAATAGTAGTGAATCACTCCGCAGATCGCGCTGACGTAAATCAGGCGGTGCAGCATTTGCCAGCGGCGTCCACCGAGCCTGCGAATCCAACCGGCGGTGGAAGTAATCGCCAAGGGAATCAGTAAAACGAACGCCGTAAAGCCCACGGTAATGTACGGGCGCTTGGCAACATCCTTCCAAATCTCCGATAGATCAAACAGCTTGTCGAAGCCTATATAAGTCAGAAAATGCAGACAGGCATAAAAAAAAGCAAAAAGGCCCAGCATGCGGCGGAAACGAATCATTTCGGGAACGCCGGCGATCTTGCGCAGCGGAGTAATGGTCAGCGTTATGACCAGAAACCTCAGGATCCAGTCACCGGTGGCGTGCTGAATAAATGCGGCGGGATCGGGAATGGTGGCGTGCCACAGAAATGGCCAGGCGATCCCGGCCAGGGGCGCAAGACACAAAACAAAAACGATGGGCTTGGTCCAACGGCTGGTCAGAACGAGGCGTGCATAGCGTTTCCACACAGGCTCGATAGTCCAGTCTAATAATTCTTGCGCAGGTCCATTCCGGTATAAAGGCTGGCCACCTGGTCACCATAGCCGTTAAACATAAGAGTCTTGTGCGTCTTGAAAAATTCGGGCAACCGGCGCTCGCGGGCCTGGCTCCAGCGCGGATGGTCCACGGTCGGATTCACGTTGGAATAGAACCCGTACTCTCGCGGAGCATAGCGGTTCCAGGTTGTGGGCGGCTCGTCCTTGACGAAGCGCACCTTAACGATCGACTTGATGCTCTTGAACCCGTATTTCCAGGGAATGACCATGCGTACCGGCGCGCCATCCTGGTTCGGCAGCGTCTCACCGTACATGCCTACGCACAGAAGCGTCAGGGGATTCATGGCTTCGTCCAGGCGCAAGCCCTCGACGTAGGGAAGTTCGATCCCAGCGTATTTGGCCAGCGGCATTTGCCCCGTATCAAAATAGCTTTCAAAGGCGACGTATTTTGCCTTTGGCGTCGGTTCGGCGAGATTAGCCAGCACACTGAAAGAAAAGCCGATCCACGGCACAACAATGGACCAGCCCTCGACGCAGCGGTGCCGATAAATACGTTCCTCTAAAGGCGCGAGCTTCAGGATCTCGTCCATCGAGTATTTGCGACGATTCTTTGCTTCTCCTTCGACGGAAACTGTCCAATGCGACGTGTTGAAATGCGCGGCATTTTGCGCCGGCTGATTTTTGTCCACGCCAAACTCGTAGTAATTGTTGTAATGCGTGACCTCGTCGTACGTGTTCATTTTCTCGTCCGTGCTGAACGGGCCCTTGATAGTAGCGAGCTTCGTGCCGGCGTAGGCTCGCGTCTCGGGAGAAATCAGGTCCACAAGCCCCCGCCCGAGTGTTACCGCGGCGCCCGCAACGCCCAGCCCGCGCAGAAACTTGCGCCGATTTACGTAAATGGCCTTCGGCGTGACGTCGGCATACGTCAAAACCGGCGATCGGCGAATCAGCATTCTTTGTTCTCCCGGAAATCCGGCGCGGATGTTTCCCGCATTAATCCTACGGCGATTTCCCTTATTTGGATGCGAATTGTTTAGGGGCCGTAATCCAGCAGGTAGTTCCGATTTGCCACGCGCTCAAAAGTTATGGAAAATTTACGACATTCCTAGGCAGACGGCCTGGTATCGGCGGGCGTGTCCTAAAACCTTCGTGAAGTTCGATGGTTTGGCTGGAATTCGCGCGAAAGCCTGATTCCTGGTTACAATCTCAACTACCTTGAATGAACTCTAGCGATTCGCCAGCCCAATCGTCTTCAAGTCTTCGGCTTCCTGCATGGCTGCTCGCGCTCCTGTCTTCGCTTTTGGTGTCTCTGCTGATGGTGGCGCCGTTCTTTTGGCGGGGTGTGGCATCCGGCCACGATTTCGAGTTCCATGCCACGTCTTGGCTCGACGCAGCCAATCAGTGGAGGGAGGGAATCGTCTATCCGCGCTGGACGGAATGGGCCAACTACGGTTTTGGCGAGCCGCGCTTCATTTTTTATCCGCCGCTCTCTTGGATGCTCGGAGCGGCTTTGAGCTTCCTGGTGCGATGGGATTACGTTCCCGCGGTTTTCATCATTTTGGTGCAGACCTTTGCGGGGCTCGCCGCGTTCGTGTTCGCCAGGCGCTTGGTTTCGCGGCGGGCCGCAGTGTTCGCGGCGATCTTCTACGCCGCCAATCCAAACGCGCTGCTGATGATCTATTTCCGCAGTGACTTTGCGGAATTGCTGGCATCGGCGTTTTTCCCATTGGTTTTTCTCGCTGCTTTGGAATTGGCCGGCATCCTGGACCCGGATGAATGTGGCCCTGGGCGAAGGGTTACCCTGTTTGCCGTAACGCTCGCGGCGGTGTGGCTGTCGAATGCTCCCGCAGGGGTGATGGTTACGTACAGCGTAACGCTGCTGCTCCTCTGGGCTGCAATTGCAGGCAAATCGTGGAAGCCGGTCGCGCGTGGCGCCGCAGGCCTCGCCCTTGGTTTTGGGCTTGCCGCGGTTTACCTGGTGCCTGCGGCGTACGAGCAACGATGGGTCAACATCGCGCAGGCCCTTGCGCCCGGACTGCTGCCCTCTGAAAACTTTCTTTACAGTACGGGGAACGATCCGGAGCACACCTTTTTCAATTACATCGCATCGACGATAGCCGTATTGGTGATGGTGATGACCGGCGTCGCCGCTGTCGCCGCGCGCCGGCAAAGCGCAATTGATCCCCAAAGGAGTCGGCGCGAAACAGTGTGGCCTACCTTCCTCCTGCTTGCCGCGGTGTCTGCTGCGTTGATGCTGCGGCCTTCTTCTTTTGTTTGGCGCCTGCTTCCGAAGCTGCGCTTCGTGCAATTTCCCTGGCGCTGGATGTCCGTTCTGACCGTTCCCTTGATTTATTTTCTTTGCGTAGCGGTACGTCGCAGGCGTCTTCGCTGGGTTTGGATTTTGCTGGCGGGTGCGGCGGTAGCCTCTACCGGAATTTTCCTGGTGCGCCAGACGTGGTGGGACGACGAGGAATTTCCCACGCTGACCGCGGCGATCAGCAATGGCGACGGTTTTGAGGGCACGGATGAGTATGATCCGCTCAACGACGACCATTACAACCTGCCGAGGAAAGCGCCACCGGTAATAATTCTTCTAGACTCGGCTGCCGCGGGATCAAACGCGCCTTCGCCGCCGGTCCCAGCGAAAGTATTTTTTGAGGAATGGACTCCCGAATCCAAGAGCATTCGAGTTACGACTCCAGAGCCGACGCGACTAGCGCTCCGGTTACTGAATTATCCGGCTTGGCACGTGGAGGTGAACGGTGCGTCCGTCGCACCGGAAAGCGCTGACGACACCGGCCAGATGATTGTCGATGTGCCTAGCGGCGATTCACGCGTTGCCGTGCGATTCACGCGCACACGCGACCGCAGGCTAGGCGGCGTTGTTAGCCTTGCGAGTCTGGGAATTCTGGGGTTGCTGATTGTTCGATGGCGCAGGTCGAAGGCCTTGCCGTTCAGTTGAATTGCGGAATTTCGGGCGCGGCACTCCGCGACCAGGCCCAGTGCCTGCGCACTCCAGATTAGCGGCGGTCGACGGTGGGGTGACGCACGTCCTGGCCTTGCACGATGTAAATCACGTCTTCAGCGATGTTCGTGGCATGGTCGCCGATGCGCTCGAGGTTTTTCGCCACGAGGATCAATTCAAACGACGGATAGACCACGCTGGAATCGCCCATCATGTAGGTCAACAATTCGCGGAAGATTTGGTCGCGATAGTGGTCGACCTGATCGTCCATGGACAGGACTTTGTGGGCCAGGTCGGTATCCCGGCGTACCACCGCATTCAACGCGTCGCGCACCATTTCTTCCACGACTTCGGTCATGCGCGGCAGGTCGACGTACGGCTTTACGCGAGGATGCCGCAGGATGCGCACGGAGGACTGCGCGATGTTCACGGCTTGGTCGCCGATGCGCTCCAGGTCGTTGTTGATGCGGGACACGGCGAGCACGAAGCGCAGGTCGATGGCCATCAATTGGTGCAGGGCCAGGAGCTGCACGACGCGGTCGTCGAGCTCAATCTGCAGTTCGTTGATGGCGTCTTCTTCTTCCAAGACGCGCTTGGCCAGTTGCTCGTCGGAATCCAACACCGAGTGTACGGCCTGGTGAACGGCGCGCTCCGCCAAGCTGCCCATCCAGAGGAGGCGTTCCTTCAGTTCGTTGAGGTCTTTCTCGAAATGGCGTTCCATGAACTCGATCCCTTCAGAATCCGCTTTCCAGCCTGCGAGTTAAGAAATTCAATCGTCGGCTTGACTCATCCAAAGCGGCCGGTAATATAGGCCTCTGTTCGCGGATCACCGGGCGTCGTGAACAAAAGCGGTGTGGAACTGAACTCGATCATTTGCCCGATTAGTAGAAATGCGGTGAAGTCGCTGATGCGCGCGGCCTGCTGCATGTTGTGAGTCACGGTGACGATAGTGCAGAGGTCTTTCAACTGCACCAGCAATTCCTCGATTTTTGCGGTGCTGATGGGATCGAGCGCCGAGCACGGCTCATCCAGCAGCAATACCTCAGGTTCGACGGCCAGGGCGCGCGCAATGCACAGCCGTTGCTGCTGGCCCCCGGAAAGCTCATAGGCGGATTTATGTAGGTGATCTTTTACTTCGTCCCAGAGCGCCGCGTGCCGCAAACTTTTTTCTACCGATTCTCCGATGGGATCCTTGGAGCCGTTGATGCGCAATCCGTAAGCAACGTTGTCGAAGATCGATTTGGGGAAGGGATTGGGACGCTGAAAAACCATGCCGACACGGCGCCGGAGCTGCGTGACGTCCTGTGCCAGGATGTTTTGTCCATCCAGTTGAATTTCGCCTTGCAGGCGCGCGTTGCGCACTGTTTCGTGCATGCGATTCAGGGTCCGCAGCAAGGTCGATTTGCCGCAACCCGATGGGCCGATTAACGCCGTGATCTTGTTTGTGGCGATGCCCAGATTGATGTCAAACAGAGTCTGCTTCGGGCCGTAGAAAAAATTCACCTTGCTGATGGTCATCCGCATGGGCAGCGCCGCGGCAGTCTCTCGGGCTGTCGGTCCAGTCTGCGTTGGCGTAATGTTTACGGACACGGCTGGCCTCACAGAAGCGTGCATGGTCACGACCTCGGAACTGCGATACCGCGGGCCAACACGGCCCGGGCAACAATGTTGATCACCAGAATCAAACCTAACAGAACTAACCCGCCCGCCCAAGCTTGCCGGTGCCAATCCTCGTACGGGGCACGAGCATAATCATAAATCATTACTGGAAGCGAGGCCGTCGGCTGATTCCAGCCGGGGCTCCAAAACCGATTGCCCAGTGCGGTGAAGAGCAAAGGAGCAGTCTCACCGGCGACGCGAGCAAAGGCCAGGAGGACGGCGGTAAGAATGCCGCGGTAAGCCGCCGGAACGACCACGGTCGCGATTGTCTTCCACCTGCTTGCACCTAAAGCCATCGCGCCTTCTCGCAAGCTCCGTGGCACGCCCAATAGGAATTCTTCGGTGCTCCGCAAAGTAATGGGAATCATCATCAAGCCCAGCGCGAAGCCTCCAGCCAGCGTCGAAAAGTGTTTAAACGGCAGGACCATAAGCGTGTATGCGAAGATTCCGATCACGATGGACGGCACGCCGTTGAGCAAATCTGCGGCGTAGCGCACTACGAAGGCAATGGTGCTCTGGCTGAACTCCGCTAGGTAGATCGCGCCAAAAAAACCAATGGGGACGCCGATAACGGTAGCCAACAGCAGCAGCTTGGCGCTACCGACAATGGCGTTGGACATGCCGCCCCCGGTTTCGCCCACCGGGGCCGGCAGCTTCGTGAAAAAGTTCCAGCTAATGGATTTGCCGCCGTGATAGACGAGATAACCCAGGATGAAAAACAGGACGGAAACGGCGACCACCGCGCACACGCCGGTCATGGTCAGCATGAAGCCACTTACCACCTTGCGCCAACGCAATCGGGTATTCATGCGTGACTCGTTCCGCTGCCGCGCTGTGACGTAGCCACAATCAGAATTCTTGCCAGCCCATTCAGAATGAAGGTTAACAAGAACAGCACCAGGCCCAACTCAATGAGTGCCTGCAGGTACAAATCGCCGGTGGCTTCGGTGAACTCGTTGGCAATTACGGCGGCGATCGAGTAACCCGGAGAAAACAACGAGGCGCTGATCGTGGGCGTGTTCCCGATGACCATGGTCACCGCCATGGTCTCGCCCAGCGCCCGCGCTAGCGCAAGGAAAATGGATCCGAGGATGCCCGTACGCGCAAAAGGCACAACCACTTTCCAAGTGGACTCCCATCGCGTCGATCCCAATCCCAGAGCCGCTTCCCGCTGATCCCGCGGCACCGACATCAGCACCTCGCGGGAGACGGAAATAATGAACGGAATCACCATAATCGCCAGCACGACACCCGCAGTCAGGAAACCCACGCCATACGCCGGGCCTTTAAACATGGGCAGAAACCCCAGGGTGCTCTTAAGCGCCGGCTGAATATACAGACGCATCAACGGCACGACAATAAAGATCCCCAGCACCCCGTAAATGACACTCGGCACGGCGGCCAGCAAATCAATAAAGAACTCTAGAGTATCCGAGAGTCGTGCCGGGGCCAGCTCTGCTAAAAAGATCGCGGCGCCAATGCCCAGCGGCACCGCAATGAACAGAGCTACCGCCGCCGTGACCAGCGTTCCATAAATGAACGGCAGCGCCCCGAATTGCTCGGCAATCGGATCCCAAAGGGACGTCCGGAAAAAAGCCATGCCAAATTTGTGGCGTGCCAACACCGAATCGTGCCACAACGCGTACACCAGCAGAATGGTTACCAGCACGACCGACGCAGCGAACAGAAACGTAATCAGCCGCGCGATTTCGTCGCCTTCGCGCAGCCGCTGCAGAAACGAACGCGAGCCCACTACGGGGCCCGCGTCTGGAACGCTAGTGATGGATGTCGCCACGTTTACAGTTCACAGCCGGGCAAGTTTCGGCGCCCGCAAATTCAAAGCTACTGAATCTGATTCAATGCCTTGAGTTCTTTAGCCACAACGGGCTTCGGCAGCTTCGCGTATTGCAGGCTCTCTACGAGGTTCTGCCCGTCCGTCAGGGCCCATTTTGTGAACCCTTTCAGAGCGTCGCGCTTAGCCGCATCGGGTATTTTTTCTGGAATCAGCAACCAAGTGAACGTCGAAATGGGGTAGCTTTGCGCGCCTGGCGCATTCGTGATGGAGACGCGGAAATCGTCGGGTATCTCCTTCGCCGCCCCGGAGGCCGCCGCGCTGACGCTAGACAAATTGGCTTTCACGAATTTGCCGGCAGCGTTCTTTACGTTGCCATAGGCGATGTTGTTCGCCGCCGCGTAAATCAGCTCGACGTAACCGATGGAGTTCGGCTGCTCTTTTACCAGTCCGCTGACCCCCTCGTTACCCTTGCCGCCAAGTCCTACCGGCCAATTCACCGAGGTACCCTTGCCGACTTTGCTCTTCCACTCGTCGCTAACCTTTGACAAATAGTCGGTCCACACGTAACTCGTGCCGCTTCCGTCAGACCGGTGCACCACGACCATGTCGTTGCCAGGCAAGTTCACGCCGGCATTGGCCCCGGCAATGGCCGGATCGTTCCATTTTGTGATCTTTCCTAGGTAAATTCCGGCGAGGGCCTCGGGCGTGAAGTTCAGGCTGGCGGTCACGCCGGGAATGTTATAGGTCGGCACCACGGCGCCAAGCACTGTGGGAAAATGCAAAATCGGGAATCCGTGTTTCTCCTGATAAGCCTTCAACTGTTCGTCGTTCATCGGTCCGTCGGTAGCGCCAAAATCCACTGTGCCGTCGGTAACTTGACGAATCCCGGCTCCCGACCCAACCGACTGGTAGTTAATCTCAACGTTGCCCTTGAGCTTATGGTATTCGTCAAACCATTTTGTATAAATGGGATTGGGAAAAGTTGCGCCGGCCCCCGTAATCGATAAAGCGCCCTGGGCCCAAACACACAAAAGCAAGCTGAGTGCTACCGCCAGTACTGTTCCAATTCGCTTCATCATTTTTCTCCGATAAATACAAACCTGGGTTGTGTAGAACCATTCTCGCGCCTGCGTGTTACAGGATTGTTACAGCGGATTCAGGATTTGGTAGATAAAACGCGGGTACCTTGCCGCAGCGCAAGCCCTGTCTTTTCAACAACAAGCCGCACCGGGCGCAAAACAAAAAAGGGCGGCCCGAGGATGAGCCGCCTCTTTTCGTTTCGCGATGACCTTCCTCCGACCTATGGGATGTAGTAGCGGAAGGACGTCCACACCATATTGTCGACCGCTTTCGGCGCGATCCCTATGGCCGTAGGCGTGTTGTTATTTCCTGACCAGCCGCTCTTGGTCAGGTACGAGTATTGAATACCCCAGCGGAACCCGCCCTTGGGCCCCTGGTAAAATTTGTGCCAGAAACCGATTGTCCCTTCTTGGATGAGGCGGATGTCACCCGCGCAACTCCCGCCTCCCGACGGTGTAAACGATCCGGTTGGAGGCAACTCGGTACTGCACCCGCTGTTGTTGGCAAACGGCGAGCCGTACCCGCCGAACGCGGTATTCGATGCCTTTACGGTCGTTACCCCTGCGGCTGTAGTTGCGGTTGCGGTTTCGTATCCTTGGTACGCGGCGCGGAATGCATACTCGGCGCCGTAGTACAAGTAAACGTCCAGCTTTGCGTTGGGGTGGAACTCCAGTTCACCGATTCCGTGCCCCTCACGGATGAGGGCAAGGCTTCCGTTCGGACGCGCCGTCGCGTCGGCGAGCTGCGCGGATCCGTATCTTCCGATACCATCGCCGAACACGCCTTTAGCGACAAAATCCAATTTCTTCCCCAACACCGGCAGGCGCGCGCTGGCGCCGCCCCCACCCCCCACGTTTGTATCGTTAAAGGCCCCGGCAGCCGAAGGAGCAGTCACTCCCGCGGCGCAGGTCAACGCCGGTCCGGTGACGACTACGGTCGCGCTTGGTGTCGGGGTAACGACCGCGCAGGGATAGATTCTGTTGCGGAAGGTACTGACGATGCCCAGAATTTCGTAATGGCCAAAGCCGGGATCAAACGCCACCTTGGCGATGATGTCCGGCGCTTTGTTCAGCGAGTATCCGGTCGTGTCGACAAAGTTCAGCAATCCGCCGCCCGCGCCCGGTGCGCCGAGAAAGAAGTTCTGCGAGGCCGTGCCGGTTGCCGGAGTAAATGTAGAAAATCCGCGGCCACCCAAAGTGTATTGCGGCGCCTCCACCGACAAACCGAAGGCAACCTTGTTGAGATTCTGCACCACGCGGAACGCGTACTGCCGCGCCCAGGTGAAGCCCACGTTATATTGTGAGTCGACCGTCAGCGGAATCATTTCCTGGCGGTTCTGGATTCCTTTTCTGTTTTCCGTCGCCAGCGTCCACTGCTGGCCGCCGGTGAAACTCAAGCCGCTTGAAAGCGCGACCTGGCCAAAAATGATGCGCTGCCGGAACACATAGCTATTACTCTGGCGGTCGTTGGAGGTTACCCCCGTGCCCAGCCAGTCCGCCTCGTAGTAGCCGGTTAGCTTGGTGGTTCCCAGTGTGCCCTCGCCGAGCAAGCTGAGGCGGCTCTGGCGCGCTGTGAAACTGTTCTCTGATACCTTCGACAACGCGTTCCCTGGGTAAGGAATGCCTGTGAACGGTGTGTTGATGGTGGCGCTCGCGGCGCGTGTACGCGACACCGTTTCTGCCGCTATGAATCCTCCGGGCGTCAACGTGATGCCTTTGTAGTGGATCGAGGCCGTCTCCTCCGCACCTTGCCCGTTGCCATTGCCGCTGGTGTTGCCGTTGCCGGCGGCTTCCGCTTTGGCAACTGTGGTGGCAAGCGCCTCGTTGGTGGTCTTGAGCGCCGCGACCGTCGTATTCAGCGATTCGGTGGCTGTCTTGGTCACGGCGGAAGAAGTCACCGCCTCGAGCGCTTTGGCGCTGGCTTCGGTGGCGCGGGCGTTCGCGGCGGCCGCCGCGTCGCGCGCTTCATCGATCTGCCGGTCGCGCTTGGCCAGTTCTTCCTTCAGCAATTGGAGTTGTTCCTGCTGCGATTGTACCGCTTGGCGCAGCTCTTCGATGTCCGCCGCCAGACTCGCGTCCGTCTTTTCGCTCTTAGCGGCATTGGCCGCCTTCGCGGCCGGTTTCGCGGCCTTTGCCGGAGCCGCTCCACTCGCCTTAGTCGGCTGTGCGTCCGCATCTTTCGGTGTGTCTGCCAGCGCGGGAAGAGCAATCACAAATAACGACAATAGGAGTGTTGCCAGTTTTCTCATTGCCTCTCTCTTTTCATCCACGAAGATTTCTAGCTAGAAAATTTTCCAAAAACGAATGGTGACAAAGTTTATCGAGTACAAACCTCACACCCGCGGGCCGAAAATAGATGTCGCGTCTTACGGTTGCGTCAATCGAATGTTAATATCCTGTAACAATCGTCGGCATTCCTCCGTAATTGCTTGACAGCCTTGACTTTGCGAACTGGCACGCACAACAACAACGGGCTGGACGCGACGTCCGCAAACTCGCACGGAAATTCGCGCTGCATTCGCCGTTCGGCGACTCCCCCGGGCACCGTGAGTGGACTTGAGTATCGCGCCACCCCTCTTAGGGTGGCCTCTCCCCGAGCCTGTAACAGGTTGGGCCGCGCGCTTGACACTCCGCCACGTCCGTTGTTAACTCCCCGCCTGCGAGGGAGGTTGTTTACATGAATTTTAGAGTACGCACGGCCGCAGCGACATTCGCTGCGGTGTTCTGCTTGGTAATACCGCCCCTTAGTTGGGCGCAGGAGACGTCCCGCAAACTAACCGTGATGGACGAATTCCAGATTCAGACCGCCACCGACCCACAGATTTCGCCGGATGGAAAGAAAATTGTCTACGTGCGCCGCTTTGCCGATCCTATGACAGACAAGCGTTACGCCAACTTGTGGATCATCAATACCGACGGCAGCGATCACCGGCCACTCACGACAGGCAATCACTCCGATGTGTCGCCGCGATGGTCGCCCGAAGGCACACGCATTGCCTATCTTTCCGACGTCGACGCCAAGCAGCAAATCTACGTGCGCTGGATGGACTCCGGCCAAACCGCGCGCATCACCAACCTGGAACAAAGCCCCGACGCGATCGCGTGGTCGCCCGATGCGAAGATGCTTTCGTTCTCCGCGCTAGTGGAAGGCAAGGCTCCGCACATCGCCGATCTGCCCAAGCCGCCCTCCGGAGCCAAGTGGGCCGATCCTCCGGTTGCCTATGACCGCTTGGTTTACCGCTTCAATGGCGCAGGCTACTTGAAGCCCGGCTACATGCAGGTCTTCGTCGTTTCCGCCGAGGGCGGCGCACCGCGCCAGATCACCAATGGAAATTTTCCGAACGGGGGGAATGAGTTTGGTCCGACGCGCGCCGCCTGGTCCCCCGATGGCAAATATCTTCTGATTTCCGCGAACCGCCATCCTGAATCCGACCACGAGACTTTCGACACGGAGGTTTACGAGTTCAGTGTCGCCGATGGCGCGCTCCGCGCACTGACCAACCGCAAAGGCCCGGACAACAATCCCAGCGTTTCACCGAATGGCAAGCTCATCGCCTATACCGGCTTTGATGACCGCTACCAGGGTCACCAAACCACCAAACTTTACGCGATGAATCGCGATGGTAGCGGCTCACGCTCCATTACCGACAAACTCGATCGCGACATTCAAAGCCCTCAATGGGCGCCGGACAACAGCGGCGTCTATTTCCTCTACAACGATCAAGGCGACACCAAACTCGGTTTCGGCTCGCCGGACGGCGCCACCAAGAAAATCGCCGACCACATTGCTTCGACCACCAGCGCAGGCGGTGGCGGTTCGTTCTCTGTCGCCCGCAACGGCACCCTGGCGTTTACCTACGGGCGACCTGACAATCCTGGCGATATAGCGGTGTACACCAATGGCGCGATGCGTGTGCTCACGTCCCTCAATCAGGAATTGCTGCAGCAGAAAGTTCCCGGGCACGTCGAAGAAATTACGTACGAATCCGCGAAGGACAAGCGGAAAATCGAGGGCTGGATTATCCAGCCCCCGGGCTTTGATCCTTCCAAAAAGTACCCCCTCATCCTGGAAATTCACGGCGGGCCCTTTGGCGATTACGGCGACCGCTTCGACTTCGAGAAGCAGGTTTGGGCCTCCATGGGCTATGTGGTGCTCTACACCAATCCACGCGGCAGCACCAGTTACGGAGAAGAGTTCGCAAATCTTATTCACCACGCGTATCCCGGCGACGATTTCGACGACCTGAACAGCGGCGTCGATGCTGTCGTCGCTAAAGGCTACATCGATACCAGCAACTTGTACGTCACCGGCGGCAGCGGCGGCGGCGTGCTTACCTGCTGGACGATCGAGCACACCGACCGGTTCCGTGCGGCCGCCTCGCTCTATCCCGTCATCAATTGGTACAGCTTTGTACTCACCTCGGACATTCCGTGGGTGGCCAAATATTGGTTCCCTGGCAACCCGTGGGACAACACCGAGCAGTACATGAAGCGGTCGCTCACCGATGAAGTCGCCAAAGTCAAAACGCCAACGTTAGTGATGACTGGCGAGCAAGACTTTCGCACGCCCATCTCGGAGGCCGAGCAGTTCTACACCGCGCTGAAGCTACTGAACGTTGACACCGTGCTCGTGCGCGTCCCCGAAGAACCGCACGGTATCGCACGCCGCCCCTCTCACCACATCGCCAAAATGCTCTACGTAGCCGGCTGGTTCGACCAGCACAAATCCAAATAGCTTTGGAGTGCGGCGGTCTTGCCTGCCCCGTTCCTCGCGGGGCCGCCGCTTTGCTGCCGCGACTATTATCTGCGCCCTTCGCATCCCGGTAGCATTTGCGCGACCGAACGCGCCACGGTTGCATCGGCCGTGTGAGGGACCCTGCTGTTTCTTTTTTTGCGCTTGCCCTGAGCCCAGGCGAATGGCTGCCCGTCTGCGTAGCGCTGGCGTCTCGCCGGCCTGTGCCGCAGCGACTTTACGTCGCCATCTTCGTGTCCGGCGACGGTGCTGCCCACAACCTGGCATGTTGCTAACCTCGGAGCGTGGTTTGCGTTTGTCTAAATGTAACGCCGTCCCTTTAGGGCGGCATCTTCCCAGCCCACGCTACGTCCTCTGCTTCACCGCCTGCACTGGGCTCGTTTTGACCCTGGCGCCACGGAAGTTCCTTACCGCCCATCGCCCCATCCCATAGGCAAACAGCCCACCCAGCAGCGCCGCAACTGTCCCTCGACCCATTTCTTCCACGACAACCGCCCTTTTCGTGCGCTCCACGGGCGTTCCCTTTCCACAGACCTCAACCACCTGTATCACGCCAATCGCCGCGACACACAAGAAGAACAGCGCCACCAAAGTTTGGAATCCTGCCAGGAAGTAGCGCCACACCCGCATGCTGCCCTCCTCGATGCTTCCTACATTTTAAAACCGTGGAGCACGGCTTCGCCTTCAATCTCCAGTACCGTTGCTCAAACGAGTGCCCTCCTCTGCGCGGCTGTCATCTGCGCCCTTTGCATCCCGGTAGCATTTGCGGGACCGAGCGCGCCACGTTCTACCGGCCGTGTGAGGGATCTGCTGTTTCTTACGCCTGCCCTGAGCGCAGCCGAAGGCGTGCCCGTCTTTGCGTGCGGAAGCTGCCAGAACATGCTCCGGGAACCCGTGAGCCGGAGGCGTTGGACCGCTACCAACGTGAAGATTCCCAAAATGGAATTGGCTCTGCCTCCAAACCTACTGCGCCCTACCCTAAAGTTTACCTTGACATAACGTACTCAGCTGTGCTACCATCCCTCATGTTACTTCGACGACTTCTCCTCCATACAGCACGCTCTGCTTTCTTTTCAACAACTTCCAAACCGCCCCTTCCCATGAATCGATTTTCTACCCACTTGTTTTCAACAGCATGCAAATCCCTTTTTCCGCAAGCCCTTTCTTTTCAAAACCATCTGAATCGCCCGGGGTGCGGGGCGGTTTGTTCTCTGGACCTTCAAACATTCAGACCTTCAGACCTTCAGACATGCAACTCTCCTGTTCTCATAGACTTCCGCACTCTTTGTCACAGACTTTCTTCGCCGACCGTTTGTTTTCAATGGCCTGCGGACTCTTTTGGCAAATACAGGGGGGTAGCCCCTCGTTCTTTTCCACAGACCGTTCCAAACTCGGTCCAGCCTCCAGCCTCAAGCTTCAAGTTTCCAGACATTTATCCCCGGTTTATCTCCCCCACGCTATACCGGACACGCTCAGCTAACGAATCCACGCAAAGAGAGAACACATCATGCGCAAAAGTCTCCTGCTCCTCGCAACCGTCGGCTCGCTACTCGCCCTGCTTGTCTTCTGTACCGGGAAATTTGGCGTCTCTGCCGCGCCGGCACCCGGAGCTTCGGGCTATCACCTCATTAAAACCATTCCGGTTCCCGGCGATGAAGGTTGGGATTACATTTTCGTGGACTCCGACGCCCGCCGTGTTTACATCTCCCACGGCTCCCACGTGGTGGTGATGAACGCGGATACCTACGCCATTGAGGGCGATATTCCTGACACCGCTGGCGTTCATGGCATCGCGGTAGCGCATGAGTTCAACCGCGGTTATATCAGCGCCGGCCGCGCCAGCACCGCGGTGATCTTCGACCTGAAAACCTTGAAGACGCTGGGCACCGTGAAGACCGATGCCAATCCGGACGCGATCATCTATGACGGCGTCAGCAAGCGCGTCTTTACTTTCAACGGACGCGGTAAGAACGCCACCGCAATCAACGCCGACGATGGCACCGTGGTGGGCACGATCGCGCTCAACGACAAACCCGAATTCGCGGTTGCCGACGGAAAAGGCACGATTTTCGACAACTTGGAAGATTCTTCACAGCTGGTTCATATCGACGCTAGGAAACTCGCTGAACTCCATCGCTGGCCCTTGGCGCCTTGCAAGTCACCCTCAGGTTTGGCCATGGATGAAAAGACCCGCCGGCTCTTCGCGGTTTGCGGCGACAAAGTTTCCGCCGTGGTGAACGCCGACACCGGCAAAGTGGTGGCCACTCCAGCGATTTGCGACGGGCCGGATGCCGCCGGTTTCGATCCCTCTGCCGGTTATTTTTTCGCTTCCTGTGGCGACGGCAACCTCACGGTAGTTCACGAGGACTCAGCGGACAAATACACAGTCGTGGAAAATGTCCCCACCAAGCGGAGCGCCCGCACCATGGGCCTGGATTTGAAAACGCACAATATTTTTCTTCCTTCCGCGGAGTTCGACCCGCCGGCTCCCGGGGAGCGCCGTGGCAAGATCAAGCCCGGCACCTTCGCCATTCTCGTCGTAGGCAAATAGAGCTAAGCCTGCGGAAGTCGTAGCGCTGGCCTCCGGCCGGCAAGCCTTTCAGGCGCTGGGTCAAATTCCGGGACTTCAGAGTCCGTCGCGGTTTTTTCTTCAGTCCCACAGGGACGATTGAAAATGGCCCAGCACGGGTCGGCGTTCTGCCAACCCGTGCTGGGTCACAGAGCAAGATTTCGCTTTAGTCCCACAGGGACGCGTGAATACTTTCGCCTTGCCGGACCGGTGACAAGGCGCGCCATCGAGGAATACTTGGGAGAAGCAGCATGTCCCAAAAAACTACGCCCCGGCGGGAGAGAGTCGCCGGGGCGGTTTATGGTGCCTGGACGAGAGAGAAACTCTTAGTGAACCATGCCGGCGTTGTGGACGCCTGCGCCGATCGAAAATCCTGAGCCCGCCACTTGCGGTAGCCACCAGATCTTGCGAATCCAGCCGTGCTGGCTGACCATCATATGCTTCCCGAGGTAATCCATGACCACAGGACTCACTTGCGTGGCTACGTAAATTGCATTGGAATTGGCGAAGGGCCGCAACAGCGGATTCCCCTCTGTATAGCCCTGGGCCACGGCTCGCCGCGTGGACCACGCATCAAAGCCTGCCGCCGCGTGGCTGGTCAAAAGCAGCCCATACCATACTTTTCGCTGGCTGGGTGTTTCGCGCGGCCTCGAATAGGCGACTTTGAACGATTCGAGACGCAAGGAGCCGGCGTTTGGATTGACGCTTTCCGCGCCCGGCGTGCTGGAGCTAACCGGAACGGTGCCCGCCGGATCTGTCTTTGCATTCGTCTCGCTGCCGTCCGAGTCCACCTTCGCCGCGGGCATTGATGGTGGGGTCTCGTCGACCACGGAACTGTCCGTCACACCCGCCGAAACTGTCACCTGAGATTCGGTTACCGACTTAGCAATGTTCCCAGTCTGCGGAACCGGGAGCATCAGAAGGATTGTAGCCAGCAGCATGAACTCACCTCAGTGGCTGTAAGGAGCAACTCAGTCCCCACTCGCACTGTGCTGAGCATACTGCCCCCAAGTACAGCGTACACTGGACTATTGGTCACATTTTCGCTGGTACGATCCTGTAGGGCCTTCGTTTTCTTACGGTAGGACGCCAGTACTAGGAATTCACTGTACGCAAAGGCTTTTCACATTTGTGGAAGCCATTATCCTTCCTCTCGCTAGCCGCGCGTCGGGCTCCAAGACTATAGCTCCGGGCTCCGTCGAAGCCGATGGGGCCGCGAACTTGGGTTCGGGGCCAAGATGACTCTGCTATAATCGCGCGCGTCGGCCATGGTTTGGCCGGGTCAACCTAAACGATGGCGCCCCAAGAATCGTCCTCTGCTAGACGCGCGCCCTCTCCTCAGAGAGCTCCGCAAGCGCCTCGCTTTATCGTTATTGAGGGCCCCCTCCGGGTTGGAAAAAGCACGTTAGCCAAGGTTTTGGCAGAGCGGCTGCACGCGCGCCGCATCGTGGATTGCGAAGACAATCCGTTTCTTGGCGATTTCTACAAGGAAAAGCCAGGTTCCGCTTTTCGCGCCCAAATGTACTTCCTGATGGAGCGCCAGCGGCGATTGCGCGAAGCTCTGGCTATCGAAGCGCCCGGCCCGGTCATTTCCGACTTCCTCATGGAAAAGGACCGCATCTTCGCGAACCTCAATTTGAACGATGAAGAATTGAAGCTGTATGACCGCTACTACGAAACGCTCGCGGCGGAGTTGCCCGCGCCTGACCTCGTCATTTATCTGCAAGCCAAGCCAGAAGTTTTGCGCGTGCGCATCGCCAAGAAGGCTTGGCGAGAAGAAACGCAGATTTCCGAGGAATATCTGGAAGAGGTGACGCGCGCGTACGAACACTTCTTTTTCCGTTACGCCGCGTCTGACCTGCTGGTCATCAATACGTCTGAAATTGATTTTGTGGAGCGAAGCGCTGACCTACAGCAGTTGCTTCGGCGCCTGCAGGATCCGGTTAAAGGCACACAGTACTTCTTGCCGCTGGGACCTTCGGAATAAAGGGGGCAGCCCTCGATGCAGAAGCTTACGGCTCGATTCGCGCCGCTGCTGCGCCGAGAACGCGGTGGCTGCGCTTCTCTTGTACAAAGACCACCGCGCGCAGATTCTCGCGCTTCCAGTTTTTGTCGAATTTGATGGTCGACTCGCCGCTGAACGCGGGATCTTTGCCGGGGTCAACCGAGCCAATTTTGCGTAAGCTGCGTACCACTGCGCTGTGATGCACCTCGACCCCGGAATTCTCGCCAGCCTTTACCGCCGAATGCAGGCCTGTCTCGGTAATCGCCAAATATACTTCCGCTGATTCCCCGTTATTCGAGCCGGCCAATTTGGCGACCGACACTTTGAATTGTCCCTCTGTGGGTTTATTCAAGCTTAGGGCGCTGAGTGTGACTTCGGCATGCGCTTGCGAAGCCGCCTGCGCGATCGCTTGGCGCGCTTGACCCTCATGGCTGCCTACAAATTCTGTCCGTCCATTGACCACCATTTGGGGTGTGTAGACGCCGCGATCGTGGCGCACCGCCGCATAGTCTTGCTGGCGGTCAGTCCATTGCGCGCCGGAAAAGGGATCGACCCAGCCGAGTTGGTCCCAGTAATTGACGTGCTCTTCCAGCGCGATCACTTCCGCACCCGAGATGGGCTGCTGTTCGTCGAGCCTTGCCAATAGCGCGTCGGCGGGCGGGCAGCTCGAGCACCCTTCGGAGGTAAAGAGCTCAACCAAGACAGGTGTGCGAGCGCCCCCTCGATCATCGCCAGGCGAGCGCAATTCCACAGCGGACTGGAGTAGCGCGGAATGCCATGCCGGAGCAGCGGCAACGATCACGACAGTCAGAAATGCCAATGCAACTTTCACGGTTTTCCTCACCTCGAGATATACGAGAAAGTCTCTGCGCTTGGATTTGCAAAATTGTAACGAAGATGCATATTCTCGCGTAACGTTAGCATAACCGTTGTGCTATCTTTAACCGGTTATTAGAGCGTACGCTCACGCTCCACATATGGCTACTGCAGCACAAATACCCACACTCCTTGCCGGACGCTTGGCCGTCCACTTTGCGAACGTTCCCGGCTATCCCGGTGGTTCTCCTGGCCAATTGGCTTGGCACGAGTTTGTTAGCTTTCTGGAGGCAAGCCGCATCGTTTCCGCCGAACGCGGCGCCAATCTGCTCTCCCTCACTCGAACCGATGCGCAAGCGGCCGACGCCTTACTGAGCCGTGCTGTGCGTCTTCGCGAAGCGCTGCGTAGCGCCTTCCAAGCCATGATCAGGCACGAGCGAGTCGGCCGCGATTGGATCGAGCCGATTAACGACATCCTGCGCGTTACCGAAGGGCATGACGAACTCGTTTCTGACGGCGCGAATTGGAAGCTTGAATTTATCGCCCGGGAAGGCGGCTTGGATTGGCTCCTCGCCGCCGTCGCTCGTTCTGCAGCCGAAATCATCATGGAAGGACCGCAGGCGCGCCTGCGCCTGTGCGCCAATCCGGCTTGCGGGCTGTTTTTCTGTGATACCTCGCGGACGAGGAGACGCCGGTGGTGCTCCATGGCGGTGTGCGGTAATCGCCATAAGGTGGCCAGCTTTGCGCGACGGCACGCGTGACGATCCCTTCGCCGCGGATCGAAAAGGTCTCAGGTCCCAAAGACGGACCTGAGCTAAAGAGCGGCTCTGCATTTTCAGTGCTCTACGACTTTAACGTATTTGGGGGATTCGCCTTTGGACCAGGGGTCGTAGGTGTGGGCGAAGACCAGACGCTCCGCTACGGGGGGATGGGAGTAGAGCCAAAAACGAATAAAGGCCGAGGGATTCGGGTCGGCGAGGTCAATTTGGCCCAGGATCTGAAAGGTGTGCGCGGCGACTTCGTCGGAATTTGGCACGATTCCGTGAATCACTTCCAGGCCGTAGACGTCCGCGGCATGCTCTTGCATTCGGGAGATGCCGTTCGTTACTGGTGAGGCGACAAACATAGCGATCTGAAATAACAGCAGAAACGCGGCCAAGCAGGCCCAATCGTCTGTTCCTAAAATTCGCCAGTCGCGTCCCCACTTGTCAAGCGACCAGTGCAACCCCCAGAAGATGAGATAGAAGGCGACGAAGAGGCCCGCGGCAAGAAACAAAAACCCTTTCCAAACGTGCCCGAGGACATAGTGTCCCAATTCGTGGCCGATAATGAACAGCGTTTCGTCATTGCTGGTCTTTTGGATGGTGGTGTCCCAAATCACCACTCGCTTGGAAGCGCCCAGTCCGGTGACGTAGGCGTTCACTTCGTTGGTCTTCTCACTGGCACGCATCAAGAAAATACGGTCGCGTGGGATAGGTACGCCGGCGTGTTGCGTCAATTGTTGGATTTGCGTCACGAGCTGCGGGTGGTGCTTCTCAAGCGGCTCAAATTGGTGGAACAACGGATCGAAGACCCACGGGACAACGAACATCACGCCAAGCACGATGGGCAGAGTCGCGAACCAGAAGTACAGCCACCAGCGCCGTGGGCTGTGGCGCATGGCGGAGAACAGAATCAGCGCGAGTACCAGCGCGAACACGACGCCGATGAATTCTTCTTTGCTCCAATCCAAGAACCAGGAGCCCCAGTGCTGGACGGATTGCTCGTAGCGCAGAGACAATGCATGCCAATAGACGCGCACGGGCAGTTCGACCACGTCGCAAGCCAAGAACAGCAGCGGCACGAAGACGAAAGCTTGCAACCAGCGCTTATCGGTGACGCGTTCCGCGAAGTCACGGGATTTCGCCGCCCAGCCCAGCCGAAGCAACAAAATCAGCGTCAAGAAGGAAAGAGCGTACGCCACGAAGTACAGCGTGTAGCTCGCGCGCGAATAGGCGACGGCCTTGTCGTAGCGATCCTCGGAGAGGGTGTACTGCTCGGTTTTGCCTTCGGAAGGTGCGGGCGGTTCGGTGCGCGGCAAACCGGGAATCGCGGGCCGCGAGGGGGAGGACTGTTGGGGTGCTGCCTGCGATGGTGTGTCATGCGACAGTGCCGAGGAGGCGCTGGCAACTCGCAAGGTGAAGGCGCTGACGGGTGCCGCCGCGGCTCCGGCTGCTAGCGCTAACCACAAGCCCGAACACAATTTCACCAAGAGCCCTGAAGCAAACCGCCGCATTCCTCTCCTCACCCGAGCGATATCCATTGGACGCACGCGAAGGCAGGGCGGCGTCTGGCTTGGCACCATGGTTCTCATGGGCTGGCACACTCTAACCACCTTGCTCGCCTGCTGCAAGCATGTCTCGTGGGCTGGTGGTTGTGACCCGCCTGCTCAGGGTAAACCAACACGACTCCCAAGTGCTAAGAACTGGCGCAGTATGCCGCGCCAGTACAACGGATGGGAAGCCGCCTACGACAAGAGGCCGAGTAGGGCGAGGGTGGCACCAGCCACCAATGGCTGCGCCACTATTTGCCGGCGGCTTTGGGTTCGGCGTTGGTGTTGGCACTTGCGGCGGTGCGGGATTCGGAATGATTGGTCGCGGAGTTGCCGTTGGTTAGGTTCAGGACGCGGGCTAGGGCTTGGCCGGTGTAGGACTTTTTGGTGCGGGCTACGGTTTCGGGAGGGCCTTCGGCTACCAGGCGGCCGCCGCCTTCCCCTCCTTCGGGCCCCAGGTCGATGACCCAGTCAGCTTGCTTGATGACGTCAAGGTGGTGCTCGATGATGAGCACGGTGTTGCCCAGGCCGACGAGGCGCTGGAGGACGTCGAGGAGTTTGCGGACGTCGTCAAAGTGGAGGCCAGTGGTGGGTTCGTCGAGGATGTAGAGGGTGCGGCCGGTCTGGCGCTTAGAGAGTTCGCGGGCGAGCTTGATGCGCTGGGCTTCGCCGCCGGAGAGCGTGGTGGCGGACTGACCGAGCTGCACGTAACCGAGACCAACTTCCACTAGGGTCGAAAGCCTCTGCTGAATTTGGGGAATGTTCTCGAGGAGTTTCAAGGCTTCGGACGAGGGCAGGTTCAGCACATCGGAAATGGAATGGCCTTTGTAGCGGACGGCTAACGTTTCGGAATTGTAGCGGCGGCCGCGGCAGACTTCGCAGGTGACGTAAACATCCGGGAGAAAATTCATTTCAATCCTGCGTAAACCATCGCCCTGGCAGGCTTCGCAGCGGCCCCCCTTTACGTTGAAACTGAAGCGGCCGGGGCGATAGCCGCGTTCGCGGGATTCGGGGAGCATGGCGAACAGCTCGCGAATCGGCGCGAAGACGCCGGTGTAGGTGGCGGGGTTGGATCGTGGGGTGCGGCCGATCGGAGCTTGATCGATCTCGATGACTTTATCGATGTGCTCAACGCCCTGGACGGCACGATGGGCTCCGGGCATTTCCTGAGAGCGGTAAAGCTTTTGCGCCAGGGCGCGATAGAGAATGTCGTTGACGAGGGTGGATTTGCCGGAGCCGGAGACGCCGGTGACTACGGTCAGAAGACCGAGAGGCAGAGTGACGTCCAGATCTTTCAGGTTGTTGGCGCGGGCGCCAAGGATCTTGATGGCTTTGGCATTGTTGCCGTTGGGGCTGCGGCGCTTTTCGGGGACGGAAATGCGCGCTTGTCCGCTGAGATAGCGTCCGGTAAGAGATTCCGCAGTGGAGGCAATTTGTTCGGGCTTGCCTTCGGCTACCAGGTAGCCGCCGGCATTGCCTGCGCCGGGGCCGAGGTCCACGACATAATCGGCGCGGCGAATGGTGTCTTCGTCATGTTCGACGACGAGCACGGTGTTGCCGAGGTTGCGTAGCTTTTCGAGTGAGCCGAGCAGGCGGTCGTTATCGCGGTTGTGCAGGCCGATGGATGGCTCGTCCAAAACGTAGAGGACGCCGCGGAGCCGCGAGCCGATCTGCGTGGCCAAGCGGATGCGCTGGGCCTCGCCACCAGAAAGCGTTGCGGCGGAACGGTTCAAGCTGAGATAGCCAAGCCCTACGGCGAGAAGAAAGTCCAGGCGCTCGCCAATTTCCTCGAGTGGACGTTGGGCAATTTCGCGCTGGCGCGGGGTGAGCTGCGCGAGAATTTTGTCCACGGCGGGACGCGCGGCGCTTAGAGAAAGCGCGGTGAAGTCGGCGATGGACCAGCCGGCTAGCTTCACGGCCAGCGACTCCGGGCGGAGGCGGCGGCCCTGGCATACGGCGCACAGAGTCGCGGACATGTATTGGGTCATCCACTCGCGATAGGAATCGGAGTTGGATTCCTCAAAATTGCGCTGCAGATATTTCAAGACGCCTGGAAAGCGGAAGGTCTTCTCGCGGCTGGGCTTCCTGCCCGGTTCGCCTTTCTCGTTTGAAGGGGCATAACCGTAAAGAATCAGATTCTGTACGCGCGGCGGAAGCTTCTCAAAAGGTGTGTTGAGATCGAAGCCGTGGGCGTACGCGCCGAGTTCCAGAGTGCGTTTCAGCGAGGCTGAACCAGAGCCCGGACCGAGGCCGCCGTCAAAAAGAGGACGGGTCCAATCCACGATGACGCGAGCGGGGTCGAAGTCGTATTTGGAGCCGAGTCCGTTGCATGCCGGGCAGGCTCCATACGGGGAATTGAAGCTGAAGGAGCGCGGCTCGAGTTGGGGGACGGAGATGCCGCAATCGGGGCAGGCGAGCTTTTCGGAGAAGACGTAGTCTTTGCCGCCGACGATGCTTACGGTCACCAGGCCGCTCGCGAGCTTGAGGGCTGTGGCGATGGATTGCTCTAACCGGGCGGCGATGCCGGGCTTGACGAGCAAGCGGTCGATGACGACTTCGATGGTGTGGTTCTTGCGCTTGTCGAGCTCCGGCGTGGCATCGAGGGGATACAACTCGCCGTCGATGCGTACACGGACGTAGCCGTCCTGAGCGAGCTTCTCCAGTTCTTTGCGGTAGGCGCCCTTGCGGCCGCGGACGATGGGCGCGAGGATCATGACGCGGTCATCGGGCTGGCAGAGATCGCCATTCAGGATGGCCTGAACGATTTGCTCGCTGGACTGGCGGGTGATGGGGTTGCCACAGTTGGGGCAATGCGGCACGCCTACCGAGCTGTAGACCACGCGGAGGTAATCGTAGATTTCGGTAATGGTGCCGACGGTGGAGCGGGGAGAGCGCGTAGTGGTCTTCTGCTCGATGGCGATGGACGGAGAAAGGCCCTCGATGACATCGACTTCGGGGCGCTCCATTTGGTCGAGGAACTGGCGCGCGTAAGCGGAGAGGGACTCGACGTAACGGCGCTGGCCTTCGGCATAGATGGTGTCAAAGGCCAAGGAGGATTTGCCTGAACCGGAGAGGCCGGTGATGACCGTCAGGGTATTGCGGGGAATTTCGACGTTAATGTTCTTGAGGTTGTGCTGCCGAGCGCCGCGGACAACCAGTTTGGTCAGGCCCATGAAGCCGAACGCTCCCTCCACAGGAGCCCTGGCGCACAGTGGGTACACTGCGGCCAGAATAACTTTTGAGAATAGCAGGGCGTGGGAATGAGGGTCAAATGCGCATTGGGCGAAGTTCTGGGGGTCACGTCGAGGATTCAAGAAAGAGCCGTGTCGGCTAGCAAATTATTTGGAGCGAACGATGCGGAATTGTTGCTTGACAACGGTTCTGGTCGGGGTATACACCTTACATAATTTCAGCAAAGTTGTGAACAAAGCAGCCAACCTATCGTCGGGGAAGGGGAGCCCTATGCCCGGAAAGATCATCCCAGCCCACTTTGCTTTGCTATTTCCCTTTTTGCGACTCTCGCAGTGTTTCCGTTTGGCGTTGAATCTAGCATTGCTTGCGGCCGCGTGCCTGCTCGGCAGCGGGGGAGCGCGAGGGCAGGCCAGCACTTCGGTGCGTGGCACAGTCACGGATCCTAGTGGTAATGCGGTCGGCGGGGCCGTG